>TBL_comb47_HYPODRAFT_10001710_pt1 | contig 28122 bp, 23 predicted proteins | sample TroBogypolimnion_40_FD_10682 | JGI IMG/M metagenome (IMG submission 10682) | reverse complement strand
GGGTTTTCCAAGGGGGTGTGGGAAACGCGCAAGCGTTTTCCATGGCCCCGGCGGCTCTCCGCAGCCGTTGGGGCGGCGCCTGAACTCAGGCCGAAATCTGTCTCAAAGTCGTTGACACGTTCCGCTCACGGAGATCCTAGTGTTCCGGCGGGCCAGTTGGACGACCTACATGGCCAGGCACGGATTCCGTGTCCTGGCCCATGAGCCGGCCGGAATCTTCTACACGGGGCACATGATCCTGGGAGCACACCTTTCCATCAGGGCGCGCCAGCGTCTGGCCTGGATCCTGGGCAGTTCCTGTCACCTATTTGAGGTCCGGTGATGTTTCAGACGGAGTGACGGCAACACATAAAGAAACCGCTGACCAGGAGCTCCTGCTCCGGAAGGGTGCGGAAGGGTTCCGCCAGACGGCCCCGCGGCACAGGGAGTTCCGGCCAGCGGTCCGTTTCGGTGACCTCCACCTTGAAGCCGGCCTCCTCCATAATCTTGACCATCCGGCCCATCCGGATCCGGTTGGTGTAGAAGCCTGATTCCGCCATGATGGGCGATTCCCAGCTCCGATGGCTGAAGCGGAGGCTGTTGAGGGACTCCGCCAGATGGTCCTTCAGGTCCACCCGGTGGGTCATGATCCCGCCGGTCCGGAGAATCCGCCGCAGATGGGCAGCCGTTTCCTGGAATGCGTCCAGACGAATATGTTCCAGCACCGCCTGGGAAAAAATACAGTCCACTGACCCGTCGGGGATGGCCCGGAGGGAAGCGAGCCCTTCGTGCAGATATGTAGCGCCACAAGCCTCAAGCATGCCTTTGAAGGTGGCGAAGGCTGGGGTCGTAAGCCCCTGGGAGGCCAGATAGGCCGCAACCTTGTGGTAGGTCCCGATCTCCCGGTTGGCCCAGTCCCCCGAATCCACCAGGAACACTCTGGCCGCGAAGTAGGCATGGGCGATCAGGGCAGTACTGGCCGAATCCCCCGGCCCGAGTTCCAGTATGGTGTAATTTTTCCGCGCCGCCCAGTGCGCGTAATGCTGCCGGAACACCTTCAGGGAATATGCCCCCTGCTCCATCTCGCCGTGTTTGAAAACCCCGATCCTCTTCCAAAACCGATAAGGAACGGGCAGGCGGTTTAGGACCATCTTCACGAGGATCTTGAGCCACCAAGATACGCAGGCCTTGCGTTTCATATCGGCAAGCCCAACCGCTCCTGGTGCTCCTTCAGCCAATGGAAGTATTGCTCCAGCCCCTGCCAGAGCGGCGTATGCCGGGTGGTGCCGAACAGTTGCTCGGCCTTGGAGCAGTCCGCCCAGGTGGCGGGCACATCGCCTGCCTTGGTCGATTCGAAGCGCAGGTCCGGCTCCTTCCCGGTGATGGAGGCGATGGCCTGGATCATCTCCAGGACCGTGGCGGTGTGAGAGCCCCCCAGGTTCACGATTTCCTTCTCCAGGGGGTGCGCTAATGCGGCAACCAGGCCATCCACGATGTCGTCGACGTAGGTGAAATCGCGCCGAGCCTGGCCATCGCCGAACACCGTGATGGGTTGTCCGGTAAGTATGGCCCTAAAAAATTTAGCGATGGCCATTTCGGGCCGCTGCCGGGGGCCGTAGACTGTGAAGAACCTCAGGCTGCAGGTCCGGATGCCGTAAGTATAGTGGTAGCTGTTACAGAGCAACTCGCCGGAACGTTTGGTGATGGCGTAGGGCGAGATGGGGCAGTCGACCGGATCGTCCTCGCGCCAGGGCAGCCGGGGGCTGGTCCCGTAGACTGAACTGCTGCTTGCGAAAATGAAATAGGGTTTGCCGTGGTTGACGGCTGCTTCCAGCAGGTTGAGCAGGCCGCTCACGTTGGCGGTTTCATAGAGAACCGGATTCTGGATGCTGGGCCGCACGCCAGCCCTTGCTGCGAGGTGGATGATGGCGTCGAAACGGTTGTTGGCGATGAGGCGGTTCACCAGGTCCTCGTCCCGGATATCGCCTTCGATCATGGTGAATCCCCGCATCCCCATGGCGTGGGAGACGTTCCAGCGCTTGATGGCGGGGTCATAGTAGGAATTGAAGTCGTCCAACCCCACCACTTCGTTACCCATAGTGAGGATACGTTCCACGGCGTGGGAACCGATGAACCCTGCGGCGCCAGTGATCAGGATTTTCATGCCAAGCCACTCCTCATGGTGATACGTGCTGCAAATCGGGGCAGAGCGCCCCGTATAGGCGAAGGGTCTCGCCGTTGACCCTTGCCATTGAAAATTCCTTTTCGGCCCGCACCCGGCCGGCCGCCCCCAGTCTGTGCCTGAGGCTGGGATCCCCGATGAGCCGCGCCAAAGCTTCCGCAAGGGCTGCCGAGTCCCGGGGTGGAACCAGCAGCCCGTTCAGGCCATCGACCACCACGTCGCGGCAACCTGGCGTTTCGGTGGTGATGATTGGCCGCCCCGCTGCGGCAGCCTCGATGAGAACCTTCGGGATGCCCTCGCGCCGGTAGGTGGGCAGGCAGACAATGTGGCAGGTCCGGAATACTTCGGCCATGTCGGGGCGAAAGCCCCAAACCTCGATGCCTTCCCGCTCCCATTGGGCCAGCATATCGTCAGTGACGCTGCTGGGATTCCCGGGATCAGGCTCACCCACCAGGGCGAACCTGGCCTCGCAACCCCCCGCCTTCAGCACACGGACGGCCTCGACGAAGTAGAGAATGCCCTTCTCCTTGAGGAGGCGGGAGGCGAACAGCACCACAGGCACCCCCTCCGGTTCCGGTCCCTGAACAAATCCTTCCAGGTCGATGCCGGAACCCCGGATAAGGCAGGCCTCCTCTGGCCGGCAAAGCCGTTGCTTCAAAAACAGATCCAAATCCTCAACATTTTGGAAGATGACCCGCTTGTTGCGGTGGCTGAGGCCCAATCGATACCCCTGACGGGCCATGAACCGGAGAACCGCGCCCTTGACCCCCTCAGCCTCTCCGAGGTGCCCCAGTCCAGGCATCAGGCACACGAGGCCACGCACGTGGTGCCAGCGGGCCAGAAGGCCACCATAGATGGTGGCCTTGGGCGTGATCACGTGGACCATGTCCGGGCAGACCTTACGGAAGATTATGTCCAAGCTGGCCAAGGAGGAAATATCATGGAAGGGATTCGCCCCCTTGCGGTCCAGTTTCCAAGGGTGATGGACCACGGAGGCATCGCCCAGGGTCTCACCGCCCCGATGGAGAGGGCAGGCCACATGGACTTCCCAACCTGCCTCAACCGCGGCCAAAGCCAGGGGTAGTCTGTGGGAAATGAAGTATTCCAACGCATTCATGACAAACAGGAGCCTGGGCCGGCCGGGGTGGTGCGAACCAGCGGGAACCGTCCAGCCCCGACCTGGTAAAGGGGCTCGGGTCATTCCAAGGACCTTGGAAGATCAATAATTGCCACCCAACGTTGGGCGGGGATGCGATAGGCTTCGGCGAGTCGGAACATTGAAATCCAGGATTGACGTTCCAAATATCTTACCGAAGATGGACCTGGGAAACATCTTTCTGGATTTTGGCTCACCCAACCTAGCCTGCCCGCCCTTGCCCCGCTTGGCCACTCTGCCAATACAAGGAGCCTCGATTGAAACGCATGCTGATTTCCTTCGGGTTTCTCATGGCCCTGGCAGCCCATGCTTCACCCCAATTCCGGGAAATCTTCCGCGCGGATTTCCGCCCAGCGGCGGTGAAGGGCGCCCAGGCGGTCTGGCACCCCATGGCCCCGACTATCTTGGCAGAAACGGAAACAGCCGGAGCCAGCCCCGCCGTTAAACTCACAGCCGAAACCTTTAGCCCTGCCAACAGGCTATGCTCTGAACTCATCCCATACCGGGGAGGGCCTCTGCGGGTCACCTGCCGACTCAGGGCAGAGGACGTAGTGAGCCGGGACGTGGACGCCTGGGAGAGGGCCATTGTCATCGTGGACTACTTTGACGAAGCGAAGGCCAACATCACATACCGCGGATGGAAATATCACGATTCCTTCGCTTTCCTCGTCGGAACGACCTCCTGGACCGCACAGTCCTGGATGCTCGACCTCCCCGGTAAAGAGACAGGCGTGGCCTACCTTAGGGTTGACCTGTGTCTTTACAACGCCAAGGGCACCTTCATCGTCGCGGATCTGGCACTGGCTAGTCCGGCGGCTTCGGAAACCCTGGCCGGTCCGCCGACTGGGTCATCCATCCAGAGCGGCCTGGGTCCCCTGGCCACCGATCTTTCCGGCCTGGAGGCCCAGATATCCATAGCAGAGGCCAAAGGGCTGGACTGCCGTGAGGCCCGGGTCACCTTAGCTGTGGGTAGGTGCTTCCAGGGTTACATCCAGGATGATATTGAGGCTGGGAAGGCGGGGCCTCCCGCCGCCGGCGAAGTGGCAGCCTTGGTCGCCAAGGGCCAGGGCAGGCTCTTGGGCCTGCCCCGGAGCGACGCATTCCTTCGAATCAACCATCAATTCGTCCAACCCGACCCTTTCAGCCTAGCTGCGCGGGAATTGTGCGAGTGCCTGGACCTATGCGCCTCCGCCAGCCGGGATCTGGACCGCCGGATGGCGGCCGGTGGTAACGATGTCCCACCCCTGGCGGACGGCCAAGTGGGTCTGCGGGTCGCCGATGGCGCCTTCCTGAACGAGGCCGGGGTGCCGGTCTTCCTGTTCGGTTTCAATTTCGACGGGGGAAAGCTTGAAAATTCCCTACGCGCCGCCCTCGGCGCCACCTCCTGCGGAGGTTTCTTCGGCGGTGGCATCAGTGCCAACTATATGGATTCCTCGAAGGAGGCTCCGATCTCCGCCCAGGCGGACCGCATGGCCCAACAGATGAAGGACCATCCAGGTCAGGCGGCCGATTTTCTTTTCATGCTATGGCAGCCGGCCTCCATACCGCCCTGGCTGAAGGCCTGGAGCCCCACGGGCTTGGCCCAGGGAAACCATTTCAGCGACATGGACCTGGACAATCCCCGCTCCCTCCAACTCGACGCACGGATCTTCACCCAGGCCGCCGCCGCCTTGGCACACCATGAGGGCACAACTGTGCCCCTGGTTCTTTACAACCTGAGCAACGAGCCTAAGTTCCTGTCTTCCACTGACTTCACCTTAACGAGATATCGTCAGTGGCTGAAATTGCAGTACCACGGCGACCTGACGCGGCTCAATACCCTCTATGGTTCCCACTATACCGATTTTGCCCAGGCCCAGCGGAATCCCCAGGGGAACCCAGCCCAGCGCTATGACTGGCTCACCTTCAACCAGGAGCGCGTCACCGGGCTATACCTAAGTGAGCGCAAGGCCATCAAGGAACAGGATCCCCGCGCCGCCATCCACCTGAAGCTGATGCCGACCTATTGGCAGATCCGTGACTTGGTCAATGCCGACCCGGACGGGGGCATTAACATTGAGCGAATGGCCGAAGTGGAGGACCTTATGGGCGTCGATCAGACACTGAGAGAGGCTCAGGGCGACTACGGATTTGCCTTTCAGTCCCAGGGGCTGTCGCTGGATTTCATGAAATCCATTGCACCCGCCAAACCGGTGATAGACAGCGAATGGCACGGCATCCAGGGCCAGTCCGATCCAGCGGCGCCGTCCCGAATCCTGCCGGTCTCCCCGGACTATGTCACAGCCGCAGTCTGGCATGCGGCCCTGCATGGGGTCCGCGCCATGGAGGCCTGGTACTGGTCGCGTTATTGGGACATCTCGCTCCCAGACCTCGAGCCGGCGCAGGAGTTCTCCCATTCCCTGCTCACCCAACCCAGGGCCCTGGAGGCCCTTGGCCGTGCTTGGGTGCAAATCCGCCGACACGGCGGCTTCGTATTGCCCTTCGCCCAGATGCCCTGCCCCGTGCGCCTCTTCTTCTCGGAACCCTCCCGGCTCCTGTCCGCCACCGCCCGCAGTGAATTCGTGACGGCATACGAGGGCGTCGACTTCATGGACGCCCCGGTGCGCATGCTGACGGACACCCAGGCCACGCAGGATCTGCGCGAGGTCAAGGGCATCCTAGCTCCGCCCAGTCCGTACCTGGGCGAACCCGCCTACCAGGCACTGCTGGCGTATGCGCGGGTCGGGGGCTCCCTTGTGGTGGTGGGGGACTCGACCTTCGGGATGACGGAGCGGGGGGAACCCCGCGCCACCGACAATCTGAGGAACCTACCCAGCGTGCGCTGGATCAAGGCTGCCGACCGCGCCTCCTATGCCCGGGTCTTCGAGGAACTCCTCGAAGGCGCCCGCGCGCCCCGACCGGTGCGCACCTCTGCAGACGACGGCGCCGTCGAATGCCGGGCCGTGGTGAAAGACGGTGCCCTGTCCGTGTACCTCATCAACCTGGGCGACCGGGAGACAACTGTCACACTTCGCTGGGAGGGTGGCAAGGCTCCCAGGCACTTGCGGAACCTGCTTACAGGTCTTCCAATATCGCCCGGGCCAGTCAAGCTGGAGCGTTGCGGTTTGCTGCTCCTAGCGGGAAGTTTTTGATCAGGCCTCCTGCTCCGTGGATTCCCGCGCCTGCAGGAGTTGCCGCACCCCCCGGAACGCGAAATACGCGATTACCGGAGATAGTATGACTAGTGTCGGTAGGGGCCGGTCGTGCACCAGGGCCGCGAAGCCCCGGCAGGCGCCGAACAGGATCATGCTCATGACCAGTTCCTGGCCCATCTTCAGGGCAAGGGGCCGGATGGGAGCCTGGACCAGGCTGAGCAGCCATGCTAGGTAGACCAGGGTGTAGAGTGCGCTTGTGGTCCCGAACAACCAGATCGCGATCAGGTCGTTCTTTAGGGCGATACCGATCAGCAGCGAACCCACCCGGACCCCAAGCAGCACCATGTGGAACCCGAATACCGCCCGTTGACGGTCGAAGAGCATTGGCAGCCCCTCCAGGGGGTTCACCAGGAACGTGCAGAGGATCCATGGGGCGAGCCCCGCGGCGTACTGGCCGGCCCGCCGCCATTGCCAGCCGAACATCCACACGAAGAGAAGCTCTCCGAACACCGCCACGAAAACCGTAAAGGAAATATTGATGGCTCCGATGCCCTGGAGGATCTTGAGGGTGAGTTCCCGCAGGTTACCCTCCTGGTGGGCCTTTTTTGCCCTGGAATAGAAGACCGGAGTGATGGCGCCACTGATGAGCATGGTGGGCAGGAACAGCACTCGGTTGCACAGGGAGAAGAAGCCTGTATAACTCGAACCGAATCCGCTGGTGAGAAGGAACACGGGGGCGATGGCACTGAGGTTGGTCAGCAGGACCGCCCAGGATTGGTAAAGCGGGTACCGATAGTGGCGGAAAGCGGCGTGCCTCAGTCCAGCCAGGGACAGGCGACGCAGCCTGGCCGCGAAGGTACCCTGGCCGGCGCCAGCGAGGACCCCGACCAAACCGAACTTGGAGAGCATGTCGCCGATGATCAGGCCTTCGAATCCCATGTGGGAGATCCCCATGCCGATTGTGCACGCCGACCCTGAGGAACTGCCCAGGATGTTCGCCAGGGAGAATGCCTTGAACTGGTGTTGTCGGATCGCCCAACGGTTCAAGACCTGGAACAGGGCCGAAAGGAAGACTCCCAGGGGCAGGAACCAGAGGTAGCGGTATACCTGGGGATCGCCCTGAGCCAGAAGCCGGGCCAGGGCGTGCCGTGCGAAGCCGACTGCCAGCACAGTGAAGAGGGTCCAGCCGACCACCAGCAGCAGACTCAGCACCACTAGGTGGGCCCCTTCGTCATCGTTCTCGGCCACCGGGATGGCACTGTCGTACTGCAAGGTCCCCAGCACCCCGGCCACTGAGAACACCGCCCCGAACAGGGCCAGGGTGCCATAATCAACCGGCCGGTAGAGCCGGGAGTTGATGGGGCCCACTGCCAGGCTCAGCACAAGGCAGAAGAACGAGCTCCCGCTCACCGCTAGGACATGCCGGACAAAGGATGAGCCCATGAGGGACTGCCGGATGTGGATTGGACTCATTGTCCTCACTGGGCGTCCAGCCATGCGTTGAACATCAGGACAGCCCAGAGGGAATAATGGCGGTCCCGAAGGCCGGCCTTGTGCTCGTGCCAATGGGCGAGGACCGGCTCAGGACAAAACATTCCGTCCCGTTTCAGCCGTTCCGGGGAGAGCAAATTTTCTGCCCAGTCCAGCAAGGGGCCTCGAAGCCAATCGGCCAGAGGGATGGTGAAGCCCTGCTTGGGCCGGTCAACCAGCCCCATAGGGAGGTAGCGCGCAAGGATGCTCCGTAGCGGGGCTTTCACGGCACCCTGGGAGGATTTCCAGGCGTCCGGGAACCGCCAGGCGTGCTCCACCACCCGGTAATCCAGGAGCGGGCACCGGGCCTCAAGGCTTACCGCCATGCTGGCGCGGTCCACTTTCACCAGAATATCGTTGGGCAGGTACTGTACGAAATCAAGGAACTGCATCGTCTGGATGGGAGAGAGTCCTATTGGCAGTGCGTCTTCCTCAGTGAAGGACGAGAAGGCCTCCCGGGACCCTGGGACCATCGCCGTGCCATCCCAGTGGCTCAGGAGACGTCTGCACAATTGCGGGAAGGAGGCGAAGTCGGCCAGTTCGGCGAAGGTCTGGAGGTGTTCGCCGGTGACCTTCTTGCGGGGGAACCCAGGCACGGTGGCGGGGAGCTTGTTCATCATACGGTCCCAGGTGCGGGGCTTGACCCCGCGCATGGCGATGCGGAACGCCTTTCGCAGAGGCATTGGCACCCATCCGAACATCCGCCAGATCTGGGGAGCGAGCTGGTAGTGCCCGTACCCTGCGAACAACTCGTCGCCGCCGTCCCCGCTGAGGGCCACGGTCACGTCCTGCCGCGCGACCTTGGAGATGAGCCAAGTGGGGATCTGGGAACAGTCCGAAAAGGGTTCATCGAAGATGACCGCCAGGTTGGGGATGACCGCGAGGGCATCGGCACCCGAGAGGTACACCTCGGTGTGGGCCGTGTGGAGATGGGCAGCCACTGCCTTGGCATAGGGCGCCTCATCGAAGAACCCCTCATTGAAGCCGATGGTGAAGGTCCGCACTGGCTGGCTGCTTTGGGCCTGCATCAGGGCCACCACAAGGGAAGAATCAATGCCGCCCGAGAGAAAGGCACCCACGGGAACATCCGCGACCATGCGAAGTGCGGTGGCATCCAGGAGAAGCTCATGGAGCCCTTGCACTGCCTCACCTTCAGACAAGGGCGGGCGCTGAACCCCTAGGACGAACTGGGCGGCTGGGTCCCAGTAGGGCACCGGCTCGGGCAGGTGCCCAGGTTCGGCGGGATCCACGGCCAGCCAGCATCCGGGCGTCAGTTTGCGGATGCCCTGGTAAATGGAGTGGGGCCCGGGCACATAGCTGTGCCGAAGATACAGAGCAAGGGCGTCCCGGTCCAGGTCCGGCTGAAATTGTGGGTGGGCCTTCAGGGCGGATAGCTGCGAACCGAAGAAGAACGTGCCCCCCTGCCAGCCATAGTAAATTGGCTTCTTGCCAGCCCGGTCCCGGAGCAGGTGCAGGCGGCCCTGGGTACGGTCCCACAAGGCAATGGCGAACATGCCGTTGAACCGGGCCACCGAGTCTGGGATCCCCCATTCCAGGAAAGCCGCCAGGATGGTTTCCGTGTCAGAGTGACCGCGGAAACGGTGCCCCTTCGCCTCGAGTTCGGCTCGGAGGTCCAGATGGTTGTATATCTCCCCATTGAAAACCACAACCAGGCTGCCGTCGCTGGAGGCCATGGGTTGGTGGCCTTCGGGCGAGAGGTCCAGGATGGATAGCCGGCGAAACCCCAAGGCCACCCCCTGAGACGGGTCCACCCAGAGGCCAAAGTCATCCGGGCCCCGTTGGCGGATCCGTTCTGCCATCCGTTCCACATGGCAAGCCAGCGTCTCCGCGCTTTCTGTGGCCGTTGTATCTACGAACCCTACTAATCCGCACACTTTTGCCGCTCCTTATCCTAAATGGATCGCCAGGGCCGCTTCCGTGGCTTCCAGAAGACGGTCTATGGAAAAATGGCGCTCGATGCGGCCCCGGGCTAGGGCCCCGGCTCCCGTCCTGTCTTCCCCGACAGCCATGAGGATGGCCTCTGCCATTAGGTCCGGCCGCTCCGGGGGGACGATCCGTCCTGTGTCGCCCACAAGCCAAGCGCTGTCCCCCACGTCCGTCGCCACACAGGTCCGGCCGCAGGCCATGGCTTCCGCAAGGGTGTTGGAGAATCCTTCGGAACGACTGCTCGACACCGCCAGGTCCAGCGCCGAATAAACCGACACAATGTCCTCCCCAGGACCTACCAGCCTCCCCAGCCCGGCGATCCCGTATTCCGCGGCTATGCGGCTCAAGCCCTCCACATAGGATGGGTCCCCGGGGGGGCCAATACAGAGCCAGCGGACGTGGGGGGCCAAGGGCGCCAGGCAAGCGGCAGCCTTCAGGAAGGTGGCCTGGTCCTTGGCGGCGTCCATTCGGCCAGGCATGCCCACCAGGACCTCCTCGAGCTGGATGCCCCAGGCCTCCCGCAGCCTGGCACGGCCCACCGGGTCAAAGTGGAACCTTTCCAGGTCGATGCCATTGGGAACCACATGGACGCGACTGGCCGGGAACCCCCGGGAGATCGCGTCCTTGGCGCCTGCCCGGGAATTGGAGATCGCCCCATCGCAGAGCGGGGACAGGCGTCCTTCCACCCAGCGCGCCAAGCGAACACCGTGATCGTAAAGGTCCAGGTCCATGCCCGACCCCCGGATTCCCCATACGACCTTGGTGCCCCTGAGCCCCGCGGAAGCCAAAGTGGAAAGCACATTCGGCACGTCAAGGTAGCCGTGCACAACGTCCGGGCGGGTGGCGAGGAGGTGGCGCCGCAAGCGGATTACTGGGGCCAGAAGGTTCCAGCGGCTGCCTTTGCCGAGGTTTTGCAACTGAATCCCTGCAGCTAGTAGTTCGGGCTCGAAGGCGCCCCCTGGATAGAGGGTTACCACCACCACGGTATGGCCCCTACGGGCCAAGCCTTTCGCCAAGATGCAGAGTTGCCGCTCGGCTCCTCCGACCCCCAGGCACCGTATCACGAAGGTGATCTTCACGGCCTGTACTCTGTCCTGAGACGCGGCGCACTGGTTGCCGCCAGGGTCGCCAATGCTGCGTAGACCAAGGGCATCTCAAGGGAATCCAGGAGGTTGTGATCAAAAAAACCAAGTCCCAGGAGGGCCACGAGAGCCAGGAGGCCCAGCCGGTTCCGAGGCACTATGACCAGCACGAGAAGAGGATACAGGATCACGGCCCAGACGCCGTAATTCATCATCAAGGCGACGTATTCCACATGCGGCCCTTCGCCGGAGGCTGAATTCTGGATGCAGTCCAGCCCGTTGCCGAACCACGGAGCCCGGTGGATGTATTCCCAGCCCTTATCCAACAGGGTGAGTCGGTCCTGGCCGCTGGCATCATTGGTTACTAGGGACAGCCTCTCCACAAAACCGGTGGTGAAGAAACGGGCTCGCGCCCCAGCCAATTCACCCAACTGGATGAAGACCGCAAGCAGGGACACCAGCACCGCTAAGCACCCCAATAGGGCCAAGCCCAGGTGCCTTCTTTTCAGGAGTCCTGCCCAGAGCATGCCGGGCAGAAGGACCGCGAGCATTAGAGCTCCGCTGCGTGAAAAGGTGAGAGCCACGCCTGGGATGACCAGAGCGAGGAAAAGGCCCCGGAAACGCTCCGGGACCACCCCGATGCCAACCAAGCTCCCAAGGGCCAAGGCATAAGCGCATTCGTTGGGATTGATGTAGAAGGCGGCTGACCGCCACCCGAAGGTACTGTTTTCGATGGGAAAGAAGACTGCGTACATATTGATAAAACAAGAGATAACAACCACCCAGGCGATCAGGGTCCGTCCCAACCGGAAGGCCTCTGGCAGTTGGAACGCCGCCAGACAACAGCAAAAGACCAGCGTCATGTTGGCGTGGTCCTTGAGCGCCTCGATGCTCTCATGGGATTGCGGGAAGAAAATATACCATGCTAGCGAGACCAGCAAATAACCGCCGAACCAAAGCAGGGCGCGTTGGCCCAGAAAGTTCCGCCGCAAATCCGGGGCGATGGCCATCAACAGCAAAGTCAGCAGACACGCACAACTGACGTAGAAGGTGGGAGAGAGGGGCAGCCAACTGGCCAAATAGGCGAAGAGCCCAAACCCCGAAAAGACGAAAACCGACAACCATGCCACCACGCCCAAGGCAAGCCAACTGGTAAGGCGGGATGAGGAGCAGGAGGTTGGACTTTCAGGAGTCATGGTCAGAACTTCACTGGTCGGCTGGGAGCAGAATAGCCAGTAGGCTCTTGCGCCGGTCCCAGGCCATCGAGAGTCCGGCCGCCAGAAGCACGGTGAACAAGACCAAGAGCATCCGGGATGGCCTGCTCTTGAGTTTAGGCAGGGTCCCATCGTCTAGGATGCTGAGAGTCGGGACGCGGTCCTTTTCCTGCTGCAGGGCCTGCTCGAGGTTGAGGGTCAGTGTAACGTAGACCTGCCGGCGCAAAGTCAGGGTCCCCTCCAGGTGAGCGCCCTTGAGTTGGACAGCGGGGTCGGCGCTGGCCCGGTAGTTCTTGTTGCGTTGCAGGAACTCCAGGAGTTCCTGCTCTGCAGACGAACAGGCGGCCTCCGACTCGGCCATGCGTGCCCTGATGAAGGTCGCCTTCTCTTTGCCTCGGGTGTTCTTGCGTTGGGTCAGGAATTCCTCGAGGAGTTGCAGAGCCCTGCGGACCGCCTGCTGGGACAATTCGGGGGACTTGGTCTCGATGGCGAGCGTGAATACCCCGTTCTTGATGTCCCTCCGCACGATCATGACCCCCTGCAGGCGCTGAATGGCCAAGTCGATGTTGGGAGTGTGAAAATAGTCCTGGAGCGTTTGCCGGAAATAGCGCAGCGGACCGATGAGGCCGGAGCGATAGCTGAATTCAAAAGGGGTGGTGACCATCCGCTCGCCAAGCCAATGGCTGTTCAGGACATCCGGAAAGGTCAGGCTCGGGTCCTCGTTGGCGCCCGGCGCCCGGATCCCCAGGGTCGCGGCCGCAGCAAGGAGAGACCCGCCACGCTCGTCCTGTATTTCGGGCAGGATGGTAGCGATGGACCGGTATTGGGAATCAATGAATAGGGAGGCGAAGGCCATCAGGAGTCCAACGGCCAAACTGCGCATGGCTGTCCGGCGCAGGGCAGGGGCGAGGTTCAGGCCGACGAAACAGTTCATGGTGTCCTTAATAAAGGCGGAGATCGTTCGGTTCATCGTTTGAGGGTATCGATGAGGATGGCTAAAGGGGTCAGCGCACTCAGGTTTTCCTGCCAAGTGGTATCCCTTATGATCCGCTGGGGAATTAGCACCGCGTCCCCTGGTTCGACCTTCTGGGACATGAGTCGCCACCCGTCCAAGATGTGGCCATCGCATTTCAGGAGGCGGATATTCTTCTTGTCGGCATTGCGGGTGAAACCGCCTGCACGTTGAATGAGATCGCCCACGGTAACTCCTTCCTTGATCCGGAAGATGCTATAAGGGCTGGAAGTTTCCCCAACCACCCAGGCCGTTTCGGTGATGCGGGGAATGATAACCTCATCGCCGTCTATAAACTCGATTTGGGCGTTGGAGTCCCCTGCCAGCAGACTCGGGAAATCCACCACGATCCGATTCAACCGGCTAATGGCGATGCCATGGAGAACAGGGCTTTTGAGAAGTTGGCCAGTGCTCGGCTGCCTCCGGGTTTCATTGAGACGTTCCAGGATCTCGCTGATGCCCTTGTTGCGGGGATCTGCCGCCTGCATCTCTTCGGATTCCTCAATGCCGCTCTTGCGCAGGAGGATGCCGCCCCTGACCATGGCCTCCGGGGTCAAGCCTCCGGCACGTTCGATGATTTCCTTGAGGGTGATGCCTTGTCGGTCCAGTTCATAGGCGCCAGGCCGGTTCACCTGGCCGCTCAGGGTGATGATGGCGTGGGGGGTCGCATTCGGAACCTGATAGAGGTTGAGTTGGTCGAAGGGTTCCAGCAACGGATTGGCGGCATTATCCTTCAGGTCGACCGGGCTGCTGGATTCAGTAGAAAGAAGGGGTTTGAGTTCCAGCCGCTGGGCGGCGACCAGTTTGCCTTCCCGGATATGCGACAGTTCCGCCACATACTCATTGGCGTTCTGGAGCGGAAGCCCCGCCGAAAAGAGCAGGTCGGAAGCCCGCATGCCATTGAGCCAGGGCTTTCTGCCAGGTCTGGTCACCGGTCCGAGGATGGTGACGAATTCCTTCCGGCGCATGGCCTCCATCTTAAAGAGGGTAATCTTGTCCCGGGGCTGGAGCAGGGGATTGTCCTTGGGTTCCCCCGCCATGGCCTTGCCGAGGTTGAAAACGATCAGTTCCATGCTTTCGTCGACGTGGGTGCGGGTAATCTGGCCGCGCTCCATGTATGAATCGGGCAGAGTCTGCCCCAGTTCCTTAAGAAGGTCCGCGACCCGTTTTCCTTGGGTGAAGGCAAAGGTCCCGGGAACCCGCACGTAGCCTTCCAAATCAACCACATTTTCGGTCCGGAACTTTTGAGAGAGGGCCTGGAGGGCGTCTTCCGGGAAGAGTTCTGTGCGCTTTAGGGTCGCCTCATCGGTAGGAATATTCAGAACGTGGAGGATGCCGGAGCCATCCCGCCGGGCAAGGGTCAAGAAGGTTGTGAATGCATTGGGCCGGATCCCGCCCATCAGGCGCACGACGTCCCACGCCTTTTCGCCAGCCTTCAGTTCCACCGACATAACCTTGGCCTGATCCAATATCAAATTAGCTGTCGGATTATTTTCTCGACTGGAGTTCTTGACCTGGTCCTTGCGTTCCGAAAGCCCCTCCATCCGCATGAATTCGCCCCGAACCAGGACACTGGGGCCGGTCAGGGGAACGAATACCGTGTCGCCACTCTGCAGGGAGACATTCAGCCGACCGCGCCCCTCCGCCCTCAGGGGGTAAAGATCGAGCGAATAGATCACCCTGTCTCCCCTGAGCACCCGAATGTCACGGTAGCTACCTTGGGGAGTCGGGCCACCGGCCTGGGAGAGGATGTTCACTAAGGAACTCAGGCTGGGAACCAGATAGGCACCTGGACGGTATACATCGCCCAGAACAAAAACTCGGACCTCCCGCAGCTTGGACACTTGGATATCCACCTTGGTGTTGGTGAAGTCCTTGTTCACCCTCCGCTGGAGCATATCTTTAGCAGCAGCTAGGTCAAGGCCACCCACATGGATGCTGCCCAGTTTGGGCACAACGATCTCTCCCCGGCCATCGACCCTGACCGCAGCCTCGAAGGCAGCGCTGCCGAAAGTGAAGACCCTCAACTCATCGCCTACTCCGAGCTGGTAGTCATCGGAAATTCCCCCCTCTCCGGCGTTGCGGGAGATCTGGCGGAAGTCGAACAAGTCCTGGCCGAAGCGGTAGACGCCATTGTCCAAAGCCCTGCGGGCGGCGATCTCCTGGGCCGCCAGCTTATCGTCATCCTGCTCGGCCTGCGGCTTTTCTCCCGAAGCCGTGAACGGCACGGCGTCCGGTGCAGTGTTGGCCGGTCCGTGTGGGTTTTGCACGGGGAAGGGAAGCGGGGACATCTGGGGCGGCAGCACATATGGGTAGGCGGCCCCCGGGCTGGACTGGGAATACTGCGGCGATTGGCCTGGGCTGGATACCGCCAGGAGGGCGAGGAGGCTGAGCAGAATGGTCAAGCGTAAGGATGTGGTCATGGGTTGCCTGGAAGAGAAAAGGGAAACTAGGGGAACAAGTGGATGATGAACTCAGCGGAATGGACTCCACTGGTATCAGTCGCCCGGACCCGAACGAGGCCGTCCGACCAGTTGAGACGCAGAGGCTTGAAATTCACTAGGCCAGGCTCGGGATTGACCAAATCCTCCACGGAAGTCCAGGCCCGGTCAGCCGATTTTCGCATATCAAGGGAAGCACAGTATGGCAACGTCGAGGACAGGGAGAGTTCGACCCCATCCACATCAGTGAGCACCTTCCTGACTAGCCCGAGGGAATAGGGCGAATCGTCCACCATGGCCGAATCCGTAATTTGCGGATGGAACCACCATGGGCTTAGGGGCAGGGGATTGGGCTTGCCCGGTACCCATAAGGAATTCTCATTCACGATTGGGACGTCCCGGGAGACCATCACCGCTTGGTCTGTGGTGAGGCGGTTTGCTGCCGGGCCCAGGAGTTTCATAGTCAGGGAGACCCCGTAGCGCCAGAACCCGTCGGGAAGGAGGCTCAGATAGGTCTGGGCCGGATAGCCGTGCTTGATCGCCGTCAGACTTCCGGTCATTCCATGCAGGGTCGCCTCCTGGATTTCATGGGCAGACAGGGGGATCAGGGCCCCGTTCGCTTGACGGAAAACGTAGTGTTCATTGAAGGTGGCTTCGCACCAGATCCACTTTGACCATTGGCGGGAGAAAATCTCCATACCAGTATGGCTTTCGGGATGGACTAGCCGACAGTAAATCCCAAGAAAGTTGAGCATCAGTGAGGCGACTAAGTTCTGCTGGCTGCAGATAGGTGAGGGCCAAGTTTCCGAATCGCTCGGGTCAGCACGCAGGACGATGGACAGGATCCGATACGCATCGTTGCCCACGGCCGTCAGTTCGGGGCTGGGTTGGGGGGGATAGGGAGCCTGATCAGTGGTCGCCTGGGGATAGAACGACGGGTGGCGCAGGGTGCGGGCCACCCAGTCGGTGACGGCAACTGCCGTCTCAAGGTCACTCGCGGGCACGCGCTTCTGAACCTTTTTGAAATCCTCGAGGGCGTCACTGGTGACCCGGGCAAGCAACTTGCTCGCAGCGTTGCGGGATTCATGCAGCCCGTTCAGGTCCTCGGGCAAGAAAGGGAAGACGCTGGGGTGGATCAAATTGTTCTGGATGACCTCGTAGGAATGCGTGCGCTTGACTTTGGAGCCTTTGGCTTGGGTAATCCACTCCTCAAGGTCAGTGCCCTGTGCGTGGGCCAGGGTCAGGCCAAGGAGCAAGGCCATGAACAAATGGCGCATCGCCCTAAACATGTCGCCCAGCCAGCCCGGAAAAGGCTCGTTGGCCGATTCCGGGGCGTTGCCCAAATATTTCTGGGCCCTTTCCCCTTGTGGCTTCTGCAATGGTTGGGGAAACGGAATAAATCATGCATCCTCAATAGGGAGAAGGTCAGGGGTAAATTGTCTCACGCATTTATGATGAACACACTTGAAAGTCGAGACTCAGGCGACCGCGTCAAGCCGGAGCTTTATCATGCTCCGCATTGACCCGAGGCCCAAAGGGCGCGAGACTTGGTCCTCCCCGCCGATCCCAGGTCATGCTCCAGCACCGGCCTTCGAACCGGCCGTTTGTCAGGCCTATAATTGCAGCTCTGGAGTTTTCCAAAGCGATGAAACTCGTCTTTATTATCGATAATTTTCAAGATGGGGGTGGGGCGGCGCGGGTGGCCTCAATGTTGACTAATGCCTGGGCTGAACGAGGCTGGGACATCACGATACTTAGCAGCGATGCAGGTATGGGGCCCCCTTGTTATGCCTTCCACCCCGCTGTGCGGCTTCGGCCCCTAGATTTGCTGCGGGTTTCGCGGAATGCCGGTGATGCCTTGCGCAACAACATCCGACGGTTGGCCCGCCTCCGTAGGGCCATTCGTGAAGCACGTCCCGACCTGATCATCAGTTTTCTGGACGGAAACAACATCCTTTGCCTGCTTGCTATCCGCGGCCTGGGCCGGATCCCAGTGATCATCTCGGAACGGACCGATCCCCATGAAAGGAGCATCGGACGACTTTGGGACGTTCTACGCCGCCTGACCTATCCTTGGGCGGAATGCCTTGTTACCCAGACCGAGCACGCTATGGCGTATTTTCCCGCGGCCCTCCAGGCCAAGGGTTTCATCATTCCGAACCCTGTATTGCCGCCAAGTTCTGTCAACGGGCCCTGGGCGGACTCCTACCATCCCACCCTCCTATCGGTGGGCAGCCTCCGCCAAGTCAAGGGCCACGACCTCCTGATCCGGGCATTCGCGTCCCTAGCGCTCGAATTCCCTTCCTGGCGTCTGCGGATCGTGGGGGAGGGCCCTTTCCGCGCCATGCTCGAAACACTCATCAATACTCTGGGCCTTGATGGCCGGGTCCAATTGCCTGGTCACATCTCCTCCGTGGATGCTGAATTCAAGGCGGCCGATCTGTTTGTCCTGCCTTCTCGCGCCGAGGGCTTCCCCAACGCCCTGGCCGAAGCCATGGCAGCCGGGCTTCCGGTTGTCAGCTTCGATTGCCCATCTGGTCCCGGGGAGCTTATCCGGCCCGAGTTGGATGGCCTCCTGGTCCCGCAGGGAGACCCGGCCCAACTTGCAAAGGCTCTGGCGCGCCTGATGGGCGACCAGGGGTTGAGGGCCCGCCTCGCCGCCCGAGCTCCCGAAGTGGCCGAACGCTTCGCCGTTGAACGGATTCTTCTTCTCTGGGATGGGGTTGTGGCCAAGGCCACAGCTCGCATAACCGGCGCCCCCCCCCTGCCCTGAACCGGAGTCAGCCATGTTCGCCGCCCTTTTTCAAAAATGGAAGATGCGCCAATACCTCAAGCAGGGGCTCCAGATCGCTGATGACTGCCGTCTCACAGGACTTCCTGACTTCGGTTCCGAGCCGTACCTAGTCAGCATCGGCCGGCACGTGACCATCACTGGGCGGGTGACCTTCATCACCCATGACGGCGGGACATGGGTATTCCGAGACCGGCAGACCTTTCGTGAGGTCATCAAATATGGACGAATTACTATTCATGACAATTGTTTTATCGGATACGGGACCATTATAATGCCCAATGTCTCGATCGGCCCTAACGCCGTGGTAGCGGCCGGCTCAGTGGTGACCCGGGATATCCCTCCTGACACTGTTGTTGGGGGGGTGCCCGCACGGCCGATCATGTCCATTGAAGAATATGCGAACAAGATTCTGGCCCAGGCGCCCCTCTACGACCGGAAGGCATATGCCGATGACAAGCGACAGGAACTTTTGCGACTCTACCCTCGTCCCTGGTAACCCGGCGTTCCTTTACCGCGCCAGCCATGGGATTCTGATGCCATGAACGTAACTTGGAACTCAGCACGTTACCTCCTCCGGTTTGACGACATATGTCCAACCCTGCATTGGGCGCTCTGGGAGCAGGTTGAGGCGGTCCTTGACCGGCACCAAATTCGTCCCTTGGTTGCGGTGGTACCCGACAATCAGGATCCCAGACTCATGTTTGATCCACCTCACACAGATTTCTGGGAACGGGTGCGGTCCTGGCAAGCGCGCGGCTGGGCCATAGGTCTCCACGGCTACCAGCACCTCTACGTCAATCGCGACCCCGGCATAATGAGGTTGACCCGCAGTAGCGAATTCGCCGGCTTGCCCCGGGTCGCGCAGGAGGAGAAGTTGCGCCATGGTCTTGCCATCTTCGCTGCACAGGGCGTCCGGGCCGACGCCTGGGTTGCACCGTCCCATTCCTTTGATGCCGTCACGGTGGAACTTTTGGAGTCCCTGGGACTGCGTATCATCAGCGACGGCCTTTGGCCCTGGCCGGTCAGTTCTGGGGGCTGCATGTGGATCCCGCAGCAGCTTTGGGACTTCCGTCCGAAACCCAGAGGTGTCTGGACGGTCTGCTTTCACCCCGCAGGGTGGACAGAACAGGCCTTCCGGGCTTTCGAGCAGGGTATCGAAACCTACGCGCACAGGATGACCACCCTGGCTGATATACTAGTCGCTTTTCAGGGGAGGAACGCCACCTTGCGCGACCGTCTCACGGCAAACGTAGATTGGATGTGGAATCACGGGTTGCGCGGGCCGGCCTTGGACCAGATCCGTGGCAGTCTCCGCCGCCTCATCAACCGTTGATTAGCTGATCGTACAGGGCAGCATAGGCGCCAGCGATCCGGTCCAGTCCGAAGCGCCCGGCGACATGCTCGCGCCCTCTGGCCCCTATGGTTGAGCGGGCTTCCGGTCCAAGGCTGTAAAGGCTGAACAGGGCCTCTCCCAGGGCATCCACGTTTCCGGGTGGGACCAGAATTCCATGCTCACCCATGGCCACCCCTGAATCTCCCACATCGGTGGCGACGCACGGCACACCACAGGCGAGGCTCTCGCCGATGACGTTAGGAAAACCCTCCAAGTGGCTGGCGTTCAGCAGCACATCCAGGGCGTTCGCCAAGCCAGGAATGTCCGTGCGCTCACCCAAGAGCAGAGTCTGTCCGTAGAGGTCAGTCTGGCGCAGTTCCTCCTTCAGCCAGATGTTATCCTCCGTTGCGCCATGGCCTGCCAAGAGCAGGCGGAGTCCCGGGATCCTCGAATTTAGCTTGGCCACTGCCTGGATGGCGCCGTGGTGGTTCTTCATGGGGTGTACTCGGGCAAGGACCCCAACAACGAATAAATCGTGCGTGAGCCCAAGAGCTTCCCGAGTGGCCCTGCGCAATTCCGGATCGGGCCGGAACTGGTTCATGTCGAACCCATTGGGAATCACGGTCCAGGTTGCGTTCGAGTAGCCGATGGTTATGTGCTGGGACATCGCCTTGGAAGAATTGCAGACAATGGCATCCACCCCGCGGGAGAGCACCGCACCCATCCGGATGACCACCGCAGTGAGGGGCTTTTCCATTGCCATGCCGTGGTGGGCCTGACGAATGTTCCAGGCGAGACGGGCACCAGGAAGGAAGGGGGCCAGCGCCCGGGCCGCCAAATTGCCGTGATATAACCAGCCCTGGATGACCTGCGGACGCCAACTGTTTCTGAAGATGTTGGACAGGCCCCACGCCATCCGCGACGGGTTCAGGCTCCTGAGGTCCAAGGTCGCAAGGTGGCTTCCGGAATCGCGGACCCTAGCGTCCATGAGGCCCGGCCCCTCCAGGGACAGAACCCGGGCATCGAATTCCGGACTCGCCTCGAGCAGTTTGCAGAGCATGCTTTCGGTCCCGCCGAGGCCCAGTCCGGTGATGACGTGGAGCACCCGGGTGCGGACGGTTCCTTTCATGTTCCCGCCTTCTTGCCGGCAAGGGCCTCACGCATCGAACGCTGGAGGCAGTTCAGGGCCTTGAACACCAAAGGTTGGGCGAAATAGAGCATCTTCCAGACCCGGCCGGCCAAGCCGTAGGAGCAGATTTCGCAACGTCCGGGCGCCTCCACCAGTGCCCGGGCCCGAGCGGCTACCGCGGCCATTGCTCCGGTGACGTGGTCTCTGGGGAAGGTCCGCCCGAGCTTAAGTACACGCAGCGAAAGGTCGGGGCATTCCGCCAGTGCGCTCAGGAGGCCCTGCTCGTGAAGGCTTTTCAAGCCTCCGTAGACCAGCCTTCCCGGGCTCCGGAGATCCGCCAGGAAGGAGGAGATCAGGCATACCGTCAACGGCTGGCCTGGCCGCGCGGCTAGCCAAGCCCGCACCAGCGCCAGCGGATGGTATACGTCCGCCATGAGGCAATTCAGCCATTGGGACCAGCGGACGTCCTGGTCCCGAAGGCGCGAGGTCGCGCTGGCCACATGGACCATCAGGTCGACGGTGCAGCCAAGCTTCTCCGGGAGCAGTTCATCTATCCCCGCCCCCAAGTCGGCCACTACCGTTCGTACCTCTACCGCACCAGCTCCGGAGCACAAGTTTGCGGCTTCCTTCAACCGCACCGAATCGCGTCCAGTGAGGATTAGATGATTGCCGGGAGCGAAGCCAACAGCCAATTCAGCCCCGAGGAAAGAGGAAGCCCCCAGGATGAGGACGTTCACATTTGTTTCCCGTCTCGCGGACTCGCCAACGTCTCTTGCCTGGCGTGCGGAAGGCAAGAGAAGAGGATCTGCTCGGCATCCCGAAGCCGGATCCCCTTGGCCATGAAGATGACCTTGAGGGTATACACCGCGATTAGAAAATCGCATTTCAAAATTTTGCCGTTTTGATAAATTTCAGAGTAAAGGCCCTCGAGGTACAGGCGCTGTGCTGGTTCCATGTTGAGTTTACCCACGATCTGCGAGATTCCCGTGATGCCCGCAGGACTGTCGAAGCGTTTCTCCCAGCCTGGAAAGACCTTCAGGAGCTTCAGATTGCTTGCGGGAAGTGGACGGTTGCCAATGATGCTCATCTCTCCCTTAAGCACGCACAGAAACTGAGGGACTTCCACAATCTGGAGGCGCTCCATGACCCGCCCGAAGGGTGTATAGACTTCGCAGTCGATCGGGATGTCCAGGAACCCGTCCCTCATAAATCGGGCTTCAAGCTGATATTTCTCGGATTTCGCATCCCTGAACATGGACCGAAACTTGGGCACCCGGATGGACCGATCGGTCTTGACCTGGCGATCCGAATGATAAAAGACTGGCCGACCATTGAGGATGAGGTTGATCAGGGCGCAGAGCAGCAGGACGGGAGACAGGAGGACGAGGGCGAACAGAGCGCAAGCCCTATCGACAAAGGCCTTGACTACTTGACCAAGGTTGGGATTGCAGTTTTTCCCTAAAGGTTTTGAATAAAACAACTTCGGCATCTATTCCTTCCAAAGTTACCTTCATGTCGAGCATCTCAATACCAAACTATAGCAGTCTTCGTGTCCTTGTGGCAGGCGTGCCTGACCTCGGCCGCCGTAGGTGGCCAGGTCACGGCAGGCGCCTGATCACCCCGTCCTATCCCGGCAGGCCGAGACCCGCCAAGGTGGCGGCAAAGTTCCAGGGCAAACGCCATGCACTGCCGCCAGACCCATCGCCTGCTGCCAGAGGTCGGCGGGCATGGGCCCCACCTTGGTCCGGGTTTTCCGACAGGACTGGATCGCCGCTTTCAACCGCCCAGCCTCCGCAGGTAAGGGCCCGTTGCTCCGCACAACCATGAGCTTTTCCATGAAACTCATCAAGGTAAAGGGCTTCAGGTGCTCAGTTCACGCACGTCTGCGACAAGCACACCAGTCTTCCGACATTTGCTACCCAGCATCGGCTCCAAACTCTAGAACATGCTATCGGGAGTTTGCTAAATCCGATCAGGTAGGATTCCGGCCGCTGGTCGCAAATGTTGTGAAGGTTCCCGGGAACCTTCACCGCGACTCACTTTCCCAGGTTATTCAGGGCCGACTAATGATAATAATATTATATTCCAAGTAATGGTTTTATGGGTAATTTAGCTTTGAACACATCACCAATAATCCGTCTCAAGTCATGCCCCTCGATCTTGGGATGAGGCCGGATTAGGTTTCACCTACAGGCCTTCCCAAACCTTCTGCAACTGCCCCCCGGCCCGCTCCACCGCCGGTCGGAGCCGCTCCTTGAACCGGGCCCTGGCCTCCCCAGGCAGCGCCCGGGCCGCCTCCAGGCCCTGGAGCCGCAGGGGCTGGGACAGGGTGGGCCAGGCCTCGGCCAGGGCCTTGGCCCAGCTTTCGTCGCCCAGGCGGGCCCGGGATGCCCAGCGCCAGCTGGAGCCGATGCTCGGTTCGTGCAGGGCCGGGAGCACCAGGCCGGGGGCGCCGGCCCGCTGGGCGATGAGGCTGGCGGCCTCGGCGGATTCCCGCTGGGCGAATGGATCCTTTATCAGGGCCAGGAGGGCCGGGAGCGAGGCGACCGTGCCCACGGCGCCCAGGGCCGAGGCCAGGGCGAAGCGCATGCCTTCGGAGGCCTGGGCCAGGGCGCCCAGCAGGTAGCCTTCGTCGCCGGGGAGGACGGCGTGCTGGAGACCCTCGGCGGCCGCCCGCCGGGCGCCGACGCCGCCGGTGCGCAGACCGTCCAGGTATGGGTCGAGGCGCACTTCGGGGGGCTCGGGTTCGTCCTGGCGGAGGGACTTGGCCCGGGTGACCGTCGCCTGCTCTGCGTCCATCCGGCTGAAGCCGGGCAGCGGCTCGTCGCCCCAGCCGGCGGCTTCAGCGCTCTCCAGCCACCGGGACCACTCGTCGGCCAGGGCGGCCATGGTGGGGATTCGCTTGGCGGGATCGGGGGCCAGGGACTGCATGAGGATCCGGGCCAGGCGCGGAGGGAAGCCGGGGCGGATGGCGGCGGGGGGCAGCTGCACCTGGCTGTAGGGCCGGCCGGTGGTGAACTCGTAGAGGATGGAGCCCAGGGCGTAGATGTCGCACCGGCCGTCCACGTTGCGGGGGTCGCCGTGCTGCTCGGGGGCCATGTAGCCGAGGGTGCCCACCACCATCTGCGATTTGGTGACCCGGGTGCCTTCGCCGCCCTCCCACAGGCAGACGCCGAAGTCGGTGACCTTCAGCCGGCCGTCGGGGGCGAAGAGGAGGTTGGAGGGCTTCAGGTCCCGGTGGATGACGCCGGCGTCGTGGGCCACCTGCAGGGCGCCGGCCACCGGCAGCAGCCGGCGCAGGAACTGGGCCGGGGCTTCGCCGAAGCACTGCTTGATGGTGCCGCCGGGAAGCAGCTCCATGAGGATGTACGGGGTGCTGCCGGCCCGGCCGAAATCGGTGACTTCTACCAGGTTGGGATGATGCAGGCGGCGGAGCACTTCGCCTTCCCGCAGGAACCGGAGCACCAGCTCGGAATCGGCCGCCGCCTCGACCCGCAGGAACTTCACGGCCAGGGGGCGGTCGGGGCGGAACGGGTCCTCGGCCCGGTGGACGAAGGCCATGCCGCCTTCGCCCAGGCGCTCCAGCACCCGGATGCCGCCGATGCGCTTGGGCAATAGCACGGTCATGGGGTTCCGTCGAATTCCACCCGGTTGCGCCCCGCGGCCTTGGCCCGGTAGAGCGCCATGTCGGCGCGGGCCAGGAGCGAGCCGCCGTCCACGTCGCTGGCGCCGTATTCCACCACGCCGAAACAGCAGGTGACCCGCAGGTCCTGGCCGGCCGGGACCGGCATGGCCTCGGCCGCCAGGGCCGTGCGCAGGCCTTCGGCCACAGTCAGGGCCTCGGCGCCGACGGTCTCGGGCAGGACCACCAGGAACTCCTCCCCGCCGATCCGCCCCACCAGGTCGCTGGCGCGAAGGCGGCCGCAGACGACGGAGCTGAAGGTGCGCAGGACCTGGTCGCCGACCGGATGGCCGAAGCGGTCGTTGACCTCCTTGAAGTGGTCCAGGTCGCACATGATCAGGGCGAGGGGCCGCCGGTAGCGCCGGGCCAGGTCGGTGTGCTTCTCCAGGAAGCTCAGCACCGATGACCGGTTGGCCATGTGGGTGAGCGGGTCCACGGTCGCCTGGGCCAGGACCGCCTCGTGGTAGGTCTTTTCCAGCGCGTCCATGTGCTTGAGCTTGAAGGCGTGGGTGCCCATCCGGATCACGTCGCCGGCCCGCAGCGAGACCGGGCCGTTCCGGGGGTGGATCTGGCAGCCGTTGACGAAGGTGCCGTTGGTGGACCCGAGGTCGGACAGCAGCACCATGGGCGCGAGCCCCTCCCGGCCGACCAGCTCCAGCCGGGCGTGGTGCCGGCTCACTTCGGGCTCCGGAAGGCGGATCTGGTTCTCCGGCGCCCGGCCCAGGGAGAGGCCGCCGGCCGCCAGGGGCAGCACCTCGCCGATGGGGTTGCCCACGTAGCGGATGAGCGCCCACTCCCCGGCCTGGTTTTGATTCACCTCATCCACCCCGAGACCGTTGAGGGTCGGCGGGTCCGATTCCACGTAATCCTCGAAGAGGGGCGGTTGGATATGCATGGCGACCGTAGTGTTGGAGGACCCTCCATTCAACACGTTATCCCCTTGCATGTCAATATCCAGGCGGGTCGGAGAGGACCCGGTCGCGGCCGCTGCGCTTGGCGGCGTAGAGGGCTCCGTCGGCACGGGCCAGAAGCGCCCCGCCGTCCCGGTCGTCGGGCGTGCGCTGGGCGACGCCGAGGCTGCAGGTGACCTTGAGGTTCTCGGTCCCAAGATCGAAGGGGACTTCGCCGGTGGTGGCGCGCAGCCGCTCGGCCAGCAGCAGGGCCCCATCCATGTCGGTTTCCGGCAGGATGAGGAGGAACTCCTCGCCGCCGATGCGCCCGGCCAGATCGGTGGTGCGCAGGTTGGTCTTCACCCGCCGGCCGAACTCCTCCAGCACCAGGTCGCCGGCCCCGTGGCCCAGGGTGTCGTTGATCAGCTTGAAGTGGTCCAGGTCGCACATGATGACGGCCAGGGGCCGGCTGTGGCGCTCGCTCAGATCGAACCGGTTCTGGAGCTCCTCCAGGGCCGAGCGCCGGTTGTTCAGCCCGGTGAGCGGATCCCGGGTGGACTGGTCCAGCAGCACGGCGTAGAAGGCCCGCTCCAGGGGATCCATGGCCACCAGCTTGAGCACGTGGTTGCCCACGGAGATGCGGTCCCCGGCCGCGAGCCGGGTCGGGCCGGTGATGAGCTGGTCGTTCAGGAAGGTGCCGTTGGTGGATCCCCGGTCCTCCAGGATCACCTCGTTCCCGGGGGCTCCGCGCAGGGTGATCCAGGCGTGGGTCCGGCTCACCTCCTCGTCCGGCATGGGCAGGTCCACCCCGGGGGAGCGGCCGATGACGTTGACGCCCGGGACCAGGGGGAAGACCCGGCCCAGGTGGGTGCCGGCGTAGACCACCAGCACGTGCTCGGTGGGCAGCGGCTCCTGGTCCTCGGGGGTGCGCTTGCGCAGGGCGGTCTCCAGATCGGGCCAGCCCTGGACGACGACGGTGGGGTCCGGCGCATCAGGATCCTCAGGCCACGGCCCGCCTCGGGGTTCCTTGGGGTTGGACATCAGGCTTCCTCCACGAAGCAGAAGACGATCGACGCATCGGTCTTCCGGCGGGCCAGGATGAAGAGCGACCGCTTGGCGCCGGCGGCTTCGGCGCCGAGGGTCACCATCAGCCTGCCCGTGGCGGGGTCGTGGTGCAACTCCCGGGTTCCCTTGGCGGGGATCCGGTACAGGCCGATCACCTCCAGGTTGCGGATGTTCTCCCCGGTGGCGCGCACCAGCTGAAGGGTGTAGCGCATCCACAGGACCTTGGAGACCTTGGCCATGTCCTCGCCGGCGATCGCCACCGGCATGTCCAGCACCTTCTCCATGCCCCGGAAGCTGCGCGGCTGGGGCAGCGGCTCGACCCAGCGCCGGCTGCCGGGCGCCGGGAAGGCTTCCCAGCCGCTCCGGGCCCGGGCGGCCATGCCCCCGGCCTTCTCCTGGAACACCTCCACCCGCCTGGGGAGGGGCGGCACCGCCAGGCGCGCACACTTCTCCGGCTTGAACATGGGCAGGACGCAGATCCTGGCGCCCGCATCCCAGGTCGCCCAGCCGGGCTCGCCGCCCACCGGAGCGGTGAAGCCCAGGGCGGCCGCCACCGCCGGGCCGGAGCCCAGCAGGCCCTCCTGGCGGGCCTCGCCGGTGACCGGGCTGAAGGGCAGGCCCACCGAGGCGCCCAGGGCCGGGATCTGCCCGGGGAAGGCCACGTTCCAGCCCATCGGCACCGGATGGGAGACGGGCGCCTTGAACACCCGGCGGATGGTTTCCGCCAGGTCCGACATCGCCTCCCGCAGCCGCGTCCCGGCCATGGCTATTCCGGTCTGACCAGGGTCTGGAGGGCGGCGTAGACCCGCTCCAGGGGTTCCATGGGATCCATGTGGTAGGCCACCTCCTGCAGCTTCACGATGGCCTGGTCCTGGGCGGCGGGGTCCACCGCCATGGCGAAGATCACCCGCAGGGGCGAACCGCCCTCCCCGCCCTGGAGCAGCACTTCCCGGGGCGAGACCCGGAAGGTTTCGCCCACCCGCGGCAGGGGGGTTTCCTGGGTCTTCTGCAGGGCGAGGGCCGGGCACTTGGCATCGCCGTTCCAGCCGCCCGCCATGTCGGCCGCCGGCAGGATGAACAGGTCCGGGGTGGATTTCAGCTCCTTCAGGAGGGTCTTCTGGATGACCTCCTCCTTGAGGTGCGGTTCCAGGGCCTTGCCGTAGAGCACGCCCTGGAGCTTGGTGGGGGTGATGGGCTCGGTGTAGCGGAAGTCGATGGGGATCCCCGAGGTGTCCGTGAGCAGCAGGCCGCCCAGGTAGCTCGCGCCCTCCTTCATTGCCACGAAATAGGCCAGCTTGAGGGTTTCAGCCATGTTGTTTCCCACCCATGAGGTTATCGCTAGGATACCAACGCCCGCCCGTCGGCGACGGAAAACCTCTCAAGGAAGAACCTTGTTTTTCCGTTGAAAACGGATATTCTATGAGTGCCGATGGGGAGTGGTCTAACGGTAGGACAACAGATTCTGATTCTGTCAGGTGAGGGTTCAAATCCTTCCTCCCCAACCAACAATGGCTCCAAGGTTTACAACGCCTTGGAGCCTTCTTCTTGTACC
>TBL_comb47_HYPODRAFT_10001709_pt1 | contig 28128 bp, 22 predicted proteins | sample TroBogypolimnion_40_FD_10682 | JGI IMG/M metagenome (IMG submission 10682) | reverse complement strand
ACATCATCTAGCTGAGATCATTACAGGATTGGACTCCAAATTAATAATCAAAAATACTTGTGTGCAAATTGTGTGCAAGGCCCCATAAAAAAAGCGTTTACAATATGCTTGTAAACGCTTGATTATCTGTGGGTGGGCCCAGTAGGGCATGATCCTACGACCCCCTGATTATGAGTGGGAGGTCTAATCCATTTTTATTTTCCACTGGTTGATACTGGTTAACACTGGTTGTCATTTCCACTTTTTATTTTCCACTGGTTGATACTGGTTGTCAGGAAACCTGGCGGATTTCCTGGCGGGTTTTTTCCCATTTATTTTAATGCCACAATTCAAATTTAGTCTTTGCCAAACTAAGAAAGAACATTACCCACTTTGATAATTATCACTTTTGAAGGACTATGACTTTACAATTATTTATTTCGTTTATTTTTAAACGAACTTTTGCCTAACTGATTCTAAAACTACTTAACTCGGGGAGACTCAATCTCCATTTTGACCACAACTCTCGGGTATCAAGTTACATGATAAATCTTTTTTTGATATAATCTTCAAAGGAGATAAAGACATTGTTTTAATAGAGTTATGCTCAGATTATGTAGCTTAGAATTTCTTCCAGTGAGGTTTGTCCATTCACGAACAATTCCAATGCACTATCCTTGAGACTTCTCAGGTTTAAATCTTCAAGAGTAAAATTGTTATGCTTGATTTTTTCAGCAATTTCCTGAGATACAGGTATCAGCTCATAAATTGCTTTTCTCCCGGAATAACCAGTAAAATAACACTGGTCGCAGCCACTTGAGATATAATGACTTTTTAACTCCGTTCTTAAAGAGACTCCTGAAGGAAGAATGGAATGAGAAAACGTTTCTTCTTTCTTGCATTTTGGACATAGCAATCGAACAAGCCGCTGTGCCATGGAAAGATTTAGTGTACCGGAAACCAGATAAGAAGGAATATCCATATCCAATAGCCGTGAGATCGTGCCGTATGCAGAATTGGTATGGATGGTTGAAAAGACCAGATGACCCGTCAAAGCTGCACGTATGGCCATTTGGGCTGATTCCCGGTCACGGATCTCACCCAACATAATGATATCTGGATCCTGACGTAAGAATGTCCGCAGGGCTGCTGCAAAAGTAAGTCCAATATCTTCCTTTACCTGTACCTGATTGATACCATCCAATGTATATTCCACCGGGTCTTCAACGGTCAATATATTGACATTTTCATTGTTCAGCAGTTTTAGGCTTGCATACAGGGTTGTTGTCTTTCCGGATCCTGTTGGTCCGCTGATCAATACAATGCCATGAGGTTTCTGAATGGCGTTCATATACTGGGCAAATTGCTGCTCCGTAAAGCCAAGTTCATGCAGATTCACATTCCCGGTATCTTTGTTAAGCAATCGAAGAACGATCTTTTCACCATACAAAGTCGGAAGAACCGAAACCCGGATGTCCGTATCGATTTTATCGTCTTTATAGATAATTCGACCATCCTGGGGGAGTCTCTTTTCTGCAATATCAAGGTTCGCCTGTATTTTTATCCGGTTGATCAGTGCCGGGTATTTCTCTTTACTGAACCGGTACCGCTCTGCCAGTTTGCCATCAACCCTATATCTGACGCGACACTGCTGGTCATAGATTTCGATGTGTATGTCGCTTGATTTTAAGGTTCGAGCCTCATGAATCAAATTGGGTAAAAAACTGCTGTAATCACCGTCAATTTGGGTCACACGATCGGTCGTCTGCTTTTTGGCAGGATAATTGATGATTAACTCATGATTTAGATCTTCAGCATCAACTTCCACCAAAAGGACACTTACCCCAAAAATTAGTTCCAGTTCTTCCTGAACCTCCATTGTACTGTTCAAACAGTAAAATGCTATTTTACCTTTTTCATCTTCTTTTGGCACAATACCGTAGTGCCATGCCTGTTCAGAAGTAATCCGGTTAATATTTTGTTTATCGATGCAAAGTTTTTTCATACCATTAATACAGTGGGATCAAATCTGTGTAACTGTTGAAATGACCAGTCTGCTCCATGATGATAACAATATTTAAAAGCAAAGTCTGAATACCGGCAAAAGGGACAGTAGCCTCTTTTGAATTACTGGTATGACATACAGCCCAAAAAAATAAGGACACGAAGAGTGAAAGGACCAAAAATAGAATAAAATTAAAAGGGGAAAAGCACAGTACCAACACTGGAACTAATAAGAGATCACCAAGCCCTATCCCGGATTTTAGCCTTTCCATAAATTTCAACCCATATCTAAGCATATAATACAGAGCGACCATTGAAACAATTATCCCCAGAACTGCACAATTAGCCTGAATCAATTCGGCATCCGGCATAGTCACAAATATGGACTTTGCTGCCAGCAACAATCCAAGCAGAAGGAAACTTATCAGATATACCTCCCGTGTTTTGAAATCCTGCCAGGTAATCCATCCATAACAAAGGAACAACAGCAGATTCAGGATACTGTTCATCAGTCTTTTATTACCTCAAGAAGTTGTTTGTCCTGGTCAATTTCCCATACATTGAAAATACCATTTCCATTAAAATCAGCAACAGCCGTAGCCCTTACCTTGAACGTATTGGAAGTGGATAAAACTATTTCAATTTTGTAATTGGCATTTCCATTGGCCGTGACCAAAGGTTCCTGTTTGAACCCTATCTCCTCCAGATCACTTGAATATTTTGAGTACATATAGAAGTAATTCTTCTCCAGGTTAAACACATGGGCCAGTTGCATTTTAGCCTCCGTACTCTTTGCCCTGGTTATTAGAGGCATGAGATTCGGCAGCGCAATAAGTACCAGTATTCCGATAATTACAAGGACAACCAGCAATTCGGAAAGGGTGAAAGACTTCAGTTTGGTTTTTAAAATTCGTTTCATGACAGATCATTTTTTTGTTGTAGTTTTTTTAATAATCGCTTTTAAGGATTCTGAAAGGATATATGTTTCATTTTGTTTTGTAATAACAAATCTATCAATGCACAATTCAAGAATTTTTTCTTCATAAATGAGATTAATTTTTATGCGTGTATCGGGTAATGAATACTTTGTTAAATCTGCTTTTCTGAGTTTTCCCAATTCATTTGAGAATTTTTGGATTAAACCATCATCGTGAATCGAAACACTATCTAAATCATCTTTAAAGAATTTTTCAAATTCTTCACACTTTATTCGAAATGGTGTTTCAATCTCAGTGTCAACAAAAATAAAGTCTATCCTTTTAATATCTTGCGAGTTACAACCAAAAGAAATTAAATTTAATAGAAGCAATAGAACAATTTCATTTCTTTTCTTCATCTTTTTTTGGTGTTACTATAATTTCATTTTTCAATTCAGTTGTTGTAGGACCTTTTGTTTCATATCCATTACCTCCATGATCGGTGCGAGTTACTTCTCCTTCTTTAATCTCACCCAGTTTTTTAGCAGTTTCTTGTTCTGAACCTTCAATTACTCTTTTTTCTTCCTTGTTCCCATATTGAGCATCAGGTGTATTTATATCAATTTTCTTTTGTCCAGGGTTAAGGAGTTCTTGCTTCGCATGGTCTGCTTCATGATTTAAGATTGTTGCTGGAGACACTTCTATGCCATTATTTGTAATCATTCCCAATTTGGGATCCCAAGTTATCGTGCTATTTGAAGATTTAAAAGAACTTCTATTATTACCCTCTGCAATGTATACCATGGCTGTGTTATCTTGAATACTTTTCAAAATGCCCCCTGCTCCATGCTCATTAAGATATTTTACCGTGGCAGCAAATTGCTGTTTAAATTTAGCAGAAGCCCCATTCGAAAATTCCAATTTTCTTCCATCAGGGTCAATAAAAATTATTGGATTGTTAGCGACATAGGCATATGGTGATAATTGCGGGTATTTCTTTGCCAACGGATCTACCGACAACCATCGGCTTGAAAACTCCACTAAGTATTTAGTTTTCGTATTATTTTCTTCGACAAAAGCAACTACTTTACTTGTTTTGGTATTCAAAAGAACTGTTCCAACTTGAACTATTTTATCATTGTTGAAGAACTCGTTGTAATCACCATTGCTTAGGGTTAAAGGCACCTTTGTGAACCCGTGTTGCCTGAATATATCCTGTGCGTTGATAAACAGAGCACTCAACATTAAAGCAATTAACATAATGAAGCTTGTTTTTTTCATGAGGTTAATGTTATCATTTATTTAATTTAGTAATTATTTTTTCATCAATAAATTTATCAGACACATTAAGTTTACCTAATGACTTTCATTTTCAATTTTGCATCGCTGAAATGCTCTTCGACCTTTGGTTGCAGTGTCCACATGTGAGAGCTATAGACGTGTCTGGCAGCTAAGGGATGAGTGTGATGGTTTTTTTTAATTTATAACTTAATTTAGGACAATCGCATGTATCTATGAATTGGACAGTTTTAGTATTGTCACACAATTCTCTCATACATTTATTTTTGGCCAAATATTTATATTTTATATAGGGTGGTTTGAAATCAAAATTGGGGTAATATTTGACAAGATTATTTGCTGTATCCTTATAAGTTTCCATTATTATTCTTCTTTTATTATCATAAGAAAACTCAATGCTCCAATACCCCATGAACCCTTCTGCTACTCGTCGATTGTTTTTATCATATAATTTTATAAATTTTAAAGTGTCTTTCTTATATTCAAATAATGTTAATGCATTATTATAAATACCATCATACAATTTTTTATCCATATCATATACGGAAACACTTTGTAATAAACTATCAACGAATAGATATTTTTGAAAATAACTATTCTTAATTGCTGTATCTAAGGCATTTCCGTTTACAACTTCAAAAGCGCTATTAGTTTTTTTTAATTTAACTAAGACAATTGTTGAGTCTTGCGAAAATGCATTCTGTTCAAAAAATATAATAAACAGAAATAAAATTGTCTTAAATAATTTATTTGCTTTCATCTTTTTTTGGGTCTCTTACAATTACAAAATTTCCTTTATCTTCAACTTTGTTATAAATTTCAACAAAACCAGTTGTTGTTGGACACCCTTCGCTACCTTTTGCTTTTTGGGTGTCTTTTCCCGAAGCTGCTTCATTTTGCCAATCCTTTTTGCCAGCATGACCTGCTACACCAATAGCCATCTTTTCTCCTTTAGAGTTATTTTTGTAGTCTGTAAATTCTGTTGATACTTTTCCTATACCTTTACCTTCATCAAGAAAAACAGCAGGCAAACCATTTGATAAATGCCCTTTTTCATATTTATAAACACCCTCTTTGATTGTAGCATTACCTGATTTATCATTGTCAGACTTGCTAGGATTATCAGGCAAAGAAGAGCCTATTCTTTCAACTGAAGGTTTTCCATATTGGTCCACAATTTCGGTAACAGACATATTTCTTAACGTATTTATATTTGAACCACTAAATGTTCCAGTAGGGTAAATTAACCAAACAGATTCAGCAGTGGTTTCTTTTGAATTTCTTACTTGCTTTACCAAGAAGTCCTCCCTGCCATCTGGATCAATTCTAATTATTGGATTGTTTTTTACGAAAATATAAGGAGACCATTCGGAATATTTGGCTGCAAACGGGTCAACAGAAAGCCATCGGCTCGAAAGCTCTGCTTTATATATAGTTTTAATCTCTTCTTTTACAAAAGCAACCACTTTGTTTGTTTTGGTATTCAAAAGAACTGTTCCAACTTGAATTATTTCATCGTTATTGAATAATTCATTGTAACCACCATTACTCAGGGTTAAAGGCTCCTTTGTGAACCCGTGTTGCTTGAATATATCCTGGGCGTTTATTAGCAGGCAACTCAGCATTAAAGCAATAAGCAAAATGAAACATAGTTTTTTCATAAGGTTAAGATTATCAGTTTTTAAATTTAACAATTACTTTTTTGTCAAAATACTCTTTCGACTCGTTCTTTAACATACCCATCCACTTTAAATACATTTCTTTGGGCATTCGGCGGTAGCCAAGTTGATGCAACTGCACATAAGTTTGTTCCATATCCAAATAAATTGCCTTAATTGATTTATCTTCAAAAAGCTCGTCAGGTTTGTTCACATATTTTTCTTTCATTTTTGAATCAATGAATTGTTTTTGAGCTTCAGCTTTAGTGAGCATGGCATTCACATTAGAAGGGTGGTAATTCAAAACTGTTTTGCAACATTTTACAACAAAATCGGGATTTGAATTGCCAAATTTCTTTTTAAAGCCCTGCGCTAAATCGAGCAAACTATAAGCAACCGATTGTTTTAAACTCAGGGTATCCATATATAATCCATTGCGGATTGCTTCCAGAGGTACATAGCCCGAAGCCATGATCCATGCATCGACAGGAAAAGTAGCGCTGGTCAACTCAGTATTGTACCATCCTGTTTTTTTACAATGTGACTTGATGTAGATATGATTCGGTGCAAACGAAAGATAAGCAGGAACCTGAAATTCTTCCGCCAAAATCTTATATAGGTAAGGCAACGAGTGACAATTGCCGTTACCTGCAACCAAAAGCTTTGAAACAAACATTTTTGTCCAATCGTTTTGCCCCCAATTGTCAACGAAATCATACGTGTATGATAAGTGTAAGAAAATATGTGTCGAGTCTATGAATATTGGAATGGTGTCGGTAAGCACTTTAAAAATGGAAGCTTGTTTTTGTACAATGTACTTATCTGTTTCATTATATGTCAGAAAGTTAGTTGCAGATATTGCCTTAACTAATCTTGCAAGAACTTCAAGCTCTCCATTAATTTTGACATAATCAAGTTGTCCGTCTAGATAAGCATTTTCAGTGGTCAAAACAGCATTTTTGAAATTCAGTTGCGTTTTACCAGTTAGCATACTGTCGATGATTTCATATGCTTGCTGATAATAGCAGGTTGAATCCTGTGCTTTTGAATCAAGGCAGATGAATGTTATGGTAAAGAGTAAAAGGCAAAATATGTTTCTCATTTTTTTAAAGTTCGCGTTAAACGGAGCATTTGTCCCTGATGCTCTTGCTTTTCTTTCTCTTTGTTTACCGAGTTTAGCCAGTCCTGATAAGCTTGTTCAGGCATTTCCTGATATCCGCTCGCATCAACGATATAGTAGGTTTGATTACGTTCTTTCAAAAGTTGGTAAACTTTTGGATAATGAGTTTTCAAAATATCGGGGTGTGGCCGTCCAACCTGGTTGACCACGTAATCAAATCGCAAGGTTTGATAATCGGATTTTACCTGACGGGCAAAAATATTCGTTGGGTCGTACTTCAAAGTAGTGTCGACGCACTGAGAAACGAAACCATCATATCCATATTTCCATGCATATTCTTTCGCTAAATCGGCAAGACATTGGCCGATGGTTTGCTTTTTGGTCAATGGCTCCATATAAATTCGGTTTTTCAATGCTTCGGCTGTTATGTAACCTGACCCTATTATAAAAGCATCTGAAACTATCCGGCCATTTGTTAATTCAAGGTTGTGCCAATTGCCCGATTGGTCTTTGAATTTGGCGTAGGTATGTGAAGGTGAAAAAGCTAGGTTTGCTAATGTTCCTGTTTCTTCGCAAACTATCAGGTAGAGCAAAGGCAATGAATGGCATTGTCCTGATTTGGAGGCGAGAAGCTTGGAAACAAACATTTTTGACCAATCTTGTTTCCCCATGTAGTCCTCAAAATCATATTTCATTGGGTAAGAAGTTATGTTGTTTTCTTGATAAGGTGATTTTACAATTAAAGTATCCGCCAAGACACGGAACAACATGATATTCCGTGTTTGTGGATTTTTCCAGTTGTACCCGTCTTGAACAGCTTTAAGTTTAGCAATAGTTATGAGATTTTGTATTTCCTTATCGAACTTTTGATAATCGAGTTTGCCTCCAAAATAGGCGTTTTCAATGGCGAAGACAGCTTGTTTCAAGTTCATGGGTTCAAATCCTCCCAGCATTCGACTGAGTTTTTCTGAGGCTTTTTTAAAATAGTCAGTGCTATAAATATTTAATTGCGAAGGTAAATCGTACTGAATTGTATCGTATCCTAATTCTTTGTAAAGTGTTTCGTACAAATCTTTATTTTGCCTTCGTAGTTCCTGTTTATCCATTTCATATTGGCCAAGTTGACCATTTTGATCGATTGATAGGAAATCTGGTTTCTGATTGAGAAATCCAATATTTATTTCTGGATGAACTATTGCTGAATGCGATGTATTTATTGTAGGGTTTTGACCGTAAATATCATTACAGAAAAAACATACCAGTAGTAGGCGAAAAGCGAGCAAAGTTCTTGTGTTACGACACAAGAATGATTGCCGCAGTTTGCTTCTACTCACATTCAATTCTATGCAAAGCATCTTCATTATTTTTCAAATTATCTAGTTGTCTTTACTTTGCTGATATTTTCAAAACATTGTATTACTCATTTTAAACATAGGCAGGTACATGGATACCAGTATAACGGCCACGAAAAGACCAATAAAGATGATAAGTATGGGTTCCAGCATCGAGTTGAGCAAGGTTATTTTATGTTGGACTTCGTCGTGATACTGCTGATTCAATTTCTGGTAGATTACGTTTAGCTGATTAACTTCCTCTCCCACCTTGGTGAGAGAAACAATTTTGGGATCAAAGAGGGAGTGTTCTCTTAGTGCCTCATACAATAGTCCTCCGTTTACAACCCGCTCCTCGATCTGTTCCAATGCCCTTTCAAAAGGATAGAACCCAATAATCTTTCTGATAAGCTGAATAGATGTCACTATCGGTATCCTTGCCGAATTTAACAATGCCATAGTCTGGCAGAATTTTGACAAGTATATTTTTATCACAATTGAATTCAACACAGGTATTCTTAGAACAATCAATGCTACAACCTTTCTGTAAGTAGGGTGTCTTCGAACTAATAAGAGAGAAAAAATAGTTCCTGCTAAAATGAGAAAGATGAAATAGATATTTGTAGAAATGAACCTTGAACTCCTTAGAATGAATTTTGTCAGTAATGGCAACTCTCCATGAAACCGGTTAAAGAGTTCTTCAAAAAGCGGTACGATAAAGGTCATCATAAAAATAACGACCATAATAGCTGTCAGGATAACGATCGCCGGATAAGAGAAGGTATTGATGATTTGTCTCTTCTGTTTGATCTGTCTGTTGTAATGGTCAGACAACTGCCTCAGAACATCCGCCAACCGTCCGGTTTCTTCACCAATTTTAAGTGTGTAGTATTCAAAAGGTGATATTTTGCCCGATTCAAGTAATGCATCTGAAAGGTTTTTGCCATTGACAATCTTCTCACTAATTGATTGAAAAAATTCAATTTGCTTTTTCTTGGTCTGTTCACTTACGATGACCGACAAACATGATTTAATATCAAGTCCGGATCCCAACAGAATGGATGCCTCAGAATAAAATTCCTCCTTTTTGGCCATCGATAATTCATTGCTGCCAAACCGCAGTTCATGTGAGAGAATTGCATCGATGAATCCCGGTTTTCTCAGTACTGTTTTTGGTGATCTTTTCTCTTTCTCTTTAAAGTTAATATTCAAAGTCCACCTCCTTTCTTCTTAACCAGATTGATGGCCGGTAGTCTTTTCTTGCATTCAGAACAGTGGGATTGGAAGCTTTATTAAATTCAAAATACAATGCATCTGTCAATTTCAGGTCAGGATTCTCATTGGACTGAAAGATATACCCTCCCTTGTATATAGTATCTGTTGCACCGATTGTTTGATAGATGATGCAAGAGTCAAGAAGCAAAATACTACTCTTTTTATCAAATGTGATGAAATTAATCCTGCCTGGTTCCGTGGATATTTGATCAGCTCGCTCAATTGAGTTATCCAAACAAGCCTTTACGCGCAGGATATCTGAGAGATCGTTTTTCCCCCTATCCAGTTGTTTTAACAGAATTTGATAAGAGATATACAAGAGACTGAATAGGATCAAGGAAAGCATGATTGTAACCATCATCTCAAAGACTGTAAAAGCTTTCATTCTTGTTTTCATCTTTACCATTGTATACTTTGAATCCTTTTATGCACATAGAAACAGGTCTTCTGAACAATTCGGCCATCTTTAAGTTTGACGATTCGCGAGACAAGTTCTAAATCAGGCAGGGAGTCAACCACTGAAGTATCTGATTGTAATATCAAATTACCATCCTCAAAGTAGTCTACCTTACCCACTTCTTTAGCAACAAGCTCTTCCCATATCCTGTCATGACTATCTAAAATGATTGCTCTTTGTTTTGTTGCCAGGTTATTGTTGGATTGAATATTCAGGATTACACGCATCGAAATTGTGAATATGATCATACAGATTGTCATTGATACAATCACCTCCAGAATGGAAGAACCTTTTAGCGACAGTTTAAAGAACCTGCAACATGCACCTTTTCCCATTTCTTTCTGATGTTAGTGATATCCCGGCATACTCTTTGGGCAATCTGTCGTAATCAATACATGCATTGATCAGGTAATTACTAAAAACTCCTCTGGGAGTCCGAAGCATAAAACCTCTGCAAAACATACTCCCAAATAGAGTGCCCTTAAATGATACCAGCCCATTACAATACACCTGCCCCATTATTTTTGTGTTTTCTCCAAGAGTCAGTGCCTCTGCGTTCACCAGAGCATAGGTCGGCTGGATAATATCGCCGGTTAGAATGCAGCACGCGCCCAGATGAATCCCATCACAATTTTCATCTCCATCCTGGTATAATACCGTTGGAGAATAGAACTTGCATGAATCACCTGCATTGATCGAGTTTTGTGAGATAAACTGGGCCGAACCGTAAAACTTTTTTTCGATAGTGATGCTTTGAGAGAGAACAATACAGTTTTCAAGCGTCACCGAGTTTTTAATTTCCAGATCAGTTCCTAAAACGATAATATTACCCCTTAAATAGAGGTTCTTCATCACAGTACCTTTGGGACATTTAATTACAAGTCGTCTGCTGGCAAATGAATTATCAATTGTATCCGTCTTAACGTTTCCAAGATCAACAATGCTGTCCATAGATGAGATCCCATCAAACATCGTTTTATATTTATCTCTAAGATCACTGTTCAATTCCGGCAGGTTTGGCAGGGCATGGTGCGAAATCCCCTGCACAAGGGAGTCCCGATAATATCCGACACCATCCAGATAGGCCTTGCGCACACCATAGGCAGGCAAATAGGTATTGGCTCCCAAATAGGTTTTCCCTCCCACTGAGAGATATTTGTTGGGATCAGAAAGGTAAAGAGATGGTCTTAACTTATTCTTTTGTATATCGTCTGTAAACAAAAAAACCTTCTGTCTGTAAAATTGGTTGTGTCTTTCCTGAAAGTTAACCAATTGGAAAAAAGCCCAGTCTTTTATCTTAACATGAACTGAATCAATGAAAAAATCCCTGTTTAAACAAATCTCAGAAGATCCATTATCAAAATAGGATGGCGAATCTTCCATGATTAATACCGAGGAATCAATGTCCCGGCACAGGCCCTGATTAATTTGCATATAGACTATTTCACTGCCCTTTAGCTGATTAAAAAGCAGAAAAGACAATAGGATCATCAATACCAATAATGCAAATGCAATGGTAAATTGCAATGCCCCGGCTTTGAATTTCCTCTGTATAATACTATTTTTTAACAACCGCATCATCAGCGTTTCTTTTGGCTTGATCCTTAGATTTCGAAGGGGTGGGTTTTAATGTGTAATCCTTCTCTTTTTTAAGTTTACCTTTTTTATATTGTTGTGACAGGAGGATTTGACCATTTTTCTGAACTGATCTTGTGCCGTATAGTAGATTGTTCTTATAATTTTCTACTACAATGCTATCCTTATCTATTGACCTTTTAAGTTTTAAATATCCTTTGTTCCACCTCTCCTCCTTCTTAATATTACCATTGGTGTCCCAGTAGGTCCAATTTCCATCTTTGGTCCCAAATTTGAAATTTCCCTTCTCACACAATTTCCCTTTCAAATCAAATTTCTCATACTTTCCATCAAGGAGATTGGCAGAATAGTTTCCCATATTGAATCCCAGGCGGCCATTTCTATACCAGTAATAACAAACATCTTGGTTAAGTTGTATGTTGACGTTTTTATATAAAATTCTGAAATCATAGGTATTTCCCGACTCATCAGAAGAGATCATACTGTATTTAAAATCTTGCCCAAGACTGACAAAACTCATTACCAACAACACCGATGAAAGCGTCCATTTACCCATTACCGGAATATTATTTTTTGTACCACTTCTTTTCATTGGCTTTTGCAATTAAAACTGAATCATTGCAGATCGTTTTCACAACACAATTTTCTGCGAACATCTCCCCTGGCTTTAGGATGAAAGATGATCCCTCACAGGAAATATGAGCCCTGACAACTGCATTAGTCGATATCCGACCATTATATTTCATATTTGGCCAAATGACAGGAGATAACTTTTTAGTATCGACTTGCTTTTCTTTTTTTGAAAGGTTTTCATCCTTACGCGTAAATGGATCCGGATAATTGAGTTGAAGAGCATATTTGTATTTTGCATTAACATTTTTCTGTGGTAGCACAATTGATATCTCCCTGTCTTGTTTGGTTTCCGTATTCCTTCGTAACGCTTTATAGATAATAGTTCCCCAAATCACCACTACAGTGAGTATCAGAAACCATGTTGTAATGCGTTTGTCTTTTATCATTTTATAACCAGAGTAAAGACGTCGGAGTACTTGGATTCAGATGTTGAATTAGTGGCCTTCACATGCCACTGGTATGTGCCGGATGCTAATTGTATCGTGACCTGGTTACTGGTCATTGACACATCCTTCACCAATACTTCCGGTTGGTTGAAATTTGGTTTGACAAGCTGAAACTGGTAGGACTCAGCTCCAGGAACCGCATCCCACCAAAAAGTAACCTCGGAGACAGAACTTTCAAAACCACTATAGGGAGCCTTCAATGTAACAACCTTGTCAGTTAAACTATTACCAATCAGGTTGACCATATTTAAATTACTGAAATCACTGATGTTGCCCGCTTTGTCTTTTGCACTGACCTGCCAAAAATAGGTTCCGCTGCCTGAATAGTTGAAATTATACAGGGTACCGGTTAAGATCTGATGGACAACCAAAACACTGGTTGCTCCACTTTGTTTGTACACATCAAGAGTGAAGGTCAGGTCTTTATCCGCTTGATCAGTTGCTTTCCATTGAAAACTGACCTGCCCACTATTTATTATCGTATTATTTTCAGGCAATACCAGAGTGGGGATCAATGGTGCTACCCTGTCAACGGACAACGATCTCACAGAAAAATTCGTTTCAGAACCATCGATTTTGTCAATCGCTTTCACCCCCCAGGTATAATCCGCATCGGTTAATGCAAAATCAATGGAAGTGGTACTTACCTTCTTTCGTTGAATCTCTGTCCCGGTATCCCAGGGTCCTTTTTTTAAGACAAACTGGTAATCGGCTCCGGCGATTGGATTCCATTGAAAACTTACCGTAGCCAGATTCAGAGAAGACCCATCAACAGGCGTAATCAGACTCACAAGCTGGGAGGTTATATCACTTTTATAGATTGTAAAATTGCTTGTAGTATAGGAGGTCGAAGAAGCAGAATTGAAAGCCTTTACTCGCCACTGATAGGAACCCGAGGGCAGATCCGCGCTGAAAGTAGTGCCGGTCAACGATTCATTAACCACAAGACTTTGCGAATGACTAAAGTCAGGAGAAACTACCTGTAGCTGGTATTTGTCTGCACCAGAAACCTCTTCCCACCAAAAAGTTGTATGGCTGGTAGTAAGGTAACTATTGGAACCAGGTGAACTCAACACTACAACCTTGTCTGTAAGGCTTACTATTGTCTTTACCAGAATACAAAAGGTGGAAACAGAGGAATAGGAACTTGTGTTGTTGCGAGGATCTATTTCTTTCACCCGCCAGAAATATTGACCATTTGAACTAATGTTGAGTATTGTAGTTGTGTCTGTAGTCTGCCTTGTCTGTACTAAAGTGGTCAACATTGCATCTGAATAAACTTCCAGATTATAATTCAGAGCGTTTTCAGGTTTTGACCAAAAAAACTGAATGTAATTTATTTTAAGGGTATCCTTGTTTGATGGGGCAATTAGTTTTGTTTGAAGTGGCGCATCTTTGTTGACGGTGAATGTGCCTATAGCAAAATCGCTGTTCTTATGTCTTAATGTATCAACACCCGATACACCCCATGTATAGTTTCCATCATCAAGATTTGTGGCATAAGAATTCTTGTAGACCCGCTGTTCCAAAAGACTAGTACTATTCCAACTACCTTTTTTGATTCTGAGAATATAATATTGTGCTCCCTGAATTTGATCCCAAGAAAAATTGACAAATGACTGAAGCAGCAATTGATCAGCGGTTGGTTGCAAAAGGTTTATTCTTTGCTGGGAAATATCAATCTCAGGTAAGATCGTGACACTACCTGTGCTGTAACCGGTAAAATATGCTGAATTTACTGCTCTTACCCGCCATTCATATGTGCCTTCTTTAAGTGTCAGTGTTAACTTATTATTGACTAACACAGTGTCTCTTACTAATTCATGCTGTGCATTGAAGGAAGGAGATGCCAATTGAAAAGAATAAGAAGTAGCACCTTCAACAGAGGACCACGAGAAATTAACTTTTGGGTTGTAAGTCGTCCAACCGAGGGAGGGAGCAAGATTGTCGATCGCTGAATCATTGATGTTCTTTACGAAAATATCGCTGCAACCTGTAAACAGAAGAATTTCCATCAAAAAAATGGCAACAGAGAATCTTATCCGGTATGATCTCATTTCAGAAAACCACAACTGGAACTGCCTGCCAGTACCTGCCAAACGGTTAGGGCTAAAATATCTATATTCCGGTTCCATGATATATTACATTTTTTTGAAATTCTGTATCAAAATATCCAACCTCAAATACTCTTTGTCCAGCTTAAAATCTTTTGCCAACCAAAAATGAATGCTTGCAATTCCCCCAATGGAAGGTTCATTCTCCAATTCAAAAATAAACTGTACCAGATTTTGGAAACTTCCTTCTAACTCCAGTTTCATGGTGCCGATTTGGTAATCATTAAGTTTGGTCAGATGGACTTCAGGGAATTGCAGTATCTTCACCTGTTTGTCCATTTCGCTTATATCTGATATTTTTTTAAAAATCAATTCGGACCTCAGGGGATCCTGAGTAGCTGTATGCGTTAAACGAATATCAGATAGCTGCTTTTCAAGATCTGCAACCGTTTTTTCAGAGATATCTGAAGCGGTCATCTCCTTGTTAACCTCTTGCAATTCAGTTAGGCTTGTCCAAGTTTTTTTGATGGCCATGTTCCAACTCAATGCCAGGATTATAAGTAATCCAACTGCTGAACAGATAAATTTCTTCTGGTAAGTATCAATTTTCATAAAATCGGGTCAATATATCACATAGTTTATTCTTTACTTTGCTGAACTACCTGGTAAATTATCGGGGTTCATTGTACCTCATAACCACTTCAAATTTTGCTGATCCTGTATCATGGTCAAAAATGTAGACCTGCTTATCTATTTTGCTAATCCATGGGACCATTTTGAGCTGCACCAACAGATTACCGAAATCATCAGCTTGTGTGGCAATCCCCTTTAGGACGATTACTCCCCGGTCAATTTGAATTAGTTCATCTTCCCTGATTTTTGTCTTAACCGGGTCAACTGAAATTTCTTCAAAACGTATTCCTTTGAGGTTCATGGCTGCCAGACGATCTGCATAAAAAGCAAAAACATGTGATTTACCAAGATTAGCTTTTAGACCAAACTCCTTTTCAGAACTTATCTCCTTTTTAAGCCTTTCAACTTGCCCAACCATGTTCTCCGTTTCAGTCCTGGTCAGCTCCGTACTTTGCAGTTCTGCACGAAGATGATCCAATACAAGAAAATTTATCAGTAGTATTCCTAAAATAGATGGCCCTGCATATTTGAATAATGATTTGTTGAATTTTGCCGCGACCATCTCCTTGAAGTTGTGTCCCAATATTGGGAGCTCAGAATCTTCAGGTATTTGTTGACCAATGAAAAAAGTGATGGCAGTAGCTATTGCCAGTATTTCATGATCTTTTTTGTCAGCTATTTCCTTAGGAGGTTCAGCGTCTGATAAAATTGACTTACCAACCGTTTTTGCAATTTTATTCTCTATTTCAAGGTAATGGGCACCAACGATAAGCTTGCCATTATCCTGATAAAAAAGCTCCGGAATCTTAATAAATCCATAAAAACCAAGAAGGACATTTGTAACAGAAATTCCCAGATTGCTCAATTGGGTTAAGACTGATTCCATTTTCTCTTTGCGCAGGAGTGCAACAAAAGTCATTTCATCGGTCATCTCATGTTGCTGAATTAGATAATCTCTTGGTTCAATATTTGGGATGTACCTGGACAGTTCATTACTTTTCCCTTGATAAATTCTCTGAACCAGACCCTCTCCCTGATAGGACAAAAGCAAAGGGACATCAGAGGTCAGAAAGGGTAAAATCTCTTTTAGTTCCCCAATTGATTTTTCTTGAACAAGAGGTGCAATACTTGCCTGACCCTTGGTTTGAGTCACCCGATAATAGGAGTAAAAGGCCCCACCGGGGGAGGCGTTGTACAACAGCACACCTGCTTGTCTGAAAGTAATATAGGATGACAGTTTTAAAAAGAGATTCATGATCCAGTGCTTTACTATCAATAAAAAACCGTGGGTTTAATAAATATATTGAGGTGTTTTTTATCTTTCGAATCCGTTTTTGATGAGAAAATCCATTTCAGAATCGGGATTTTTGAAAGCAGTGGCCACCCCTTGGTGGTTTTTGAGCTTGAATCTTCTTCCAATCCACCCAACAAGATCATTTCCTGATTTCGTATCCTTATCATCGAGCTGAATTTTCTTGACTCGATTCCAGGTGGTGCATAGGTTGAAATCCTTTCCGTAAACTGAGATTGTTCAACTTCAATGGTAAGTGAGACATATCCATTCCCTGTCACATACGGCTTGATAATTACCGCTAACTTTGCCTCTACCGGTTTGTATTGAGATTGCAACTGTGTCTGAGGATTCTGTGAGCCTATTATGTTTGTCAAATCTTCTCTATAATACTCAGTCTGACCGATCGACATCTTCGCTGAATGACCATTCATGGTTGAGAGCTGCGGAGTACTCCGTATTTCAAGAATCCCATCGGTTTCCATTGCTTTTAATTTCAGGTAGAAGTTGGGACTTACCTTGCCCAGGTTGGTAAGTCCCACGCTCGATAAAATATTATTTACCGAATTAGCACCCATCGTGTAATCAAGACCCGGATTAATGGTGCCGGATGTCTTGGTCGGGGCATCCCCAATCCCAGCTTCAATCCCAGTTTCTATTTTGAAATTTTTACCCGTATCAACTATAATCACGTCTATTAAGATTACAGGGACTACTACATCAATCTTCTGAATCGTCTTTCTGAAATTTGAAATCAAATCTGCATCCCCCCATACAATAAAACTATTTTGCTCCCCATATTCCTTGACAGTCAGGTCCTGTGTCATTTGGGCAGGCAGAACACGGATCAGGGAATCAACGCTTCGGTTGTTAAGCTTGATCAATTCACAACTCTTGATCCCGGGGAGTTTCCGGCTTCCTACATATAGGTTCTTGTCCGATAATCGATAGGTATTTTCACTTCCATAGAAAATGGAGTTCAGAAATTCAGGAACGGTAGTTTGTCTGGATGTCATATTGATTTTCATATCAACTGCACTTAACATCCCAATTGAACAGTCAATTTGATGAGATAACTCCAAAAGCACGTCATTAAGTGGCACATCAGCAATTTCAGCATCCAATTTTTCATCTTTGTAATGGATGTTCAGTAGTTTTTCCTTCTTGATTTTTGGCAACTCCGGGACATTCAGGGCAGCTTTATTCAAAGCAGGATAAACAACATAGAGATGAGAATCTTTTTTCGTGATATCCAAATTATTCTCTGCCGAAATCTGAAGGAATGCGTTATGAAGAGAAATACCCTTAGAGAATCCGTGGACTATTTTATCCCCGATCTCAGGAGATAAAATAAAGTTGATTCCACTCCTGTTGGTAAATTCCTTAAAGAAGTCGCTTACCTTGATTTTGTTAGCTTCATAGCTGAGCGTACTATCATTCAGCATCTCAATTAAAAGTTTCTCCTCTTTGATGATGGTGGGTTGCAAATGTATGATTGTCCCCCTGTTAATAAGTTCCAGGTTGTATTCTGAACACAGGTAACTAATCACATCGGTTGCACTAACCTTGTTAAAATTGGAATTCACCTGAATTTCAGCCTTGGGATCGATGGTAATATTTACCTCCGTAGAATTCGCAATGGTACGAATGAGCTCCTTGATTGAAATATTGCTAAACGAAAGATCAACCTTGTTGTTTAACTGGGGTATGGAGGTGATGGATAAGGAATCAAGTACCGACTTAATTCTGATGCCTTTTTCTTGACATTGTACAATTTTAAACGATAAAATAAGCAGGAAAAATATGATATTCCTAAGCGTGTAATAGGTGATTTTGCCTGTGGTTTTTAGGGAAAGCATTGTCTTCTTGAAAATATTATTTCGCCGTCATGAATAAAGTTGCAATATAAAATAAAATATTATATATCTAACATAGATATATCATAACAATTTTAATATCTAAAAAAGAATGTATAATCCTGAGAGAACAACCGTATGTTGGATGAGCGAAGAAAAGCCGAAGAAGTTGGCCAACTCAATATTATCTGTCAGACTATTTTAATATTATCCCGGTAGTACTTATAAAAGAGGATAAGGAAACAAGTAAAAAGAACAAAGGGGAAAGTGTATTCTGATACAGAAAAAATGTCGTAGAATTTATATACCAAATCATGCCGCTCGCTTCTAATCAAGGTCTTTGAAATAACATTAAAGCATCGATCCAAAATAGCCAATGCAATTGTTGCAGAAAGAAGCCTGCATGTGAAGGTTAATTTCAACTTTAGTCGATTTAACCAAACAACGATATTTCTATCCTTAAAATAGAGGCCTGCTGTAAAAATGATGAAGAACAAATGGAACATTACAATGAAGGACCAGGTTCGCATAACGTTTAGGACAATATCTCTATTAACATATTGAAAAACAGCGAATAATACTCTGGCAGATGAAATCATCAGAAAATAAAGAAAAAAATAAAATAACACCCCGGACAGAACGATTAACAGGTTGTTCGTAAGACCCTTTCTGCGCTTAGCCGGTGGATTGTTCAGTTGGGAATTCTTTTTAAAGCGCATTTTAGAAACGACATTCTCTTCCTTCTTATTCTCCATTATTTCTCCGGTTTCGACATTATGAGAATCCTTTTGACTTGTATTNATTGGATCACCTTTCAATTCTGAACTCTTTTCAGCTGATGTGGAAGCATTGATTTTCTGAAGTTCAGCTTCAAAGTTTGGTTTCGGCTCCCTGGAATCTTCTGATGAATAAAATTTTTTAAACAGAAAAATAAAACAGATCAGAAGAAGCAGTGGATACGAATAAGCTCCATAATCGAAGAGACTGGACAAGTCAGCTGAAATTTCACTTTCCACAGGATATTTAACGGAGATCAAATACCGGAACCATTGATCTGTTAATGCAAAGATTCCTGTCGTAAGGGAGAGCAGAACGGTAATTATAGGTTTGATCTTCAGTATCGTCAATTTTTTTACCACTTGCTCTCCTTTCATATAAATCAATATCGTAGCAATTAAGAATACCAAATGGTAGGATATTACATAAAATGCTACACAGTCAAAAAGAAAAGATGGGTCGGTTGTCAGTTCAGATAGAACAAGAACCAAAAAGCGTGAAGAGAGAATCAAGATATAATACTGAAGAAAAAAGACAAGTATTCCGGCTAATGCAAAAACTGTCTTTCTTAGTTGCATGACGGGCAGATTGACCTCCTCAAATTCATCTTTCAGAGTGGGATTTTCCCTGAATCGTGAGGATGCAACCACTAATGCTTCCTCAAGGATCATGCCCTTTGAGATTAAATCCTCGGTTAGATCGATAAAGTGACATTTAAGCTCCTCAATATCTGAATAGGTTAATGAGGGTTCATCTTGTAATTGTTCAGCCCAAAGCGCTGCCTGTTTGTGAATAACATGTAAGGGGTTATTATTCATAAAAGTAAGGGAGGTCGTTAGGTTAACGATCAATTGTGTTTATTCAGGCTTATCTAAGTATCTTCATGGGTATCAGGCATGAAGAATTTGAATCACCTCTAAACAAAGGAATCGGTTAAGATTCTGTAAATAAAGGTTAAGTCTGAAGATTCCAAAGACGGGTTAGCATGGCATGGACCATATTCCATTCCTCTTTCTCAGTTTGCAGTTCGGCTTTACCCTGTTCCAGAAGTGTGTAATACTTCCTGGGCCTTTCGGTCTCTTCCATTCTCCAATAAGATTTAATCATTCCCTGAGCTTCCATTTTCTTCAAAACAGGATAGATGCTCCCTTCGTTCCATTTGATCCGGCCACCGGAGAGTTCCTTTACCTTTTGAAGTATTTCATAACCATAATTATCTCCGTGAACCAAAACTGACAAGATGATCTTTATGGCGGAAGCGCCTACAAGTTCTTTTGATACCTTTCCCATAAAAAAATATTAGTAATGTTTATACAAATATAACAAGAATTTCAATATATGATTAATGTTTAGTGCGGTAGTTATTACTATGAATTCACAGCCAAATTCATAGGTGGACTGCAATTAATTAAATAAATCCACTTCTTATTCGTGTCATATATTCTGATTATTAGTATTTTAAAAAATATTACGTATAACTATTATTTTTATGTATTGATCTTACGTATATATCAATATAATGTTTAGATTAGACCAAGAATTTTCATCGTTTTGATGCTGATTTAAAATCTTATGAACCAAGAGTGGATATAAGAGATTTTAAGAAGGATTTTGTGACAAGACTTGAAAGCACAAACAAAACTTTTAACTCTATTTCTCTTATCAGTTGTATCATGAGTAAGTGTCGTGAGGTGTACATGAAAATAACAATTGTATCTGCTTTAAATATACTAAACCAAATTGTAATGAATATACTAAATCGTTGGACCTAAAAAAGCAAGTGTGATGGTAATATTGTCATAATTAATTCATTATCAACGAAATTTCTGTTCAATATCTTATCTGAAAGTTTTGTAATTCTTTGTTGATTCATTAATTCAAATTTATATGAAATTCTATTTTTTGATTTTAACAGTTCTGTCCTGCTCTGTTTCAATGGCACAAATCAAGGATCCAAGTGTCATTTCTCCATCACCAAGTGCAGCTGAGATGGGTCGATTTAGTGCTATGCCAGTGGGTCTTTTCACAGGTACTGCACAATATAATATACCCATTTTCGAATTTAAGACACCCAATATCACTTTGCCAATCGCGTTAGATTATAGTTCAAATGGGTTAATAGTCGACAAAATTGCATCTTGGGTAGGTTTTGACTGGTCTCTTAATGCTGGTGGGGTTATCAATCGCTATAGGAAGAAGAATGTTGACAAACCGGGCCTAAGGCCTAGCTTCCCATCGAATTTTGGGACATGGAGCCCTTCAGTGCAATTAGGCTTTGTTGAATCATATACGTTTGATACTACTGACAATGACCTTGAACCTGATGAATTTGTATTCTCATTCCTAAACTATTCAGGAAAATTTGTCTTTGATGAAAGTGGCAATCCGGTTTTAATTCCATATTCAAATTTGAAAATTGAAACTAATACAACCGGAGGGGCATATAATTATTTTAATATTACTACTCCTGACGGAGTGATATTCAAATTTGAGGAAACTGCCGTCACTTATCCAATTGTGGATCCAAGTTATATCTCCTCCTGGTACTTAAAACAGATTATCCATCCTCTTGGTGATGTTGTTACTTTTAATTATACAAGAGTCACTTTAGATCAATATTCTGGTGTGACTCAATCAGCTTCAGTGTCTGTTGCCTCAGCAAATGGTTCTTCTGGATGTCCAAGTCCAACTAGCACAACAAAAGTTAATTCACTTCGCAATGAAGTATTATTCCTTAGTAATATTGATTTTCAAAGTTATGGGAAGATCGTTTTTGAGTCAAGCCAAAACAGAGATGATAGTTACTTGGATTATAGACTTGACAGGATCAAGATTATGGATAGTTCCAATAATCTGAAAAAGTGTTTTCAGTTCTTTTATCAGTTCCCGTTAAGTTCGTCCAACTATCCTAGCGGAACAACTTTTGGATTGAATGAAACAAACAATCAACATAGTAAACGAATGTTTCTGGATTCACTTCAGATCCAAAATAATATAGGTGGAAGGGTAAACTCATATGCGTTTCTCTATAATAACCTAAATCAGCTGCCAGCTCGTTATTCCTTTTCACAAGATCATTGGGGATACTTTAATGGAAAATCGAATTCAGATTTCGCTTTATTATCAGAAGTTCCGTTAACTCATCAAAATTTCTTTACCAGTGTGGTTCCGACTAGCGCTAATCGTGAACCTGATTATAACTATTCACAAAAAGGGATGCTTCAAAAAATTGTATTTCCCACTGGAGGTTATACTACAATTGAATACGAGCCAAATAAAGATGGTTTTGGAAATCCGACTGGTGGCTGCAGAGTCCTTCGGACTAAGACGTATAAGAATATAACCAGTTCTGCTGAAATTAAAAAATATCTATATCCTAGTGCCACATATACAGGTAATTACAAATATTACAGAGAAATTACGAACTTCACTTCCACTGGTTATTGTACAATTGGTCTTTTAAGTTCACAATCATTCTATAATTTAATAATCAATGGGAAGTACCATGTATTTTATCCAACTGTCGAAATTCTGGATGGCGAAAATTCTGAAAATGGGAAAGAAGTTCATTCTTTTCAATATAACCAGGATATAGCGGCATCACCAACTATTGGCCAAATAATATATCCTTTAATTAAATACAGTAATGATGGGATAGAGAATGGCAAATTAATTGACCAAAAGTTTCTCAACAATGCCCAATCATGTGTTTGGGAAAAAAATATGTCATACAATTCTGCTGAGACCAGAAATAAGAAAGTAATAAATTGTTTGGCGGTAGAGAGAAGAGATTATTTTACTGGCCAAATTTTAACGGATGATTATAAAGTTGCATTTTTTGATGTTGAACCTTATTACTTATATTCTTCCTGGTATTACTTAAACCAGGAACAGGTTACAAAATATCATGCAGGTGGAAATGTTGTATCAACAACTAATTATTTTTATGACAATGCCGGACATGCACAATTATCAAGGGAAGAGACTCTTGATAGCCAGGGGAATATACTCAAGAAAATTATTAGTTATCCCAAAGATTTTAATTCTACAGCATCTAACTTCGGAGTACTACAATCAAAACATATCGATAATGCACCAGTCGATATACGAAAATATGTCAACACTAAATTGGTTGAAGGCCAACAAATTAAGTACAATGATTACGGCCAGCCAACTGATGTTTATATGGCAGAGACTAATGGATCAGATGTTGTTATTGATCCTGCCAATCCTTATACCCTAACACATAAGGCTTTATATACTTACTACGATATCGTAAGGAATATCAAGGAAATCACGAAGGACAACAACATCACAACGACCTATCTCTGGGGTTACAACCAAACTTATCCGGTCGCGAAAATTGAAAATGCAAGCCTGTCGGCAGTTCAGGCAGCGCTGGGAGGATCAATACCTGATCTTGGATCTGCTGGACTAACCCAGGCACAAATCACCTCACTGCGGACAGGTTTAGCAAACGCTCAAATAACCACCTACACTTATACTCCATTGGTTGGTATAACTTCCCAAACTGACCCCAACGGCAAGTCGACTTCCTACGAGTACGATACTTTCGGGCGATTGAAACTAATCAAAGACAACGATGGCAAGATCCTCAAGAAATATGATTATCACTATTCCACAGCTAATCAATAACCAACCTTATAAAACTATAGTTCAGATGAAACGATTTATCAATATTGAAGCCTCAAATAAGGATGGTATTTTGAAGCCTGAAAGTAAAGATTTCTTGCCTTTCACGCTACTGGTGAATGCATCAAATTACAGAAAATTGGTTCTTGTGCTTCTGACTTTTTTTATGTTCATGCATAAGGATTCTCTGGCAGTAGTGTATTATATTTACCCGACACCAAGCAGCCTAAATTTCACAGCAGGTGGTAGTTCTAAATCAGGAGGGGTAAGTACAAATGTCCCATTGGGAAGCATAATCATCGGATATTCGGGATGCGTGTCTTCAGTCAGTTTATCTGGGAATACTTATACTGTCACCTGTGGAGCTAACCCAAATAGTACTTCTAGATCTGGTACTGTTACTTTTTCTGGTTGTTGCAGTTATACTAGCGCAAGCGGTACCATTACAGTTACACAGGATGCAGCTCCTTCCTACTATCTTAATTTAAGTCCAACAAGTTTAAATTTCCCTTCCGCAGGTGGTGATCTGACCTCAAGTGTTTCTACAAACACCACGAGTCAGTCAGTTACCTACTCGGGCTGCGTTTCAAGTGCAACCCTATCAGGAGGAACACTTACGGTCCATTGCAACAGTAATAATTCTTCCTCTGCTACTTCTGGCACTGTGACTGTATCGGGAGGGGGTATTAATTCTTCTGTAAGTGTAAGTCAAGATTGCTCGCTTCCTGGACCAGCAGGGGCAATCAATGGGAACACTTACACTCAGTGTCCGGGGTATACTGCTTACTATTATATTTCGGCAATTACCGGAGCCACCCAATATAACTGGAGTGTTCCCCCTGGAGCTACCATTACCTCCGGGAATGGAACAAACAGTATCTATGTCTCTTATCCGACAGGCTCCTCTTCAGGTAATGTGTCTGTTTATGGGAGCAACAGTTGTGGCAACGGATCGGGATCGTCGCTGCCAGTTACGGTCGGGGGTATTCCTGGTAATGCTGGAACTATTACCGGAAGTAGTTCCCTTTGTGTCGGCCAATCAGCTACCTATACTGTCCCTTTAATAGCCAATGCGGCCGGATATACATGGATTATTCCAACAGGAGCCTCAATTACCTCCGGAAGTAATACCAATTCTGTAACTATACTATTTTCAACTGGTTCATCTTCTTCATATATTGCCGTTTATGGAATAAGCGATTGCGGTTCTGGCTCAATGTCGATGTTTTATGTTAACGTCCACTCTGTGCCAGCCTCCTTGGGTTCTATCAACGGGAGTACTACGGCTTGTCCGGGAGGTTCGGCATATTATTATGTTGGTGTTGATTCTAATGTAAGTGAATATGTTTGGAGCGTGCCAACAGGTGCGACCATCACATCCGGAAGTGGAACAAATGCAATAAATGTTTCTTTCGGTTCAAGTGCTGCCGCAGGGAATGTTACAGTCTTTGGTCGCAATAGTTGCGGCAGCGGACCAACTACTTCGTTGCCAATTACAGTTGGTAGTGTGCCCGTTGCTGCCGGTTCTATCACTGGAAGTGCCGCCGTTTGTACTGGTCATACATACGCCTATTCAATTCCCCCGGTAACCAATGCCACAGGATACTACTGGTCACTTCCCCCTGGTGCTAATATTACCTCTGGGACTAATTCAAATTCATATTCAATTACAGTAGATTATCCTGCTGGTTCTTCTTCAGGATCAATCGTTGCTTTTGGCACGAGCGCATGTGGTAATGGCACCGCGACTGCTCTATATGTTTCGGTCACCCCAACGCCTGATGCAGCGGGTACAATCACCGGCAGCGCCTCAGTTAACCAGGGACAGAATGGAGTCACCTACACTGTTCAATCTATAAACCATGCCACAGGATACACATGGTCACTCCCTCCAGGTGCCTCTATCGCATCTGGTGGTGGAAGTTCCATTACTGTCAATTACAATTCAACTGCCTCTTCCGGAAATGTTTCAGTATACGGAACCAATGGCAGTTGTTCGGGAACAGCTAGTTCGAAATCCGTTACGGTCAATATCCCACCTCCAACTACTGCCAATGCCGGAGCCGATCAGACAGGTGCATCTACATGCGGGTTAACCTCTGTTACACTTGCAGCAAACAATCCAACGATCGGGACAGGAACATGGAGCATTGTATCCGGTACAGGTGGTTCAATCGCTTCACCTTCTATCCCAACATCCACCTTTTCAGGTACTGCAGGTAATGCTTACACCCTGAGATGGACCATATCCAACGGTACAAACTCTTCATATTCGGATACGCAAGTCACCTTTAACCGTATCCCAACAACTGCCAATGCCGGAGCCAATCAAACAGGAGCATCTACCTGTGGATTAACCTCTGTTACACTTGCAGCAAACAGTCCAACAATTGGTACAGGACAATGGAGCATTTTAAGTGGCACAGGAGGCACAATCACTACTCCTTCCAGTCCTACTTCCAACTTTTCAGGTACTGCAGGTAATTCTTACACTCTGAGATGGACTATCTCTAATGCACCTTGCCCTGCATCTTCGTCCGACATGAATGTCACCTTTAATACTGCTCCTGGATCAGCTGGTACAATAACCGGCTCCGCGACCGTTGCCAAAGGACAGTCATCCGTGGCATACTCTGTACCGTTTATTACCAATGCAACAAGCTATTTATGGAGTTATACCGGATCAGGAGCTACCATCAACAACAGTTCCACCAAAGATGTTACAATTACCTTTGATGCAAACGCAACTACTGGCATCCTTACTGTGATGGGTGTCAACGGGAGCTGCAACGGAACTGTTTCTGCCAATTTCCCAATCACTGTCAACGCAGCAGCTGTTGCAAATGCAGCTCCACCTGCCAGCCTGTTGAAGAGCGGCAGTGTGCTGACCGTCCACAAGGGAAAAACAGGAAACGGAGTTTGGACCTGGTTCAACAGTTTTAAAGGAGCTCCCTTTCTCTCGGCCAAAGATTCAGTCTACACTCCAAGCGTAACCCGCTCGACACGTTTTCGCGTGCGCGGCCAGTACAAGATAAAACCTGCCACCGGCGACAGTATCACGGTAAACGGCTACTTCGTATCAGCTAAAGTGCAGACCGGTGAGACACTGAATCCGAACGGTGCCCTAAACTATATTGTCAGCTTCTCTCCCGTGGATGCACAAGGCGTAACCTCAGAAAGTGATCTCTCCAATCTTAAGCTCGAGGATCAGGGTGCCGTCGTGCAGTACTTCGACGGACTTGGCAGACCTACCCAAAACGTGGAGGCCAATCAGAGTTTCTATTTCAACGATCTGGTTACAGGTGTGGACTATGACAGCTATGGAAGGGAGAACAAAAAATACATACCCTCCACCATTCATGGACTAGGCTCAAATGTGTCCGACCTGAATGCCAATATAACCAGCTTCTACAACGGCGTAGCCGGGAATGCCGTTGACGGGATCACACCTTTCAGCGGAAACAATTTTACATTGACTCAATATGAACCTTCACCCCTGAACAGGGTTACCTCTGTAACAGATCCCGTTGGCGGAGCAACCTCCTATAACTATGATACCAATGCTGCGAATGATGTGATCATCTGGTCGGTTGATGCCGCCTCCAACAACTGTGTTAAAAACGGGACCTACGCTGCCGGTACGTTGTTCTTGACGCAAACCTCAGATCCTGTCGGAAACACGGTGAAGGAATACAAGGACAAACAGGACAGGGTCATTCTAAAGATTGCCGGCACCAATGCAAGAACCTATTATGTGTACGATGACTTTGGGCTGTTGCGGTACGTACTTTCTCCAAAAGCATCTGAAAACATGACCGGCACTACTCCAACTTCATATGCCTCATATGATCCTATCATAATCGGATTGTGCTATTATTACCAGTATGATGCACGCAAACGAATGGTGGTAAAACAGCTGCCCGGTGCAGCAGCAGTCTGGATGGTTTATGATGCAAGGGACCGGTTGGTCCTAGTGCAGGATGGCAAGACCAGAGTAGAGAATGCCGGTAAGTGGTTGTATACAAAATATGAGAACAATTTGAACAGGCCTGTTGAAACTGGTTGGTTAACCACCTCGAATAGTCTTGGAACTATATGGAATGATTTTGCCACTGCCGTTGATTATCCTTCAGGTTATACCTCTTCAGA
>TBL_comb47_HYPODRAFT_10001708_pt1 | contig 28153 bp, 30 predicted proteins | sample TroBogypolimnion_40_FD_10682 | JGI IMG/M metagenome (IMG submission 10682) | reverse complement strand
GCTCGTCGAGGGCTGCTGCGCGCCGATCCGCGATGCGGACGGGAAAGGCCTGGGCGCGGTGCTGGTTTTGCGGGATGTGACGGAGCGCACGCGGCTCGAGGCCGAGCTGCAGCGCGCGTCCAAGTTGGAGTCGGTCGGCATCCTCGCCGGCGGCATTGCCCACGATTTCAACAACATCCTCGCGATCGTCATGGGCAACCTGACGCTGGCGCAGCTCGACGCCGGCACCAGCTCCGCGGCGATGCGCTGGCTGAAGGAAGCCGAGCGCGGGGCGTTCCGCGCGCGCGACCTCACGCAGCAGCTGCTCACGTTCGCGAAGGGGGGAGACCCGGTGCGCTCCGCGGTGGCACTGCCCGAGATCGTGCGTGAGGCCGCGAAGTTCGCGCTGCACGGGTCCACGGTGCGCGGCGAATTTGAGATCGCGGACGATCTGTGGGCCGCCGACGTGGATGGCGGGCAGATCGGGCAGGTGGTGCAAAATCTCGTGATCAACGCGATGCAGGCGATGCATGGCGGCGGCAGCATCCACATCACGCTGCGCAACGAGGAACTCGGGGCCGACTCGGTCACACCGCTGACCGCGGGCCGCTACCTGAAACTGTCCATCGCCGACACGGGCAGCGGCATCCGCCCGGAGAACCTGGCGCGCATCTTTGAGCCGTATTTCACCACGAAGGAGCAGGGCAGCGGGCTCGGTCTGGCGACGGTATATTCGATCATCCGCAAGCACCACGGCCACGTGACGGTCGAGTCGGAGCTCGGCAAGGGCACGACGTTCCATATGTGGCTGGCCGCGGCGAAGCAGGCGCCGGTCACGCTGGAGGCGAGCCGTTCGCCGTTCGAAGCGATGTCGGGCCGCATCCTGTTCATGGATGACGAGGAGCCGATCCGCCAGATGGTGGACACGCTGCTGGGCCGGCTGGGCCTGTCGGTGAAGACCGTCGCCGACGGCGCCGAACTGGTGCGGGAATATGCCGCCGCGCGCAGTGCCGGGCACCCGTATGACCTCGTGATGATGGACCTGACGGTGCCGGGCGCGATGGGCGGACGCGAGGCGATGCAGGAGTTGCGGAAGCTGGACCCGACAGTGCGTGCGGTAGTGTCCAGCGGCTACTCGGGCGACCCGGTCCTCGCGAATTTCCGCGATCACGGGTTCTGCGGCATCGTGCCGAAGCCCTACCGCGTGGCCGACCTCACGAAGGTGCTCCGGTCGGCGCTGGCGGGGAAGTGAGGTGGGCCGTGCGCTCCGCGCGCGGCAGGTGAGGTTTAAGACTTTCCCCAAGTCCGTGCTGTCGCGCGCGGAGCGCCCGACCCACCCCGGGAATGGCTGCTTCCGGCTCAGGCCTTGCCCCACGCCTTGAGCTGCTCGATGCAGCGGCGGACGCTCTCCATCGGCGCGTGGTTATACCACTCCTGTTCGACGACATACCACTCGACGGCGCCGATGGACTCGGCGGTGGCGAAAACCTTGGTGAAATCCACCGGCCCGAGGCCGATTTCCTTGGCATCCTTCAGATGCAGCAGGCGCACGCGGGCGCCGTGGTCGCGGAGGAATTTTTCCGGCGGGACGCCACCCACATGGGCCCAATACACATCCAGCTCGGCGCTGAGGTCGCGTGGCGCGGCGGCGGACAGCAGCCACTCGAAGGCGGGCCGGCCCTCGACGATTGCCAGTTCGGCGGCGTGGTTGTGGAAGCTCAGCTTCAGGCCGAAGGCGCGAAGCTTGGCGCCGATTTCGCCGAGCTCCTCGCCGATGCGCGAGCAGGAGGCGGCGGAAAGATAGTGGCCAGGAAACCACCACGGGCAGATCACCTCGCGCGTGCCGAGCAGCAGGGAGTCGTTCACGACGGTGTCGAAGTCCCCGCGCAGGGCGTTGATGCCGAAATGTGCGCCGGAGACTTTCAGCCCCGCCGCATCGATCGCGGCCTTGGCGCCCTTGACGTCGAGGTTGCCGTAGCCGGCCAGCTCCACCCCGGCATAGCCCATCTTGGCCAGAGCGGCGACGGTGCCGGCAAAGTCGGTCGCGGTATCACCGCGCACGGAATAGAGCTGCAGGGCCACGGGGGTCTTCTTCATGGAAAAGAGGCCCGGGATTTCGCTCCCCGCCGGGGGGAAGTCAACCGCCGGTTCCGCTGAGCGGTTCGAGCGTCACGCGAATCCCGTCGGGATCGTTGAGCGCCTTTTGCACCTTCGTCCCACTCGTGGCGGCCACGAAGCCGGCGAGGCCGACCAGCGGCCCCGCGCCGCGCGGGTGGGCCGAGCCCCAAGTGTTGACGGCCACATGGTGGTGGTAGCCGTCGGCGGCCATGAACACCGCGCCGGGATAGTCATCTTGGCGAACCGCGAGTCCAAGTTCGCTGGTGTAGAATTTCCGGGCAGGTTCGAGCGCGCTGACCGAGAGATGCAGATGACCGAAGGTGGCCCCGGCGAGCGGCGCGGCGGGCGGGGGCGCAGGCAGTTCGCGCAGCAGCGCGCGGTGATCGAGGGCGCGGGTGACCATGGCCACGCGGTCGCCGGCCATCGGCCATTCAGCACGGGGACGGTCGCGGTAGATTTCCAAGCCGTTGCCATCCGGGTCGGCGAGGTAGATGGCCTCGCTGACACCGTGATCGGAGAGACCCTCGATGGGTTGATGTCGCTCGATCAGCCGCGCGAGCACAGCGGCGAGGGCCGCCCGGCTGGGCACCAGCAGCGCGATGTGGAACAGCCCGGCGGTGCGTTCGGCGGGCTCGACCGCGGCGGGATCCTCGGTGAACGTGATGATCGCGGGGGATGTCGCGGTAAAATGCAACGTGAGCGTCCGCGCGTCGGGCCGGCGGGCGACGAGACCGAGGGCGTCGCGATAAAACGGCAGGACCGCTTCGATCTTCCGGGTGACGAGCGCAACGGAGCGCAGGGCGAAGGTGGAGGACATCCCGGCAGTATGGCGTTGCCTCGGCACGGTGGCAAACCGCGCGGCGCGATTCAGTGTGCCGAATCGAGGTCGCCCGGCTTGAGCATGGCCTGGAACAGCGCCTTGTTGGCCGCCTTCATGTAGGCCTCCTTTGCCTCGATGGTGCCGTCCTTGACGCGCGCCATGAGACTCTGGTCCATCGTGATCATGCCGTCGTTGGCGCCGCCCTCGATGATGGCGCGGATGTTGGCGATCTGGCCGGTGCGGATCGTGTTTGGCAGCGCCTCGTGCGTGAGCAGGATCTCGTGCACGGCGCAGCGGCCCTTCGGGACGGCCTTGCAGAGCAGCTGGGAAACGACGCCGGCCAGGCAGCTCGAGAGCATGACGCGGACCTGGTTCTGCTCCTCGGCGGGAAAGGTGTTGATGATGCGGTCGACGGTCTTCGGGGCGTTGTTGGTGTGCAGCGTGCCGAAGACGAGCATGCCCATCGACGCGCAGCCGAGGGCGAGCTTGATCGTTTCCATCTCGCGCATTTCGCCGAGGAGGACGATGTCGGGGTCGTGGCGCATGGCGCCCTTGAGCGCGGCGGCGAACGAACTCGTGTGCTCGCCGACCTCGCGGTGGATGATGGTCGACTGCTTGGCGGCGTGGACGAACTCGATCGGGTCCTCGATCGTGATGATGTGCTTGGCGGAGTTCGCGTTGATGTAGTCGATCATCGCCGCGAGCGTGGTCGACTTGCCGGAGCCGGTGGGGCCGGTGACGACGACGAGGCCCTCGTTGAGATTGCAGAGCTTCTTCAGCGACTCGGGCAGCTTGAGGTCCTCGAACGAACGGATCTTGACGGGAATCTGGCGGAAGACCGCGGCCTGGCCCCAGTGATTGTAGAGGAAGTTGCCGCGGAAGCGCGCGACGCCGGGGATCTCGTGGGCGAGGTCGAGGTCCTTGCGCTCGAGGAAGTCCTCCCACTTGTGATTCGAGACGATCTGCCGGAGCATTTTTTCCATCCCGGCGGAATCGAGGGGTTCCGGCGCGATGGGCTTCAACGTGCCGGCGATGCGGGCCTTGGGGGGCAGCCCGACGGTGAGGTGCAAGTCGGACCCGCCCTGGTCGAGCATGGTGCGGAGAAGTTGGTCGACGATGGCCATGGTCAGATGATGCGCGCCCGCAGCGTGCGGTTGGTGATGTTGGTCAGCGCCGTGTCCGTGGAGATCTTCTGCTCCTGCCACAGACGGAAAATGACGTTGTCCATGAGGCACATGCCCTCGCGCACGCCGGTTTCCATGGTGTTGCGCAGGCCCTGGGACTTGCCCTCGCGGATGAGGTTCTGCACCGCGGTGTTGTTGATGAGGATCTCGCAGGCGAGCGTGATGCCGCCCTTGGCGTCGGGCAGCAGGCGCTGGCACACGACGCCGCGCAGGCTCTCGGCGACGCTGGCGCGGATCTGCATCAGCTGGCCGGGCGGGAAGACGTCGAGCACGCGGTTGAGCGTCGTGGCGGCGTCGCTGGTGTGCATCGTGCCGATGACGAGGTGGCCGGTTTCCGAGGCGGTGATGGCCATCTCGATGGTCTCGAGGTCGCGGAGCTCGCCGATGACGATGATGTCCGGGTCCTCGCGGAGCGCGCCCTTTAGCGCCGAGGCGAAGGACTTGGTGTGCTCGCCGATTTCGCGCTGGGTGACATTGCAGCCCTTGGCCGCCTGGACGACCTCGATGGGGTCCTCGACGGTGATGATGTGGTCGGTGCGGGTCTCGTTGAGGTAGGCGACCATGGCCGCGAGGGTCGTGGTCTTGCCGGAGCCCACGGGGCCGGTGATGAGGATCAGGCCGTTGTGGTAGGACAGCAGCTTCTTGAGAGTCTCAAGGTGCTCCGCGTAGCCGAGGTCGCCCAGCGTGCGGACCTTGTCAGGCACCATGCGGTAAGATCCGGCGGCGCCGCCCTTGTGGAAGAGCAGGTTCACGCGATACCGGTCGGCGCCGCCGAGGGCCAGGGCGAAGTCGTAGTCCTTGCGCTCGAGGAAAATCTTCCGCTGCCCCTCGGACAGCAGGACGGTGTTGAGCCGCAGGGCGTCCTCGGCCGTCAGCACGTAATCGGAAAGGAACGCGAGCTGGCGGTTCTTGCGGACGAACGGCCGTGAATTGGTCGAAAGGTGCAGGTCGCTCGCGCCGTAGTCCGCGGTTTGCCGGAGCAGCCCGCGAAAGGCCGAGGCGAGGCTGGCGTCGTCGAGCATCCCGATCGTATCGAACGAAAACTTCGGCGCCGGTCCCGTCGCGAGGTTCTTCTTTGGGCGATAATATACTTGACTCAATGAGTCCGTTCGCCCAAAAAATCCCTCGTCGCGAGCCGAGGCTTCGGTTCCGAACTCTCTCCGAACCGACCGCGCCCCCTTTTGCGATGACCATCAGCCTAGGCATAATCTGTCGCAAGAGCATCGTCCTCGCCACCGACATGCAGGCCAGCTTTCCCGGCACCTCGCACAAGAACAACGAGGCTGACAAGCTCCACGAGTTTGATTTCGGCGGAGTCTACGCGGTCGTGGTCATGTCGGGCGGATTGGATTACTTCGACTCACTGGTGGAGCGGCTGGAGATGCAGGCCCAGAAAACCACCGTCAAGAACCAGCGCAGCATCCCGGATGCGGTTGAGGCGGCTATACGGGAGGTTAAAGCCAGCCTCCGCAGAAATTCAGTCCCGCCCAAGAAGGGCAAGGAATGGAGCCGCGTTTTCAGCGACAACGGCTGCCAAGTGCTCGTAGCTTTTTGCCACGACGGGCAAACCCTTTCGCTCTACCGGGCGGATTTCTTAGACGGCCAAGCGCGCGCCGTTCGTTCGAGCTACGCCATGCTCGGCACCCCGCAGGTTTTGGTTGATTACATTCTGGCCGAAGCTCGGCCCGATGAGATGAAAACCTCCGAGGGGATGGCTCTGGCCACCTACGTCGTACAAATGGCGAAAGACCACGACCAATTCTGCGGAGGCCGGACACGCCTCGCGATTGTTTACCCCGAGATTCCGTGGATTTTAGCCCAGACTGAAATCGCCCCCTTCGTCAAAGCCGCCACCGACTTTGAACGCAGCAACATCGGAAGCTGGTCCAAGAACCTAACGAAATTCCTCCCCAAAGACATCGACGACACTTATGAGCACTAAAACTGATTTCCCGGAAACCCTGATCGAGGCCGTCCGCTACTTCGCCGACCCGGACAACGCCTTTAACTTCCTCGTCGAGCTGCGCTGGCCCAACGGGGTCAAGTGCCCCCGCTGCGGCTCGGAGGACGTGCGTCCCATCGCCAACCGGAAGACGTGGGACTGCAAGTGCTGCACGGAGAAGAAGCAGTTCTCAATTCGAGTCGGAACGATCTTCGAGGACAGCCCGCTCCCGCTCGACAAATGGCTCTGCGCGATCTGGATGATCGTTAACGCCAGAAATGGAGTTTCTTCCTATGAAATCCACCGGGCCATCGGCGTGACGCAAAAGACCGCTTGGTTCATGCTGCACCGTATCCGGACGGCGATGCAGACCGGCTCTTTCGAGAAGATGAAAGGTGAGGTCGAGGTGGACGAGACCTTCATCGGCGGCCTCGCCCGGAACATGCACACGGATCGCAACAAGCGGCGGGGCCGCGGAACGGGGCACGTTGGAAAATCAATCGTCGTCGGACTCTTGGAACGGGGAGGCGAATGCAGCAAGGTCAAGGCCATGCACGTCGCGAACCGCCGGCGGCAAGTGGTTGAGGCAAAGGTCAGGGAGAACGTCGAGCAAGGCTCCGAAGTCTTCTCCGACGCGCTGCCCTCCTACAACGAACTCACCCCGGACTTTCGGCACCAGTTCATTGACCACGCCGAGAAGTACGTCGAGGGCAAGGTTCATACCAACGGGCTGGAGAATTTCTGGTCCCTCCTGAAGCGGACGCTTCGTGGCACTTACATTAGCGTCGATCCGGAGCACCTGTTTCGCTACCTCGACGAGCAGATGTTTCGGTTCAACAACCGCAAGGCGAGCGATGCTGTAAGGTTCCTGATGGCCTCCGCCTCAATCGTTGGGAAGCGCCTGACCTACGATCAACTAACTTCCGACGCCGCTCCGGCCTGACTCTATGGAACCAAAACCGAACTCCAAAGAGGCCCCGCGCGAAGGCAAAGAGGCGTTCCAGCGATTCCGGGCGATGGCTAGCGCCTTGATCCGGGTGCCCAAGGCGGAGATCGACGCCCAAGCGAAGAAGAACGAGAAGCGAGCAGCTAGGCGTAAGCCTTGACCCGTTTAACCGCAAATGATTGTTTGCGAATCGGTCAATTTTCAGTCCAAGTGGTGCGCAGGTCGCCCCTCCGCGTTTTTGGGTTTGGGGATGACACATCCAAATGCCGGAAGCCGAACCGCCTCTACTGCCCACCGCGAAATATCCCGAATACGGTTTGGTGATCGTAGGGCCGTTCTCGTGTCTCGTGGCGGCCTTCAGTATAATTCACATTGCTCTGCTCATAACCGGGGCGTTTTTTTGGGGGAAACGGCCCCAGAAGAAAACGAGGTATGGGACCGTGGGATTCGTCCTGCTGTGCATCGGAGCAGGACGAGGCGTGCTAGCGTTGGGGATGCTGGCGATGGCAAAACTAATGGGCTGGCACTGATCGGTTTCCCGGGGTTATTGAGTCAAGTAAGTTAACGCCCTTCTTTGTCTCGCCGCCGGGCACGGGCTTGGCCACGAATGGCGCCTCGGTCCCGCTGCCCACGAACGGATCATCGGCCGGCGGGCCCTTCTGGGCCTTGGCCATCGCGAGGCCGGCGACCTTCTCGAGCGTATCGACATCCTCCACGAAGCCGTCGTCGATCAGCCGCTGCGCGAAATCGCCAATGCCGGCGTCCTCACCCACGGCGGTGCGCACGGCATTGCAGTGTTCGCGGCTGAACAGGCCCTGATCGAGACCCAGTCGAACCAGCCAGAGGATATCGGCATTCATGCGGGTGAAGTAGGGATGGCCGAGCAAGATAGGCAACCCGTGATGGACAAGCCAAGCGCGAAGGGCGGTCGGGTTGGGGTCTTTGGTGACGAGGCGCTTTCGCGGTGGGTGTGGAACCGGACCTAAGCGGGGCTTGGACGCCGCCGGCGCGGGTTTCCGGGTTGCAAAAGGGTGGGGCCCAGCGAGACTGAACCCTTTAACTCCTGACAATGCTCAAGAAAATCCTGGCGAAGCTCCGCGCGACGATGTCGCCCGCGAAAGCCGCCCATCCCGCTCCCGCTTCCGGCGGCAAACCAGCTTCCCCGTCCAAAGCCCATTCCAGCCCGCGCCCGGAGCGCGGCGGCGGCTCCCGGCCGCACCAAGGTTCGGCCCATTCCCCGGGCGGCCAGGATTCGCGTCCGCGCCGCGACGACCGCGGTCCCCGGCAGGATTCCGGCCCGCGCCAGGACGGCGACGGCCGCGGTCGGCGCAGCAGCGGCCAAGGCGGTTCTTCGCATGGCGGCGGTTACAGCGGCGGCCAGGGCAGCTCGCACGGCGGTCACGGTGGATCAAGCCACGGCGGTCGCGGCTTGCATTCGCGTTCCAGCGGCGGTCACGCCGGGCACCACGGTGAACGTGAGCGGCCGATGATCGACAAGACTTTTGACCACCCGCGCTCCGCGCCGGTGAAGCCGGCGGTGAAAGTGGACATCCCGAAGATGGACACGGAATTCACCAAGCTCGGTTTGAGCGACGAACTCGCCTTTGCCGTGCAGGAGATGGGCTATGTGACGCCCACGCCGATCCAGGTGCAGGCGATCCCGGTCGTGCTCAAGGGCGGCGACGTCATTGGCTCCGCGCAAACCGGCACGGGCAAGACCGCGGCGTTTGCGCTGCCGATCATCCAGCGGCTGGGCACGCACGGCAAGCTGCGCTGCCTCATCCTCGAGCCGACGCGCGAGCTCGCGCTGCAGGTTGAGGAGGCGTTCCAGAAATTTGCCAAGTTCACCGACCTCAACGTCACAATCGTCTACGGCGGCGTGGGTTACGGCAAACAGCTTGAGGACCTTAAGCGCGGCATGGACATCCTGGCGGCGACGCCGGGCCGCCTGCTCGACCATATGGAGCAGGGCAACGTGTCGTTGAAGGACGTGGACATCCTCGTGCTCGACGAGGTGGACCGCATGCTCGACATGGGCTTCCTGCCGGACGTGAAGCGGATCGTCCAAAAGACGCCCGCGACGCGCCAGACGCTCTTCTTCACGGCCACGCTGCCCCCGGAAATCGCGTCGCTCGCCGCCTGGGCCCTGCGCGATCCCGTAAAAGTGGAAATCGGCCGCCAGCGTTCGCCGGCGGAAACGGTCTCGCACGCGTTCTACCCGGTGGTAGCGTCGCAGAAGTTCGACCTGTTGCAGCTGCTGCTGGAGCAGACGGAGTTCAAGAGCCTGCTGATCTTTTCCCGCACGCGCATGGGCGCGGACCGCATCGCGCACCGCCTGCAGGCCAAGGGCCACACGGTGGCGGTGATGCATTCCGACCGCAGCCAGCGCGAGCGCATCGAGGCGCTGGACGGCTTCAAGAGCGGCAAGTTCGAGGTGCTCGTCGCCACGGACATCGCGGCGCGCGGCCTGGACATCGCGGGCGTGTCGCACGTGGTGAACTACGACGTGCCGGAAAACGCCGAGGACTACGTGCACCGCATCGGCCGCACGGGCCGGGCGCACAACACCGGTGACGCCTTCACCCTCGTGACCGAGGATGACGTCCGCGACGCCCGCTCGATCGAGCGCTACATGGGCATGGCCGTGGAGCGGAAAAAGATCGAGGGCTTCCCCTACATTTACTCCGCGCTCTTCGACGAGAAGGCGCTGGCGGACGAGGTGGCGGCCACGGCCAAGCCCACCAGCCGGCTGCACCGCGGCGCGCGGCGCTGAGCGACTGCGCATATTTTGTCCGCGGTTTTTCCTGTCAGCAGCCCGCTCGGGACTTGTGCGTGGACACGTTTCCCTCTTGGGTGCGGGCATGAGTACCCTCGTCGGTAAATCGGCCCCGCTTTTCAACGCCAACGCTGTCGTCAACGGTGAGGTCGTCAGCGACTTCTCCCTGACGCGCTATCTCGGCAAGCAATACGTGGTGTTCTTCTTCTATCCGAAGGACTTCACGTTCGTCTGCCCCAGCGAGTTACACGCGTTCCAGGCCGCGCTGCCGGACTTTCAGGCGCTCAATACCGCCGTGGTGGCCTGCTCGACGGACACCGAGCAGTCGCACTGGGGCTGGCTGCAGGTCCCGAAGGACCGGGGCGGCATCAAGGGCGTGACCTATCCGCTCGTGGCCGACACGAACAAGACCATCTCTTCCGCCTACGGCGTGCTCGCGGGCGAACTGCAGGCCGGCGCGACCCCGGGTGCGCCCTTCACGGCGACGGGCGAGCTGATTGCCTATCGCGGGCTGTTCCTGATCGATCTCAAGGGCAAGGTGCGCCACGCGCTGGTGAACGACCTGCCGCTCGGCCGCAATGTCGAGGAGGCCGTCCGCATGGTGGACGCCCTGCAGTTCGTCGAGAAATACGGCGAGGTCTGCCCCGCCAACTGGAGCCGGGGCAAGCGCGGCATGAAGGCGACGAACGCCGGCGTGGCCGAGTATCTCGCGGTCAGCTGAGCCGGTTCGTTCTGTGACCCGGGCTGGCGTGCGCCGGCCCGGTTTTCCCGTGTTGCCGTGGCTTCGGCTGCGGTGCGTTGGGGGCCTCCGTGCGGAGGTGCCGCGGTGCTGCGGGCCTTGACTGACTCAACCCGGAGGGGTGGAGTGCAGCTGAACGCGCGTGACGGCCGCAAGCCGCGTGCGGGTCGGCCAAATTCACTCCTCCGTTTGCGGCGGCCCCTCCTCGGGCCATGGTGGTTTCCTCGGCAGGAATTCAATCCCACATCCCCGTAAACGATTGGACTAAATCATGGACGCACCAAATTCCGCAACGGGCGGCAAATGCCCTTTTCCCCATCTGCACGGCGCCTCCCCCCACCTGGGCACGGTCGGCGGCCGCACAAACCGAGACTGGTGGCCGAATCAGCTGAACCTGAAAATGCTGCATCAGGATTCGGACCTGTCCGATCCGCTCGGCGGCGGTTTTGATTACGCGGCGGAATTCAAGAAGCTCGATCTGGCGGCGCTCAAGCGTGACCTCTATGCGTTGATGACGGACTCGCAGGAGTGGTGGCCGGCGGACTTCGGCCACTACGGACCGTTCTTCATCCGCATGGCCTGGCACAGCGCGGGCACGTATCGTACCTTCGACGGCCGCGGCGGCGCGGGCGCGGGCCAGCAGCGGTTCGCGCCGCTCAACAGCTGGCCGGACAACGCCAACCTCGACAAGGCCCGCCGCCTGCTCTGGCCCATCAAGCAGAAATACGGCCAGAAGATCTCGTGGGCCGACCTCATGATCCTCGCCGGCAACTGCGCGCTTGAATCGATGGGTTTCAAAACCTTCGGGTTTGGCGGCGGCCGCGCGGACGTCTGGGAGCCGGAGGAACACGTCTACTGGGGTTCGGAGGACAAATGGCTCGGCGACGCCCGCTACAAGGGCGACCGCGAACTCGAGGCTCCCCTCGGTGCGGTGCAGATGGGCCTGATCTATGTCAATCCGCAGGGCCCGAACGGCAACCCCGACCCGGTGGCGGCGGCCCGCGACATTCGCGAGACCTTTGCGCGCATGGCGATGGACGACGAGGAAACCGTCGCGCTCATCGCCGGTGGCCACACATTCGGCAAGACCCACGGCGCGGCCCCCGAGTCGCACGTCGGCCGTGAACCCGAGGGCGCCGACATCACCGAGCAGGGTCTCGGCTGGACCAACAGCTTTGGCACCGGCAAGGGCGCCTTCGCGATCACCAGCGGAATCGAGGTCACGTGGACGACCACGCCCACCAAGTGGAGCAACAACTTCTTCGAAAACCTGTTTGGCTACGAGTGGGAGCTCTCAAAGAGCCCGGCCGGAGCGCACCAATGGGTGGCGAAGACCGGCAAGAAGACGATCCCCGACGCCTACGATGCGTCGAAGAAGCACTTGCCCACGATGCTGACGACGGACCTCTCGCTGCGGTTCGACCCGGCTTACGAGAAGATCTCCCGCCGCTTCCTCCAGCACCCGGAGCAATTCGCCGACGCGTTCGCCCGCGCGTGGTTCAAGCTGACGCACCGTGACATGGGTCCGAAGGTGCGTTACCTCGGTGCCGAGGTGCCGAAAGCGGACCTCATCTGGCAGGATCCCGTCCCGTCGGTGAGCCATCCGCTGGTCAACGCGCAGGATGTGGCCGCGCTCAAGGGCAAGATTCTCGCCGCGGGGCTCTCGATTCCCGAGCTGGTTTCGACGGCGTGGGCTTCGGCCTCGACGTTCCGCGGCTCCGACAAGCGCGGTGGCGCCAACGGCGCCCGCGTCCGCCTGGCGCCGCAGAAGGACTGGGAAGTCAACCAACCCGCCCGTCTGGCCAAGGTGCTCAAGGCGCTCGAGGGCATCCAAAAGGACTTCAACGCCTCGGCGCCCGGCGGCCGCAAGGTGTCACTCGCCGATCTCATCGTCCTCGGCGGCAACGCCGCGATCGAGCAGGCGGCCAAGAAGGGTGGGCACGCAGTGGAGATTCCCTTCTCACCCGGACGCACCGACGCAACCGCGGAGCAGACCGATGCCGAGTCGTTCAAGGTGCTGGAGCCGATCGCCGACGGCTTCCGGAACTACCTCAAGCCGAAGTCGGCCCTTCCACCCGAGCGATACCTCGTCGACAAGGCCAACCTGCTGACCCTCACCGCGCCCGAGATGACGGTGCTGGTCGGCGGCCTCCGCGTGCTGAACGCCAACTACGGCAAGTCCCAGCACGGCGTGCTCACCTCGCGTCCCGAGACGCTCACGAACGACTTCTTCGTGAACCTCCTCGACATGCGTCACGTGGTTAAGGCCGTGACGGAAACCGAGGGGCTGTTCGAGGTGCGCGACCGCGCCAGCGGTGACGTGAAATGGACGGCCACGCGCGTTGACCTGGTGTTCGGCTCGAACTCGCAGCTGCGCGCCTTCGCCGAGGTTTATGCCTCGAGCGACGCGTCGGCAAAGTTCGTGCAGGACTTCGTGGCGGCGTGGACGAAGGTGATGAACGCCGACCGCTTCGACCTGGCGTGAGTTCCTCCCGCTGTTTGCTTTGGCGCCCCGCTGCGGTTATCCCGGCGGGGCGCCTTTTTTGCGCCGCCGGTGACGGGCGGGCTTCTTGACGCGCTCATCGGCGTGTCCGTAGTGTCCGCGCCCTCCCCATGTCTTTCAAAATCACCTTCATTGGCGCCGGCTCGATCGGCTTCACCCGCCGCCTGCTCGCCGACCTGCTCGCCTTGCCGGAGTTCGCGAACGTCGAGTTCGCCTTCACCGACATCAACGCCCGGAACCTGAAAATGGTGACGGAGCTTTGCCGGCAGGACATCGCCGCCAACGGGCTCACGACCAAGATCACCGCGACGACGAGCCGCCGCGACGCACTGCGCGGGGCGAAATACATTTTCACGGTGGTGCGCATCGGCGGGCTGGAGGCATTCGCCACCGACGTGGACATCCCGCTGAAATACTGCGTGGACCAGTGCGTGGGCGACACGCTCTGCGCGGGCGGCATCATGTATGCGCAGCGCGGCATCTCGGCGCTGCTGGAGTTCTGCCAGGACATCCGCGAGGTCGCCGCGCCGGATTGCCTGCTCCTGAACTACGCCAACCCGATGGCGATGATGACCTGGGCCGTGAACAAATACGGCGGCGTGCGCTGCGTGGGGCTCTGCCACGGCGTGCAGCACGGGCATTTCCAGATTGCCGAGGTGCTCGGCAAGAAGAAGTCCGAGGTCGATATCATCTGCGCCGGCATCAACCACCAGACGTGGTTCATCTCGGTGAAGACCGACGGCAAGGAGCGGACGCCGGAGCTGCTGGCGGCGTTTGAGAAGCACGCGGTGTATCCGCAGGAGGAGAAGGTCCGCATCGATATGCTGCGGCGCTTCGGCTACTACTCGACCGAGTCGAACGGCCACCTCAGCGAATACGTGCCGTGGTATCGCAAACGCACGAAAGAGATCAAGCGGTGGAGCAACATGAACGTCTGGATCGGCGGCGAGACGGGCGGTTACCTGCGCGTTTGCACTGAGGGCCGCAACTGGTTCGAGGCGGAGTTCGGCGGCAAGAAGAAGCACGAGCCCCTCAAATACACCCAGGAAAACCGCAGCGAGGAGCACGGCAGCCGCATCCTTGAGGCACTGGAGACCGGCCGCGTCTACCGCGGCCACTTCAATCTGCCGAACCGCGGCACGATCAACAATCTCCCGGAAGACGCCATCATCGAGGCGCCCGGCTTCGTGGACCGCCACGGCATCAACATGATCCAGGTCGGCGACCTGCCGCTCGGCTGCGCCGCGGTGTGCAACGCCTCGATCTCGGTCCAGCGCCTCGGCGTCGAGGCGGCCGTGGCCGGCGACGACACGCTGCTGCGCCAGGCCTTCATGATGGACCCGCTGACCGGGGCCGTTTGCAACCCGCCCGAGATCTGGCAGATGGTGGACGAAATGCTCGTGGCGCAGGCGCCATGGCTGCCGCGCTACAAACGCGCCATCGCCACCGCCAAAAAGCGGCTGGCCAAGGGCCCGCTGATCAAGACCAAGGTCACCCGCGGCGCCGCGCGCTTGAAGACCCGCTCCCTCGCCGAGCTCAAGCGGATCGAGAAACAGAATCCCCGCGCCGGGCATTGAGCCGGGTCGCCCGCGAATAGCGCAAATCGGCGCGAATCCGGTGTAGGGCGGGGTCACCAGGCCCCGGGCCCCTGCAAACCTTTCCGCGGATAGCACGGATGGACGCGGATGAATGCAGGTTGTCCGCGTCCATCCGTGCTATCCGCGGGCCAGCCTGGAATAAATGCCGCTTGATCTATATGCCGTAATAGGTATATAGTTTGGGCATGAAGCTGGTCAAAATCTACGAGTGCCTCTGCGACGAGACCCGGCTCCGGCTGCTCAACGTGCTGGCGCAGGGGCCGCTGTGCGTCTGTCATTTCCAGGCGGTCCTGCGCGAGCCGCAGGTGAAGATTTCCAAGCATCTCGCCTACCTGAAGCAGCGTGGGCTGGTGACATGCGAGCGCGAGGGCAACTGGATGGTCTACGCGCTGCCGGCCAAGCCCCCGCGCGAGCTGACGGTCAATCTCGCCTGCCTGCAGGACTGCACCGGCGAGAAACCCGTTTTTCGCCGCGATCTGGCCCGCTTGAAGAAACTCGCCCCGAAGTTGGCGGCGACCGGGCCGGCTTGCTGCGCGCCGGGCCAGGGCTGCTGACTTTTTCATGAAATCCCAGCCTCCTTACCAAGTGCTGATTCTCTGCACCGGAAATTCGGCCCGCTCCGTCCTCGGCGAATACCTGCTCCGCGCCAAGGGTCGGGGCCGCTTCGAAGTCGTCAGCGCCGGGTCGCATCCCACCGGGCGCGTGAACCCGCTCGCGGTCCGCGTGCTGCGGGAGAAATACAACCTCGACGCCAGCGACGCGCGTTCGAAGTCGTGGGATGAGTTCAAGCGCGTGAAGTTCGATTTCGTGATCACGGTTTGCGGCCACGCGCGCGAGGCCTGCCCGGTGTGGCCCGGCCAGCCGCTGATCGCGCACTGGGGCTCGCCCGACCCCGCAGCGGCGGAAGGCACCGAGGACGAGAAATATCGCTTCTTCGTGAACGTGGCGTCGCAGATTGCGAGACGGGTGGACCTGTTCTGCGCCTTTCCCGATGCCAAGCTCTTCGATGCCGTGGCCGTCCGCGGCTTGGGGGAGGAGTTCAAGCTGCCGGGTGAAACCGCGGGTGCCGGGTCATGAACCCCATCTCGGGCCGACTTTCTTTTCTCGATCGCTACCTGACGCTCTGGATTTTCCTCGCGATGGCCGCGGGGCTGCTGGCCGGGCGTTATGTCCCGTCCATTCCGCATGCGCTGACGGCGTGGAGTGTCGGCACGACCTTGATCCCCATCGCGATCGGGCTGATCGTGATGATGTATCCGCCGTTGGCGAAGGTGCGCTACGAGGAGCTGGCCGACGTGTTTCGCGACCGAAAGGTGCTCGCACTTTCGCTGGTGCAGAACTGGCTGTTCGGGCCGGTGCTGATGTTTGCGCTGGCGGTTATCTTCCTGCGCGACCGGCCCGAATATTTTGCCGGGTTGGTGCTCATCGGGCTGGCCCGCTGCATCGCGATGGTGATTGTGTGGAACGACCTCGCTGGCGGCAGCCGCGAATACTGTGCCGGCCTGGTGGCCTTCAACGCGCTGTTCCAAGTGTTCTTCTACGCGCCGATGGCGTGGCTGTTCCTGCGGGTGCTTCCGCCGCTCGTGGGCGTCCAGACGGGCGCGCTCGACCTTTCGAGCATCACGGTCGCGAACGTGGCCCGAAGCGTGTTCATTTATCTCGGCATCCCGTTCCTGGCGGGGTGGCTGACGCGGCTGGCCCTGCGCCGCGGGTCGCGGGTGACGTGGTACGATGGGAAATTTTCGCCGTTCATCAGCCCGCTGACGCTGACGGCGCTGCTTTTCACGATCTTTGTGATGTTCAGCTTGAAGGGTGACACCGTGATCCGGATCCCGCTGGACGTGCTGCGCATCGCCGTGCCGCTGCTGGTCTATTTTGCGATCATGTTCCTGACCACGTTTTGGATGAGTTTGCGGGTGGGGACGGACTATGAACGAGCGGCGACGCTGGCGTTCACGGCGGCGGGCAACAATTTCGAACTGGCGATCGCGGTGGCCGTGGGAGTGTTCGGCCTGGCCTCGGGGGCGGCGTTCGCCGCGGTGGTGGGGCCGCTCGTCGAGGTGCCGGCCCTGATCGGGCTGGTCAGCCTAGCATTGGCTTGGAAACGGCGGCTGGTCCGGCCAAGGTAGCCGGGAGTGAGCACCCCGGTTGTCCAGATCGAGACCATGACCGAGGCCGAATGGACGGCGGTGGCGGCGATTTATCGGGAGGGAATCGCGACCGGTCACGCCACGTTTGCCGCCTATCCGCCGGCCACTTACGCCGAGTGGAGCAAGGGGAAGGTCACGGGCAGCAGCGTGATCTCGCGCAACGCCCAGGGCGAAATCACCGGCTGGGCGTGTCTGTCACCGGTCTCGGAACGCTGTGTTTACGCCGGCGTGGCGGAGGTCAGTGTTTACGTGAAGGAGTCGGCCCGCGGCCGCGGCGTGGGCGACGCGCTCATGAACGAGCTGGTGGCGCGTTCGGAGGTGGCGGGAATTTGGACGCTGCAGGCCGGGATTTTTCCGGAAAATGCCTCGAGCCTGGCGTTGCACCGGCGGCATGGTTTTCGCGAGGTGGGGCGGCGGGAACGCATCGGGAAGATGACCCACGGGCCGTTGACGGGGCAGTGGCGCGACACGCTGCTGCTCGAGCGACGGAGCATGGTGGCGGGGCGGGACTGACTTTGCCGTTGCCAGCGCGCGGTTTTACCCGTGGCCTCCGCGCTTCATGCAACTCGACATTCCCGCCGGCCAATTTGCGGGCTACATCTTTGACCTCGATGGCACGCTGATCGACACGATGCCGCTGCACTACCGGGCGTGGGATGCCGCGATGCGCGAGGCCGGCCTGCCGCATGCGCTGGACGAGGACCACTTTTACGCGCTGGGCGGCATTCCCACGCGCCGCGTGGCCGAGCTGTTTGGCGAGCATTACGGCCTGAAGCTGGACCCCGATCTCGTGTTTCACGCCAAGGAGGCCTTTTTCAGCGAGCTGCAGAAGGACGTGCGCCTGATCGAACCTGTGGTGGATTTTGCCCGGCGCATGTCCAAAACGCACCCCCTGGCCATCGCGTCGGGCGGACCGCGCCTCATCGTGCAACGTTCCCTGGAGATCACAGGGCTCGCCTCGCTGTTTCCCGTGGTGGTGACGGCGGACGACGTGACGCACGGCAAGCCCTCGCCGGACATGTTCCTGCTGGCGGCGCAGAAGATGGGCGTGCCGCCGACGGAGTGCCTCGTGTTCGAGGACGCCGACCCGGGCATCCAGGGCGCCGCTGCGGCGGGAATGAAAGTCGTGCGCGTCCCGAGCCGGAGGATCTGAGGTTTTAGCCGGAAGCCAGGAAACCAGGAACGATCTGGCCGGTTCCTGGTTTCCTGGCTTCCGGCTAAAACAGGTCTGTGCCCGGCGATTTAAGGGTTTCTCGCCTGCGGGAATTTGTGCTTTCCTGCTCGGATGAAGTTCGAGGCCCTGGTCAAACCTGCCGTCCTGACGCAGCCCGTCTATGAGCCGGGCAAGCCGATTGAGGAGGTCGCGCGCGAGCTCGGGCTCGACGCGGCGGGCATCATCAAGTTGGCCTCGAACGAAAACCCGTTCGGCCCGTCGCCCAAGGCGGTCGCGGCGGCGAAACACGCGCTGGAGCACGGCGAACTTTACCCGGATGGCGGGTGCTTCGCACTGCGGCAGAAACTTGCCGCGGCGCGCGGTCTCGCGGCGAACCAGTTTGTCGTCGGCAACGGCTCCAACGAAGTCATCGAGCTGATCGGCCACACGCTGCTCGGCCCGGGCGACGAGGTCGTGATGGCCGCGCCGGCCTTCGTGGTCTACAAGCTCGTGACGCTCGTCTTCGGGGCGAAGGCGGTCGAAATCCCGCTGACCAATTATCGCCACGATCTGGCGCACCTCGCGGCCGCGATCACGCCGCGGACCAAGCTCGTTTACGTCTGCAGCCCCAACAATCCGACGGGCACGGCGAACACGGAGAAAGACCTGCTGGCGTTCGCGCGCGCGCTGCCGGACCACGTGGTGGCGGTGTTTGACGAGGCCTACGCGGAGTTCGATCCCAACGCCCCGGACCTGCGTCCGTTGATTCGCGAGGGTCGGAAGGTGGTCTGCCTGCGGACGTTCTCGAAAGTCTATGGACTCGCGTCGCTGCGCATCGGCTACGGCTATGCCACGGCGGACATTATCGCGCTGCTCAACCGCGTGCGCCAGCCGTTCAACGTGAACGCGATTGCGCAGGCGGCGGCCATCGCTGCACTGGACGACGCCGAATTCACGGCGAAATGCGTGCGCGAGAACCGCGCGGGCATGGCCCAGCTCGAGGCCGGGTTTACTGCGCGGAAGCTCGAGTGGGTGCCGAGCGTGGCGAACTTCATCCTTGTCCGCGTCGGCGACCCGGCGACGAGCGCGGGGCAGGCGGCTGGCTGGAAGCTGTTCGAGGCCTTGCAGCGTCGCGGCGTGATTGTGCGGCCGATGAACTCCTACGGCATGCCCGCATGGCTGCGCATCACCGTCGGCACGCACGCGCAGAACGAGCGGCTGCTGGCGGAGCTGGATGCCATTCGGGGTTGAGATCGCTTTCTCCGGATAGGCCGCTCGACGATGGTAGCTGCGAGCGTGAGCGAGCGGTTCGTCGACCACTCGCTCACGCTCGTAGCTACGAAAGCCAGATTCAGATAGCCGGCTCAGCCAACAGCCGCCGCCCGGCGCAGGCGGTCGTTGATCGCATCGGCCAGGCCCTCGCCGCGGGCGAGTTCGACGTGGATGCGGTCAAACCCGAGCGCGTCGACGCGGCGGAGCGTGGCGAACAGGCGCCGCGCGGCGCCGCGCAGGATGCCGCGGGCGTCGAGCCAGAAGATGTTCTTGCCCGCGAGCGCGGCCGGTTTCGCGAGGAAGACCCAGGCTTCGCGCAGCGAACTCCGCCGGGCGGCGACGGGTGAGAGCTGCGCGTGCAACGTGACCCGCGTGCGCGGGCTGTAGTGGCGGGCGAGCAGGCCGGGGGCGAGCTGCGCGCCGCGGAGGGCGCGCCCGGGCGTCGGCGCGGATTTGACCGGCACGCCGAGCGCGCGCTCGAGCTCGGCGCGCGTGACGGCGCCCGGACGCAGCAGCCGCGGGCGGCGCGGGTCGCGGAGGTCCACGATGGTGGATTCCAAGCCGATGGCGCAGGGGCCGCCGTCGAGGATGCGGCGAATTTTTCTCCCGAGGCCGGCGCGGACGTGCTCGGCGGACGTTGGGCTGACGTAACCGAATGGATTGGCGCTCGGCGCGGCGAGGGGGACGCCGGCCAGTTTGAGCAATTTGCGGAAGAGCGGGTGACTCGGCATCCGGACGGCGACGCTGGGCAGACCCGCGGACACGACGTCGGGCACGACGGCCTTTTTTGGGAGAACGAGCGTGAGCGGGCCGGGCCAGAATTTCTTCGCCAGCTCCAGCGCGGCGGCGTTGACCTCGGCCACCTGGCTGAGCTGCGCGAGCGAATGGATGTGGACGATCAGCGGGTCATCGGCCGGCCGGCCCTTGGCGGTGAAAATCCGGCGGCAGGCGCGGGCATCGAGGGCGTTGGCGGCGAGCCCGTAGACCGTCTCCGTCGGCACGGCGACGAGTTCCCCGGCGCGGAGCCGGCGGGCGAGCCGGGCGAGGGTGGCGGGGGTGCCATGGACAATCATGGGTGGGAGTTGAAAGGTGAAAGTTGAAAGGTGAAAGACCGAACCTTGGGCGGGCGGACGCCATGAAATACTCCGGGCTTTCAACTTTCAGCTTTCACCTTTCAACCGGCGCCGCCGCGGCGCCCAGCGGCGTCCGGACACAAAAAAACCGGAGCCGTTGGGCTCCGGTTTGGAAGAAGGTATGCGCCGCTTACTGCGCGAGCAGCATGTTGCGCGAATGCTTGATCGTCTTCGTGATGGCGCGCTGGTGGCGGGCCGTCAGGTGCGTGTATTTGCGCGGGAGGATCTTACCCGTGTCGGTGACGAACAGCTTCATGGCTTGCGGGTTCGTGAACGGGATCTCGGCGGGCGTGGGAGTCTGTTGCGTGGTCTCGGTGGTGCTCATGCGGAAAGGGAGGGGAGACAGTGGATCGGCCGGCAGCCTTGTCAATCGGTGATTTTTTCGCGCCCGGCCCTGTATCGTTAATGGTTGATGATGTGATATTTCTTGGCGATCCGCTCCTTCACGGCGTCGGGCAGGAAATGGGTCACGGCGCTGTAGGTTTCCGGGTATTTCTTCCAGTCGACGCCGAGCGTGTCCTCGCGGAAATGCAGATACGCCAGAAACCGCCAATCCTGCCCATCCATCTTCTGGGCGACGTTATCCTCGGTGCAAACAATGTAAGGTCCAAAAATAATCTCCTGCATCTGGGCCGCGGACCGGATGCACGGCAGGCAGCAGATCACGGCTGCCACCAAGCCGAGCCACCAGGACCGCAGGTTGCTGGAGGCGGCCGCCAACATGACCAGCAGGGTGAATCCGAAGATGGCGAGAGTCTTGGCCATGATGAGTTCGTCGGCATACGCCTGGCCCACGAGGGCCACGCAGAGTACGACGAACAGCGGCACCAGCACGTCGCGCGAGGCCCGCCACCGCTGCCAGGAAATGAGAACGAAGAGGCTCAGCATCACCACCAGCGCGTCGGCTCCCACCGGATTGGAAAAAAATTGACGGTCGAAATCCCGGGAAAAATCGTAGCCCAACCAGACATACGGGCTCGAGCCGCCGAACATTCCCAGGAAATGTCCCAGCGCCGTGACCGGGAGCTGCGTTATGCCCGTATTGGCCGGCAAGTCCTGGCCGAGTCGCACGACGGCGATCGCCTCGGCCCAGATTGTCAGGAGCAACCCCGTCATCAGGTGCCCCGGACGCGGGTAGTGCACGGGGCGGTGTTCCACGCGAAACGTCAGCGCAAAAGGGCGGGTCTCAAAGCGCAACGTCACCCCGACCAGCGCGAGCAGCAGCGGGACGGCGCCCACGACGAGCCCCACGTAGAGGTATTTCATCGTATAGAGCGCGGCACACAGGACGAGCATGAGCACGGCGAGTCCCACCGACTCCGCGCGGGTGCCTTCCTCGGCGGCGACCGCCCCGGCCAGGGCGAGGGCGGTGAATCCCGCGACGATCGACCCGCCAAAGTAACCCGCGATCCACGGCTGCACGAACAGCGGGTGGAACACGACGGCGAGGGCCGGCACGACGGCAAGAATCCAATATTTGAACCCGAACATGCGCGGCTCGCGGGCCAGCGCCATCGCCAGGCTGGCGAGCAGCACGACGGGATAGAGCAGGTAGGCTTTCGCGATTTCCAGGCCGGTCGCGGAGCTGAGGCACGCGAGGGATTCGTAGTTGAGCGGGCGTTCCTGGATGGAGAGCACATGCCAGGTCCAGTTGAAGCGCATCGGGTCCACGCCGACTTCCGGCAGCGTCCGGATGGAATGATGCTGCAGCCATTCCGCGGTGATGACGTAGCCCCACATGTCCACGCCGTGCGCGCCGTAAGCCAGCAGTCCGGGGAAGCGAATGAACGGATAGCACAGCAACCACGTCATCACCGCCGTGCAAACCGCGGCACACCCCAGATCGGCCCAGCGGCGCTGTTTGAAGGCCAGGTAAAGCCCCCCGGCAAAGAACAACCAGAACAGCGGCCGGGCCCAGTTCGCGGAAAAGCCCACAATCCAAGGCACCGTGCACAGCAGCAGGAACACGCACCAGCCGCACAGCATGGCGACGAGGGGGCTTTTCGAGGCCACGAGCCAGCGGCCGATGCTCCAGCAGCAGACACTCAGCAACAAAGCCGCGCCCCAGACGGGCAGCACCGTGGTGAACATGGGCTACGGTTTTACCCGCCCGGCGAGGACCCACAAGCACTATGCCTTGCCGGATGGGTGACGACCCGCCGTCGGGCTCCTCCCAACACCGGAGGCCAATCGGCGCTTTTGGCGTGAAATCGGGCCGCCGCCCTGCGAAGTTCCCGCCACCCGCTGGGACCGTCCCCGTAGCTCAAATGGATAGAGCGGTCGTTTCCTAAACGACATATTCCGGTTCAATTCCGGACGGGGGCACCAGCTTGAGCGGCGGGAAACCGCCCGACGCCGCTACTTCAGCAGCCGGGTGAAGCGGGCGGTGGAGCGGCGGACGGCGCCCTGGCTGGCGGATTCCATTTCGCGGTAGAGGGCGAGGACTTTCCGGCCGGTGGGGGAGATGGTGGCGCCGCCGCGGGCGGAGCCGCCGCGGGTCTTGCGGACGAGGGGCTCGGCGAAACCGCGCTCCATGCTCTTCACCAGCTTCCACGCCTTCATGTAGGACATACCCATCGCGCGGGCCGCCCCGCCAATCGAGCCGGCGCGGCCGATGTGCTCCAGCAGCGCCGCCTTGCCCGGGCCGAAGACGAAGACCCGCCCGTGATAGAGACGGATGCTGGGCACAATCGTGAGCGGCGTGGCCTTCGCGGGCATGAGGAGATGCAAATCGCTGCGGGCGCGGTGGCCAACAGAATAACACACCGTGCTTAACCGCGAAGCTTCAAGATTCAGCCAGGGCGCAGGGCAGGGCCCTCCGGTTGCCGAGCTTTGCGCGCTTGGCGATCCTGGCGGGGAATGAGTCATCTCGCCACCGACCTATTCACTTGAATAGGTCGGTGGGCCGGGCGAATATTCCCGCCCTCCCATGCTTCCTCGCATCCCTTGTTTTGTCGTGTTCGCCATGGCGCTGGTAGCGCCGTGGGCGGCCTCGGGCCGGGCGGCGGAGATTGACGTCTATGGCGCCGCCAGCCTGTCCGAGGCGCTGCGGGAAATCGCCGCGCAGCATCAGCGTGCGACCGGCGACCAGGTGCGCCTAAACCTCGCGGCGTCCAGCCTGCTGGCGCGCCAAATCAAGGAGGGCGCGCCGGCCGATGTGTTCTTCTCGGCCGACGAGGCCAAGATGGACGACCTGGCGAAGGCCGGGCGGATCGACGGGGCCTCGCGGCGCAGCCTGCTCAGCAACCGGCTTGTTGTGGTGGTGCCGGTGGAAAGCACGCTCAGCGTGAAGTCCGCCGCTGACCTCACGGTCCCGGGAGTGAAGCGCCTCGCCCTGGCCGAGACGTCGACGGTGCCGGCCGGAATTTATGCGAAAGCCTATCTCACGCAGGCCGGTGTTTGGCCGGCGCTCGCCGCCCGCGTGGTGAGCACGGAGAGCGTCCGCGCAGCCCTGGCCGCGGTCGAAAGCGGTGATGCCGACGCGGGCCTCGTTTACAAAACCGACGCCCTGATCTCCAAAAAGGTGAAGGTCGCCTATGAGGTGCCCGCCGCCGCCGCGCCGCACATTTCCTACCCGGTCGCGCTCGTGCGGGGCGGCAAGAATCCCGCGGGCGGCGCGCAGTTCCTCGCGCGGCTGGTCTCGCCGGAGGGCCGGGCGGTGTTCGCCAAATACGGGTTTACCCCGGAACCCTGATCCTTCATGTCGCCCGAAGCCTGGCAAGTCACTTGGTTCACGGCGTGGGTGGCGGTCACCAGCACGCTGTGCATCCTGCCGCCGGGGCTCGCGCTCGCGTGGCTGTTGGCGCGGCGCAACTGGCGGGGCAAGTCCATCGTCGAGACGCTCGTGGCGCTGCCGCTGGTGATTCCGCCTGTCGCCACGGGATTGATCCTGCTGAAACTTTTTGGCCGGCACGGGCTGATCGGTCGCTGGCTCGAGGAATCGCTGGGCGTGGAGGTGGTGTTCACCTGGAAAGCCGTCGTCCTCGCCACGGCGGTCATGTCGTTCCCGCTGCTCGTGCGCACGGCGCGGGTGGCCTTTGAGAACGTCAACCCACGCGTGGAGAACGTCGCCCGCACGCTGGGCGCGGGACCGTGGCGCGTGTTCTGGACGATCACGCTGCCGCTCGCGCGGTCCGGCGTGATCGCGGGCGCGGTGCTGGCGTTTGCGCGGGCGCTGGGCGAATTCGGCGCGACCGTGATGGTCGCGGGGTTCATCCCGGGCAAGACCGAGACGCTGTCGCTGTCGATTTATCACCTCGTGCAACTGGGCCGCGACGGCGAGGCGTTGGGCCTCCTGGCGGTCTCGGTCGCGCTGGCCTTCGGCGCCGTGTGGTTCAGCGAGCGCATGCTGCGGAGGGCGGTCGCATGAACCTGGAAATTACCCGGCTGCGGCTGCCCCTGGCGGCTTTTGTCCTCGAGCTCGACGCGGTGCTGCAGTCGCGCGTGACGGGCCTGTTTGGGGCATCGGGCGCCGGGAAGACCTCGCTGCTGGAAACCATCGCCGGGCTGCGCCGGCCGACGGCCGGGCGCATCTCGCTCGACGGCGTGGGGCTCACGGCCGCGGGCGAGGGGATCTTCCTGCCGCCCGAGGCGCGCGGCATCGGGTTCGTGCCGCAGGATGGCGCGCTGTTCACGCATCTCGATGTGCGGGGAAATCTTTCGTTCAGCCAGCGCGTGCGAACACACCCGGTGCGCACCGCACCGACCTTCGAGCACGTGGTCGAGGTGCTGAACCTCGGGCCGCTCGTCGCGCGCCGGATCGGTTCGCTTTCCGGCGGCGAAAAGCAACGCGTGGCGTTTGGCCGTGCGCTGCTCGCCGCCCCACAGTTGCTGCTGCTCGACGAGCCGCTGGCGAGCCTCGAGGTGGAACTTAGGGACCAGATCGTTTCATATCTGCAGCGCATCCGGGACGAATTCAAAATCCCGATGCTGCTGGTGAGCCACAACGCCGACGAGATGGTGGCGCTCTGCGACGAAGTGCTCGTGCTCGAAACTGGCCGCTGCGTCCGGCGGGGAACGCCGGCGGAACTTTTTCGTCCCAGCCCGCGCCCGCATCATGTGCTGGCCAAACCCGTGGAACGCGCTCCTTTTGCCTGACCCGCTTTTGCCCATGCCCAAGAAAACAGCTTCCCCTGCCTCCCGCTTCAGTCACCTCGACGCCCAAGGCCGCGCCCAGATGGTCGACGTCGGCGCGAAACCCGACTCTGCGCGCCTTGCCATCGCCGAGGGTCGCGTTACTTGCGCACCCGCCACGATTCGGCTGCTGCGCGCCAGCGCGCTGCCGAAGGGCGACGTCCTCACCGTGGCGAAGATCGCCGGCATTTCCGCCGCGAAGGCCACCAGCACGCTCATCCCGCTCTGCCACCCGCTCGCGTTGACGTCGGTGGGAGTCGATTTTGAGGTCGAGACCGACGGCATTGTCATCCGCGCGACCGCCCGGATCACCGGCAAAACCGGCGTGGAAATGGAAGCCCTCACGGCTGTTTCCGTCGCGGCGCTGACGATCTACGACATGTGCAAGGCGGTCGACAAGGGCATGTCCATCGGCGGCATCCGCGTTGTGCAAAAGCTCAAGTCATGAAAATCGCCCGCGTCAAACTCAGTGACCGCGCCGCTGCCGGCATCTACCCGGATGCCAGCGGCCCCGAAATCGAACGCATCGTCGAGCAGTCGTTCGACGAACCGATCGAATGGGTGCGCGTGCTGCTGCCCGACGATCGTGCGGGACTCGAGCAGACGCTCCGCCGCCTCGTCGACGAGGAACAGTGCCTGCTTGTGCTGACCGCGGGCGGCACCGGCCCGACCGCGCGGGATTTCACGCCCGAGGCCACGCGCGCCGTGCTCGACAAGGAGCTGCCGGGCTTCGGCGAGATCATGCGCCTCACCAGCTACGCGAAGGTGAAAACCGCCATCCTCTCGCGCGCCACCGCCGGCGTGCGCGGGTGCTCGCTCATCATCAATCTCCCCGGCCGCCCCACCGCCGTCGCCGAGTGCCTGCCGCTGTTGCTGCCCGCGATTGCCGAGGCGCTCGACCACATCGCGGGTTTCCGCCCCAAGCTGCGTTCCTGAGCATGCCCTTCGACCGCTACAACCGCGACATCAGCTACCTCCGCATCTCGCTGACGGATGCGTGCAACCTCCGCTGCGTTTACTGCATGCCGGAGAAGATGACCTTCCTGCCGCGCGAGGACCTGTTGTCTGACGCCGAGCTGCACCGGCTCATCGGGTTGTTCGCCGCCGTGGGCTTCCGCAAAATCCGCTTCACCGGCGGCGAGCCCACGCTGCGCCCGGCGCTGGTGGACCTCGTGGCGCGCGCCGCGCGCACGCCCGGGATCGAGACGATCGGGCTCACGACGAACGGCGTGCTCCTGGCCGAGCTGGCGGCGCCGCTGCGCGCGGCGGGCCTGCGCTCGGTGAACATCTCCCTCGACACGCTCGATCCCGAGAAATTCAAGAAGATCACGCGCTGGGGCCAGCTCGACAAGGTCCTCGCCGGCCTCGAGGCGGCGGCGCAGGTCGGGTTGCGCGTGAAGCTCAACGCCGTGGTCTCCCGCGGCACGAACGACCACGAGGACGTCGTGGCGCTCGCGCGTTACACGGTCACGCAACCGTGGCAGGTGCGTTTCATCGAGCAGATGCCGTTCGGCAACAACGCGGCGTTCCAGAACCAGAGCATGGTGACCGAGGACGAGCTGCGCGCCGTGCTGGCCGAGGCCTACGGCCCGCTCGAGCTGGTCAACCACGGCCGGCTCGACGGCGAAGCGCGGCTCTACCGCATCGCCGGCGCGCCTGGCTGCATCGGTTTCATCAGTCCCGTGTCCAAGCCGTTTTGCGCCGACTGCACGCGGCTACGGCTCACGGCCGAGGGCGTGCTGCGCCTCTGCCTGCTGCGCGACAACGAAATGGACCTGCGGCCGTTGCTGCGTGGGGGCGCGGACGATGCGACGCTGACCGAGCGCATTCGCGTCGCCGTGCTCGAGAAGCCCTGGGGCCACGGCCTGGAGCAGCACGTCATCCCGACGCGCGGCATGTCCACGATCGGGGGCTGAACGGCCATGACGGCGTCGCGCCAGCTGCACATCAAATTCTTCGCCGCCCTGCGCGAGCAGGCGGGCGTGTCGGCGCTGGACGTCACCACGAGCGCGCGCACGCCGGCCGAGCTGTATGCGGAACTCACCGCCACGCGCGGGCTGACGCTGCCGGCGTCGTTGCTGCGGGTCGCGATCAACGATCGCTACGCCGCGATGGACACGGCGTTGCAGCCGGGGGACCGCGTGGTGTTCATCCCACCGGTGGCGGGAGGCTGAGCCATGTTTGAACTGACCGACCAACCCGTTGATTCCGCGGCGCTGCGAGCCCGGCTTGAGCGGCCCGACGCGGGAGCGTGCGTCGTGTTCGAGGGCTGGGTGCGCAATCACCACGCCGGCCAGCCCGTCACGAAGCTCGAGTATGAGGCCTTCGACGAGATGGCGCGGCTCGAGGGCGAAGCCATCACGAGCGAGGCCGAGCAAGAGCATCCCGGCTGCACCGTGCTCTGCGTGCACCGCACGGGCTCGCTGCCGGTCGGGGAACTGGCGGTGTGGATCGGCGTGGCGTCGGCGCACCGCCACGCGGCGTTCCTCGCGTGCCGGCAGGTGATCGAGGAAATCAAGCGCCGGCTTCCCGTGTGGAAAAAGGAGCATCACCCGGGCGGCGCGGCCGAGTGGGTGAATTGCACGACGGAGGTGACGGCGGGGCGGCTCGCGCCCGAAAATTATTACGCACGCCAGGTTTCGCTGCCCGAAGTCGGCGCGGCCGGGCAGCAAAAGCTGACGGCAGCCAGCGTACTGGTGGTCGGGGT
>TBL_comb47_HYPODRAFT_10001707_pt1 | contig 28157 bp, 22 predicted proteins | sample TroBogypolimnion_40_FD_10682 | JGI IMG/M metagenome (IMG submission 10682) | reverse complement strand
GGCGCCGACCAGATGGGTATCATCTACACCAAAATAAATCTGTGTGGCTATGTTGTAAACACCTGCCGGTACAAAAACAGTTTTACTCCCGTTTGCATCAATAAAAGCCTGCAAGGCACTGCCATCACCGCTGAAAACCACAGCCCCCGCAGGAGCAGTCAATGCTGCAGGCACCGGCTCCATTTCAATGAAATCGAGCATCAGATTCCCGCTCTCCCTGACTATTCTTATCTTCGACAGTTTATTGGGCAATTTATAGCGGACTTCATCGAACCGCATTCTTGGATTCTTATTGGTTATGCCAATATTGTTTGGGTCCCCATTGCTCCACAAATATTCCCATGACCATTTGGAGGTTAAGGTAAGGCTTGTGATTTTGGTTTGATCGTCATACACCCCAACAACAGCCGTTTCACCGTCAGGAACCGAATAACGGATAACCAATCCATCCGCCGCCTCGGCCAGTGTCCATTCGACCGATGCATCCGGTTGAGTCATATCCACGCATATCTGATCAGAGGCCTCACATTGAATGTCAGATTGCTTATAAGATTTTGTTGTGGCAACAGCATTGATTAATGTGCCCAAATCGGCTTCATAACGTTTATAAGGTGCATCATAATACCCTCTTTGAGCAGATGTATCGTATCCAAGAAGGATAAGTGCCGAAAGGACAAATCCAAGTATAAATTTAGTCATGTTAAGTTTTTAAGATCAGTCAAATATCTGCAATAAAAACCATATTTTCAACAGTCTTTATTCATACATATTCCAGCTATCCGGTTCTCAAAAATTGAAGTGTTTCTTGGGGTATTTTCCATGACAAAATAGTTGTAAGCATTGAGCCAGAATTACAATCGACTGCAATATCTGAAGACTTTTTTCGTTGTAATTAATATCACCGTGTATGTTTTTCCCTGAAAGTGCCGGATCCATCTTCCTGTTATTCCTACTGTTCAGATTATGTATTGATAAAGAATCACCAAAAGACAAATTATTACGGCTGTCTCATAACTTTCTTACCATTTTTTTATTTTATTCGAATCAAATAAAAAAATGGTAAGGAAAAGGTAAGACTGGGAATAGAAACATTCCTATCGGGAAGGTTTGGTGATAAGGAACATTGGGTATGGAGGTGGGCTGAGGGATAAACAAGTTATAACACCACAGTTTTATGTTTCCTCAGCCTGAGCCATGTTTAAGCAAAAAACGGATGGAAACAAGCTAAGCCTGACATCCATCCGTTCAACGAATGTTTTATTTGTATTAAAACCCGTAAGGTCCAATTAAGACGGGTTATCCAAAATGACGATCTTTTCAATCAGATCACCCTGACGGATGGCATCTATCACTTCGAGCCCTTCGTAAACTTTTCCGAAACAGGTATGCTTGCGGTCGAGATGGGCGGTATTGCGGCGACTGTGGCAAATAAAGAATTGTGAACCACCTGTATTGCGTCCAGCATGAGCCATCGATAAAACTCCACGGTCGTGGTGTTGGTTTTCGCCATCCAGTTCGCAGGGAATCTTATAACCCGGGCCACCTGCGCCTGTTCCATCGGGACAACCACCCTGGATCACAAAATCAGGAATCACGCGATGGAAAGTTAATCCGTCATAAAAGCCACTTTTCGATAACTTGATAAAGTTTGCAACGGTTCCCGGTGCATCTTCGTCGTAGAAGTCCACTTTCATTAACCCTTTGCTGGTATAAATTTCTGCTTTGCTCATTATTCAATCTTTAAATGTTTGACTGCAAAAGTACAATTTTTTGCTAATTCTAAATTCAAATTTAAAAGCTAACTTATCCAAATGTCAAAACATTGACAAATTGAACAAAGAGTTATTTACTGATAAAATACATAGAAAATGTAATTCATTATTCATAACTTGAATAAAAAATTTATATGCTATGTATCCAAAAAATCCAGAACAGTTAGTAAGCGATTTTTTGGCTTACGTTCAAGCCAAAGATCCGTTTCAGGCCGAATTCCATCAGGCCGTACAAGAAGTAATCGAAACCCTGGCCCCTTTCCTGCTTGAAAATCCAAAGTACCTGAATGCAAAAATTCCGGAGCGGATGGTTGAACCTGAAAGGGTCATTATTTTCCGCGTACCCTGGCTGGATGACCGGGGTGAAATTCAGGTGAACCGCGGATACCGTATTGAAATGAACTCAGCCATTGGCCCCTATAAAGGAGGTTTGCGTTTTCACCCTACCGTGAACCTGAGTATCCTGAAGTTTCTTGCCTTTGAGCAGGTTCTGAAGAACAGCCTGACAGGATTGCCGATGGGAGGCGGGAAAGGAGGTTCTGATTTCGAGCCAAAAGGCAAAACCGACAACGAAGTGATGCGTTTCTGTCAAAGTTTCATGACCGAGCTTCAGCGTCACATTGGTGCATCAACTGACGTACCTGCCGGTGATATTGGGGTTGGCGGCCGCGAAATTGGATTTCTGTTCGGGCAGTATAAACGCATCCGTAACGAGTTCACCGGTGTGTTAACCGGTAAAGGCACTGATTGGGGTGGAAGCCTGATCCGTCCTGAGGCCACTGGTTACGGAGCGGTTTATTTCGCCGAAGAAATGCTAAAAACCCGCAATCAATCCATTGCAGGGAAAAAAGTCTGTATTTCAGGATCAGGAAATGTTGCCCAGTATGCCGCAGAAAAGATTCTGCAAAAGGGTGGAAAAGTTCTTACCCTGTCGGATTCTTCAGGAACGATCTTCGATAAAAACGGGATTGACCGTGAAAAACTGGACTATATCATGGAGCTTAAAAACATCCTTCGCGGACGGATTAAAGATTATGCCGACAAATACGACTGCGAATATCTGGAAGGAAAACGACCGTGGTCGGTTTCCTGTGATATAGCCATCCCTTGTGCCACAGAAAATGAAATTGACGGGCAAGACGCCATGTCTCTTTTGGCAAATGGCTGCACTGTTGTTTCGGAAGGTGCAAATATGCCCTGTGCATTGGAAGCAGTACATCAATTTCTGAAAGCCAAAACACTGTTCGCCCCCGGGAAGGCAGCAAATGCAGGTGGAGTTGCTGTTTCAGGTCTTGAAATGACTCAGAACAGTATGCGACTTAAATGGACACGTGAGGAAGTGGACGATCGGCTGCATCTCATCATGAAGAATATTCATGAAATGTGTGTCAAATATGGTCAAGAAAAAGATGGTTCGATAAATTACGTGAAAGGCGCCAATATCGGCGGTTTCGTTAAAGTAGCCAATTCGATGCTGGCCCAGGGTCTGGTATAGGATTATACAGAACCTGATCTGAAATGTATGAGGCATCTGTTGAAATTTCAGGATAAACCTCATACAGTAATACTACAAAGCCGGCAAGAATAAAAAAAGCGGGGAATCTATTCCCCGCTTTTTTATTCAGCTTATCCTCCTGAATTAAAGGGTTGTAATCATCTTGATACAGGATAGTACAGGATAACAACTCTGACAGTAATTCCGATCCTTGAATCAAAATATTCAATTTCTGTAATCTTTACCGGCAGATTGGGTTTAGCACAATTAAAAAATGTTCCTCAACACTTTTTAAACAGTGCAAAGCTTTGCAAGGCATATGAACTGGCGGCAGACTTTGCATTTCGGATTTTTTTAATCATTTTTGACAAACTAAATACCTAAATATATTTAACCAATAGCACTCAAAAATTATTCTTTAAGAAATGGAAAAAACAAAAAAAGGTCTCTTTACCACTGAAGACGGAAGAAATCATGTATTTATATTCTTTCTGGTCGCTCTCCTTTTTACTTTGTGGGCCGTTGGGAACAGCCTGATCGATACCATGGACAAGCATTTCCAGGATTACTACCACCTGACAAAAGCAGACTCTGCCAATGTTCAGTTTTCGCATTATCTGGGGTATTTTTTTATGGCTTTACCTGCCGGATGGTTTATTCATAAATTGGGTTACAAATGGGGGATCATTTTGGGACTAAGTTTAGCGGCAGTCGGCTGTCTATGGTTTTATCCCGCAACCAAAATTGATGGGTTCTGGGCGGTCTTGTTGGGCGTTTGCCTGGTAGCCATGGGTTTCTCGTTTCTCGAAACGGTTGCCAATCCTTATACTACAGTTTTAGGAAATCCAAAATATTCAGCTTCACGTATTAATCTGGCACAATCTTTCAATGCCCTTGGCTGGCCAATTGCTCCATTTATTGGCGGGTTATATTTTTATCATACAGATATTACAAAAAATGCTCAGCAAAATGCTGAAATAGCCCATAAAACAATGTGGATACCTTATATAGGGCTTGCTCTTATAATTATAGTGCTTATTATCGCTTTTGTTAAGAGCAATATGCCGGATGTAGTTGAACATGATCATAGTAAAAGCAATCCTGAAGGTGATATAGTCAAAGTTGATGTCTTTGGACAACAAAATCTATTGTCTACTATACTTTTATATGCTTGTGCCATTATGTTTAGTTTTGCATTGGGTATGATTTTCCGATTCTTTGTTCAATTGTTTTATATGGACAGGGCGACACTTGGCAATCCTGATGCGATGGTCGCTTTAAACCACCTGTTGACAAGGGTATTTTATAGTTTTACCGGTATTTTTGGTATTGCTTCCATTATTTTTATCACCCTTAAAAGAGGAAAGCTGATTCATAAAAATAGTCTGTGGTCGGCGCCTCACTTTACCGGGGCAACTATTTCACAGTTCCTATACGTGGCAGCGCAAGCCGGCATATTCAGTTTCTTTATTAATTATATGGTTGAAGAAGTTCCGGCAATAAGCGAAAGCTTGAAATCCAGCTTTTTTATTGGTGGTGAAAATGGATCAATTATCCGGAATGGTGCCTGGTTCATTACTGAAAAAGGGGCTACATCACTCATGTCATGGATGGCATTCCCCTTGTTCCTATTGGGTCGTTTTACCGGTTCGTTTATTTTAAGGGTTACGAAAGCCCATAACATGCTTGGCTTGTATGCCTCTATCAATGTGTTATTAATGTTTGTAATTGTAGCCAAACTGGGCTGGATATCAGTAGCAGCGGTATTCCTCAGCTTTTTCTTTATGTCTATTATGTTTCCAACTATATTCTCGTTGGGCATTTGGGGATTGGGAGAAAAATCAAAGCTGGCCTCTTCGTTCATAGTAATGGCCATCATGGGTGGCGCTGTATTGCCAAAGGTGATGGGAGCAATTGCCGACATAGATGGCATGTCAGCAGGATATGTTGTTCCTGCTGTTTGCTTTGGGGTTATTGCATTGTATGGATTCTTCTGGACCAAACTCAGTGGCTCTGAAGGATTAAGCAGCGTAAAGATCGGATCTGGTCACTAATTCTGTGAGTATAAGGATTACTCTCAATTTTGGGAGTAATTTCTTTAAGTCTACTCTGAGAATGCTAAAACAAAGAAATGCCACAAAGACACCATGTAACAAAGATACTCCCCGAGTACTCGGGGTAATTCAATTCCTTGGTGAAACTTAGTGTTTTAGAGCCTTTGTGGCTAAAAAAGACTTCTTTCTTTTAATTTTTTATAAAATCGATTAATCCTGGAATACATGGAAATGTCTGGGTCAAATTCATACAAACGATATTGTAAAACTTTGTCGCTCAAGGACGATGCACAATTGATCGAAGATTACAAGAAAGTACATGCTCCCGGTGCCGCATGGCCTGAGATTACACAGGGAATGCGGGAAGTGGGCATCATCGACATGGAAATCTATATTCTGGGCACACGATTGTTTATGATTATGGACACAGTGCCCGATTTTGATCACGACAAGGCGATGGCTGAACTGGCTAAAAAGCCACGACAGGGCGAATGGGAAGCTTATGTATCCCGGTTTCAGCAAAGTTCGGCTGAGGCAACTGCTGACGAAAAATGGCAGCTGATGGACCGGATCTACAAGCTGGACCAATTATCTTTAGAAACGTCCATGACAATCCAAATTTGACATACAGGAGAATGATTATAAACAAATGAATACTAACCACATAGACACATAGGGCACATAGAAATATTTAAAATGACATTTTAACTATGTGCCCTATGTGTCTATGTGGTTAAAAATATAAACAGATGAAAAGATGGATTAACGAAATCACATCAAAAGCTTCAATTTAATAAGATATTTCAACTTTTTAGGAGTGATTGATTTCAAACCGATCAGTAATGGGATATATAATCCCTCAAACTGTAAGTTTAAGTACTGATTTTCAGGTAAAAAGGTCGTTTTCAGAAAAGTGGAGATGAATCGACGTCGGAAAGGATGACGAAAGTCAATCAATGTTGTTAAACATGAATTTTCATATCTTTACTACTCTAATTATCTGACAGTTAAGTTTATGTTCGTTTTTTTGAATTCGGAATAACCAACACCCGAAAGTCATAACTTTGGCTGTCATTTAAAAATTCTAAAAAAGATGAAAGCAGACATCAGCGAATTCATGGAAGCTCTTAAAGTCCGGACCCCGGGCGAACGTGAGTTTCACCAGGCTGTTCAGGAAGTAATAGAATCAATATGGGATGTTTACCAGAAAAACCCAAGATATCAAAAAGCAAAGATTCTGGAACGAATTGTTGAACCCGAGCGCACAATCATATTCCGTGTCCCCTGGGTTGATGACCGGGGCGAAGTACAGGTTAACCGTGGATTCCGTGTCGAGTTTAATTCGGCTATCGGACCATATAAAGGAGGGTTACGCTTTCACCCGACGGTAACATTGAGTGTTTTGAAATTCTTAGGCTTTGAACAAACGTTTAAAAATAGTTTGACCACTCTTCCGATGGGTGGAGGTAAAGGTGGATCGGATTTCAGTACAAAAGGCAAGTCTGACAATGAGATCATGCATTTTTGCCAGTCGTTTATGACAGAATTATTCCGTCATATTGGTCCGGACACTGACGTTCCTGCAGGTGATATAGGTGTTGGCGGTCGTGAAATCGGATTTTTATTTGGACAGTACAAACGGCTTAAAAATGAGTTTACGGGTGTATTAACCGGTAAAGGACTTGGCTGGGGCGGCAGTTTAGTACGTCCTGAAGCAACGGGTTTCGGAGCCGTTTACTTTGTTCAGCATATGCTTAGCAGCATGGGAAAAGAAGTGAAAGGTAAAACATTCAGCGTATCTGGTTTTGGCAACGTAGCCTGGGGAGCCATCCTGAAGATAAACGAGCTGGGCGGAAAGGTTGTTACCATTTCGGGACCTGATGGATACATCTATGATGCCGAAGGAATCACGGCTGAAAAAGTGGAGTACCTTCTTGAACTCAGGTCTTCGAACAATGACGTGGTTCAGCCCTACGCTACTGAATTCGGTGCACAATTTATTTCGGGTAAAAAGCCATGGGAATGTCCGGTTGACATCGCCATGCCTTGTGCCTGCGAAAATGAGTTGAATCTGGAAGATGCAAAAACACTGGTGAAAAACGGATGCTATCTTGTTGCTGAGACCTCGAACATGGGTTGTACTGCTGATGCCGTTGAATATTTGATTGAAGCCATAACTTATGCTCCGGGGAAAGCAGTCAATGCAGGCGGAGTTGCAGTTTCAGGATTGGAAATGTCGCAAAACTCTATTCGCATGAACTGGCCCAAGGAAGAAGTGGATATGTATCTGCACCGCATCATGAAAGAAATTCATGAAACCTGTGTAAAATATGGCAAAAAAGGAAATAAAATAAACTATGTTGTCGGGGCAAATGTTGGCGGTTTTGTAAAAGTAGCCGATGCCATGCTTGCCCAGGGAATTGTATAATCAATCAATACCGGTAAACCGACAATGTCCCGAAAATCTGCTCTTTTGAGCTTGTTTCGGGACATTTGTCTGTTATCCCTTTTGAATATTTTCACCACCTCCAATACACAAAACTATACGGGGAGAGCTATTATTCCCAATAAAATAATATTGGCTTCATATTCAGGTCTTATATTTTGACTTATTTTGGCCAAATTTTGCGGATAATGCTGATTGATACTCATTCTCATATTTATTCAACAGACTTCATCAATGATTTGGATGAAGTCATACAGCGTGCATATTCCAACGATGTCAGGAAGATCATTCTGCCAAACATAGATAGTTCGTCGGTTAAAAACCTGCTGAATCTGGTTGACACTTATCCCCACATCTGCATTCCGCTGATGGGATTGCATCCGACTTCGATAAACCACGATTATCAGGAAGAGTTACAGGTCGTTGAATATTGGCTGAAAAAACGCAGGTTTTACGGAATTGGTGAGATTGGTATCGATTTATACTGGGACAAATCATTTCTGGAAGAGCAGACACTCGCCTTCCGTTTCCAGCTTGATCTGGCCTGTCAATACCAGTTGCCCGTGGTTATACATGTCCGCGACTCGTTTGATGAAGTCTACCAGGTGATGAAAGAAGAAAAATATGCTAATCTGAAAGGTGTTTTTCATAGTTTCTCTGGAACAATTGAACAGGCAAAACTGGTTACTGAGCTTGGATTCAAAATTGGAGTCGGGGGAGTTGTTACCTTCAAAAAAAGCGGAATAGATCAAATAATCAAACAGATAGATCCATCTCACCTGGTTCTGGAAACAGATTCACCTTACCTCACACCTGTTCCTTTTCGGGGAAAACGAAATGAAAGTTCTTATCTTGTTTATATTGCGCAAAAAATTGCCGATCTTCACAACATGACAATTGGTGATATTGCAAAAGTTACCACCGAAAATGCCCGGAAACTATTTGGTATTTAAGTATTCATCCGTATGTTAGATTATTGACCAGTGGAAAACAAGCCGTCCATTCTTATTATTTATACCGGTGGGACCATCGGAATGGTTCAGAAAGCGACCCCGAGTGCTCGGGACAATCTTTTTCCTGTAAAATTTGACCATATCCTCGAAGAAGTACCTGACCTTAACCGATTGGAATATAACTTCCAGGTGGTCACCTTTACCCCTCCAATCGACTCATCCAACATGACTCCTGCAATCTGGGTGAAAATTGCCAATACCATTGAACGTAATTACAGCAAATTCGACGGATTTGTCATCTTACACGGAACGGACACGATGGCTTACACGGCATCGGCCTTAAGCTATATGTTCGAAAACCTGGATAAACCCATTGTATTGACCGGATCACAGCTTCCCATTGGTATTCTTCGTACCGATGGAAAGGAGAACCTGATTACTTCCATACAGATTGCCGCTGCACAGCGGAACGGTCAGGCTATTGTACCCGAAGTATGTGTATATTTCAATTCGAAGCTATACCGCGGTAACCGGATATCAAAAAGACATGCCGACGATTTCAGCGCTTTCTCTTCTGTTAATTATCCTCCATTGGCTAATGCGGGAGTTGAAATCAAATATTTTCAGGAGAATATTCACCGTTTTGCCAACAAGGGAATATTAAAAGTAAGGACCCATTTTGATGAGAATGTGGTTATCCTAAAGATATTTCCGGGAATCGGAAGATTGGTTTTCGAGAATATCCTGAATATTCCGGGCCTGAAAGGAGTCGTACTCGAATCATTTGGTTCAGGCAACATTCCCTCGGCTCGTTGGATGATCAGCCAGATCAAGAGTGCCATCAAACGTAAAATCATATTCCTGAATGTGACTCAGTGTCAGGGAGGAGCCGTTAAAATGGGTCAGTACGAAACCAGTGAAGAACTGCTCAATGCCGGGGTGGTAAGCGGAAAGGATATGACTACCGAAGCGGCCATCACCAAGCTGATGTTCCTGCTTGGCCAGGGATTGGATCAGGAAGAAATCAAGCTGCACCTGAATAAAAGTTTAATTGGTGAGATGAGCGAGTAGCTTTTCCAATTGATTTTTCGTATTTTGCGGCCCGTAAAAATAATAGCCTTTATTCTGGAGAGATGCAGGAGTGGCTTATCTGGCACGCCTGGAAAGCGTGTGTTCCTCAAAAGGGAACCGGGGGTTCGAATCCCCCTCTCTCCGCACAAACAAGACAGTTTTAAGCAATTGAGGCTGTCTTTTTTTTGTACTGCTTTTTGATCCATTATCTTCGTCTGTCTTCTTTAGGGTTAACTATTTTCTTCAACCATATTGTTCAAAATGGAACAACACCATAAAGCACAGTTTTTTAATAGAGTACGGAGAAAGTAGAGAAAGCGGAGAAGGTGGTTTTTCTCAAAGATCGATAAATTCCTTAGCCAGCAGATGAACCCAAAGCATCGTATGGACAGGTCAATTAATTATTCATTAATTGATTAAATAAATTTGTAATCAACAAATAATATTATAAATTTATGGATTAAATACTTTATTTTAAGAACCTTAGTCTATAGATAGATTGCCATTGGCAATATTCTGGTCGAACTGATAGCGGCATTTTGAGTTGCCTGTTTCTCCCGGGAAAGATAGTAATGTGAGATTGAAAAACCAGGGTAATGCTATATCTGAAATTTCAGTTAATTTCAAATATCTGTAGTATTCATCTTAACATTTGAATTATGAAAACAAAAACTCTTTTCCTTTTTATTATTATTAGCTTGCTATCTGGCTGCGGATTAATTGACAAACTAAAGGATATGTTTTCAAGCGGGACTTCGCAGGTTGTACTTGTGCTGGATCAGGCTATAAGCTCGCTTGATGTTCAATCGGCTAACTGGCAGGAAATATTGAATAAAGCAATCAAAGATTTACCTGATCAGGTAAGTAATACCGTAAGAAGTGATGTAAGCAATTTATTGCAACGAACTGTTGCCGCAACAAGCGGAGAAGTGCGCTGTGATGTGGATTTTTTTCGGATTCGGGTACAACAATGGCTGCAGGAAATTAAAGCAAAATATTTAGGCTCTGCCCAGCCTGTTATCGAACCTCATCTTTGCAGTGTGGTTCCAGCAGCAGTTGATCTTAGTTTGTCTCCAAACCAACGAAATCTGATTGAATTCTTTGGATACGATTTTGATCAGGCTCAAATACAAGTTTTACTAAAATCGGCTAATGGAAATTCACTGGATGTTTCGCAAAATCTGCAAAAGCAAACCCATTATCATATGACCCTTAATTTAGGGTCAAATGGGGTACAATTTGATCAGAACAGCGAATATATTACATTACGATGGAACAATACAGATATATCAACCATTAGTATTATCCAGCCAACTACTCCAATTTGTGAAACATCATACCTTGACGTTAGTTCCAATAACATAACATTTATTCCACCTCGTTATGGTACCGGAGATCCGGACTTTTCAGGAAATGGCCCAAATGTTAATTGTTCGGTTTCATTAACCAACTATGGCGATCATATTGTTGCCAGTATATACATGGATGCCAAAGAAACATGTTCGGATTGGACTGAAGCCCGTGGCAGCCAAAATTATACGATCTATAATGCTGATCCGGATAAAACAATTGAAGCGATTGTATCACCTACCAGTGCTTCCATGTCTTATACCGATTCCAATACGACCGATGACAACTTTGGAGGTAATGGATGTGTCAAAACTTTTATCTTTGTAGGAGATACGCATGGCGATGAAGCTGGCACCAGGACATGTGTAACGATAGCTTTTAATCCCATAAGGTTACAACTTAAAGAAAAGGGAAATTGTGTGTCTACAAAGATGTTGCAAACTTTAAATGTGCAAAAACGGATAAGCCCCAAATTAGTTGAACAGGTTCAAAAATTTGAGAAACTAAAGAATATCCAGATTTTAAAATAAATTATGTGTTTCATTTATCAGCTTGTAAAAGCAATGAGGTGATTTGGACAAAGGAGAATAGGGTAAGCAAAACAAGTAACGAGTTCGTCGTTTGATGAAGTGAATGAATTGGCAAACAATTTACAAGAGAACCCCATAACCCGGACCTTAGTTATCTTTTAAGGTAGTGATCCTTCCTCCTCCGAAAGAGTTGGTAAGCCTGCCTGCTGCGGCAGACAGGTGTGAAATCAGTAGGAGGTTACTAAGGTTCCGGTTCCGGGGGGCATTTGGGCTACCAAGGGTTATAAGATAAATTCAGCAGAATTGGGTTTATTTAAAACGTATGTTTGACAGGCTTCCTCTATTTTTGCAGCAAAAAGATCATTTGATTCAAAAAGCTTCAAATTGTGCTTTAATATGAATCTGTTAAAGTAGCAAAGAGTGCATTTTTAAGAGTACGGAGAAAGTGGCTCTTAAAAATGTTCGATAATTTCCTTTCCAAAGAATTAAAATCAAAAGCTATCTATCGGTTTTGGTTAAATGATCAGATGAATTTCCCGATTGGAAATATTATCTATAACTTGCCAACCCTTGTTATTAAGGTTTTCATGGTTCAAATAACTGATGATACATTCCCAACTGACTTTGGGATAAAGAGAAACAGAATAGGAATAATTGAAATGATCAGATCACACAGCTTGTTTATGAAGAAAATAACACTTTTTGTCATGGGACTATTGATGTTCCAGATGATCTATGCAGTTGATTACGATATAATTAATGCAAATAATCCCTTGATTGAATATACAGGCCGGATTGATTTCTCGAACCCCTTGAAGCCCCGCTTTTCGTATTCAGGAGTATCGGTAAGGGCTTGTTTCCAGGGAACGAGTATCGCCCTGATTCTTAGTGATGAAAGCAACCAGAATCAGTACAATGTTATTCTTGACAATGCCATTATAGCGAGAATACAAACCAAAACGGGACAAAATAACTATTCTATTGCCACTGGACTAAAAGATACCATTCATGAAATTGAGATTTTTAAGCTTACAGAACAAAGCTTTGGGAAAACCCAGTTTTGCGGCTATATGGTTGACAAGGGGAAAACATTGGTTGAGATTTCGAATAAACGAGAGCATTTAATTGAATTCATTGGTAATTCGATTACCTGCGGATATGGAGATGAAGGAGTTCTGGGTGGAACTTTTAGTGCAACCACTGAAAATCATTACGAGACTTATGCAGCAATTGCTTCGCGAAGCTTCAATGCCCGCCATTTAGGCGTTTGCAAATCAGGAATAGGGATTTACCGTAATTATGACGGACCGGTTACAGGAAGTCCCGATTGTATGCCCAATTATTATCAGCGGGTGTATCTGTATGATGCCACACCCCTTTATACGTTTGCTCAAAAACCCGATTTGATATGCATTGATCTGGGGACAAACGACTTTAGTACAAGTAAGGGCGATTCGGCAAAATACGTTGACAAGTATCTTCAGTTTATTGAAACCCTTCAGCTCAAGAACAGCGGGGCTGATATCCTTTGTTTGCTGGGTCCCATGCTTGGCGGGACCGATTTGAACAATATCAGGAAATACCTGAATTACATTGCCGTAACTGCAACCAATAAAAATCAAGCGAAAGTCTCCTTCTTTGAAATGTCGCAACAAACCGGCAGTTTGGGCATTGGTATTGACTATCATCCAACTGTAGCGCAGCATTTAAAAAACGCCAAAGAATTAATCAAAAACATTTCAACTTTGAAAGGATGGCCTGTTTTCCCGCGTTTAATCATTGGTAGTGCGATAGTGGCAGATGACATTGTTTTGGAATTTTCGACGGAAATACAGGATGTTTTGGGCCAGTACAGTGGCTTTACGGTGTCGTCGGACAATATAATTATTCCGGTTTCGAGGGTTTATCCTGATCCGATTGACCACTCAAAGATTCATATCTCGCTTGCGACAAGCCTACCTGCTGGTAAAAAGACAAGCATTTCATATTCAGCCGGTTCAATTGCAGCAACAAGTAATGTGAAACTGGCAGGAATTCCATATTTTAGCATTGACAATAACCTTACATTGACAAATCTCACCGGCGCGGTGACTGATCAAAGCGGAAGCAAAATCACCCTTTCGTTCGACAAAGTCATGATCCTGCCATTGAATCTAAACGGACTGATCTTGTTCAATTCAAGGAACACTGTTTTGCAGGCAGATCATTTTGTGTTAAGTTCAAAGAATATCGATGTCTATCTGAAAACCAAAATAGCAATCAGAGACACTGTCTTCGTGACTCTGGACAATGGGTTCTTCAGTACGGATAAAGTGGCCGTTACGCCGGTTGTAAAACACGGGATACTGAACAACTCCATATTTACTTCAATCGTTCAAAATCAAATCGAACCAATGATAATTTACTCAGATCCGGCACACAGTAAAAGAATAATTTACAGCATTGGCGATAATACTTCAGAAAAGGTTACTGCTGATTTATATGATCTGCGGGGAATCCGTATTACGCGCAAAATGCTTGGAAACTCTTCCGGGACCATTGATTTTAACAGTAATGTCAGTCAAAGTGGAATGTACATTCTAAAAATCAGCACCGATAAAAAGCACTATTCAAGAGTGATCTTTTTATAAATACATTAGGAAAAAGGAAAAAGGAAAAAGGAAAAGGTATTTGGGGTAACTTGGTGTTTTAGAGTCTTGGTGGTAGAAAGTCTTTCGTTTTCCTATTTCCTCTTTTCTTTTTCCCAATGACTAATCACTCTTTCCTAATAACCTTTTCTCAGTCGCCGGCGCAAATTATTATTACTTAATTTAGAAATCGCAATTCAAAAAATAAAATGGGAATAGAAAGAGGAACTGATGAAGAGTCAATCAATAACTATAAGATCATAAAAAATCAATTTGATCAGGCACTTAAAAAAGTAAACCAGACCAGTGATTTGCGCATAGCCAAAGGATTTTTGATAGAAGTTCAGAATAGTTTTAAAGGGTTGAAACTTGTAAGGGAAGATCGGGAGGAACTATATGCCCGCTTACAGGATTCATTTGCAGAAATCAATAAACAGATAGAAGAAGAAAAAACTTCGTTTACCAACGAAGCCCAGCTAAATTATTCTGTCATCAAGATAAAAGTAGAAGAAGCCCTTTTCCTGGCCAGTAATCCCAGGGATTTTAGAGAAATATGGGATTTCCTGATTGAAGTTCAGACCTTGTTTAAAGGCGCCACACTTTTGCATGAACATCGCGAGAGCCTGTATGCTATTCTTCAGCAGGCGTTTGAGAAAATAAAAGCTTTTAAGGAAACAGAGAAAGCCAATTTCGAAAAGGAAAGCGCTCAAAGTTTTATTCCGCTCAATCAAACCGTTGAAGATGCAATCAGAAATGCGGGTCAAAGCAATGATTTCAGAGTAGCGAAAGACTTGCTTCTCAAGGCTCAGGCTGAGCTTCGAAGCACCCAGCTTACAAAAGAAAAAAGGGAGGAGTTGTATTCAAAACTGCAGGATCCATTTACTATTCTAACTATTCGTCAGGAAGAACTCTCGCAAAAAAATACCCTGGAAGCAGGAAGGCAATACAACTTATTCAGTCCAAGGGCAAACGACATATTAATACGTGCGTAAACCACCCTTGAATTTCATCAGCTTCGGACTGACATAAAGGATTTACAGTGGGAAATCAGGGATTCTGTTCTCTTGAAAGAACAAAGAGAATCCCTGCATAATATTCTTCAGGAAGCCTTTGAGATGCTTAGTTCACGTCAGGATCACGAAAAGAATTCATTTGAACTGGAAGCCCGGAACAATTACAAACAACTTAAAGCCAAGGTAAACGATGGTCTGATTCAGGCTGAAGAATCCAACGAATATAAGGAAACGCGTGAATACCTTAAAAAAATCCAGGCTGAATTCAAAGGCATCAAACTCTTAAAGGAACATAGAGAAGAACTCTATTCACTTTTGCAGTCGGCCTTTGAAATTCTAGATAAACGGATGGATGAGTTTTTCCTTAAGAAGAAAAAGAACTGGGAATTAAGAATGCAATACAAGCTTTCGACCCTTACAACCGATATCTTTGAACAGAGCGAATCGCTTCAAAAAGATATTGAAAACCTTCAGGAGCTGGAAGATCATCTTATCGATATTCAATCAATGGGTAAAGAAACAAACACAATCATAGGTCTGAAAGCCAGAATCTCATCCATGCGAATCAATGTTGAAAGAAAAGAAACCCGGATTAAAAACATGGAAAGTGAAAGGGCCGAGCTTGCAAAGCGTTTAAATCCGGATGAATAAATAAGCATAAATCCGGATGCATATCAGAATGGATCACAGATTAGTGGTTAAAAAGTGCAGATAACAATTCTAAATCAGCGCCTTGAATATTATTGATACAAAAACTGTGGAACTGGGAATCATAACTTATAATCAGAAAAGCACGAAAAGCTCCAAGCTTTTTACTTAAATACTATAAGGATTGAGATATTTAAGCCCTTTTATTCCTTTAAAATCCTTATCGTTGTTAGAAACAAGTGTGAAATCATGAGCAAGTGCTGTTGCAGCAATAATAGCATCTGGAGTTTTAATTTTCTTGTTACGTCGTATGTTTACTGAATGAATAATAACATCAGGTGTAATGTCAAGAATATCACTATCAGAAATGAATTCTTTTACCCGTTGTTCATTACCAATATCCGTTTTCCAGCAAAGCAGTTCTATTTGAGTGATAACCGAAATTATAGGCACAGCATCAATAACCGAATCCATAAACTGTAAGCCAATTGCAGGAAGTGAAGCCGAAAAATAATCAGAAACTACATTAGTATCGATCAAATACCGTTCCATTCACTGCGCATTTGTTTGATATGGTCGTTTAATTGCTGCCCATCCTCCTTGCTGATAAAGCCTTTGTATTTATCGGACAATTTGGTTTTGCCAGGTTCAAAGTTTTCCTTTAAAACCTTTATAAGATGCAGTTCTTCCAATTCGCGTAAAAGTCCGGCAGCTTTTTGGTTAGTCAGTTGTATTAACATAGTATTTTCCATGTATCCAATTATTTAACGTGAAAATTTCTCCAACCCAGCATTCATTTATTTCTACTAATTGTTTGGAAATACAAATATAATTAAATATAGAACACAGTACTTCGTTATATGGAGTATCTAACTTCGCTCCTCCAGACATGCTTGTATGATGGCTTTTTGTTGTTGAAATCTGCACCTTTTTACAAGGGATTTATAATCCAATTCTTCATATTGTCCATGATTATAACTAAACATCCTATTCATCCACAAGAGCAGATTACAATTCTTCGCCTGCCGGGTTTCAGGATAACCAGATTTATATTCTGCTACCCCAACGTATGCTACTTTCCTCCCTTATAAGCCTAGCATAGATTCCGTTAAATTTACGTTTCTTTGTACCCTATAAACGATTCGTAATATGAAGTTTGACGATTACCGCATATCTCCTGAAATCAAGGAAAACCTGGCAGCCCTGGGATTCCGGCGCCCTACTGATATTCAGTACAAGGCCATATCACCTATTTTAAAGGGTGAAGACATCCTGGCCATTGCACAAACCGGAACCGGGAAAACGGCAGCCTTCGCCATTCCCGTGATTGACATCATTCATCAGCAAAAAAGAAGCAGCAGAAGCGATGCCATTAGTTGCCTGGTCATGGCTCCAACACGCGAACTGGCCCTTCAAATTACCGGGGTTTTTCAATCCATCGGCCAGCATACACGGGTCAAAACGGCTTGTGTATTTGGCGGGGTAGAACAGGATCCACAAATCGCAAAACTAAAGAGCGGTATCGATATATTGGTTGCCACTCCAGGACGCATGTTTGATCTGGTCAGCCAGGGACACATCGTACTGGATGAGATTCAGATACTTGTCCTGGATGAGGCTGACCACATGCTTGCACTGGGATTTATTAAAGATATCCGTCAATTGATACACCGCCTGCCAAAAACGCGGCAGACCTTGTTCTTTTCGGCAACCATCAATCCTGAAATTAAGGAACTGGCCTATTCGTTGGTCATTAATCCTATCCGGATTGAAATATCACCCAAAAATCCTGTGGCAAAGAATGTCACCCATTCAGTGGCAATGATCGACATGGATGATAAACGTTTCTTCCTGGAACGGATGATCAAAGAAAATCCCGAATCGAAAATACTTGTATTTGTACGCACAAAGGTACGGGCCGAACGGGTCTTTAAAGCCATGGAAAGGGCTGAAATCAAATGCCTGACCATTCATGGCGACAAGGATCAGAAAGACCGGCTGGATGTTATGAACCAATTCAAAACCGGAGATGCAAAGGTTCTCATTGCTACCGATGTCAGCGCCCGCGGGATTGACATTCCCGATGTAGATTATATCATCAACTACGATCTGCCTGATGTAGCCGAGAATTACGTTCACCGCGTGGGTCGTACGGGCCGTGGTATAAAAAAGGGATTAGCCATTTCATTCTGCAGTCCTGAAGAAAAGCCTGTTCTGGATGAAATTGAAGAATTCCTTGGTCAAAAAGTTAGTGTATTAATCATCGATAAGGAAGAATATACGACAACGATCGATTTGGCAGCGGATAATCCAAACGACTGGAAGGCTCTGCTCCGTGAAGAAGCGCAGTATGTAAAGCCAAAGAAAAAGAAAAAATAAAATGAATAATCTGCAGTTTTAACTAAGGGGTCATTCAATGGTCATTCAATCAATGTTGTTTAGTTAAGAAAATATCCCGGTTAAAAACTTCATTGCAAAGAACGAATGGATAACATGACATTGTTGAGGGGTCCCGGCTAGCCGGGATCAAAATCAATATTCAGGACAGTCCTGAATATCCCGATAGTTATCGGGATCAGTATCTTACTCTTTGGAAAAATCTTAGTAAAAAAGATTTGACTCCCGCAGCCTTAATCTTATGAATCTTATGAAAATAGTCCCGATAGTTATCGGGATCAATAATTTTACACTCCTTTTGTTTTTATCACTCATTTAAGACAAGCAGTAATTATTAGATAGATAAGATTGGAATCCGGGGAACATTGTATGGTTACTAAAATTGAATTTAAAAAAGTAAGATTTTAAAAACTCACCATTGACTTAATTTTCTCCACAACAATTTCATGTGATTCAAAGCTGCGTATCGTAAAAATTCAGCAAATGATCGTCCATTTGTTTGCTTATTCTCTAGTGATCAGGAAGCTTTTGATTCCAACTAAATATATCTCATCGTTACCTTATCACATAACGAACTGCAATCTGTCATTTTTCACACTTAATGACAATTATTCATACAATTTTAACAATACCCCGACTTTTTTAATGCGTTTTCTGAATTAATTGTAAATAATAGAGCATTTACCTATTTTTTTATGCCTTTACTTCATTATTTATATATTTTTGCTATACGATTATCTCGAAAAAATGAGACAACAATCAAAATATAAACTATTAAATTTTAAGCTATGGCACAATTTAGATTTAGAGCTCTGGAAGAGGTACTGAAAAGAAAACCAGTTGAAGTAAAACGCGAAGAAAACCTGGTTTCTGATTTTTATGGGATGATGGTTTTTGATCGTCCGAAGATGAAGAAATACTTGTCGAAAGAAGCCTTTAAGGCAGTCGTTGACGCTGTCGACCATGGGACAACCATTGATCGCAAAATGGCAGATCAGGTTGCACAGGGGATGAAATCCTGGGCACTTGAATCAGGAGCAACCCACCTTACTCATTGGTTTCATCCTTTAACCGACGGTACTGCCGAAAAACATGATGCATTTATTGTACATGGTGAAAACGGAACAGTAGTTGAATCATTATCCGGTTCAATGCTATCTCAGCAGGAACCAGATGCTTCTTCTTTCCCAAGCGGGGGTATCCGCCAAACATTCGAAGCCCGTGGTTATACTGCATGGGATCCATCTTCTCCTGCATTTATCGTTGATAACACTTTGTGTATCCCTACTGTCTTTATTTCTTACACCGGTGAGGCACTCGACTATAAAACACCACTTTTAAGAGCTCTGGCTGCAGTTGACAATGCTGCAACAGAAGTTTGCCAGATGTTTGATAAAAATGTAACCAAGGTAAATGCCAACCTGGGTTGGGAACAGGAATACTTCCTGGTTGACGAAGCCTTATTTATGGCTCGTCCTGATCTTGTTCTTACAGGACGCACCCTGATGGGACACTCTGCTTCGAAAGATCAACAGTTGGACGACCATTATTTTAGTTCAATTCCTACCCGTGTATTTCGTTTTATGGAAGATCTGGAAAACGAAGCATATAAACTTGGTATTCCTGTAAAAACCCGTCACAATGAGGTTGCGCCCAACCAGTTCGAACTTGCACCGATATACGAAGAATTGAATCTGGCCAATGATCACAACCAGATGATCATGGACCTGATGAAAAAAATCGCCCGTCGTCATAATTTTATGGTTCTTTTCCATGAAAAACCATTTGCTGGGATCAACGGATCGGGGAAACACAACAATTGGTCGCTTTCTACTGATACAGGCGTAAATCTGTATTCTCCGGGAAAAAACCCAAAATCAAACTTACAGTTCCTGACATTCGTTATCAATACACTGAAAGCTTTGTATGTAAATCAGGATTTATTATTAGCCAGTGTACTCAATGCTCCAAACACTCATCGTCTGGGTGCAAACGAAGCTCCTCCTGCCATCATTTCCGCTTTTCTGGGAACTGAAGTCAGCAAAATGCTGGATATGATGGAGGAAGCTGTTGTTGACCGTAAGATGACTCCGGATGAAAAAACTGCCTTAAAATTAAATATCGGACGTATTCCTGAAATCATTCTGGACAATACTGACCGTAACCGTACTTCACCATTTGCATTTACAGGAAACCGTTTTGAATTCCGTGCAGTTGGTTCATCAGCAAACTGTGCAGCAGCAATGATTGCCTTGAATACTGCTATAGCTGATCAGTTGGTAAAGTTCAAAATTGATGTTGATGCACTGATTGAAGCTGGTGTTAAGAAAGATGAAGCCATCTTCCAGGTATTGAAAAAACTGATTATCGAATCAAAAGACATTCGGTTTGACGGTAATGGTTACAGCGAAGAATGGAAAATCGAAGCAGCTCGACGCGGTTTAATCAATCTCACCAGTGTTCCAACTGCTTTGGAAGCATTACATAGTGAACGTGTTATCGAAATGTATGGTAAAGCTGGTGTATTAAGCGAACGGGAAATTGAAGGTCGTATTGAAGTTGAACTTGAAAAATACACCAAAAAAATACAGATCGAATCTCGTGTTCTAGGTGATTTGGCCAGCAACCACATTGTTCCGACTGCCATTGAGTATCAGACCAGATTACTCGAAAACGTGAAGGATATGAAAATCGTTTTCAGCGATGAAGAGTTTAATTCACTTGCAGAAGGCCGACTTGAACTGATCAGGGAAATTGGCGGAAATATTTCAGCCATTAAAGCAAAGGTAAAGGAAATGACTGAAGCACGCAGAGTGGCCAACATGATTGAATCTGAAAAAGAAAAGGCTTATGCTTACGAAGCAAAAGTCAGACCTTATCTGGATGATATCCGTTACCACATTGACAAGCTTGAACTGATTGTTGATAATGAATTATGGCCATTGCCAAAATACAGGGAATTACTGTTTGTAAAATAGTATTTCACTGTCAAACGATAGAGAAAGGCTTCCGGTGTGACCCGGAAGCCTTTTTTATGCCTTTTTGATCGGCGATTGCAGACAATAGCTTAAATGTAATAACAATTATTCCAGAATGAACCCGTTTGGATTACATTGAAAATAGTAATTTCGGCATCAGAAAACTGTAGCAAATGAAGATTATGTTCCCGGTATTGATTCTGGTCGTGCTTCTGGTATCGGCATGTTCGGGCAACAAGCTTATTTCGGAGGCTAACAGTTCCTATTCAAGAAAAGAATACTTCATGGCCTCTGAAAAGCTGAAACTGGCTAACCAAAAAATGAAGGATAAATTACAAAAACCCATACTTTACTTTAAACTGTCTGAAAGTTACCGTCAATTGGGTGATTACTCCAAAGCTGCCATTTGGTACCGAAATGCAATCAGGTCTGGCTATAAAGATTCAAACGTTGAATTGTTGTATGCCGATGCTTTACGTGGTGCAGGGAAACCTGAAGAAGCCAAGCCCATCTACCTTGCTGAACTAAAGAAAGATCCAAAAAACACCTGGGCTACCAATGGCATGGAATCCATTCGTAAAATCGAGGAATGGAAAATCATACCACCACTTTACCTGATTGAAAATCTGAAAGCTGTCAATTCAGTCGCAAACGATATCGCTGTACAGATCATCCCCGGGATGAAACAGACACTTTGTCTGCGATCTTCGCGTGAAGATATCCCTGATAAAAAAATCAACCCTGTTACGGGTCAGAAATACTCAGGATTTTTCACTTCAACGTTTGACAGTATTAAGCAAAAATGGTCAGTACCAATGTTGCTTAAAGAGCCAAATTCGTTGAATTCACCGGATGAGGAATTGTCGTTAAACTTTGATCCGGCTTCACAACTGATTGTTTTTGCCAAAGTCATACCCCAACCTCAGAAACCTGCCATCAGCCAGCTATTCTATCTTCAGAAAAAGGACGGTCAATGGACCAAACCCGCAATTGTTTCGTTTTCAGGTGATGGCGCTGACTATAATAGTCCAATGATCACAGCAGACGGTAAAACCCTTTGGTTCGCCTCAAACCGAACCGGAGGGAAGGGTGGATTCGACATTTGGAAATCGAATATTACTGAACAGGGCATTTTTTCTGATCCTGAAAATGCCGGAGATGAAATCAATACCCCTGGAAATGAAGTTTACCCCTTCGAGAAACCCAACGGCTATTTCTATTTCTCATCCGATTACCATCCGGGAATGGGTGGATATGATATTTTTCAGGCACAAAAAAGCGGCGGAAAATGGCAAATTGAGCAGCTTCCTCCACCTGTTAACTCAGCAGGTGATGATTTAGCCATCCAGTTTTATGGCATTAAGGAGAAAGGTTTTTTTAGCTCTAATCGAAAAGGCAGTCATGGAATGGATGTCTATTCCTTTTATCTTCCTCCCAAGTTATTCCAGTGTTTTGGTAAAATCCACGACAGTGAAACGGATTCCATCCTACCGGATGTAAACATCCGCATTGTAGGATCTGATGGTAGTTCACAGAAAATCAGGTCTGTAAATGGTCGCTTTCAGGCAGCCTTAAATCCCGGAAGTGACTATGCCATAGTGGTTTTTGCCAATGGATACCTTAATGCTCAGGCGAAGGTATCAACCCGTGGTCTTCATGAGGCCAAAGAATTTGAAATTGACATTAAATCCATCCCAACCAACAAAGCTATACGGATTGACAATATCAACTATGAAGTGGGAAAATGGGAATTGCTTCCTCAATCAAAAGCCTCATTGGAGAAGCTGATCGATTTACTGAAATTAAATCCTGAATCAATCATAGAAATTTCTTCACACACCGACGATTCAGGTGAGGAACAGTTTAATCAGGACCTTTCTGAGAAACGTGCAGCCTCAGTCGTACAATACCTGAGCGAAAAGGGTATCCCAACTAAAAACCTGAATGTCAAAGGATACGGAAAATCATCGCCTCTGAAAGTCAGTCAGAAAATGGCAAAACAATATGATTTTCTTCATGAAGGGGAAACGTTGAATGCTGCAACAATTGAAAAACTCGGAAGTGAAAATCTCAGGGAAATTGCCCGTGGATTGAACCGCAGAACTGAATTCAGAGTTGTACACTCAGGGTCAGTTAATGATTTCAAATAATTGTTATGCATAAGTATACTTTAAATAAAGCTTTTCCGTTTTTTAGAATGGATTTAAAATGGTTACTTTTACCGCGAAACGTGATAATTTAAAATGAAGCACCCGGTTTTCCCTTATATACTACTTATCCTGATGGTCATTATGCTTGGCTCGTGTTCAGTCGGTAAATACATGAAAGATGCCGCTAAATCATACGAAATCGGAGAATATTACCATGCTATTGAAAAGTACAGAAAGGCCTACCGTAGTCCGAAACTCAGCGTAGAAAAGCCTGAGATAGCCTTTCGGATTGCAGAGTCCTATTATCACTTAAGCGAATTTGCCAAAGCCGTAGTTTGGTATAAAAATGCCATCAAACGAAATTATTCCGAGCCAAAATGCATGCTTCATTATGCCGAGTGCTTAAAAGCCACACAAAAATATGATGAAGCAATAACATGGTACCAGACTTACCTGGGTGTCAAGCCCAATGATGAACTTGCAAAAAACGGACTGGAAGGAGCAAAAGTTGCAAAGGAATGGCTTGACAAACCAAACCGGTATCTGGTCGGCATTGTCAAGGAATTGAATTCAAATTTCAATGATTACAGCCCTGTTTTTGTTGGTGGACGCGATAACGAGGTGATATTCAGCTCCAACCGTGATATTGCAACCGGTAAGCGTAAAAGCAATATTACCGGGAAACGCTTTTCAGATCTGTTTACAAGTAAATTCGAAATCCAAAAACAAAAATGGGAAAAGCCTAAACTACTGGATGATAGCAATCTAATCAATACTGCCAGTGATGAAGGGGCTGCAACGCTTTCGGATAAAGGAGACCAGATGATTTTCACCCGTTGCCTCTATGACAAAACAAAGAATATTGGTGCCCAATTATTTTCGACTAATCAATCCAGGGGTGATTGGTCCGAACCTACATTAATCGAATTGGTAGGCGACAGCCTGATAGAAGCCCAACCTTCGCTAAGCAGCGATGGCACCACACTCTATTTCGTGTCTGACCGTCCGGGTGGTTATGGTGGCAAAGATATCTGGATGGCTACCGATAAAGGTGGAGTTTATGACAAACCCGTCAATCTTGGTCCGGAGATAAATACTCCAGGTGACGAAATGTTCCCGTTTATCCGCGAAAACGGAGATTTGTATTTCTCGTCCAACTACCATCCAGGACTTGGGGGATTGGATATTTTCAAGGCTGTCAAAGATGAGAAAGGGAAATGGAAAGTGGAAAATATGAAGGCTCCGATCAATTCTCCGGGTGACGATTTTGGCATTTCGTTTATCAAAGGAGACGTTGAGAAAGGTATGTTCTCCTCGAACAGGAAAGGTTCCCGGAGTGACGATATTTATTCATTTTACCTTCCGCCAAAGGTGTTCAATGCAATGGGTGAAGTTTCAAATAAGGATACCAAACAGAATATCGACGGAGCAATGATTCGTATTATAGGCACCGATGGCACAAACCTCAAGATGAGAGCCGACGGAGGTCGTTTCCAGATAAAATTAAAGCCTGAAACAGAATATGTGATTGCAGCCTTCAGGGATGGTTACCTGAATGATAAAGTCAGGACCTCTACTATTGGTCTGGAAGATAGCAAAGATTTCCATTTTCAGTTTAAGCTGGCGCCAACTGACGAACCTATTAAAGTCAACAATATCAATTATGCCTTTGGAAGTTATGAAATTACCGAAGAATCAAAAGCTGCACTCGATACAGTCGTTCAATTACTCAACCTTAATCCGAGCATTAAGATTGAATTAATGGCACATACCGACTTTGTGGGCAGTGATAAATTTAATTCCGAACTATCGCAGAAAAGGGCTCAGTCGGTTGTCGATTATCTGATTACGAAAGGTATTAATACCGGACGACTGATCGCCAAAGGATACGGTAAAACATGGCCAAAGAAAGTAACCAAGGCTCTTGCCAAACAATACGACTTCCTGAAAAAAGGCGATGAACTCAACGAAGAATTTATTATGAAGCTCACTCCAGAGCAGCAGGAGATCGCCAAGATGCTAGACCGGCGAACTGAATTCAGGGTGTTGAGCAACGATTTCCACGAGTAGAATTTTAATAAATAGCTTTTAATATTCTTGTGCCGTGATACTTTCATAGACATGGAAATTGAAAAGCCGGATTACATTGACTGTAATCCAGCTTTTTAATATATTATTGGTGTGATTTCCCCGTCATTATTTATAAACAACTTCTCTCAACAACTTTGCACCATAAATCGTACGCATATTTACGCGAATCTCCTGAAGTTTCTTTTGATCTGCCTCATTTCCAACAACTTTAGCCTGAATAGCGTCCCATTTGTCCTCATTACCTTCCATACTGGCCTGGTTCTTGTATTCAACCATCAGCATAATCTGCCAGTCTTCAGGATTAGAAGCTGTTCCTTCAAGAATTTTATATGACAAAATTAATCCCTGTTTAATAGCTTCATCCTGAACAGCCTTCCAGGTTGTTTTAAGACTATTCAGGTAATCCATACCCATACCATTTTTCACTTGAACAAATGACACTGCCCAGGCTGATCCGTCCTTATATGTACGAACCTGAGCAAAACTTTGGGCACTAAATGTAAGTACAAGCACCACAATCATGAGCAGACTTCTTGTTTTCATAGTTCTTAATTTTAGATTTAAAAAAATGAATGTTAATGGACTTGTTAACAGTCGAGTGCGAATTTTGTTTAGAATAGTTCTAAATAATGAAGTGGGTTTATTTAAGTAGTGTAGTTCCGAAATAGTATCTGATCATTCTTCTGACCATCAATGCACTCAGAAGTGCCACACATCTGCATGCCCGTTAAATATGTTTGTTTGCAAAAAGGCCATCCGTAAAAGTGACTGCTGTGAAGAATGCCTATATAAACATGACTGGGTTTGAGTAGGGTTGAGAAGGGTATTCCTTGGGTATTCCTTGTCTATATCTGTACTATGACTGATCTATATAAATACTAAAACCGGGATCTTAGTACTTTTGCAAATCAAACATAGATTAATCATTGAAGAGGAAAGCCCTAGGAATACCCTCCCTGAACCCTTCCGTGTAGGTCGAAAGCAGGTAAATTGTTTCCCTGAAGAATTTCTGAATGGATAGAATATTGAAGTACGGAGTGAAGGAGTTCATTGCTGCATCATTTCTTCAGACTTTGACATGAACTCAATCTATGGATAAAGATAGACATTTTGTGGTAAAAAAGACACTTCTGGATGATAATTCCAGAGGAAAAGTTCTGAAATGTTAAATGCAATCACTATAGACTATTAATATCATCCCTCAAAATTATTTCCCTAAAAGTATTACCTTTGCCCCCTGAAATTGATCAGGTAATTCAGATTGTATGTCATCAGTTAACAGGTATATGGCTCGTGGTGTATCGGCTTCGAAAGAAGACGTTCACAATGCTATCCGGAATATCGACAAAGGATTGTATCCCAAAGCATTTTGCAAAATCATCCCCGATATTTTGGGTGGTAATCCCGATTGGTGTAACATCATGCATGCTGATGGGGCTGGCACCAAATCGTCATTGGCATACCTGTATTGGAAAGAAACCGGAGATATTTCAGTCTGGAAAGGTATTGCCCAGGACGCTATCATCATGAACCTGGACGACTTGCTTTGTGTAGGTGCAACCGATAATATACTTCTTTCATCAACCATAGGCCGTAATAAAAATAAGATTCCCGGAGAAGTCATTGCAGCCATCATCAATGGTACAGAAGAATTGTGTGCCGATCTCCGCGAAATGGGGGTCAACATTTATCCAACTGGTGGGGAAACTGCCGATGTTGGTGATGTGGTTCGCACTATCATTGTTGACTCAACGGTAACCTGCCGTATGAAACGTAAAGATGTGATTTCGGCAGACAACATTCAGGCAGGTGATGTGATTGTCGGTCTGGCCTCTTTCGGACAGTCAACCTACGAGAAAGAATACAACGGCGGTATGGGCAGCAACGGTCTGACTTCTGCCCGTCACGATGTATTTGCCAATTACCTTGCATCGAAATATCCTGAGAGTTTTGATCCTGAAATTCCTGCTGATCTCGTGTATGCGGGAACGAAGAGACTTACTGAAGCTATTTCTTCTGTCGGTCTGGATGCAGGGAAACTGGTACTCTCTCCTACCCGTACCTATGCACCCGTTGTTAAAGATTTATTGGAGGCAATCAGGAATCATATTCATGGATTAATTCATTGTTCGGGTGGTGCACAAACCAAGGTGCTGCATTTTGTGGACAATGTTCACATTATAAAAGATAACCTTTTCGATGTTCCGCCCCTGTTTAAAATGATTCAGGAAGAATCGGGAACAAGCTGGCAGGAAATGTACAAGGTTTTCAACATGGGTCACCGTTTCGAGGTTTATCTCGCTCGGGAATATGCCAGTCAGGTCATTGCTATCTCCGCAAAATATAATATTGAAGCCCGCATTGTCGGACATGTTGAAGCTTCTGCAGGCAAAAAACTCACGATTAAATCTCTGTTCGGAGAGTTTGAGTATTAGCTACGCTCTGCGGAATACCCAGGCATTGGTCTAATAACTTTTATCAAAAATCTATCATCATAATATTAAATGGCAGACTATTCATTATTTGAGAAATACGAATCGATCAGGTATCGGTTCGATGAAGTGGGACAGCAAATTACTGAT
>TBL_comb47_HYPODRAFT_10001706_pt1 | contig 28160 bp, 44 predicted proteins | sample TroBogypolimnion_40_FD_10682 | JGI IMG/M metagenome (IMG submission 10682) | reverse complement strand
TAAATAAGTCTGTTTTCGACCTATGCTACGAGTTAATACCATTAAAGGAGTTGTGTCCATGGCTCAACGAGGTATATAGCCATTCACTGCAAGCATCAATACGAAACATGGGAGAGGCCTTCCAGAACCTTTACAAAAAACGTGCAGGCTACCCCAAGTTCAAAAACAAGCACAGTGAACAAAGTTTCCTTTGCCCGGACGGCGCACGCCACATTGACTTTGAAAACAACCGACTGACCATACCTAAGATGAAAGGTATCAAGGTAGTAATAGACCGTGAATTTGAAGGAAAGATAAAAACGGTGGCTGTAAGCAGAACTAAGACAGGTAAATACTTCGTCTCTATACTTGTTGACCCCGGCATAAAACAACCTGAAAAACAACCCATAACACCTGAAACAACAATAGGTATAGATGTAGGCATAAAAGACTTTGCTGTTTTGTCAACTGGTGAAAAACTGCCAAACCCACGTCATTTAAAAAGCAGCCTACAAAGGTTAAAGGTACTGCAACGCAGAGTATCCCGTAAAAAGAAAGGTAGCACCAACAGGAAAAAAGCAGTAAAGCGTTTGGCTATACAACATGAAAAAGTAGCCAACCAAAGAAAAGATTACCTGCATAAGTCAACCACGCACATTGTACGCGATAGCCAAGGTACAATGTTTTGCGTGGAAGACTTATCAGTGAAGAACATGGTTAAAAACCATAAACTGGCTCAAGCCATTAGTGATGTTGGCTGGGGAGAATTCTTCCGGCAGCTGAAGTACAAGTGCGACTGGTACGGAAAGACCTACATAGAAATAGGTAGGTTTGAGGCATCAACCAAAACCTGCTCCTGCTGCAAAGCGGTAAACCAAACACTGACACTCGCTGACAGGGAGTGGGTATGTGCAAGCTGCAACACTATCCACGACAGGGATATTAATGCAGCAGAAAACATAAAGCAATTCGGATTACTAAAACACAATAAAGAAAAACAAACACGGCGGGGTTCGCCGGGTGAGCCTGTGGAGTCGTCAGCAATAGCTGGGGCATTGAAACAGGAAGTTCTACCGTAAAGTAGGACATTACCAATTAAATACAACTCATGGACTCCTTTGCAATTCAAATACCTGCTTTCGCTCGGTGTTGACTTATTTGGTTTGATTGATGCCGGGTATGCTAAAGAACAAAAAGAGGAATAAATAAACAAAAATGGGTCGCAGAAAAAATTATAATGCCGTATGTAGAAACCACAAAAGTAGAACTATACCTTATGTATTTGCATCTCGTGACAGGCGGTTAAAAGTTATATTTTTATCGAATGGCTCAAGTGTTCCTTATTGGGATAAAAAGTACAAAATGTCAACATTTTCAAATAATCGTAATCGTCTCATATTGGCAATAAGCAAGTGTAAGCGAATGATAAATTATAAGATTTTTTTGAATAATTTAAAGAATGAAATTTAATGACCGACAAATCACTACTCAAAGTAGTTTCACAATTCAGGAAAGGAGTGCTGGGGAACTTCCCGGCAAAGGACATGTGCTTTGCTGTCTGCTCTCCATTGTCTGGTTATCTGCGCATGTGCGGGGTGCAAACGGAAATGGTGAAATGCACCATAGCTATTCCCGGAACAGAAGACACCTACGAGCATTATTACTTACAGCTGGTCGATGATTATCGCAGCCCGGTCCAAGGCCAGCACAGAATTATAGACCCAACTGCGAGCCAGTTCATTGACCCTAACGGTAATCCTATGCCAGAGGTATACTTTGGATTCAAGCCGGCATGGTACATTGATGAGAAAGCAGATGAAGTGGCTGAAATTACAGAAGCCATGCTTACTATCACTAAATCACAAAAGGACATGTTGCTGCATATGCGCAGTAATGTACCGATGTGGACCGACTACCGGGATATGTTCTGTTTTGAAGGTGTGGCGCGTAAATTCAGGAGGTCAACCATACATGGCCTCGAGGCTGCTGGACTGGTGAAGTGGGGGACAACTTATTCGTTAACTGAAGTAGGTAAAAACATACAACTATGATGCCTTTAGAGCAAAAAATAAAATCCATGACTGGTGATGAAATCGTTATGGCTATGGTTAATGGGTTCCCAACAGTTAAAATAAATCTACCCAAACCTATTTAATATTAAAAGTTGGGGTACTATTAAGGTACTGACCCTTACAAAGACTAATTAAATTAACTTATATGCACTACCTGAATGAAGTTTTTGACAAAATTTACTGCATTAATCTCAACAGCAGGCCCGACAGATGGGCTGCTATGTCTGCGCAGTTTGAGCAAATGAATTTGGATGTTCAGCGCGTTGAGGCATTTGATGGCTCCGATAAGGACAATGAGCAAGAGCTTTCTATGTTCTATGGCGCAGGAGCCGCTATGCTGCCCGGCGAGAAAGGGGTTATATTCACTAACCTAGCCATAATAGTGGATGCTATGCTTAATAGGTACAAGTCTATACTTGTATTGGAAGATGATGTTGTCTTCTGCGAAAAAAGCATGGGTGCTATAAAGATGTACTTTGATTACCTGCCGGCAGACTGGGATATGATTTGGTTCAGCGGAAACCACAATACCCATGTACACGGTACAGTACCGCCGCGCCCTATTAATGAATATGTATGCCGGGTACATAATACTTTTGCGGCCCACGCCATCGGCATTAAATCAACCATGTTCAAAAAGATACTATACGGGTTGCAGCGGTATGATAGGGGTAAGCAATTGGATGTTTTCTATGCTGACCTACAGAAGCAGCATGAATGCTACTGCTTTACTCCTGATGGGGAAAACAGGCCACCGCTCGTTACGCAGGCTGCCGGGTACTCTGATATACAGGGAAAGGAAGTTGATTATGGATGGTTGATAAAATAGGATAAAATATGATTGAAATAGTGAAAGGAGAATACACTAACATACCAGATGTTGAATTCAATAAGTTAATTATAGAAGATGTAAATCTTACGTCTTATGATATGATTGCTAAATTGAATGATAATGAAATGTATTACTCTACTTTGCTAAAGAAGGTGCATAAAAATTGCAAAAGAGCATATCCATTTTGGAAGCCATGTAAAAATTGTGGAGCGATATTTCCTACATATACTAAAGAGCAAGCTTTAAGAAGTAAAGCATGTTCTGTGAGCTGTACAAGAAAGCTTATTGGGATTAAAAAACACACTAAAGGAATAAAGCATTTGGCAATGACATACCAAATGCAGGTTGTTTGCTAAATTAATAAATATTTATGGATATAGTTTTTTTAGTTTTGTTTGCGTTTTTATTGGAGGCTATTATAAAGTGCGTTGGACATTATGTAATTTCATACAAAGACAAACAAATAGAGTGTTTACGTTTGAAAATTGAGTTAGGTAAGCAGGCTGTTAGTAAAGATTTCTGTGCCGATTAATCCATTCCCATCCTGTCGGCGATAGTAATCCGAATGCTTATCCTCTAAATCTCGCTATTACAATTCTACAGTCAGTAAATATGTAAGGAGCGCATGCATTGTAGATTTCTTGTGCAGTTAAATCAGAAACACTCGTTTTTGTGAAATTATTGCACGGCAATATACATGCCGCTTTTTATCTGCGGTAAATCTAAAAGAAATACTCGAATATTCATACAGGTATAAATACGTTATTTCGTAGCTTTGCATGTATGGCAAAGGGAAAGAAAAGACCTGCCACAAAAGGGAAAGGTAAGTACGATATTACAGTAAAGATTGATGCTACTTTCGATGAACTTTTGAAAGCAGGAATGGGTATTAATCCACAGGAGAATAATAATCAATAATTCGGCACAATAATTGCTGTATATGAATTTTGTTCAACCAACCTGCAAGTCGTATATCATTGCCAAGCATTTAATACAAGTTGAATGCGCGGTATGTGGTACTTTATTTAAAACAAGAAAAAATAGGGTTGGGAAATACTGCTCCACCAAGTGTAATGGGAAGGTTAGGTGTATTAAATTGAAAGGATGCAAGCGTGGAGTTGTTTCTGATAAAACAAGGCAATTAATGGCTAAAAGAATAACTGGCGAATTGAATCCTTCTTGGAAAGGTGGCGTTACGTATAACAAAAAGAAAGGTAATTATTTGACCAAGTTGATAAAATATGTTCGTTGTCCAGATGCTTACATTTCAATGGCAAGAACAGATGGGTATATAGCAAAGCATAGGCTCGCGATGGCCGAAATGCTGGGAAGGGCGTTATGTAGTGTGGAAGTGGTGCATCACATAGACCATAATCCAGCAAATAATCACTGGACTAATTTGATGCTATTTTCAAATAATGGCGACCATATAAGATTTGAGCATAATCAAGTTATATCTCCGGTTTGGCAACCTTCTCACCTTTTTATTGAAATGGATTTGTCTGCGGTAATTGAGTATATTGGGCTTGAAATATAAATAAAGGCGGAATGGAATTGAATAAAATATACAACGAGGATTGTTTGGTGGGCATGGGGTCTATACCAGATAAAAGTATCGATATGATACTTTGCGATTTGCCGTATGGAACAACTCAATGTAAATGGGATGTGGTTATTCCATTCGATGCTTTGTGGAGTCAATATGAGCGCGTTATTAAAGATAATGGTGCAATCATTCTTACTGCAAGCGAACCGTTTACTTCTTGTCTGATAATGTCCAACATAAAGTTGTTTAAGTATGATTGGATATGGCAAAAAACGCACCCAAAAGGACATTTGAATGTAGATATAATGCCGATGAGAGCGCATGAGCATGTGCTGGTTTTCTATAAAAGCACACCAACATACAATCCACAAAAAACATTTGGACACAAAAGAAAAGTAGCGAAAACTTCATATAAGAAGGTGGCTGATGGCAATAGTGTGTATGGTGCTGAAAACAGAAATACAAGTTATGATAGTACGGAGCGTTATCCGTTATCTGTGCAGGAATTTAGTAATGCCGACTTAACTAATCTTATTCATCCAACTCAGAAACCAGTTTCGTTGTTTCAGTATTTTATACTTACCTACACTAATGAAGGTGAAACTGTTTTGGATAATTGCATGGGGGGGGGTACTACAGCAATTGCCTGTATCAATACAGGGCGTAACTACATAGGATTTGAGGATGATGAAAACTATTATAAACTTTCACAAGAAAGAATTTTGAAGCAAAAAGGATTATTCTAACATGGAACTTAATAAAAGAAAAATAAGCGTCTGCATCCCAACCTACAACAGGTATGAATTCACGATTGAGGCTGTGAAAAGCGTTTTTGATGAAGACTTTGTTGATATCGTAGATGAGGTGATTATCTGCGATGATTGCTCTACTGATGGTAGCTATAACAAGCTACAGGCGTACTTCAAATACCTGCACCCGGCATCGCCCAATAACAAGGTAAAATTATTTCGCAATGAAAAGAATCTGGACTGCTACCTGAATAAGCGCAGGGCTATTGAACTGGCGAGTAATGAATTCGTAGTTATACTTGACAGTGATAATAAATTGACCAGACGGTATCTGAATGCTATTTCCGAAATTGAGTGGCATAAGGATATCATATTGGCTCCGGTATTTGCTATGCCGGATTTCGATTACAGAGTTTATAGTAATTGGATTATAAATAAGTCAAATATAAGAGTACACATAAATAGCCCATTGTTGCAGACTGCGCTTAATACCATGAATTACTTTGTTAACAGGGATGAGTACCTGAAGGTATTCGATGAAACCGTGAACCCTGTTACGGCTGATAGTATATATCAGAACTACCGGTGGTTGCTGCATGGCAATACTATTTTCCTGAATTCTGGTATGGAGTATGAACACCGTGTACACGACCAGTCGCATTACGTGACCAACAATCACAAGACAGGCCCATTCTATGATAAGGTAATTGCATTGATGCACGAACTAAAATAAATAAAAATATGAAACTGAAATATTTTAGAGGTATTAAGTTTGTACCGTTTAAGTTGGTGCTTAATCCATGGAGTGGATTTCGGTTCACTATTCTTGAGATGGAATTTACTTTTCGTCCACCAAATACTAGTACTATTTCAAAATCAAAGGCCTTGTTTGGTATTAATTACAATAAAGTTTATACTGATTTTGGTGGGTGGAAGAACAGAATTTGGGTAGGTGTGTTCGGTTTTGGCAAGGAATTCATCCTAAAGCAACTCATTGTTCTTGATGTCTCTGAGTTTGAAGAAGATAATGAGGAGATTTTTTTATAAATAACCCAGTGCCTTAAAAATGTGGCACAATTTTTGCTTTCATTAACATTATCCCATCATCATGCCTGCTGTAAAAACCAGTACCCGACATAAATGGAGTCCCGTATGGGATGAAGAAGAAAACGCCTGCATTGACAAATGCACTGTATGTGGGTTGAAGCGCAGGAAGCGCATATGTTACTTGAAGGGTGAAATGATGAGCCGGGGTACTGTGACAGAGATAAATGACGGTAAGACATGGAGGCCGCAGACGGAAACTGATATTTTCACAAAAAAATCAATAAATAAAATGACTATCGGGTTAAATGAACCTAAATTATTTTAACTGACAAGATTGCATGTACATATTTTAAACAATAAAAATAACTAAAAATGGAAGAGAAAATCGAACAATTAATTGCAAAGGTTGACCAATTACAAATGAACATAGATTGGATAATACCACGTATGGTTAAAGCTGGAAGCTTGCAGGATTTGGATAATAAAGCAGATGCTAATTATGACCTGATGCGGGAAAAATTATTTTCACCGATTCCTGAGCCGAATTTTTCAAGACAGATTCGATAAAATCAACGTTTTTGCTGAAATTATCGTTAATTTCCTGCACTATTGTATCGTTATTTCCGATTTTTAGTGCTTTCATTATTATCATTTGATTTTGTAAAACCGTTCGCAGCATAGCATGTGTAGAAATTGTGGTTATTTCAACAGCACGCTCAAAGTGCAATTTTCCCATTTCTTCATTTGTCATAAGTATGTGTTTTGAATAGCAATATAAACGAAATGATATTATCTTCTAAAAATTAGTTGCTACATGCTATTTTGGCATAACAAAATACTTGGTTCAGTTAACCCGATAGTCATTATAAATAATGAATGAGATAGCTGATAAGAAAAGGATGTCGATATTTGCCGCGTATGGTAGCGCGCTTGTAGTTACGAATTCATTTGTATGCAGGCAGGTCGGGTTAGCATATGATATGGTATTTAAGAGCTAAAATCTACGAAATAATGAAAGCAAATCACAACTACAGGAGTCAGTGGCACTATGTTGTCTTGGTCGCAGTACCAGCAGTTACTAAAAGATAAAGCAAAACGATAGCATGAACCAAAAATACGTGACCTTCATCTGGCAGGGCAGATGCGCCAATCAGATATACCAACTGCTACAAGCCTACGCATATGCCCTCAAGCATAAACAGCCTCTGTATGTGCCTCAAACGGCTCAAAGCTGCGATAATACGATTTACCTGAAGGATTTACCATTCGGTAAGTTCCCTATAGAGCTTACCCCGGAGATGAATTACTTCATCTATGACGAGCCTTTGAATAATGAGCAGTTACCATACTTCCACGAGGTACCGCAATTCAATACAGTATGCTTCCGTGGGTACTGGCAGAGCTTTAAATACTTCGATGAGTACCGCCGGCAGATACTATTCCTTATGGAGGACTATATTCCTTATGAAGGTGAAAAGTTCAAGGAGTACGTGTCTATACACGTTCGGCGCGGAGATTACCTACAGCTATCCGAGAAGCTCAATCTAATGTCGCTGGAATATTACCAGAATTGCGTTGCTCACATGATGACGCTCGGGTTCAGGAAGTTCCTTATTTTTTCTGACGACATACCATATTGCAAAAGTGATATATTCACCAAGAGTGATGCTCTGGCGACAAGGAACTTCCCGGAAGGTATTGAATTTATTTTTGCAGAAGGGAATAATGAACTAACGGACCTCAGCCTGATGAGTTCCTGCCATTCAAATATTGTGGCTAATAGCAGCTTTTCATACATGGGGGCTTGGCTGAACCAGAACCCAGAGAAGGTAGTTATTACGCCAGATATAGATAATCTTTTCAAAGGCCACAATGCTGATATGATACCGGCGGAGTGGAAACAATACCCTAACTTTTAAAAAATTATAAAATAAAATATAAAATGAAATATATACTGAATTTAACCATAGATAGTGCTGATTTCAAATTAAATAAAGGTAACTATATCTAAATAGTATGCGGGAAAAAAAGATAAATAGAAAATACAACGTTGTTTCTCTTTTTTCTGGTTGTGGTGGTCTTGATTTGGGATTCAGGGGTGGATTTACCGTAAACGGAGAAAAATATTCTAAGAGAAATTTTCAACTTCTTTGGGCAAATGATTTTGATGAAAGGGCTTGCATTACTTATTCCAAAAATTTCGGTAACAGGGAGGCGGCAATGGCTAATAAAACAGCCGTTACGGCTTATGTAGAGCGTGGTGGCAATATTCGCTTTGATGTGAAGGACAGCAACGAAAATGAGCCTGATATGGTGAGAACCCATGTTGATGCCGGGTCTGTTTTAATGACCGATACAGCTATTGTTTACAACATAGTAGGAAAGGAATACGCAGACCACCAAACAGTTGACCACAGCAAGGATGAATATGTACGTGGCATAGCCCATACAAACACCATAGAGGGTGCATTCAGCCACTTTGACCGCACAGTTATAGGAACGTACCATAACATCACACGCAAGCACATGCAGGCATATTGCGATGAAGTAGCTTATCGCTACAACAATCGTAAGATAACAGATAAGATGCGCTTTGACCTCTCGCTGAAAGGCACAGAGGGTTGTAAATTGAATTATGCTACACTGGTAGCAAAGTAGCTTTCATTTTGTTTTGGCGAATTAAATGAAAAACGGCACCCGATATTGGGTGCCGTAACTTTTTCGTATCTTTATGATGCCAAAACATTAAATAATAATGAGAGCCATACTTTATGGAGTGGGTTTCTTATTTTTTAGTTGCGGTAGTTGCCTTATACGTAGGTAACCAATTATTCCCAAAAGAGCCACCAACAAAAGACAATCATTAATTATGGTCGGTTTGTGGGCATTCAAATCAGAAATATAATTTCGCAAGAAATAAGAAGCATTAAAACCATATATAGCATGGGTTACGGCTATATATTCTTATAACGTGGTACACTAAAATATGTCATTACCAAATATTATTTTAAAAATACTAACATAATATAATAATGAACGAATATTACAAACAAGTTCCATCCGAGCAAATGATGGACTATGAAAATTTCTACCGTGAAATGGCTGAAAATATGCCTGATGGTTGCAAGGTAGCGGAGATAGGTATATCCAACGGGCGCGGCATCTTATTCTTGGCCTCTGTATTGCAGGAAATGGGTAAGAGGTTTACTATATACGGTATAGACAGCATGGACTACGGTGGCGACCACCAACTGACTGATATACTGATGAATGTATTCCGTGCCGGGTACGCAGATTACGGGGTAAGGATAATGCGCAAATCATCTCTGGATGCTTCCTGTGATTTTGAGGATAGTTTCTTTGACCTGATTTTCATAGACAGCTCGCACCAGTATGAGCAGACGCGTGCTGAAATATTGCTGTGGATGCGTAAGTGTAAGGATGGTGGTATTGTATCTGGCCATGATTACTTTTGTCAGGAGCATCCCGGAGTGCAGCAGGCGGTAAAGGAAATGGTGCCGGAAGAAAAACTAAGTATATTTGAAACCACAAATGGTTATGGCGTTTGGAGCTTCATTAAATAACACACACATGTTCAACTGGAGGGAAGATACACACAAAGTATATGTAAATCTGGATAGCAGGCCGGACAGGCGCAAGCGTATGGATGCGGAGCTAAAGCGCGTAGGCATTGAAGGAGTATCGCGCATGAGGGGGATGCTCCCGGAAGAGTTTGAAGGTGATAAGGATAGTATACAGACCATGCTCAACAGGACTCGTGGCGCGGTCGGTTGCTATGTATCGCAGATAAATATAATCGCTCAGGCGTACGAACTTGGTAAATCCGCCATGGTAATGGAGGATGACCTAGTATTTGCCTCGGACATTACAAAGCGACTCGACTACATACAAGACTTCCTTAACGTAGAGGATGACTGGGATATTATGTGGTTAGGTGCTACCTTCCATGTGAACCTGCCGGAGTGGCACGACATAGGCCATAAGAGGGTGACTGAGAAGCTTAACTGCGATTGTACGCTTGGGAAGGATGCGGAGCTTACCGATTATCCGCGCATTCTGCGTACTTACGGCTGCTGGTCCACCTATGCCTATATAGTCAATTACAAGTCAATACCTAAGATACTCGCTATGTTAAATGAGTGTGTGTCTGAAAGTATAGGCATAGACTTCTCTTTCATTAAGCTACAGCCAAAGCTCAAAACATACGCCTTCGTTGCCGGGTCTGTGAAGCAGTATGATAACATGAGTAACATAGGTGATGGCGTTACACATTTCAGTCACTACTCCAAGTTGGGCGCGTATTGGTTTAGTGATAAGATTGAAGACTTCGACCCTAATACATTCGTGTGGAATGAGGCAGTACAGGGTTATAGACCCACTGGTGCTGAGGTACGCCATGACCCGGTAGTACGCGAGCAGCTGAAGGAAGAAATATCAGAGGAACTGTTCAATAAAATATTTGATGGGTTGCAGCAAAAAGCATTTGAGCCGACAGAGTTTAAGGGTGTTTGCAAGAAGGCTGCGAATGAGGTTATTAATCTGGTTGAAAACAGGCTCATAGGTAAAGCGTAACGAATTAAAAATGAAAGAAGTAACCATTACCCCCAGAGTTTGTAGAGCAGATACCAGAGGTGTTGGCTGAAGGTGTCATTTACATCTCGCAGAAGTACGGTATTTCAGCTCACAATTGCTGCTGTGGATGTGGTGAGCGTACGGTAATGGGCTTTAAGCCGCATTGGGTTCCCAACAGTTAAAATAAATCTACCCAAACCTATTTAATATTAGCCAAATCAGTGTATTTTTAAGGTGAATGAATAAGTTTACAGCAGAAGAGAACCCACAAAATGACCCACTACGCATCCCATAGCGTCCGTATAGAACCCAACAACGTCCAACAGACGTTACTCAGGAAACATGCCGGGTGTGCGAGGTATGCGTACAACTGGACATTGAAAATAAGTGAGCGTATCTATGCCGAACAGAAGATAGTTCTGTCTGCCATTGACCTGAACAAGATGTTCCTGCGCATGGAGAAGCAACACCACGCATGGCTCAAAGAGCCAAGCATACGATGCTACCAACAGGCTATCCGCAACTACGAACAGGCGCGTAAAAACTTCCACGCAAAGCAAAAGGAAAGTGGCTACAAGAAAATGCGCACGTTAAGGGGTGGTACAAAAATACTTGAAGGATTACCTCAGATAAAGAAAAAAGGCAAATGCACTGACAGCTTCTATGTTGAAGGTGACGGAGTAAGGCCACTGCAATTAAATGGCAACAAAATAAAGCTTCCAAAAATAGGCTGGGTTAAAACTAGTGAACTAATCCCGCAGGATGCAAACATAAAGAACTGCACCATCAGCCGAAAGGCTGACCAATGGTTCCTGAGCTACAAAACAGAGTTCACGCCAACCAAGCATAATAAAACAACCAGAGTAGGTGTTGACCTTGGAATAAAAACATTTGCCACCATAAGTGACGGCACATCCTTCGAAACACCGAAAAGATATAAAACTCTGCAATCCAAGCTCAGAAGAGAACAAAAATCCCTGTCCCGGAAATACGAAGCATACAAAGCCACAAAAAAGACAAACCAAAATATACCCTACCCTAAAAAGTCAAACAACTACGTCAAAAACCAAGACCGTGTTGCGCGACTTCATAAACGCATAGCCGACCACCGCAATGATGCTACCCACAAGCTCACTAGCTACCTTGCTAAAAACCACGGCACAGTAGTTATTGAGGACTTGAACGTGAAGGGCATGATGAAGAACAAAAAACTCGCCAAGCACATCTCGAATGTAAACTTCGGTGAATTCAGGCGGCAGATGACCTACAAGGGCGAGTGGTACGGCTGTGAAGTAATAATAGCAGACAGATTCTATCCCAGCAGTAAAAAATGTAACTGCTGCGGAGAACTGAATCGCAACCTCACATTAAAAGACCGGACATGGGTATGCGCTAACTGCGGCACACACCACGACCGAGACCTGAATGCGAGTATAAACCTAAGAGATTATCCGATAGGCGGATATGCGGCGAGTTCCGCCGTGAAAGCCTGTGGAGATGGGAGTTCTGCGCACGTTGCGCATAGCCCGTCTGTGAAGCAGGAAGTGAACTTTGAGCTTACGTGAGTAGGTTTAAGTAAGTTTTATAGAACGGAGTTACACATCAATGGCAACCTTGTTTCGTTTTCGCCTTCTGTTGGCAATCAACAGTTTAATTGCCGGAGCCACTATGTCATTACTAATAATGTTGCTACTTTTGTTGACTAACTTCACGATATGGACACGATTACAGTTTACCGCAGTGCGGCTGACCTGAAAAGGAAAATAATTGATGCGTACCTTCTTGAAGTTAAAAAGAATGCAAAGTCTGCCGAACGGATACTCGCTGATAAATCATGGGCTGCTGCTGATATACCATATCACAGGCTGTGTAGGCTGAAAATGCAAAACCAAATTGCTGAGTACGATAAACAGATTGAATTACTAACCGAAAAATAATAAACTATGGAAATCAAGTATCGTAGAAATATTGACCAGCTACTCCATCACCACAATGTTTTTGGAGCTGTAGCCGAGATAGGTGTAGCCGAGGGATTGAATTCACGTGATATGATGGTTCACTGGGACGTTCCTAAGCTGTATCTGGTGGATATGTGGCAACACAGGCCCAATATAAGCGGCGATGGTAATTCAGCTCAGGAATGGCATGATAGCAACCTTAACAACGTAAAGGAACTGCTGAAGGATTACTCAGACCGCACGGTGTTCCTGCAAGGTGATTCTGTAGCCATGGCCGACCATGTACCGGATGGCTCTCTTGGATTGGTGTACATAGATGCCGACCACACCTATGATGGCTGTATGCGCGATATAATAGCATGGTTCCCAAAGCTGGTGCCGAATGGTATTATGGCCTTCCATGATTACCTCAATAATGACTACGGGGTTAATGCCGCTGTGAAGCAGTTTGCATCTGCGAACAATCTGGAGGTACATGAAATCCCTGAGGACTTTGCTGACAATGCCGGCGCATGGTTTCAGAATAAAAAGTAACTTTTTAAAATCAGCACACATGAGTAACGAATCACTTACACAGTTCCATTGGTTATCTATTGCGTTAATAGGATTCTTATTTTTTCTCGTTTTTGGGTTAATGTATAATATTCACAAAAACAGATACGAGATAGGCGAAATAAAGGATGAATTTGAAAAGCAAATACTTTTTATCAAGGCTCTATTGCTTGAAAATTCAAAGAATGGTGTGTTGTCCGGGATAACAGCTAAAACTATTGAGGAAATGAATCTCACGCCTGAGTTATTCAAGGCATTTGGGTATTCTGATGCGGAAGTTGATGCGGTATTCTCCGCCTCTAGGGTCCCGCCTTACTTAGCTATCACGACAGAGGATGGAGTTGTTGTTGATGACCTAAAGACTGTCGTTTACATTCTGAATATCAAAACTTTGGAAAGGACCATAGGCACACTGTCTTTGTCTGTTTTTGAGCGTTATGATACCCTGCACTACTCACAGTCGAGTAATCCGGTAGATAAGTATGAATTTGATGATTTCAAATTCTTTTCAACGTATGGCGCAAGGTTGGAGTTTATGAAACAACACTACCCTAAAGCGTACGAAAACCTGTCATCGTTTGAGAAATTAAATACCGAAGCTCGGGACAGGGAGATTCTGGAGATGTTCAAAAACGTAGAGGCTTTAAGTAAGTAAATTTTAAAAACAGCAAAATGCAACACACACCATATCAATTATGTCCAAAATGCTTAGGGGAAGCAACTGTGCCTACTCCAAATTCAACTGCCGTAAATACAGTATGCCCGGTATGCAATGGGGGTAGGATAATTCCTATGTTCACTATACCAGATGAACCTAGAATAGCTAAAGTGTGGCAACATAAAATCGACACTTATTTAGAAGAAGTAAAGAGGTCATTCGATAAAATAATTGCCACGCTCCAGTCGCAGGGCGTTTAAAATTTTTCACAACCAAACTAAATATAAAACATGCTAATCCCAATTAAAGAAGTCCTCCAAGATTACCAAATAAAAGCAACAGGTATATTGCACATAGGTGCCAGCACGGGACAAGAGCTGGAAGCATACTATGAAAATGGCATCACTCGTTCTATCTGGATAGAGGCCAACCCGGCACTTATACCGGTGCTTACTGAAAACTGCGCCAAGTACCCGGATGCTATTGTAATCAATGCCTGTATATCTGATGTAGATGGGCAGGATGTTGAATTGAACATCAGCAATAACGAAGGGCAGAGTTCATCTATGCTCGAACTGGAGTATCATAAGGTAGCGCACCCGGAAGTAGTGTACATTGATAAGATACCAGTGAAGACCCAGCGCATGGATACAGTTATCATTGGTAATGACATCAATATCAACAAGTACAAATTCCTGAACATAGACATTCAGGGCGCGGAGCTGCTGGCGTTAAAGGGTATGAGTACCTTCCTGTTTAACTTTGAGAGCATATACATAGAGGTGAACGAGAAGGAGCTTTACAAGGGCAACCCACTAGTGGGCGAACTGGACGAGTATTTGGATAAGTACGACTTCGTGCGCGTGAAGACTGAAATGTGCGGCGACTTTGGATGGGGTGATGCCGTGTATATCAAAAAGGATAAGGCAGCGGAATTGAGCCTCAACAAAGCACCTGATGAAGCAACGGCGGGAGGTTTCATGCAGGCTAATACAAGTATAGCAACGCCTGTTGTCGGGGTAACTACAGTACCTACACCTGCGCATGAGGCTATTCCTGTTTCCGCCACTACAGATGTTGTTGTTTTAGGTAATGCTATTCCTGCTGGTAATGGGTTCTATAATGTCGCCGCTCCGGTAATTGCTGGTGCCGAACAAGAGAGAAAGCCACTCGATGACCTGAAAGACAACCTGAGCGAATTATCAGAAGGGGACCTAATGAATCTTTCATCTACCATGGAGGCGTTCGCGAACCTGCTAAAAGAGCAGAAGTCAAAAAGGGATAAAAGGCGTATAGCCTTTGAAGACGACAGGCTGAAGGAAGAGATAGCAGAGGTGCTATACACCAAAATATTCGATGGGTACGAGAGAAGTAAATTCAATGCGGTTGATTTTAAATTCATCTGCAAAAAGGCTACCCGAGAACTGATAGAACTTATTTCATCATACAAGCAAAACATATAGGACACAATGCTCACCCATGGAAGCACAGTAGTGCATAAGATTAAAATGTGTTTTATTTTCCCTGTCGCCTTCGTATATGTCATGTGCTACCTGATGTACTTTTTTTTGAAGTATTTCTTAGGTGGCAATCATGTGGAGTACGTCTTGCAGATACTATTCGTTAAGATACAGAACAGGCTGGATAAGCTGATATACCGGGCCTCATGGTTCGCTCCGTTTGTGTACATAGCTATATTGGTTAAAATATGGTTTGCGCTAAGGAGTAGTTAGTTGCGATGTTTGGCACGCAAATTGATGTACAATGGTTAAACAAAACAAAAAATGATACACATTCAATGGTATTGGCTCGCAGTTCTGCTGCTTAATTTTTATGTTGCCGGAGCTTCATACTACGATATTGAAATCGGTGACATCAAGGAACACCCAATAAACCTGCTTGGTATTATTGGATTGTGCTGCTGTGGTAGTGCGGTATATGGACTTATGGTTCTATGGACTGTTGTGGTATTCTTGTGGCGCAAGCTTTGTTTTTACATTCCGCTGGACTTCTACTTTGATTTTTACTTCACCATCAAGTACAATGTATCGCATTGGGATAAAGAGCGGCTGGCGCGGATAAACTCCGATGCTTTTAAGTTTAAAAACTCAGGTAAGATGAGCGACAGGGTATTTCGTAGCTGCGTGCGCATGATAAACAAAAGATGCAACTATGAGTACAAGCCGGAAACGGAGGTAGTGTCCTAATTTGAAAGTTAAAATTGTTTAACAAAAATAGCGAGCATGAAAAAGAAGGAAAAAGAAGAGGTGAACGAAGATTATTTAAATCGGGTTGTTATACATAATCCATCAGATGTGGATGAAAAATATTTGGTTAGGATAGCCTCGAAATCTGGGACAGGACATACAGGATATGGTCAATATCTGGGAAATTCGGATACTGAAAACCTATTATAGCAATATCTTTCAGTTTTCCTTTTCGAGAGATTAGACTGCTTCTTGAAATCGATAATGATTGGCTAAGTGCATCGTTAATGTCGCATTTTAGTTCGTCCAAATCTTCGTTTGGGTATTCAATAAGGAATGTTTGTTCGGATACATAGCTACCAAAACGATTTTTTGAGTCTAATTCAAATGTTTCAAATTTCCACCTTATGAGAAGACTTGCTTTTCCATGTTCAGTTGATTGTGTAGCACCTGAAAGTATCTCCATGTTGTACTCAAAAAGATTTGGTTCATACATTTCTTTTTCAAAGTCGAGATGAATGACCTTGATGTCTTCAACTGTGATTGGCATGGTAAAATGTTTTTTAAAACACAATATACAAACGTTAATGAAATTTAACTTTCAAGTTAGGACACTACCGAAACGGAGTAATTGAAGCACTAAACCACACACACAATGAATAATCATAAAATCTGCATTTGCATACCAACTCTAAATAGGTTTGACCTGCTCCTGCCGGCATTGCTGTATTACAAGTTGGAAACACCGAATGTTTATATTTTTATTTATGACAACGGCAAGCAGCGAATAAAAGAGCGTTTGCACGACCTCATTAACGGTCGCGGTAATAAGCGCACATATCCCCACCTAATAGAGAAAGTTACTGTTCTTGGTAATGTCGATAAAAACATAGGTGTATCTGCTGCATGGAATATCCTGCTCAGGAAAGCTTTTGAGGAGCATTCCCATGCTCTGGTGCTTAATGACGACATACTCTATATTCAGGATTCATTCCGTATGGGTCTTTTTATGGATAATGAAGTTATATTCAAGTCGGCCCTGTTTACCTGCGAAAGTAAGTTTGACTGGAGTGTGTTTCTTATGCCGCGCAAGACATTTGAAACTGTTGGCGAATTTGACGAGCGGATGGTACTCTACTACTCTGATAATGATTATGCCAGAAGAATTAAATTAGGCCAACAGGAGGTCGAGGAAATGCCATTTTTGAACCCGCAGCTATTCCGCCGCAGCATGTCTCTGTTAAAGGATTCAACTTTGAACAAGCAGATAGTGAGCGATAGGGATGAGTATGTTAAAAAGTGGGGTGGCCTGCCGGGAGAGGAAAAACATTTGCAACCATACAATGAAAGCGTGATATGAAAAAAGAACAAGCCGAAATGTTTTTCTCTATACTGTTTAATGGCAGGCACCACCTTGACTCTGTTATGGTGTGCGACTTCAAGCGGTTCATACTTAAAAGCACAGATATTGTAAATGGCACGGACTATTCATTTGAATTGAAGGAGTTTTATAAGAACGTAAAAGTATTTTCCTTCTTTTTTGATAAGCTAACCAACTTAGATATACAAATCGAGGAAGACCCTGTTAATTTCAAGGCTGCTAAAAAGCTATCGGTACTACATGAGCAATTAGATAAAGTAGGCTATGGTGGACATGAGTTACAAGTATGTCTTGTTCGTATTATATTCTGCCTGTTCGCTGATGACTCCGATATATGGGAGCGCAATATTTTTCAGAATTACATAGTCAACAGGACAAGGGAAGATGGTAGTGATTTGGCTATGCAGCTTAACCAGATATTCGAGGTGCTGAATACACCAGAGAATAAGAGGCTTAAGAACATAGATGAAGACCTGCTACAATTCCCGTATGTCAATAGCAAGCTGTTTGGAGAGATGTTGCACAACGCATCATTTGATAGTAAGATGCGGGATGCTTTAATTGAGTGCTGTAGATTGGATTGGGATAAAATAAGCCCCGCTATATTTGGCTCCATCTTCCAAAATGTGATGAGTTCAAATGATACTCATAAAGAAATCAGGCGGGAATTGGGAGCGCACTACACATCTGAAAGGAATATCCTGAAAGTATTAAGCCCATTATTTTTAGATGAACTACGTGAGGAGTTTAATAAGTGCAAGAACAATAAAAACAGGCTCATTGCCTTTCACGATAAAATAGCCAGTTTGAAATTCTTAGACCCTGCGTGTGGCTGCGGTAACTTTCTTGTTATTACATACAGGTATTTGAGGGAATTAGAAATTGATGTGCTGAAAGAGTTACTATTCAACCACTACGGTTTTAGGAAAGAAGTAACGAGGGATGCCAACATAAATGTGCGAACAATGATTAAGTGTTCGGTAAGCCAATTCTACGGCATAGAGGTAGAGGAATTTCCGCAGCAAATAGCCCAACTTGCATTATGGCTCACGGACCACCAGATGAACGTAAAAGCGTCATTAGAATTTGGACAGCCAATACCATCCATACCGCTAAAAGTAAATCCAAACATCATAAGGGATAATGCCGTTACAGCTAACTGGCAGGCGTTGATTACAGGTGATGATACCTTTGATTATATTTTCGGCAACCCACCTTTCTCTGGCGCACGTATAATGAAAGCAAACCCAAAAAGCGACATGGAGTATTGCTTTGGCAAATCTGATGAAGGCATTGGGTCTTTGGATTACGTGTGTGCATGGTATAAAAAGGCTGCGCTTTACTTAAAGCGTCATCAGCAGGGAGAAAAGACTAAGTGTGCATTTGTATCAACCAATTCCATAGCGCAGGGTGAGCAAGTGCCTGTATTGTGGGGTGAATTATTGGGTGATGGTATCTTCATTCACTTTGCGCACCAAACTTTCAAGTGGAACAACGAAGCCAAAGGTAAGGCGGCGGTATATTGTGTTATTATCGGGTTCTCAAACTACGACATACCTAAAAAGCAACTTTTCATCTACGAGGATATTAAGGGCAATCCCAACCAAATAACCTGTTCTAAAATAAACGGGTACTTGATTGATGCTCCCAATATCCTGATTTCAAAAAGAGGTAAGCCTATTTGTAGTGTGCCTAAAATAGTATTTGGTAACATGCCTAATGATGGTGGCAATTTCCTTTTTACCGAAGAAGAAAAGGATAGATTTATTGAGGCGGAGCCAAAGGCTAAGAAGTGGATGAAGCCTTTTATATCAGGGCATGAGTTTTTGCATGGAGAAAAAAGGTATTGTTTATGGCTTACTCATATTACCCCTGACGAATTAAAGGAACTACCAGAAGTGCGGAGCAGGATTTTGGCCGTAAAGCATTTAAGGGCGGCAAGTCCAAGAAAAGCTACCAATCTGTTAGCTGAATACCCTAAGTTGTTTGGTGAGATAAGACAACCGAATAGCGACTATCTTTTAATACCAGCTACTACGTCTGAGAATAGAAAGTATATTCCAGTAGGATTTTTTACAAAGAATGACATTGCGGCGGATAGTTGTTGCATTGTCCCCAACGCATCTTTATTTCATTTTGGGGTCATAACAAGCGCAATGCACATGACGTGGGTAAAGCATGTATGCGGTAGGCTTGAAAGCAGATACAGGTACTCAAACACCATCGTTTACAACAACTATCCTTTCCCGATAGGTGTTAGCGATAAAAACAGGGAGGCGGTGGAACGATATGCACAGGAAGTATTGGACACCAGAGCGGAGTACGATAATACCTTAGCTGAATTGTACGACCCTATTACCATGCCCGACAACCTTAAAAAAGCACACCTGAATTTAGATAGGGCGGTGGATAAGTGCTATGGCAATACCACTTTCAATAATGAAACACAGCGGATGCAGTTCTTGTTCGGGTTGTATCAGGATTATACCGCCATGTTATTCAAAGTTGAAAAGAAACCAAAGAAGAAACAGGTGTAATCTGGTATCATTCCTTCTTTTCTTTCCCTTTCTTCTTAGGTGCAGGCTTAACCGTAGATAATTCCTTTGGCTCGGTAATTTCCCCTGTGGATAATTCCATGATATATTTTGCCAATTGATTTATATCTTTGGGTCTGTGCGGTTTGTTCGTTTTCATACAGTAAAGTTACGGCAAGATTACTGTTAAGGAATTTTAACTTTCAAATTAGGACACTACCGCAAATCAGGGTGATTATCCCCTCTAAGCATGTACGTTAATTTATTAAAATAAAAATCATACACAAAATGGATAACGGAGATATTTTTATTATTTGCGCTTTAATCGTTGCTGTAATTGAAACAGTGATAATACTGGGAGTAAAAGGATACTTATTCCCAAAGCTATTTTCCAAAATCGGAAACCGAAAGGGTAATGGTGGTTCATTTTCACATACTCGAAATACAATAGGCAAATCGAACCAGTCCCTGCCATCCATGCCCCAACAATCACCAGATAGTCCTTCAGGTTTTGGATTTTCTTTTGATATTTTGCCTTTTCGGAAGCCTTAGTGTACCCGCCATCTTTAATTAGCTTTGCTCCATCAAAGGTGATGTAATACCATTCCTTATCGGGTAATGAGCCTGCATATCCGTCTTTAAGTAGTTTTTGAATGACTATATGAATATCCCGTGTGTTTAGTCGCTGTCCTTTGCGCATAAATATCACTTCTCTGGGTTGTGGGTTTGGGCTAATATCTGTTTCAAGCAATAACTGCCTTAATGTATTATCCAAAAAATAGAGTACAATAATCTAAAAACAAAATCGAATGATTAAAATACCTAAAAACGTACTGTATAAAATCTACATGACCTACTGGGGTAACCCATGCCGGTATAAGGATGAAAGCGGACAGTGGGTTAATGGTTTTCTGAATGAGAAAACAATTCAGTTTTTGCATAAAGGGGATTTGAAGCTAGTGCTTAGGGAGTTGTCGGAGCTTACAAGCTATCACGTCAACTACATCAACAAAATCATGCACAAATTCTCTGATAATAAAGACGAAGAGCTTGCGCTTGAGCAGCCAACAGAAAGTGAGCTACAGGAGTATAGGGAGCATCTGGCAGATACTATTAGCTTTGCGCCATATCCTATTGTGGACTATATCAGGCGCGAAGGTTTCCATGTGCCGGTGTTTGGTCTTGACCTGTATATGGCTGGTGTAGCTCAGAAGCCATATAAGAAGAAGGTAGCAACATCATAGGATTGTAAATTCATCGGTAAAATTGAATGGGGATATGGAAGAGGAAGAACAGTATAGTAAATTGCCATTGAGGGAGCGTTTATGCGTTCTGCGTCTATATATTAATGATATGTGCGTCAGGACATCTTCAGAGGACGCTTATTGGATAATAAGTGAGTTGCTGACAGATTGGAAAAATGAATTTGAAAATGTACATTTACAGGTAGGATTTGGTATCACATTTTTATAACTAAAACTCTAACCTGTATGGCTAATAAAAAAGAAGTCAAGAAAACCGCTGTAAAGAAAGTGGTGGCTCAGGAAAAAGCAGTAAAGAAATGTCCCCGGTGTGGTACAAAATGGGATGAACAGGAAATGGAAGAGAACCATTGTTTTTCCTGCAACTACCCACATAAAGAACAAAATTTAACCAAGCCTCTTACGCTCAGCGATATTCTCGAGGATGGTAGCGATGAAGGAGATTTGGATGAGATTGAAGACTGGTTCTGATTTTTAATTGAAAAATATTTGTGTATGAGATTGAAGCTGACGCGCCCGGTATGTGTTCTTGACTTAGAAACTACTGGCACTAACATTGATTTGGATAGAATTGTACAAATTGCCATCATAAAGAAATTCCCTGATGGCTCACCGGATGTAGAAAAGGTAAGGTACGTTAACCCGGATATGCCAATTCCTGAAGGGGCTACAGCGGTCCACGGCATTACTGATTTAATGGTAAGGGATGAGCCTAGATTCGCGTCTATTGCGCGTGGACTGTACGAGTTCATCTATGGCTGTGATATAATCAACTACAACGGCAATTCATTTGATATACCCATGCTGTACAATGAGTTGTATCGTTGCGGTATAGAGTGGAATACTGATGATATAGCATTTGTGGATGCAATGAATATCTTCAAGATAAAGGAGAGCCGCAATCTGGCGAATGCTGTTAAGTTCTACTGTGATAAAGAACATGCAGTGCAGCACGATGCGCGTTTTGATGCCATGGCTACCTTTGATGTGCTGGAGGGCCAGCTCGGGAGGTATGACGACCTGCCTATAGATATTGAGCAACTCGCCTTATATTCCAACTTCGGCAGGCGGCGCGCTGATGTGCATAATAAGTTCGTCATTGATGATAATGGTGACTATGTAATTAACTTTGGGATGAAATGCAAGGGACAGCTTGCTAAGAATGAAATTGGCTTTATCCAATGGATGCTACACCCGGAGCGCAACTTTGCGCCAGATACAAAGAAAATATGCTACAAGATTCTTGAACAGCATGGCAAGGATAACCCGCAGGTTCCGGTAATACAAAGTAAACTACTTTAATAATACAATTTAAAATATATTTGATGGCATTTGGTAAAAGAGTAAATCCTTTCAGGAAATACCTGACGGAAGAGGATAAGCTGCATGAGGCTGTGCTAAAGTATATCGCACACGCATATCATGGTGCCAAGGTGCTGCACGCTCCTCTGGAGGGCAAGCGCACTCCATTTGAACAATTCAAGGCCGCGTTGCTGGGTATAAATGAAAGTAAGGGGTTCTCTGACCTGCTTATTTTCTATAAGGGTAAAGTATTCGGGTTGGAACTTAAAACGCTATCTGGTACTTTGTCTCCTGAGCAGATAGAGTGGGGAGCTGTGTTGATTTCCTGCGGTATACCTTGGTTTGCTACATATGGAATAGACGAGGCGATAAAGTGCGTGGATGATAATTTAAAGCCGTTGAAAGCTGTTCGCAAATAAACGGCACACTTTTTGCGGTACAAGCCAAAAATACACACATGATTGAGAGTAAACTCTATGACAGGTATAAGATTATATCGCTTATATCAGATAGATTTGATATTCATAACCCATACGAAAAGACTAACAAGCCGCCGTATCCGATGTGCCGGGCGTTCATTTACTATTTCTTACGAAAAATAAATGTTGACAGGTATTCATATCCGCTTCTTGGGCGTATGTTTGGTAAGCATCACACGACCGTTATGTTTGGTGTGGCCAAGATAGAGCAGTACGTTAATAACGACCCAAACTATAAGCATATGGCTATTGAGATATGTGAGGTGTTGCGGGATAATGAAAGTATATCGCAGTTTATATACCAGCGCATAGCTAAAGAGCTGGAGGCTATACCGGAGAAGGAATTGGTTTATTTGTAAATTTAAAAGGTAAATGTGGAGTTGCCAGCCTTAATCAGGCAGGTAAAATGCTTGTAAATGGTTGGACTGTCGATGTAATAGCTCATATATTATCGTATGCGAAATTCTAAATAATAAGTAAAATTAAAAAGATGAGAAAAATAATACTAAATTGGCTTTTTGGATGGTATGCGATACCTAAGTATTGTTCTGCTATTGATTTCTATAAGAATATAAAGTGGGATAGTGAGGAGTCTGGCGTGATGAATCGTGTACGGGAGAACCGTAGTATAAAATCAATTTTAGGTTTTGTAATTGTTCTCGTTAAGTATGAGGATGAGGTTGTGATATGGCGCATATTCGACAACAATCAGCAAAACAAAAACATATATATTGTGCCATCTTATGAGGTATTGATAAAAACGCTGCATGACATCTTGAATCTTGGTATCATCACTAAGGGAAGCGGCGCAGAATTGCGGATGCTGAATAATCAACCTGTAGATTTTTTCAGGGAATCGGGTAACATTGATGCACATAAATATATACTGGCTTAATGGACCCACAAATAACACAATTATTTCAGCTCCTAAAAAGCGAACGTTTTATCTTCTCTAATGAGAAATTCGTTCAACAGGAGATTGAAAAGTTACTTTTAAAGAGCGGCCTGCCTTTTAGGAGAGAGTTCATATTTAATGAGGAAAGTACCATAGACTTCCTGATGGATAGCGGTATAGGCATTGAGGTGAAGATAAAAGGCAATAAGCGTGCTATATACCGGCAGATGGAGCGGTATGCTGAATTGGAGCAGGTGAAGCAATTGATATTGGTAACGAGCATTAGCACTGGTCTTCCTGCTGATTTTAACGGTAAACCAGTGTACATATTTAACATCAGTAGGGCATGGATGTAACGAAAATAGAAAAAACATACGGTAGTATAAGACGTACTATAAAGAAGGTAAAAGGTAAGGATGTTCCATATTGGACCGTCACCGATGCTGAACCTCACGTGTGTATAAAGCTGAAGAGTATATTCACGCACATCAAAAAATCATCAATACCGCCGTATGATTTCATTGATACCCCGGAGAATTGCTTCGACCTTTTGTGGTTTATGGAGCGGTACCCGCTGGATATATCTGCGCACGATGCCAAGATGCTGGCGAAAGGACAGAAGATAAGAGTTGCTACCTATAATGCTGCGCAACGCCTGCTGTTGCCAGAGTATCAATCAGTAATGGAGGCGCAGGGGTTGAATGATGGGTGTGAAGCCCGACAATACCAGCTGAAGGGTAGTGAGTTCTTTTCTATGATGGGTAGGTTCTTGCTTGGTGATGAAATTGGGTTAGGTAAGACGCTTACTGCGATACTCTCTTTTCTTAATCCAAAGAGGCGACCTGTGGCTGTTGTTATGCAGACGCATATGCCTAAGCAATGGGAGGGTGAAGTAAAAAGGTTTACTGGCCTGCGGGTTCATATTGTAAAGACCAGAAATCCTTATGATTTACCAGAGGCAGATGTGTACATTTTTAAGTACAGTTCCCTTTCCGGCTGGACAAACCTTTTTACGTCCGGGTTCTTCACCACTGTAGTATTTGATGAGGTGCAGGAGTTAAGGCATAATGGTACAGATAAATACGATGCTGCTTACATCCTGAGTACAAATGCGCAGTATGTTATGGGTATGTCCGGCACTCCTATATACAACTATGGCGATGAGATATTCAACATACTTGATTTGCTAAAACCCAATTGCCTTGGGGATAGATACTCGTTTATGCTGGAGTGGACATCTGGTGGTAAGCGCGTGAAAGACCCGAAGGCTTTGGGTACGTTCCTGCGGGATAGCCTGCTTATGCTCAGGCGCACAAGAAAGGATGTTGGCAGGGAGTTGCCGCCGGTGAATAAGATAGTCTACACTGTAGAGCATGATGAAGCTGCTATGGATAAAGATTTGGAGCTTGCGAAGGTGTTGGCAATGCGCGTAGTCGGTGGTGGTGGGTTTATGGAACGTGGGCAGGCTGCAAGGGACTTAGATATACTCGTGCGCCACGCTACAGGTGTAGCGAAGGCTAAGAGCGTGGCTGCGTTTGTGCGGGTGCTGCTGGATAGTGGAGAACCTATTGTACTGGCGGCGTGGCACCGGGAGGTGTATGACATCCTGTTGGAGGATTTGGCAGAGTATAACCCTGTAATGTATACCGGTAGTGAGTCCCCGTCACAAAAGGAACGCGCAAAAAGTGATTTCATAACTGGCAAGACTAAGCTCTTTATTATATCTTTAAGGTCTGGTATTGGCCTTGATGGTTTGCAGCATGTGTGTAATACTGTTGTGTTTGCTGAGTTGGACTGGTCCAATGCAGTAATGGGGCAGGTGGTCGGGCGCGTTGACCGTGACGGTCAGGGAAATCAAGTAACGGCATATTATCTGGTAAGCGATAGCGGGAGTGACCCTGTGCTGATTGATATACTGGCACTGAAAGCATCTCAGCAACATGGTATTATAGACCCGATGGCGGCAGTTCCAGAGCAATATAGTGATGAGAGCCGCATAAAGCTGCTGGCGCAGCAGTATTTAGAGAAGGTGTAGATTATTATATTATTTAGTTATAGAAAAATAAAAAAACATGAAAATACTAAATTTATATGCTGGAATTGGCGGCAATCGCAAGCTTTGGGATTCAACTGGTGAACACGAAATTACAGCCGTTGAGTACGACCCTAAGATTGCATCTATATACAAAGGTTTCTTTCCTAATGATACAGTTATTGTTGCTGATGCACATCAATATCTTATTGAAAATTACAAGAAATACGATTTTATCTGGGGTTCCCCCCCCCCTGCCCAACGCATAGCCAAGTGAACCACTTTTTAAATGCACAAGGGGTTATCCGTTATCCCGATATGTCTTTGTATCAAGAGATTATATTCCTTCAGTATTTTTGCAAGGGCTTGTATGTAATTGAAAATGTAAAAAGTTATTATGAGCCTCTGATAAAACCGCAAATATCAGGCAGGCATTACTTCTGGAGTAATTTTAAAATTCCAAAAATGATAACCGAAACTACTATTGGTGGATTTGGTAGTGGGAAGCAAAGTGATATTGGTCGGTTTGGTCCCGTAAAAAGCCTGAAAGGTAAAAGAACGGAAGGTATGAGGGATAAAAATCTTATCGAAAATATGGGTAAACCATCAGATAGGAATTCACCAAATAATTTAAACAGGAAAGTATTGAACAATTGCTGTCATCCAGAAATAGGTCTCGCTATACTCGAGAGCGCACTAGGAATTGAAAGGGAAAAATCAGTTAAAAACGGACAATTGTTTTAATAGGTAACTATATACCTATTCACCCTAAAAAGTAAAAATAAATGGGCAGCATAAACGGACAGAAACACAATCCAGCGATAATCGGTAAGTACGCCCACGTCAACCCTAATGATGTGGTATTTACCCCTGATTGGCTCGCAAAGCAGATAGTGAGCATGTACCCTATTTCGGGTGCAATATTAGAGCCTTGCAAGGGTGAGGGGGCTTTTTTAAATCATTTGCCAGCTAATACAGAGTGGTGTGAGATTGCAGAAGGACGAAATTTTTATGAATTTGATAAAAAAGTTGATTGGCTGGTTACAAATCCACCATATTCCGACTATAATAGATTTTTAAAACACGCCTTTTTACTTGCTGATAACATTGTTTTATTAGTTCCTGTTGCAAAAATGTTTAAGTCAATGGGAACACTAAAATTGATAATGGAATACGGTGGATTTGTTTCAATACACACCCTACCTGCAAGTAAAGCGGGTTTTCCTTTCGGTTTTCCATGTGCGGTTTACTATTTGAAAAGAAATTATAAAGGAGAAACTAAGATAGAAATGTTGAATTGCAATGACAAAGTAGAAACAAAAACACTTTTTGAACAAGAGTAAATAAGTATATAGTTACCTTTTAATATTTATGATAAAAACAGAGCAAGATTTAATTGACATAATTGCAAAAGGACAATCTGGTATTTACGATAAAAATGCCTCTTTGGTGAGGTCGTTAGCTGGTAATATTAGGAGTGTTATTGAGTTAAAGAACCCACTGAGTGGCGGTATCCTTGTTTATCGAATTGACAAATACCTACAGATTATCAACCCGGCGTTTCAGGCTGAAATAAATTGGTTCAATGAGGCTAAGAGGGGGTTGGAATTATGGGTGAACGACTTGGTTATTTCCAATAGGATTTTAGGTATAAAAAATGATAACGTCTACGATGTGAGTGTTTTTAAAAAAGCAATAAAGCTGAAATATTTTCTTTCTGAAATGCCGAAGGATACCGACATTTTTAAAGTTACCTTCAAGGAAATGGTAGAGCTGGTGGAGTTGGGTGCGCGGCAATTCAACCAATTGTGAGTAAATTCACAATGGCGTTGCTGTTATTTGGCACATAAATTGCTCTGTTAATGTAAATTCATTAAGGTAACTACATACCTATTTACCCATAAAAATCAGTAACTTCGAAACCAAATGCAAAAAGCCTACCACTACCGCATTTATCCCACACCTGCTCAAATCCAACAGATTGAGCGGACATTTGGTGTATGTAGATTGGTATACAACATGGCATTGCGTATCAAAAAGGATGCTTATAGGGAGCAACAAAAGAACGTATCCGCATACGAC
>TBL_comb47_HYPODRAFT_10001704_pt1 | contig 28176 bp, 18 predicted proteins | sample TroBogypolimnion_40_FD_10682 | JGI IMG/M metagenome (IMG submission 10682) | reverse complement strand
CCCCGCAGGCATGCCGGGCCTACGAGGATACCGACTTGGGCATGCGCGCCATTCGCGCGGCCGGCATGGAGGCTGTGGACGTCCGCCACCTCCGCGGTCACGAACGGGCCGGAAGACCCTGGTAAGCGGCCGAGTGTGAGCGCTGGGCGGGTGCCTTCAACGGGCACCCACGCAATAAAGCTGTTTTTCTCCGCGGAACAAGATCCGGCCGCCCAGCGGTACCGGCGAGGCGATCAAGCGGTCAGCAAAATCATTTTGGGCCAGCACTTCAAAGGGGCCCTCGGCGCGTACCACAAACACCACGCCGTCCTCGCGCGCCGCGTAGAGATTTCCACCCGCCACCAATGGCGAGGCGTAATACTTGTTGGCATGTTTGGGGAGCGCGCCTTGCCAGAGGGGTTTTCCGTCCGATGGTGAGACGCACACCACCTCGCCTCCGTCGCGAAGAATGTACACCCGGCCTCGGCTTTCCGCCGGGGTGGGCACGAACGAGCCGAGGTCTTTTTGCTTCCATGCCCGGTGAGTGGTGGTGACATCGCCGCTTCCGTTGAGCCGGATGCCGTGGAGCACTTCTCCCCGGCCATAGGGGACGACCACCAAATCGCCGCTCACCACGGGAGAGGCCACAGCCGGCCAGTAACTGCGTCCGTCCGGGTTGAAATCACCGCAGTCCCACAGGGTCCGGCCATCCACCGGATCGTGCGCCGTCAGATGGGTTGCGCCCCAAACCAGGATCGCCTCTTTTCCCTGCTGCCGAAGGGTCATGGGGGAGGCATAAGAGTGGTCCCCCTCCAGCGGCGTGGTATATTCCCGGGCGACCTTCCAATGCAGCGCGCCGGTCAGTTTGTCGAAAGCCGTGAGCCATGATTGACCGTTGCGCAACAGGGCGACCACCACGTCCTTCTCGGTCAATGTCGGCGTGCTGCCGAAGTCCCAGTAAAGCGTGTCCCGGCCGAAATCCTCCGACAGGTGGTTGGTCCAGCGTGAGCGACCATCTAGGTCGAACGCTGCCAATTCACCGCTCTTGAAATAGACAAACAGGCCTTGGCCGTCGGTTACGGGCGAGGGATTACTCCCGGACCCGTTCTTATTCTTGCCGGGTGTCTCGGGGCCTAGTTCTCTGAGCCACAGCCGCTTCCCCGTGTCGTCAAAACTCAGCACCGCGTTGTGTCCCTCGCTGGCCGCGGTCAGGTAGATCCGCCCGTTCCAGACTGCCGGTGTGGAACAGCCTTTGCCGGGCAGGGGCGCCGTCCAGGCGAGGCCGTTCGTCGCACTCCACTTCACCGGAAAGGTGCCGCCTTCCAGGCTGCCGTTATCACTGGGGCCCCGCCAGTGGGGCCAGTTGGCGGCCTCGGCTGCTGGAGTTGCCAGGATCGGGCCTGCCCCGATCGCAGCGGCCAAGCCAGCGAGAACGGCTAACGTCCTCGCCGTGCACACTCTGCGTTTGGCGGCATTCGGCCTCAGCCTGCCTTCAGAGAAGTGGATCGTCGGTTCTAATCGTCGCACACCGTTATTCATGGTGGGGCGATGGTAGACCGATTCCGGGCCGAAGACAAAACAAACGGCTGCCCTGCCGCCCGAACCTGGCCGAGCTTTTGTGCGTGTCATCCGGTGGACGCTCGTTAGATTGCCACGATGTCTGAAAGGCTGCATCCAATCCGAACCGTTCTCACCGCCGCATTCCTGTTCGCATGGCAACCCGCCGAGGCCGCCAACCTATCCTTGACCGACCACGGAATCCAGGCGGACGCCGGCAACCTGGGGCAGTTCATGCTCAGCTTTCCCAACCTGCTCTCCGAAGGACAGGACGAAACCTACCAACCCATCGAGAAAACCCTGGCGGGGGCCCAAGCGGTGGTAAAATACCCGGGCGGCGGGACGGTCACCATCACCCAACCCTCGGCCGACACGATCACGCTCGAAGGCTTGGGCCTGCCAGCCGATGCGCGCAAACTGCGGGTCGAGATGTTCATCGATTTCGGGCTTAATGAGGGCGGCACCTGGCAGACGGAAGGCGGGCAGGCCACCCCTTTCCCCAAGCAGAAGCCCGCCAAGCCATTCCTCTACCAAGGAAATAACGGTCGGTTGAAACTCGCGAATGCGCAGGGCAAAACCCGCGACGTGTCTGCTGACGACGCCTACTATACGGGCCTAAGGCCGCCCACCACCGACGCCTTCGGTGGCCTGCCCGGCAGCGGCGCCAAATACCACTTGAAGAAAACGGGCTTTTTCCACACCGAACCAGCCGCGCAAAAGCAGGTGCTGGTAAACCCCGACGGCAACGTCACCTTCCACCTCGGGATCTGCGGTTTCCAGCCCAGCGATGACTTTACCTATATCGAGGGGCGCGAGTCCGTCTACGAATGGCTGCCCTCCTACGAAAGTGAGTTCCGGACTGCCTTCGCTGCCGATCCCTGGTGGAGCCATCGGGCATTTTCGTTCTACGTGGCCAATCTCATCCGGAAATACGGCCGTCCCTATAACTCGGAGGAGTGGGCCGACCGCATGGTCCCGCGCGTGCGGAAATGGGGCTTCAACGCCTCCGGCGCCTTCTCCGGTGTCACCGAGGCCCAGAAACATGCCCACTTGCCTTATGTGAGGTCGCTTCCCCTGGGGGCTTGGGAGCTGGGTGGACATATCAACGGGCTCAACGGGCTCTTTGATCCGTTCGATGCCGGCGCGATCGCTAAAATGGATAAGCTCTTCTCCGACCAGGTTGCCGGTAACGCGAAGGACCCGCTGCTGGTCGGGTACTTCCTCGCCAACGAGCAACCTTTTGAGGACATCCCCCGGGTCATCCCCTCGCTCAAGGCCAGCCAGGCCGCTAAGCGGCGCCTGGTCGAGATGCTCCGGGAGAAGTATCAAACCATCGCCGCCTTCAACCAGGCCTGGGGAATGCAGGCCGCCAACTTTGACGCCCTCAAAGACCCCGGACTCCCCACCACCTCCAAAGCCGCCGCCGCCGACCTGCAAGCGTTCACCGGCCTATTCATTACGGAGTACTACCAGCGCGTCACCGAAACCTTCCACGTTTACGATACGAACCACCTCTTGCTCGGCAGCCGCTGGCAACCTGGCACCGCGAACAACGAGCAACTCTGCCGCATCGCGGGCCGATATCTGGATGTGATCAGCGTCAATTACTACACCTACGGTCTCGACACCGCCTTCCTCGGCCACCTCCACACCTGGTCGGGCGGAAAACCCATGATGCTCAGCGAATACTATTGGTCGTCCTACTCCGACACCGGCTTGCTCGGTGGCAAGGAGCTGGGCAGCCAGCGGGAGCGCGGCCTGGCCTACCGCAACTACGTCGAGCAGGCGGCCGCACTCGGATACGTGGTCGGGATCGAGTGGTTCACCCTGATCGACCAGGCCCGCACCGGCCGTTTCTTCGAGAAATTCTCCGGCGAGAAGGCCAACACCGGGCTCCTCAGCGTCACGGACCGGCCTTACCAGGACTACCTCGACGAGATGGCCAAGGCCAACTATCGCATCTATGACGTCCTCTTCAGCCTGCAGCCGCCCTTCAGCTACGCTGACCCACGGTTCTCGACCGGGAAATAAGGACCGGCTGGCAGGCAGGAGTCCACCAACTCAGCGATCCCAGGCAGCGCGTTCCTGACTGGCCCGGAGAGCTCCAAGGTCATGCCGGACAAGCCGTCCACGGAAACCGTGATCAAATCCACCTCGGGTAACCTTCCCAAAAGCGCCGCCGCCTCAATCAAGTCCTTTAACCCGAGGTCGTGCGCGGCCAGCGTCGGTGGAAAATCGTTGGCAAATCGGGGGCGCACCCGCGACACGGTCCCCGCGGGCTTTTCGTCGGACGCTGCGTCGATGAGAATGATGCGGGAGTAGTCCAGGAAGAGACTCAGGAGGTGAAACCCTCCGGTGCCTCCGTCCACCAGGTCGGCCCGGTCGGCGAATCCCGCCCGCTCCAGGTAACCGATCGCTTCCACGCCAACGCCCTCGTCGCCCATCAGCCGGTTCCCTACCCCGAGGACCAAAGGTCGACGGCGGCTCGCGTCAGCCGTTCGCTCAGTGCCCGGTCCGGGCCGCTCGCTGGAGTTCATGGGTCAAGCTTACAGCCTAGCGATGCGGCTGGCCCCAGGCCCTTTTCGCCCCCGGCTCCAAGAGCCTGTCGCAACAAAGTCAACCGCCCGCTTTCCCATCCGCCGCGGAGGCAGACGGTTTCGCCGACCGCAGGTCGGTCAACACCCCTTCCTTCCCAGAGGGATGGTAGTCCTTCTCGATGAACTTCCATCCGCCGCCCATGGACGAAATCTCGCCCCGGCCTTCCACGTAGTCGTGATAGAAAACCAGGTAAACGTGGACGATCGAGAACAGGATGAAAAACCACATGAACAGGTGATGCCACTGACGCACGGCGAAATCGCCGCCCAGGAGGGGCACGATCCAGGCGAATAACCCGGGAAACCAGGATTTGCTCATGGCGGCATACAAGCCAAAGCCGGTGATCGACTGGAACAGGAAGGCCAGGAAGGTCAGAAAATAGGTGAAGCCCGCCATCGCGTTGTGCCCGATCGTCTCGATCGGCTGGTTCTCCGCCTGCAGGATATCCACCGCCAGCACGTCTTTGATCTCCTTGAGCTGGTTCTTCCGGTAAATAATGAAATTCTTCCAGCTCGCATAACGATTGCCCACGAAACCCCAGTAAATCCGAAAGGCGAAGTTGAAGAAGAATATATACGCCGCCGCGAAGTGCAGGAACCGGATCGTGCCAAACCAGTAGGAGAACGAGGCCTCCGAGGCTCGTTGAATGGCCAGCGGTTGGCCGATCAGGTAGCCCGTGCCTGACAACACCACGATGCACAGGGCGTTNAGCCAGTGGTAAAGCCGTACCGGGATTTCCCACACATACACCCGGCCCAGGGTCGTCTTTTGCATGAGCGCCTCTCGCTAGTTGATGGTCACGCGGTTGAGCGTGCGCCCGNGCTCATCGTACAGATGGACGGCGCAGGCCAGGCACGGGTCAAAGGAATGAATCGTGCGCAGCACCTCTAACGGCTTGTCGGGGTCGGCGATCGGCGTCCCAATGAGCGATGCCTCATAAGCGGACCGCTGNCCTTTGCCATCGCGCGGCGATGCATTCCANGTGGATGGCACCACCAGTTGATAATTGTCGATCTTCTGGTCCTTGATGACAATCCAGTGCGCCAGGGCGCCGCGCGGCGCTTCGCTCAGCCCCACTCCCCGGGCGACCGTCGGCCAGGTGGAAGGCTCCCACTTCTCTTGGTTGAACAGGCGCGCGTCGCCATTCTTGATATTCGCCAGCAGATCGCCGTAGAATTCCTTCGCCCAATTGGCCACCAGCAACGTCTCCAGGCCCCGCGCGGCAGTGCGGCCCAGCGTGGAGAACAGCGCCGTCAGGGGCACCTCCAGCTTCCGGAGCGCCATGTCCACCACCTCCTTGATATCGGATCGCCCGCTGGCATACCCGACCAGCAGTCGCGCTAGCGGGCCAACCTCCATCGGGTGCCCGTTCCAGCGCGGAGTCTTGAGCCACGAATACTTCCCCGCCACGTCCAGTTGCTCATACGGCGGCTTGGGCCCGGTGTAGTTGAACTTGGTTTCCCCATCCCAGGGATGGCGCGCCGCCCCGTCGCCGTCCGAATAGGCATACCACGAATGCGCAATCGATTCCTGCACCTGCCGGGGGTCTTTGCCATCAACCTCATAGACCTTCCCCAACTCCCGATCCAGGATGACTCCGCGTGGGAACTTGAACTTGCCGGGACTGCCAAAGCCGTTCGTCGGCAGGTCCCCGTACGCCATGTAATTGGCCAGCCCGCCACCGATGGCGGCCCAGTCCTTGTAAAACCCCGCCACCGCCATCAGGTCGGGGATATAGACCTGTTCCACGAAGGTCTTGGCGTCCTCCAGCAACTTCCCCACATAGGCCAGCCGTTCCGCGTTGATGGCGTTGGCCTCGTCCAGGTTGATCGAACCGGGGGCGCCGCCCACCAGGTAGTTCGGATGCGGGTTCTTCCCTCCGAAAATCGTATGCACCTTCACGATTTCCTTCTGCCACTCCAGGGCCTCGATATAATGTGTCACCCCCAGCAGGTTGACCTCCGCCGGCAGCCTCATCGCCGCATGGCCCCAATAGCCGTTGGCAAAAATCCCCAACTGCCCGCTCTGCACAAATCCCGCGATCCGCTTTTGCACGTCGCCGAAATAGGCCGGCGACGACTTGGGCCAGCTTGAAATGCTCCGCGCGATCTCCGAGGTCTTCACCGGGTCCGCCTTGAGCGCGTTCACGATGTCCACCCAATCCAGTGCGTGCAGATGGTAGAAGTGGACCACATGGTCCTGCATGTACTGCGCGCAAAACATCAGGTTTCGCACCAGTTCGGCGTTCGGTGGAATCACGATGCCCAGCGCGTCCTCCACTGCGCGAACCGAGGCTAGCGCGTGGACCGTCGTGCACACTCCGCAAGTGCGTTCCGCGAAGGCCCAGGCATCCCGCGGGTCGCGCCCCTTGAGAATGATCTCCAGCCCCCGGACCATCGTCCCGGCGCTAAAGGCGTCCTTGACCTTCCCATCCTCCACCTCGATCTCCAGCCGCAGGTGCCCCTCGATGCGAGTGATGGGATCGATAACAATGCGTTTGGCTGCCATCTCACTTTCCTCCTTGTTCGGCGCGGTCATCCTTTACGTCCTCGCTGCTGCGCATCTCTTCCTTGATGAGATGCCGCTTGCGAATATTGGTGACCACCGCATGGGCTGCCACCCCGGCGACGGCCGCGCCCGCGGCCGCCAGTCCCACCGTGTCCGCCGTGGTCTCGATGCCAAATCCGGGGAACGACGGCAAATGCTGGTAGAAAGGTCCGTTGTCCCAGAAGTTGGCCTCGCTGCACCCGATGCAGCCGTGGCCCGATTGAATCGGAAAACTCACCCCGTTGTTCCAGCGCATCACCCCGCACGCGTTGTACGTTACCGGTCCCCGGCAACCCATCTTGTAGAGACAATACCCCCGCTTGGCGTTCTCGTCGTCAAACGAGTTCACGAACAGTCCCGCGTCGTAGTTGGGCCGCCGATAGCATGTGTCATGCACCCGCCGCGAGTAGAAAGCCTTGGGCCGCCCCAAGCCGTCCAACTGCGGGATCCGGTCGAACGTCAGCAAATGCACAATCGTCCCCGTCATCACCTCCGCAATAGGCGGGCACCCCGGCACCTTGAGCAGCGGGACCCCCGAAATAATCTCGTGGATGGGTGTGGCCCGGGTCGGATTGGGCTGGGCGTTCTGCACACACCCGTTGGAGGCGCAACTTCCCCAGCACACCACCGCTTTCGCCCCCGCGGCGGCCTCCTGGACGATGTCCAACGCGGTCCGCCCCCCGATACAGCAGTAAACCCCGCCGTCGGCCGTCGGCACCGACCCCTCCACCAGCATCAGGTAATTCCCCTTGTGCTTGGTCATGGTGTCATGCAAGGCCTCCTCGGCCTGCTTCCCCGCGGCCGCCTGCAGGGTCTCCGTGTAATCGAGCGAAATCTGGTCGAGAATCAGGTCCGTCACCAGCGGGTGCGAGGATCGCACGAACGACTCCGAGCAGCACGTGCACTCCTGAAAGTGGAACCACAACACCGGCATCCGGGGTTTGGTTTCCAGGGTCTTGGCGATCTGCTCGGCCGCGCTCGCAGGCAGGCCGAGCAAGGCCGCCATCCACGTGCAAGCCTCCAGAAATTCGCGGCGTGACACTCCTCTGGCTTGCGCGTGCTCCCAGACGGTGGGGCGAGAGTCTCTCGGCATAAAAACCTTTCAGCGCTTAACTATTATTGTTGTGCTTGGTTAGTTACCCTTGTCTCATGCCACTCGACCGGAGGCAACACCTTTTTTGCTTATTGCTTCTCCTATTTTGCGCTCCCCCATTCCCTCGTTCCCTGGTTCCAACTCCGCCCCGATCTGCGCCCTGCGTCAACGCCAACACCCCTCGCTAGGCGTGTCGATGTCCATATCACGTTCGGAGCGCCAACCACGCCGCTATACCAACCCGCCGGACGGAAGGCTGGGCGAAGCCCCGGTTAGCCCGCGCGAAACCATCAAAGCCCTAAAAGGGCGTAACCAACGGGGGGATTCCTGTCCGAAGAAGATTCACAACGACGAAAAAGGAAGACGAGTTTTTCAGCGAATGACATGGAGAACAATCAGCCGAAGAAGATCCATTCCAGATCGTTAGTTTGTGTCTGTTCTGTTTCACCGCCGACATAATACCTTCTGACCTCTGTCACCGAGAGCGGTGTGGGTGAGTAGGGTGAGGTCGCCCTGATACCCGCCGGGGTTGACGCCGGCGACATCGGCGATGATGAAGTGCTCGACCAACTCCTGGATGGTGAAGCCAGTGTCGCAGGTCTCACTGCGCGCGAGGCTGGACTCGTCGGTGATGAAGCCGGTCGGCTTGTGGTCATCTCACTCGACATCATCGGTTGGGTGTTGAATGAGCGTTTGAATTGATAATCGATTTCAGTGCTTCACGTTCCAACTGGGCGGGGAGGGGGTGATACCGAGTGTCGCTAGCGGGCCGGCGTTGCGCCTGCCCGTGCGGTGGCAAGTGACGCGCACGGGGTGAGGGCGCATATTCACTCAGCCGCCTCCGTTGCCACCACCCTGTAAATAAAAGTCGGCTGCGGATTCTCAGCCGACTTAGCGCACACACGAACCAGTCAGCGCCGGGCTATTGATCACCCAACTCGCAGCGAACATCCAGTTATGGTGAGACGCTACACTAGCGCCGCTGGCTCTGCTAAGCGGTGAATCAATTGTAAAATGTTAACATGGCGACAGTCAGCATTTGCAGGCAATCGATCCATAGTGCGATAGGTCCAAACCCACGCCCCCTTCTCATTGGCAAAACGCGGAAAGTTGTCGGAGGGCTTTACAGGTGGTTACTATTCGATAACTCATTGAACACCAATGCTATAGATGAAAACTGCCGAACCTCATCTTGACTCATGTCGGGGTGGTTTACGGTCGGGACGGCCCTTTCGCCGGATCGAATGATACCTCGAAACCGCTCCAACATATTGCACATAAGGTACTTGCCAAAGTCCACTCCGGGCGTGAACGACCAGTGGCATAGTTGATGCTTCCTTGATGAGGCGATGTCTAGAGGGCCCAGTAAGCCCGACTGCATTAAACGACGGGATTCATATGAACCTAATCAGCAATAAAGTTTGGGCTGCCTTGGCTGTCGCCTCGCTCGCCGCGACGGCTACTCAGGCAGCGAGTATCACCGGCAGCCTGTGGGTCAACCAAGTCTCCGCCTCACAATCTGCAACAATCAAGAACATCCCAACCACCACGCCGGACGTCACCTTCAGCGTCAACTCACCGCTGAACTTTAACAGCTATGTCGGCGGTTATACAGTCGGTGGATTCCTCCAGAGTGGCGGCGCGACTATCCTAACAGGCTCAGACCTCTCCGGTCATAGCCTCGACAACACGTTCATCGCCTTTATGGGGCAGGTTACCGTCGCCAATGGCGAAACCTTCACTGTGACCCACGATGATGGGTTGCAGCTTAAAATCGGTGAGTCGCTCCTGATCAACGAGCCTGGGCCGTTCGCTCCCACCACTGACACTTGGACGTATACCGGGAATCCGGGTACTTATCCGTTTGTGTTGACTTACGGCGAGTCCTGGGGAGCTCCGGCAGTGCTCCAAATCAGCCTTCCGCTGGAGAACGTTCCTGACGGCGGCGCCACGATCGCCCTGTTGGGTGGCGCAATCACCACGCTCGGCATGATGTACCGCCGGGTCCGCAAGTAAGTGCGGAGGATTGTCGACTTTCACCTAGGGCGCGGCCGGAAGGCTGCGCCTTCTTTGTTGTGCGCCCGGCAGGGCGCACTGACTAGCACCCGCGTCTCGTTCTGCTTCCCCGTCTTGTTTTTCTGCGCCCTCGAACACGAAGGAGGCGCGCGGTGTTCCGGCCCCTTCTGGGCCCACATGAAACTCAAAACGGCAGGGAGACTCTTCGGCGGCGGTGATTGTCAGCGTGAAACTGTGGCCTCAATCCTCGGAATCAAGCCTGGGCTGCGCCGGGGAGCCATGTCCGGCACCAAGTCTGGCCCACTCCGGGCCCAGTGACCTCCCGCCAACCCCGCGAGCGGCAAATCGGAACCCGTCCGACCCAATCCAACCTAATCCGACCTTGCCTCAACCCCCGGCGCGCCTCCTATTCCCTGGCCAGTGCCTCGATGAGGCGCGTCATCTTGGCATAACCGCCCGCTCCCTGGTACTCGAGCTCGCCTTCCCAGACATAGCGCACGTGGCCCCGCTTATCCACCAGGTAAATTGCCGGCCAAATCCGTTGCTGCCAGCGGTTCCAGTTCTCCCGCTGAGGGTCTAGCAGCACGGGATAGGTAATAGCCAGATCCTTGACCTTCTGCGCGACGTTCTCTGCGGCGCGCTCACGCTCCGTCTCGGGCGTGTGGATCCCGATGATCTGCACGGAACTGCCAGGAAAGGCTCTCTGCCACCGCTGATAATAAGGCAGGTTATGCCGGCAGTTGATGCAGTCGAACGTCCAAAAGTGGAGGATGGTTACTTTGCCCTTGAGCGAGGGGGCCGAAAGGGAAGCGTTTTTCGCGCCGTTCAGCCAGGCTTGGCCGATGAGCTCGGGCGCGGCGACTGTGGCCAGGTTGGTGGCGAGGGTCGTCGCCGAGGCCTCCGCACCCCGGGCACTGGCGGCAGTCAGCCACGCCAAAGCCAAGGCCAGCCCAGCCACGCGGCGGTAAAGGTCCCTTCCCCGGTGAGTTCCGATCATGCTCGGAATATCATGGCGGATGGCCGCAGTGTCAACCGCACCACGCCCGGGCCGGGAGGAGGCCGTCCGGAAGCTTTTTGGTGAACTCCAGCGGGGCAGGGTGGATTGCTCCCAGCTCGCCGAGGAGTTCAACTGGTTTCTCTCCCCCGAAGAGACGTGTATGGGCGATTGAGAAGCCTGTTCTGAAGGTTCCGCTGAGCCTCGCCTGCTCGACCGGCTTCGCACCAGGCACAGCCGCTCGCGCGCCTATTTCCCGTATCCAGCCATCGGCTTGCCGTCCTCACCCAGCTTTCCGCAGGCCCACAGCACTCCGCGCGTGACGAGGTCTAAATAGCGCGGGTCATCCACCGTCTGGTTGTTGTGGCCAATGGTGGTGGTGAAAACGCGAGTGTTACCCAGGTATTGGTTGGTCCAGACCACGACGAAGTCGCTGGTGCGTTCCGTGCCGTTGGCGCCTTTGCTGACCTGCTTGCCATGGGCCAGGGGATGCGCGGTGGGGAAGATCTTGATGTTATTGTAGAGCTCCTCGCCGATGGTCGTCCAATCCGCCAGGTCCTTGGTGATCGGACTCTCGTGGTCGGTGAAGGAAATCGCGATCGGGAGCTGGGCGCCGTGCCCGCTGGATTGCAGACCGAGGTACTCGAACCACAACGCGTGGGGCGTGCCGTTGGTCGCCGGTTTGTTCGGGTCGCCAATGCGATAGGAATGCACGCCGCAATGGAGGTTCACTCCCGGGATGCCGTCGCGATGAGGCTTGAGCACCGCCTCGACGATCGCCTCGTTATTGATGTCCGCCCCGCATTCGTCATGGATGACCACGTCGTAACCCTTGGCGTACTCGGGGTTCCCGAGGATCGGCAGCTTCGGGCTCGTGCTGCCGTCGGCCACATAGATGATGTCGACCTTGAGATTGGCTCGGGCTTCGAGGCCGTTCTTCAGCAGGTCTTTTTGTTTCGCGTAGTCATGGCAACATCCCCCGGTAATCAGCAGCGCCTTCAAAGCTGGGGTTTCGGCGGCGGGCGACGGTTGAACGCCCAGCACTACTGCCGTGCAGAGGACGGAAAGAATCAGGCTCGATTTCATAAATGTATTGTCAGGCCCTCGTGACGAGGTTCCGGGTGAATATCACAACCCGTGGCCAAACGCAACCTCCGTCGCAACCTTCGTCCAAGGGTCCCAGCCTGGATCCCGGTGCCGCTCCCGGCTCGCAATAGGACCTTCCGGGATCAGCGCTATCGGTGCTCCCCGCCGACTACGTCGCACTCCGGCAAGGCGAGGGCGAACGGCTCCAAGAGCATCGGCCGATCATGCCCCAGAAACTCCTCGCAGATTTGGAAGAAACCCACCTTGGTACTGGCCCGCCGGACCTCATGAAGAAACCGGCCGGTGGGTTCAACTCCGACCCCGAGGTAGTTCATGTATTTCTTCATCCGTTGGACTTGAGAGAGCTCGCGCGCCCCGGGGCAGCGGGTCATCTCGTAGAGTGCCTGGACGTAAGCCAGGACTTCGAATCCGCTGGGGACATAGAGCGGTTTACCCTGTTGGTGCGCCCGGATCTGCTGGAAAAGCCAGGGGTTGCGGATGGCTCCCCGGCCGATCATCAGCCCACGCGCCCCGGTGATCTGGAGCACCTCGGCGGCCTTGACCGCGGAATAGATATTGCCGTTGGCGAGCACCGGGCAGGGGAGGCTCACGGCGGCCTGGCGGATCAACTCATACCGCACGGCGCTGCGGTACATTTCCCGAACGGTCCGCGCATGCACGGTTACCAGGTCCAGTGAATGCCGTGCGAGGATCGACAACAACTCCGGGAACACCGCCGCGGAATCGAAGCCGATCCGCGTCTTGACGGTGAACTTCACGGTCACCGCCTCCCGCAAGGCGCCCAGTATGGCGTCCAGCTGGCCGAGTTGCCGTAATAATCCGCCACCCGCGCATTTGCGGTAAACGACGGGCGCGGGACAGCCCAGGTTGAGGTCCACCCCGGCGATGGGATATTGCTGCAACTGCCGCGCCGTGCGTACGAGTGACGGGATATCGTGGCCGATCATCTGCGCGATCACGGGCCGGCCAGTCGGGTTTTCGGTGATGGACTTGAGGATGTTCTTTTCGGGAATCGAAGTGGCGTAGACGCGGAAGTACTCGGTGAAATAGGCGTCCGCCCCGCCGTAGGTCGCGAGCAACCTCCAGAAGGGCAGATCGGTCACGTCCTGCATCGGGGCCAGCGCCAGCAGCGGTGCCGGGCCGGCGAGCAGGGCGGCAGGGTCGGCGGCGCTCGTGTTCATCCGGGGAGAGCTTACCGAAGGACACGGAGAGAACGAAGGAAATCATGGCGTCCGGATTCCTCGTTTCTTTCTGTTAGAATTCCCCTTCAGTGTCCCATTCCGGCTCCGGGCGTTGGGCCGCGGCGGGCTTTCTTAAACAGGAAGACCAGCGGCAGGCAGAGGACGCAAAACAGGCCGAAGAGGCGGAAGTTCTCGATGAACGCCCACAGGGACGCCTGGTTGAGCAACGTGCCATAGATCAGGCCCTGGGCCTGGGCCTGGGCCAGGAACGCGCCGCTCTGCGGCGTGAGGGCGTGCGTCGCGGCGGTCAGTTGTTCGGTATAGGCAGGGTCGTAGGGGGTGAGGTGTCCCACCATCAGGGCCTGGTGGACCTGGGCGCGGCGGACGAGCAGGGTGCTGACCATGGCGATGCCAAAGCTGCCGCCGAGATTGCGCATCAGGTTGTAAATGCCCGTGGCGTTGCCGATCTGGCTCTGGCGCAAATGGCTGACCGTGGCGGTGGTCAGTGGTGTGAAAATGAAACTGATCGCGATGCCGTTAAGCACGCTCGGCACGATGACTTTCCAGAGCGAGATCTCCAGGTTGATCTGGCCCATCCAAAAGGAGGAGATGGCCAGTAGGCTGAAGCCTATGGTGATAAGAATACGGTTCCGCACCCGGCCGACCAGCCGGCCGACCAGGAAGGTCGCGAAGAACGCCCCCACCCCACGGGGACTCAACGTCAGACCGCTCTGCAAGGCGGAGTAGCCCATGAGTGTCTGGAGAAAGATCGGCAGCGCGGCCGTGGTCCCATACAGCACAGCCCCCAATATCGTGATGAGCAGCACACCTGCGGCGAAATTACGATTGGTCAGCACCTGGAGGCTCACGATCGGATGCGCCGTGCGTAGTTCACGAACCAGAAAGGCCAGAAAGCATACCACCGCGGTCACCGCGAAACCACAGATCCATCGAGACGCGAACCAATCTTCCTGCTGGCCCTTGTCCAGGATGACCTGCAAGGCACCGACCCAGATGGCGAGCAAGGCGAACCCAAGGAAGTCGATGCGCTCGATCTTGGCTTTTTTGATGTAGGGCGGGTCTTCCACAAAGGCCTGAACCATGAACGCCGCGAAAATGCCGACGGGGATATTGATGTAGAAGATCCAGCGCCACGAAAAGTTGTCGGTAATCCAGCCGCCTAGCGTCGGCCCGAGGATGGGGGCGACGACCACTCCCATGCCGAAGGTCGCCATGGCGACGCCCCGCTTCTCGGGCGGGAAGCTCTCGAGCAGGACCGCCTGCGAAATGGGGATCAGCGCCCCGCCGCCGATGCCCTGGAGGATGCGCGCCCCGATCAGAAAGGGGAGCGTTGGCGCCATGCCGCAGAGCACCGAAGCCAAGGTGAAGATGATGATGCACATCACCAGCAGCCGCCGCCGGCCGAAGTAGATCCCCAGCCAACCGGTGGCCGGCAGGATAATCGCGTTCGAGACCAGGTAGCTCGTCAGTACCCAGGTGGACTCCTCGGTGGTCGCTGAGAGGTTCCCCGCGATATGCGGCAGCGAAACGTTGGCGACGGACGTGTCCAGGATCTCCATGAACGTCGCCGCCATCACCGAGATCGCGATCAGCCACGGGCTGTGGCTCGGGTGCCAGCGGGCTTCCGGATGGGACGATGGAGCGGGGTGGCTCAAGGTCTCCTGGCGGCCGCGAACCACAGGGCGCCCATGATCACGGCCACCGCCCCCGCCGCGGCCAGCACCATCGTCCCGGAAACCTGGTAGTCCTTGACTCGGATCGAGGGTACGACCGACATGCCCGGTCCCAACACATGCTCCCCCGCGATCGGTTCGTCGAACAGGATCTTCACCGGGATGCGCTGGACGACCTTGACATAGTTGCCGACCGCGTTTTCAGGCGGNAGTANACTNAACCGGGCGCCGCTCCCCGCCATAATGCTATCCACATGCCCCAGGAACGGACCGTGCTCAACCGAGTCGATGGTGATCTCCGCCTTTTGGCCCGGACGGATGGCCTTGATCTGGGTCTCCTTGAAATTGGCCGTCACGTAAAAGTTCTCCGGCACCAGTGCCAGGAGCCGCTGGCCGACCTGGACGTAATCACCGGCTTCCACCGCCTTCTTGGTCACGAAGCCGTTGGTGGGCGCCGTCAGGCGCACGTAGGAGAGGTTCAGATCGGCCGCCTTAAGGTCCCATTCCGTCTGGCGGGTTTGGGTCTCAGCCCGCTCGAAGGCCTTCACCGCCGTTCCTACCTCCGCCTCGGCTTGGGCGACCTTGGCCTGGTCGCTGGCGGCCTTCTCGCGGGCGGCCTTGAGACTGGCCTCGGCTGCCTTCGCCGTCGCTTCGGCGCCATCGAATTCCTGGGGCGAGATGGTGTGGTTGCCGATCAACTCCCGCGCGCGTTTGAGATCGGCGGCCGCCCGTTCCGTGGTGGCCTCAGACGAGAGCGCCTCAGCGGCGGTTTGCTTGGCGGTGGCCTGGGCGCTGGCCACCATAGCGCGCGTCAAATCGAGGGCAGACTTGAGCAGTTCGGTGTTGGCCCGCGCCGAGTCCATGGCCGCTTTCTTCTGGTCCAGCGCCATCTGGAGGTCGCGAGGGTCAATTTCGAGCAGCAAGTCCCCGGCCTTCACTTTCTGGTTGTTCAACACATGGACCGCAGCCACTTGCCCCGCCACCTTCGGGGCGACCGAGACCACATTGGCGTCCAGGAAGGCGTCGTCGGTCGCCTCGTGCGTCAGGTTGTCCGCCAGGTAGCCCAACCCGACGAACAACAGACCGAACAGGCTCAGGGTTCCCAGGAAAATCGTCCGCTTCCGCCGCCAGAGGCCGGTTTTGGTCCCGGCAGGCGCTGGCCCGTCCGGATTCCCCGGCACCGCAGACTCGGCTGGTTTTTGCGCTTCACTCATAAATGGTCTAAGGATGTGGATAAAGCGCCGCGCCTGCTTCCCGGCTCGCGGCGATCGTCTCGGCGTAAGGGGTGTCGGCCACGTCCACGAAACCGATCTGGTAGTTCTCCTCGTCATAGACCCGGCCAGTCACCGGCTCGTCCTTATATTGAAACCAATGGCACCCGACAAACTGCGGATGGCGAACCGCGCCCAGGACGTACTCCTTATAAGCCTGCGCGCGAGCCTGTTGGTTGGCGACGGGAACCAGGCCGGTGTGGAACATCCCCCGGTCCAGCGCGCCGAAATGGAATTCGCCGATGATGAGGGGCACATCGGCTCCCCCGTTGAATTTGAAGTCCGCCACGCTCCGATGGTAGAGGTTATAACTGACTACATCGCAGTACTTCGCCGCGGCGGCGGCAGCCAGGTCGTTTACCCAGGCGAAACGGCAGCCCAGGTAGAGTTGGTTCGGGGCTGTGGCCTTGAGGGCGCGGCGCACCGTGCGGAAATACTGCTCGGCGGCCTTGGAATAGAACGCGGTAAGATCGGTGCGGGCCTTTCGTTGGTCCGGCGCCTGGCGGCTCGCGCTCAACGCATCCCACGTCGCATAATCCGTTCCCCAAACTTGGTTCAGCTTGGCAACCTCGCCGTATTTGGATCTCAGGTCGGCTAGGAAGACTTTCTTGGCCGCCTGGTCCGGGCCGGATTTGAGCGCCGCGAGCGCCAGCGAAACGTCGTCGCCCCACGACATCTCGTTGTCGGAAAAGTAGCCGATGCACCATGGGTCGCCCGCGCTCTTGCCCTGCTTGTCCTCCATCGACCGCCGCAGCGAGTCAAAAAAGCTGGCGTCGAAAACGTCAGGGAATCTGCCCCAGTAACCTTCGCTTCCCTGAATGAGCCGCGCCCGGCCGCTGCCGAGGGCATCGGTGTAGGGAGTTCGGCGCATCAGGAAGGTGCCGGCGTCCGACCAGTTGCCGATGGTGTTCAAGCCCCAACTCCGGAGACGCTGATGGATGACCTCGGAGCAGGCCTGTTTCCAGTCCGGACCGTACTTTCGTGCCAGGTTAGCCCCCGAAAAAGAAAAGCAGCGCGGACTGCGTCCCTCGTAGTGTCCCTTGAGGGCGTACCCGGTGGAAAGAAACTCGCTAAACTCGGGTCGCTGGCCGGGGAAGTCCTTAAACCAGGTCGAGCGCTCGTCGATCGGTGTGCTGTCCAAGGCGCGGACACAGTCAATCCCATGCGAGAAAAACAGGTGCCCGTCCGGGTCGACCAGCCACCATTTGCCGTTCACCTTCTCAGTGCGGAAGAAGCCGGTCGCCTGGCGTATCGGCCCCGCCCCCCAGCCGCCATAGCGGTCCCAATTGAGTGGCCCGGGATGGGCGGCGAGGTCTTTGGCCTCCGCTCGGGGACGCGCCGCCAGGTCCGCCAAGGACTTGACCTTGCCGGGCCAGTCCTTGTGCTGGTACTGGCCGAAGGTATCGATGAACGGGAAAAACGGGTCCGAATCCGAGGTCCAAGCCGTCGGAGCGGTGTAGGCGCCGCCAGCTTGAATATCGCGGATTTCGAACCGATGGTCGGCAGACGGCTTGCTGACGAAAATCAGCAGTTGGGTGACATTGGAAGGGCTGAAGGATGAGGCGCCGCCCGGCGCCACGGGGTAGCCCCGCATCCCGAAGAGTTTGCCCCCAAGTTGGTCGTCGTGGGTGCGTGGCAGCGGGACCGTCAGCGTCTTTGTCTGTCCGCGCTCGACGGCCACGGATCCGGTCACACAATGCTCGGTGCCATCGGCGCCGGGATTGTCCACGCGGCAGCAAACGGTAACGCTGTTGGTGCCGGAATTGCGGACCTGGAGGGCAACCTGGCCGCAGTTCCCCAGGTTGAACGGTCCGGCGAGCGGGCGCAGAGTAATGCCTGGCCACGGCTCCTTGTGTCCGGTGTGGATAAGGAAAGACCCGTCGGCATGGGTGAAGGCGGCGTCGTTGGTCGCGACCCGGGCCACGTCAAGGCGGGCCCCCAGGTCGACGAGCGTCGTCTCGTCGGCCCCCATCGTCGTAGCGATGGTTCCCGAACCCAGCAGGACGGTCAGCAGGCACCGAACCACCTGGTGAAAGGTTTCTCTCGATTTCATTGGCGCCAGAGTGTTGCCGAGAAGGTGAAACTCCGCAAGCGCAAGCGGGCTCCGCAGCCACTCGGGGGCGCTAAAAAACCTCCGCCCGCAGGCCGGTGGTCTGCCGCACGAAGTGGGCAATTCGGGAAAGCACCTTGAGCGGCAGATGCCCGCTCTGCGAGGCCGGCGCCGGCCGGGTGGCCGAGTAAATCTGGACCAGGGAAATCTGGGCGCCGGCGTTCTTAAGTTCCAGCAGCCGGTTCGAATACGCCTCAATCTCCTCGAGCGGCGGCTCCTCGCTGTCGATGGCGGGGAACAGGCTCTGGATCACGATCGGCCGCTGGCGGCTGACCAGCAGAATATTGGACAAGATCTTGTCGAGCGAGACCCCCGGGCGGTTGACCTTGTTGATATAGGCTTGGGTTCCGCCGTCGAGTTTGGCCCAAATCTCGTCGCTCTTGGTGAAGAAATGCAGCCCTTGTTGGACCTTCGGGAGGTCCAAGCCGCTGCCGTTGGTCATCAGCACGAGCTTGAACGGATAGCCTCCGACCGCGCGAATGTGGACGATCGCTTGTAACGCCTCGGCAAAACTGTGGGACAGCGTCGGCTCGCCATCGCCGCTCAACGCCACATGGCGCAGCTGCAGCAGTTCATCGGGCAGCGCCCGATACCAGGGGCGCTCGCGCAACCGACTCGAGCGGACAAAGGCCAGCGTCTTCTTGAGTTCCGCCGCCATCGCCTCGACGTCCATCGCGCATTTTTGTTCCCCGTTCCGATGCACTTCGCAATACACGCAATAGAAGTTGCAGTCTCTCTCGGGGCACATGTTCACCCCCACCGCCAGGCCGCGCGCTCGCGCCGAAACCACCGTATAGACAAACCGATTGTCCATAAAGTCGCGCGGTGACCCAAACGCCGTCTCCCGCAGCCCCCCGCCTCGAACCGAGCCGGGGCGCTTCTTGTCCGCCGACGCAGCTTCCGCAGTCAAATGTGTCGAGATTTCTTCCACAATACTTAATTCACCCTAGGCTCATAATTACTATTGCTCTACACTCCATTTGCTTTTTATTGGACATATTTTGGCTACCCCTCGCTCAACGGGTCGGCCCCAACGAAAACCCCGCTGACTGGGGAGTCGGCGGGGAAGCCTGCGCCACAGGGCTGCGGCCAGCGGCATGCTGCCGGCCCATGAACTATCCGCGCTCGGTGCCTCCTTGTTAGCGTTTGGCGGGGGTCATCGGCTCTTGCCACGATGAGATGTCCGGCGGTCAGATGTCCGGCTTTGACATGCCGCGGCACTTGGCGGAAACTGGGCGCCGAAGCAAATGTCAGACTCGATTGCCCAGTTTAAGTCCACCGCCCTCGCACACGCGCTCCGCCTGTGCCGGATCTTCGCCGGCCTGGCGCCGGCCGATCTCCACGCCATCGCCGAGATTACCTCGGTGAAATCCTTGGACAAGGGCGACTATCTCTTCCACGAAGGCGCCCCCTCGCAGGGCTTCTACGTGGTGCAAAAGGGCGCCATCAACGTCCACCGGGTCAATGCCTCTGGCAAGGAGCAGGTCATCCGCGTCTTTCGCCCCGGCGATTCCTTTGCCGAGGCGACGCTGGCCACTCCGGCGGGTTATCCCGCCGACGCCCTGGCGGTCGAGCCCTCGCAGGTCTTGCTGGTGCAAAAGGCGGGGTTTCTCGCCCTACTGGCCCGCCAGCCGGAGTTGGCGTTGCGGATGCTGGCGGCCATGAGCGCCCATCTACGAGCGCTGGTGGACCAACTCGAGGACTTGAACCTCAAGGATGTCGAGACCCGGCTGGCCAATTGGCTCGTCAAACGCTGCCCGGCCGCCAATCCCCAGGAACCGGTCAGAATCGAACTCAAAACCACCAAGCGCGTGCTGGCCGCCGAACTGGGCACCGTCGGGGAGACCTTTTCGCGCACCCTGGCCAAGTTCCGCGAGCAACAATTGGTCGCCGTCGAGGCCAAGTGCATCACCGTCCTTTCCCCGGCCCGCCTGCGCGAGCTGCTGCGGCGCAACTTGGGGGAAAATGGATAGTCGATGCCGGTACCGGTGACCAACCGGGAACGCGGCCAGGTTCAAAGCCCGCACCGGCAAGACCAAGCAGCCCCCTATGACTACCTCAGTTCGGCCAACCCACCTGGTAACGGGCGGCTCCGGTTTCCTCGGGAACCTCATCGCGCGGCGTTTGCTGGAGCGCGGCGAACGCGTCAAGGTCCTGGATATCTGGGAGGATCCGGCCCGGCCCCAGGACATCGAGTTCATCCACTGCGACATCCGGGACCGCGACGGCGTCCGCCGGGCCCTCACCGGGGTCCAGGTGGTCCACCATAACGCCGCGCTGGTCCCGCTCACCAAGTCCGGCGCCCGCTTCCAGCAGGTCAATGTCGACGGCAGCCGCATCGCCGCCGAGGAAGCCGCGCGCGCGGGCGTGCGCGCCTTTATCCACATGAGTTCCTCCGCCATCTTCGGTGTGCCCGACCGGTGCCCCATCACCGAGGCTACCCCGCTCCGCCCCGTCGAAATCTACGGCCGGGCCAAACTCGCCGGCGAAACCGCCGTCCGCGAGGTGTGCGCCCGGGCGAACCTGCCGTTGATCGTCATCCGTCCCCGGACCATCCTGGGCGAGGGACGGCTCGGCATCTTCCAGATCCTCTTCGAGTGGATTCGTGAGGGACGCAATGTTTATGTCATCGGCAGCGGCGACGGCCTGTTTCAATTCGTCCATGCCCATGACTTGATGGACGCCTACTTGCTCGCCCTCGATCACGGCCAGCCCGGGGTTTACAACGTCGGCGCCGCCAGCTTCGGCTCCGTCCGCCAGGCCCTCGAAACCTTGATTGCCTACGCCCACTCCCCGGCGAAGGTCAAGTCGCTCCCCGCCGGGCTCACCCGCTTCACCCTCCAGTCGTTGGATTGGTTGGGGCTCAGCCCCCTGGCCCCCTGGCACTACCTGACCTACCACAAGCCGTTCCATTTCGACGTCTCCAAGCTCCTGGCGATGGGCTGGAAACCGCGCTATTCCAACGACGCCATGTTCCGTGAGAGCTACGACTGGTTTACCGCCCATTACGACCGATTAGCCGCCGACAAAGCCGGTTCCGCTCATCGCCGCCCGGTCCGCGAGGGCCTGCTTTGGGTCTTGAAGAAATTCTCCTGACCCGCAGGTCGCCCTTGGGCCCCCAGCCCGGGCGTTCGACCCCTGAAAAGTTGCCGAAAAAGTTTGCTTGCTTCCGCCGGCGGGATCGGTTACAGATGAAACGCACATCCCAGCGGGTGTGGTTCAGTGGTAGAATGCGGGCTTCCCAAGCCTGAGATGAGGGTTCGATTCCCTTCACCCGCTCCATTGATTATCAAGGACTTACGAAGCTGTGCAGTAAAAGTGCAGTAAATTGACCCCACATTTCACGGCTAATGAGCGCTTTTGGGGGCTGCCAATTCTTCTTCGTCCAATTCCGAATTGACTGGTCGGTGTCGTTTAAAGCCCGTAAATACTGCCCTGTTGATTCACGAGGACGAACTGCCCGCCGCCCGCATAAACTAATTTAACGCCTGATCCGGCGGGTCCGCCTAGAATGCCAAAGGACCCAGTCGTAGTTGTCCATGGGGTGTTGACCGACCTAGAAGTCCAAATCTTGCCAGAAGGCGCTGGCCCATTAGCGGGAGGAAACCCAACGGTTGCGGCCAATTTGGTTCCGTCGGAAGAAGATGCGATTGACGCCCAATAGTTTGTGGCCCCTGCCGTCATCAAATTCCAGGTCGCGCCGAAGTCTGTCGAGGAATAAATCCCACTGTCCGGCCAATACGCATCAGCTACAGCGGACAAATACCTGCCATCGGCCGATGAGGCGATGCCGGACCAACTGGCGTTGGTGGACACATTGGCCTGAGACCATGTGACTCCGGCATCGCTCGAGATGTAAATGGCGGAATTATAATAGTCCTGGGAATCGTTCCAGGCAACCGCCGCCAAATGTTGTCCATCGGACGAACAGGCAATGCTTGTCCACAAGTGCGTGGTAGTTGCGTTGCTCAGTCTCCAGTTGGTACCAAAAGACGTCGAAACAAGGATGCCGCCACCCGCAACAGCGGCGAGAGTGCTGCCGTCGGATGACGAGGCAATGCTCGCTGCTCCAACAACAGATGTAAGAGACCAGGTCGCGCCAGCATCGGAGGAGACGAAAACACCACCAGCACCCGCCGTTGCCAGATGTCTTCCATCTGAAGAGGAGGCGACGCAGGTAAACGGATTGTTGTTCGTGGCACTCAGAGACCACGTTGCGCCAGAATTGGTCGAGGTATAAATCGATCCCGTGTAAGATGGCAACTGGTAAGACACCGCTACAAGTTTGGTACCATCCGACGAGGAGGCAATTCCTGACCATTGTTGGTTGATTGCGCTGGTCAGGTGCCAGGTTGCCCCTGAATTGATGGACGTGTAAATGCCGCCTCCGGTGGGGTTATTACCCACAGCAGCCGCGAGTTTGGTGCCATCGGACGAGGAGGCAATACAGGACCATTCCAAACTGGGAGAGCTGGTCTCAAGCCACGTTCCAGGTGAAGCAGCGTACCCGTGGAGGATTGATTGAGACTCATTTTGGGCAATGCCCCATCCCCCGGAACCCGAGTCGAACACTTCCAGCACATCGCCCACATTCGGTGAGGTTGGAAGTGTCACCGTGACCTGCTTGGAATTTGTCAGCAGGTATCCGGTGTTGGGTTGGGCTTGGACCGATATACCGGAAGTGACTTGCCAAACCGCAGTGCCTTGCACGCCGGAAAGGTTCGCGCCGGTAAGCACAGGTTGGCCATCCACGGCGATGCCCGTCCCGCTGGTCGCAAAATTGACGCCACCCTCCGCCCGGACGTTAAAGCTGTCTTTGTTCGTGGAGGCGAACGGTGCATTCTGTGAATCCGCCCAGACGAACGCGGCCTGATTGGTGGCCTGGGCTCGTCTTCCGGCGGCGAAGCTCCACTTGCCGCTGGCGAGGTTGTTGGCTCCGCCGGGCACGGTGGAATACTGGCCGGTGGCCTGGTTGGTGTTGCCACCTCCCACGGTGGATTCCTGCCCGCTGGCGGTATTGTTCAGTCCCCCGCCCACCGTGGCTTCATTGTCCCCGGCAGTGTTGCCATTGCCGCCGCCCACCGTGCTGTAGTTGCCCTGGAAACCGGACAGGACACTGTTGGGAATGGTGCCGCCGTTAAGTTGGGAGGCATCGAGATTGATCAGTGCGCTGCCATCGCCGGAAAAGGCTGCGGCGGTGACGGTGCCGCTGACTTGTAAAGCCGTAGACGGGTTGGTCGTGCCCATGCCCACGTTGCCATTGCTCAAGATGGACATCTGACGGGTGCGGCTGGTGTAGAAGTCCAGACCAAACTGATTGATGCCAGGGGTGCGCTGCGAGGCGATACCTTCGCCGCTGTTGGCGCCAAGAACGAGGCCAACGCCGTTGGTGGTGCCATCGTTCAAGACCCCGTTGTTGTTGGCTTGCTGGTCAATCATCACCACACCGTTCCGGTCAATTTTCATCTGCTGAACGGCAGGACAGCCTGCGCCCAGCTTGGTATAGAAGGTGAGAAAGCTCCGATCATCATTCAGGGAGGAGATGATCGCGGCTTCGCCACTGCCGGGGTTATACTGCAACCCCAGTCCGGTGAACAGGTTGGTGCCGACGGGTCCGCCGTTGACAATCAAACCCTGGTTTGCCCCGGCGAAGGTGTTGACCCCGGTAAAGGTTTGATTGGCATTCAGCAACGCCACGTTCCCGGACAGGAGCGCATCCGCGACGGTTCCGATGGACAGCCTTGAAGCGTTCAGGTTGGTCAAGCCGCCTCCGTTTCCGGTGAAGCTGTCGCTGGCATTGTTGAAGGTCACCGCATTGTCGTAAGTGCCGGACAAGTTGGCCGACGGCACAGCGCCGCTGATCTGGGTGGCGGGAACGGTGCCGTTCACATTGCTAGCGGTGTTGGCAAAGACCGCATACGGCGCGGGTGTCAGCGCCTGGCGCGGCGTCAGCGTGTTGAAGCTCCCGCTGTCGTTGGTCCGCACGCCTATTTCCAGCCAGCGCGCCGAGCCCGGGAACTGGTTCCCGAAGTCCAGCACAACGGTAAAGATGCCACCGGTGACGCCGGTGGCGGCATTGGTGAGCGGCCCGCTGATGCGGGTGCCATTCGTCACGGCATTATAGATGGAGAACCGGAAATCATATGTTCCCGTGGCTGGGCTGCCGGCCGCACCCAACTGACCCTGATAAGTGAACGCCGTGCCCTGGGCTTGGGCAGTGGAAACCTGGGACTTGGCGGCGCAAAGGAGCGTCAACGCCAGGACGGGAAACGATAGGTGCTTCATGGTTCTGGTTGGCCGTGGGATCACCGAGTGAAATACTGGTGTCGCAAGACTTCGAGGTTCACGGCCAACGAACCGGGAGTGGTTGAGACGATGAAACCATATCACAAACCAGGAGTGCCTGCAAGAAACTGCCGGCGACCAGCAGGTGCATAGCTCCAGGAATCTAACCGAGCGTGAGGGCGCGAATGCGGAGCCCGTCTTCTGTTCTTTTTCGGGGCTGATTTAAGCAAATCTCGCACCATTTCGGATTGGGAATAAACATGAGGGTTCGATTCCCTTCACCCGCTCCATTGCGCTGCAAGGACTTACGTAAAAGTGCAAGTAAAGTGCAACTAATCCATCCGTTCGCGCATTTTTCGAGGAGTAACGGCCCGGCCTGGGCTCCAAGCAAGGTGCCGCCTCCCGACACGGGAGCCTGGTGGTCTTCAAATAGTGAATACACGTCGCCGTGTGGTCGCTTATTCCGCCGCCTAAACATGCAATAAAGCTCGACTTTTAGCGGTAGCGGGCGGACGGTTTATTCCGTGAATTCAAGCCAAACGCAATCGTTTATGAAAGCGCGCCTTTTGTCTCTGCTCACGTTGACCCTCCTCGCCGTCGCCCACCGGTTGCCTGCCCAAGGCACGGCGTTCACGTACCAGGGCCAGTTGTTCGACAACGGCGGGCCGGCCAATGGCAGCTACGCCCTGCGCTTCACGCTCTACAGCTCCAGCACCAACTTCGTCGGCGCGGTGCTGGCCGGCCCGCTCACCAACGCGCCGGTGGCGGTGAGCAACGGCCTGTTCACTGTCCTGCTCGATTTCGGGCCGGGCCAGTTCACCGGCCCGCCCCGCTGGCTCCAGATTGACGCCGCCACCAACAGCGCCGCGCCGTTGTATCTGCCGCTGGCGCCCCGCCAACTGCTGGCACCCGCGCCCTATGCCATTTTTTCCAATACCGCCAGCAACCTGTCCGGCACGTTGCCGACGGCGCAGTTGAGCGGCACGGTGCTCAACAGCCAACTGGCCAGCAATGCGATCACCGTTACCGCCGGCAGCGGGTTGGGCGGCGGCGGGGCGGGGGTCCTCGGTTCCACGCTGACGTTGACCAACACGGGCGTGCTCTCGGTGACGGGCAACGGGGACATTACAGCCACGCCCACCAACGGCAACGTGCTCCTGGGCGCCAACGCTACCAGCAACAACTTCCCCAACACTCTCGTCAAGCGCGACGCGAACGGGAGCTTCCGGACGGCGAACCTGACACTGCTGGGCACCTTGAACCTCGCCGCGCCGGCCGTTATTTATTCCGCCGGCAGTCTTTTTGTACATAACTATGGTATTGAGAATTTCTTTGGCGGGGAGGGTGCGGGAAATGGGTGGATGAGTGGGGAGGGGAACAGCGGGATTGGAGTGGGGGTGCTGTCCAATAACTCCACCGGCGATTACAACGTGGCCAACGGTTATCAGGCCCTATACTCCAACACGAGCGGTTTCGAAAACGTGGCGATTGGCTCGCAGGCACTTCGCAACAACACGAGCGGCTTCGAGAATACAGCCAACGGTGATACTGCGCTTATGAGCAACACGAACGGCTGCGCCAATACGGCCAATGGTGAGTCCGCGCTCTCTTCCAACACGAGCGGCAACAACAACACGGCCAACGGCGCTTTTGCGTTGCTCGATAACAAAAGCGGCAACCGGAACACCGCCAACGGTTATTCGGCGCTTATGTACAACGATGCCGATAACAACGTGGCCAATGGCGCGAATGCCCTTTTCGCCAACGTGACCGGCGGCAACAACGTGGCCAACGGCTTTGAGGCGTTGGGAAATGGGACGAACGGCAGTTTCAACACCGCCAACGGTTATCAGGCGCTTTTCAACAACAACGCCAATAACAACGTGGCCAATGGTGCGAGTGCCCTTTACGCCAACGTGACCGGCGGCAACAACGTAGCCAACGGCTATTCGGCACTTTACAACAATAACGCGGACAACAACACCGCCAGCGGATTTCAGGCGATGGCTTGGAACACGAACGGCAGCTTAAACACCGCCAACGGTTATCAGGCGCTTTTCAAAAACAATGCCGATAACAACGTGGCCAATGGCGCGAATGCCCTTTACGCCAACGTGACCGGCAGCAACAACGTGGCCAACGGTTTCTCGGCGCTTTACAACAATAACGCCAACAACAACACGGCCAATGGATTTCAGGCGATGGCTTGGAACATAAACGGCAATTCCAACACCGCCAACGGTTATCAGGCGCTTTTCAACAACAATGCCAATAATAACGTGGCCAATGGCGCGAATGCGCTTTACGCCAACACCAGCGGCTTCGACAACACGGCCAGCGGCTTTGAGGCGCTTTACGCCAACACCAACGGCTACTACAACGTGGCCAACGGCTACCAGGCGCTGCAGGCCAACACGAGCGGCTGGGACAACACGGCCGACGGCGCTAACGCGCTTCTTTTTAACACCACCGGCAATGACAACACCGCCAGCGGCTATGCGGCGCTGGGGGCAAACACGACCGGCGGGCAGAACACCGCCAACGGCGCGCAGGCGCTGCTCAACAGCGTAACCGGCTCGCTCAACACCGCCAGCGGTTTTCACGCGTTGGTTTCGAACACCGCGGGCAGCAACAATGTGGCCAATGGCGCGCTGGCGCTCAATTTTAACACCAATGGCAGCTTCAACACGGCCAGTGGTGAGTCCGCCCTCTATTCCAACACGAGCGGTAACAACAACACGGCCAGCGGTGCGGTGGCGCTTTACGCCAACACCACCGGCAGCAACAACCTCGCGGCGGGCAACGGCGCACTATGGCTGAACAACAGCGGCTCGTACAACACGGCGGTCGGCGTGGCGGCGCTGGCCGCCAACCTCACCGGCACCAACAATATCGCGCTGGGGGCCAATGCCGGCGCCAACCTCACGGTTGAGAATAACAACATTGACATCGGCAGCGCGGGAACCAACGCCGACCACAACTCGATCCGGATCGGGACGCCGGGCACCCATTACACCACCTATATTGCCGGGATTTACCAGACCACCATCTCCGCCGTTCCCGTTTATGTGGATGCGTCTGGACAACTGGGTTGCTTCACTTCTTCTCGACGGTTCAAAAGGGAGATCCAAACCATGGCGGATGCCAGCGGCGTGCTGCTTTCGCTCCGGCCGGTGACGTTCCGCTACCAACCGGAGATTGACCCAAAGGGCACCCCACAATTTGGCCTGGTGGCCGAGGAGGTGGACGAGGTGGACCCCGACCTGGTGGTGCGCGATGACCAGGGCAAACCTTACACCGTCCGCTACGAGGCGGTGAACGCCATGCTGCTGAATGAATTTCAGAAAGAACACCGCCAGGTGCAAGCCCAGGAGCGAAAGCTCACTTCGCAGGCCAGCGAGATTCAGCAGCTTCGTCAGAATCTCGCTGAACTCAAGGACCTGGTTTCCAAGCTGGCCCAACCCAAACCGCAGCTGACAGCTACCGAATAACCCCATGAAAACTCACCCACCCCATCTGCTTGGGGCGCTGGCCTTGCTGGCGCTGACAACATTCAACCAGCAAATCTCCACCGCCCACGCCCAAGGCACGGCGTTCACGTACCAGGGGCAGTTGGTTGACAATGGCGGGCCGGCCAATGGCAACTATGCCCTGCGCTTCACGCTCTACAACTCGAGCAGCAACTTCGTCGGCGCGGTGCTGGCCGGGCCGCTCACCAACGCGCCGGTCGCCGTGAACAACGGG
>TBL_comb47_HYPODRAFT_10001702_pt1 | contig 28214 bp, 22 predicted proteins | sample TroBogypolimnion_40_FD_10682 | JGI IMG/M metagenome (IMG submission 10682) | reverse complement strand
CGGAAGGGCCGCCAACCGCCCGCTGATCGGGTAGGTGGCACCCGGCGTCTGGTTCACGACCGAAAGAGGATTCACGTTGCGACTCCCTCGCACCTCTAAGTATCGGCAACCGAGAGAACAAGCAAGGCCATCGTGAAGGTTTTTTCAATAAATAATTAGAACCTACCCTTAAAAAAACGACCCGGCCCCTACCCCACCAGCCGCTCCCGCCGCGCCTTCAGGACCCGGTCCCGGAGCGCGGCGGCCTTTTCGAACTCCATCTTGCCGGCCCAGGCCCGCATCTCGGCCTCCAGTTTGGCGATCTCCCGCTCGAAGGCCTTGTCCTCCAGGTAGAGCAGCGGTTCCTCGGCGGCCCGGTCCTCCCGGGGCACGTTGATGAACTCCCGGGCCAGGGCGGCGCCCATGACGTCGTCCAGCTGGCGCTTCACGGTTTCCGGGGTGATGCCGTGGGTCTCGTTGTGGATCACCTGCTTGGCCCGGCGGCGTTCGGTTTCGGAGATGGCCTTGACCATGGAGTCGGTCATCCGGTCGGCGTACAGGATGGCCTTGCCGTTCAGGTTGCGGGCGGCCCGGCCGATGGTCTGGATCAGGCTCCGGAAGCTGCGCAGGTAGCCTTCCTTGTCCGCGTCCAGGATCGCCACCAGGCTCACCTCGGGCAGGTCCAGGCCCTCCCGCAGCAGGTTGATGCCCACCAGGACGTCGAACACGCCCCGGCGCAGGTTGGTGAGCAGCTCCACCCGCTCCAGGGTGTCGATCTCGCTGTGCAGGTACTCGGCCTTGATGCCCAGCTCCTGGTAGTAGGCGGTGAGCTGCTCGGCGAGCTTCTTGGTGAGCACCGTGACCAGCACCCGCTCGTCCCGGGCGGTCACCTTGCGGATCTCCTCCAGCAGATCGTCCACCTGGGTGCCCACCGGCCGGACCTCGACCATGGGGTCCACCAGCCCCGTGGGCCGCACCACCTGCTCCACCACCACGCCCCCGGACTGGCGCAGCTCGTAGTCGCCCGGGGTGGCGCTGACGAACACCAGCTGGTTCACCCGCGTCTCGAACTCCTCGAACTGCAGGGGCCGGTTGTCCAGGGCGGCCGGGAGCCGGAAGCCGTAGTCCACCAGGGTCTGCTTGCGGGACCGGTCCCCCAGGTACATGCCCCGGAGCTGGCCGGTGGCCACGTGGCTTTCGTCCATGAACAGGAGGAAGTCCTCGGGGAAGTAGTCCAGCAGGGTGTGGGGCGGCTGGCCCGGCTTGCGCCCGTCCAGGAACCGGGAGTAGTTCTCGATCCCCGAGCAGTAGCCCATCTCCTTCATCATCTCGATGTCGTAGATGGTGCGCTGGTGCAGCCGCTGGAGCTCGACGATGCGGCCCTGGGAGCGGAACGTCTCCTCCCGCTCCTCCAGCTCGACCTTGATCTGGCGGATGGCGTCCTTGAGCTTGTCCTCGGGGGTCACGTAGTGGCTCTTGGGCCAGATGGTGAGCGCCTCGACCTGCTCGAGCACGACGCCCCGGAGCGGGTCGATCCGGGACAGCCGCTCGATCTCGTCGCCCCACAGCTCGATCCGGTAGGCCACGTCCTCGTAGGCCGGGTACACCTCCACCACGTCGCCCCGGACCCGGAAGACGCCGGGCTCGAAGGCGATCTGGTTTCGGCTGTACTGGATGGCCACCAGGTCCCGGAGCAGCACGGCCCGGTCCCGGGTGTCGCCCACGGCCAGCTGGACCGAGAGGTTCAGGTAGCTGCTGGGATCGCCCAGGCCGTAGACGCAGGAGACCGAGGCCACCACGATGGTGTCGCGCCGCTCCAGCAGGCTGCGGGTGGCGGACAGCCTGAGCTTCTCCAGCTCGTCGTTGACCTTGCTGTCCTTGTCGATGAACAGGTCCCGTTCCGGCACATAGGCCTCGGGCTGGTAGTAGTCGTAGTAGCTGACGAAGTACTCCACCGCGTTCTCGGGGAAGAACTGCTTGAACTCGGTGAACAGCTGGGCCGCCAGGGTCTTGTTCGGCGCGAAGATCAGCGCCGGCCGGTTCAGCCGGGCGATGGTGGAGGCCATGGTGTAGGTCTTGCCGCTGCCGGTGACCCCCAGCAGGGTCTGGAACCTGTCCCCGGCTTCGATCCCCCGGACCAGCTGCTCGATGGCCTCCGGCTGGTCGCCGGCGGCCTGGTAGGGGGCCTGGAGCTTGAAAGAACGGGGGGTGGCCATAGACTCCAAGTCTACATGCCACCCCCCGGGCGAACAATCAGCGAAATTACAGCTTGCGCAGCACCAGGCAGCCGTTGGTGCCGCCGAAGCCGAAGTTGTTGTTGAGGGTGTACTCCCCGTCGAAGGTGCCGGGGACGTTGGCGGTCACGTCCAGGTCGCAGTCGGGATCCTGGTTCACCACGTTGATGGTGGGCGGGATCAGTCCGGTCCGGGCGACCAGGGCGGAGACGATGGTCTCCAGGCCGCCGGCGGCGCCCAGCAGGTGGCCGGTCATGGACTTGGTGGAGCTGACCTTGATTTTCTTGGCGTAGCTGCCGAACACCCGGCCCAGGGCGGTGCACTCGATCCGGTCCCCGGCGGGGGTGGAGGTGCCGTGGGTGTTCACGTAGCCGATCTGCTCGGGGACGATCCCGGCGTCCTTGATGGCGGCGTTCATGACCCGCATGGGGCCGTCGCCGTCCTCGCTGGGGCTGGTGATGTGGTGGGCGTCGCCGCTCATGCCGTAGCCGGCGATCTCGGCATAGATCTTGGCGCCACGGGCCTTGGCCAGTTCGTACTCTTCCAGCACGACGATCCCGGCACCTTCGCCCATGACGAAGCCGTCCCGGCCCTTGTCGAACGGCCGGCTGGCCTCGGTGGGGGCGTCGTTGCGGGTGGACAGGGCGCGCATGGCGGCGAAGCCGCCGACGCCCAGCGGGTTGATGACCGAATCGCTGCCGCCGGCCACCATGCGGTCGGCATAGCCGAACATGATCTGGCGCGCGGCGTCGCCGATGGCGTGGGTGCCGGTGGCGCAGGCGGTGGCCATCGCGGAGTTGGGGCCCTGGAGGCCGTACTTGATGCTGACGAACCCGCCGGCCAGGTTGATGATCAGGCTCGGGATGAAGAACGGGCTGGTGCGGCGGGGACCGCGGTAGCCGTTGGACTCCTCGAAGATCGTGGACAGGCCGCCGATGCCGGAGCCGATGGCGACGCCGAACACTTCCCGCTCGGCCTTGGTCAGTTCCATCGCGGCCAGGCCGGAGTCGTTCATGGCGTCGAAGGCGGCGGCCATGGCGTACTGGATGAAGATGTCCATCTTCTTCTGGTCTTTCTTGTCGATGTAGCGGTCCGGTTCGAACCCCTTCACCTGGCCGGCGATCTTGCACGTGAAGTCCGTGGTGTCGAACTTGGTGATCAAGCCGATGCCGCTCTTGCCGGCCATCAGGTTGTCCCAGGTCTCGGCGACGGTGGTCCCGCAGGGATTGACCGTCCCCATTCCGGTGATGACAACGCGACGGCGCTGGATTGTGGTCATGAGGTCACCTCAAAGCTTAAAAAGGATGCCACAGCTTCACGACTACGGCGGTCACAACCAGGCGACGACCGAAAGCGAGCAATCGGGAGACCGGGGCCGCGGCCCCGAAAGAATTTAGGCTAACGGCAATCGCCGCAGAGGGTTCTACCCTGCGGCGACGGAACCGGTCGAAGCGCCAGATCAGGCCTTGGCATTCTTCTCGATGTAGGAGATGGCATCGCCCACCGTGCGGATCTTCTCCTGTTCGGCTTCGGGGATCTCGATTCCGAAAGCCTCTTCGATCGCCATGATGATCTCAACGGTATCGAGGCTGTCCGCCCCCAGGTCGTCGACGAAGTGACTATTCTCTGAGATCGAATCCTCAGGTTTGGCAAGTTGTTCGGCAATGATCGCAATTACCTTTTTGCGGATTTCAGCCATGATCTCTCCTTAGAACCTCGAGAGGCTATCACGGCAATGACCGGATGCCAAGCGGCTAGACTGGATCCCATGCCCAAAACCCCCGAAATCTCCAGGCCGGACGGCGGCTGGCCCCTAGGATGGGGCGGTTCCCTGAAGGAATTCGAAGTTTTCCTGGCCATCGAGCGCAGCCTGTCGCCCAACACGGTCTCCGGCTACCTTTCGGACCTCCAGGCCCTGGCCTACTGGGCCTGCGAACGGGAGATCCCGCCCTCCGACCTGCACCGGGACCGGGTGAGCGCCTTCCTCGCCGACCAGCAGGGGCTCGGCAAGGCCGCCCGCAGCGTGGCCCGGCTCGCATCGGCCCTGCGCCAGTTCCTGGGCTTCCTGCGCATGGAGGGGGAGGGCGCCGCCGGGCCCGAGGCCGTGGCCCGCCCGCCCCGGCCGCCCCGGATCCTGCCCCGGACCCTCACCGAATCCCAGGTGGAGAGCCTGCTGGCCGCCCCGGACCTGAACACCCCGCTGGGGGTGCGGGACCGGGCCTGGATCGAACTGTTCTACGCCTCCGGGCTCCGGGTCTCCGAGCTGGCCGGCCTTTCGGTCCGGATGGTCTACCTGGATGAAGGATTTCTGAAAGTGCTGGGCAAGGGCCGGAAGGAGCGGCTGATCCCGTTCGGCGAAAGCGCCGAGCACTGGATGCGCGCCTGGATCGCCCTGCGGCCCGGGTTCAGGCCCCGGGAGGACACCCTGTTCGTGGGCCGGCTGGGGGAGGCCATCTCCCGCCAGCACCTCTGGCGGATGCTCAAGGCCTATGCCCGGAGCGCCGGGATCGACCCCGCGGAGGTGAGCCCCCACGTGCTGCGCCACGCCTTCGCCACCCACCTGCTGGACCACGGGGCGGACCTGCGGGCGGTCCAGGCCATGCTCGGGCACGCCGACATCTCCACCACCCAGATCTACACCCACGTGCACCAGGCCCGCCTGAGGGCCCTGTACGACCGGCTCCACCCCCGCTCCTGAGATAAGATGGGGGAGCCCCTGTCCCAGCGGTGGACGTTAGATGCGCTTGGGGCCATGATGAGACTTGGAGAACCACGCGATGGCCCCTCGCAAAACCCCGATCACCCCATCCGAAATCAAGCCCGAACCCATGGAAGAACCGAAAGCGTCTCCTCGGCCCCGGGCCAGGAAAGCCGTCAAGGAAGTCCCCGCCGCCGTTCCGGCGGCGATCGAAGCGGAGGCCCCCAAGGCCCGGAAGCCCAGGGCCGCCAAGGCCGCCAAGCCCGCCGTGGAGGCCGTTCCGGAGCCGGTCGTCGAAGCCGCGCCCGCGGCTGAAGCCCCGGCCGAAGTCCAGGCCCTGCCGTCCGTCGATCCCGCCACCCTGGTCACCGACCAGGCCCGGGCGGTCCTGCTGGCCATCCAGGAGGGCCGCGCGGTGGAGCTGCTGTTCGCGGACGCCGAGAACAATCCGCCGCGGACCTTCGAGCCCCGCCAGCTGATCTTCGACACCTTCGCCAAGGGCTGGTACGTCTGGGGCTGGGACCGCCGCTACAACGCGGAACGGCACCACCTGCTCGCCCTCATCGCCCAGGTCAACCCGGTCGAAGGCATGGGCCGGGCCGCCCAGGGTCCCTACAAGGAAGGCACGCCGGCCAACCTCATCGGCGGCTGGCTGGGCGGCGAGGCCATCCGCGTCAAGGCGGTGCTGCTCAAGCAGTGGATCTTCGCGGTACGCCAGGCCCCCGCGCCCTTCCCGGAATTCGCCATCGAGGACCTGGAAGAGGGCAAGGCCCAGGTCTCCTTCACCGCCACGGACCTGAGGGCCATCACCCGCTGGGTCATGCAGTTCGGCGACGGCATCCAGATCCTGGAGCCCCAGCGCCTGCTGGACCGGATCAAGCAGGTGGGCATGGCCTGGGGCGGCAAGCCCGCCGCGCCCGCGCCCGCGCCCCCCCAGGCGCCCAAGGCGGCCCGCGAGCCCCGGGAAGCCCGGGAGCACCGCTCCGAGCACAAGGAGCACCGCTCCGAGCACCGCTACGAGCCGAAGTCCGAGGCCGCCCCGGAACGGAAGGCTCCGGACCAGCCCAGGCATTCCCGGGAGCCCCGGGAGAACCACGAACTGCCCAAGCCGTCCAAGTCCGGCAAGATCGAGATCCGCATCGACCGGCTCTGATCCTCAGCCGGCGGCCAGGAGCAGGCAGGCCACCGTCACCGCCGTCCAGGCGGCGGCGCAGGCCGCCGCTCCGGCCGCCTTCAGCCCCATGATGTGGCGCGCCGCCAGGTACAGCAGCACCAGGTTGGCGAGCGCGAACAGGTCGAAGCCGCGCAGGAGGGCGTCGATCCCGGCGCGGCCGGTGGCGTGCAGCACCCCCAGCGACAGCGGCGAGATGGCGTCGGGCGCCAGCCCCCGCACCGGCCTGGCCAGGCAGAGGACGGTGACCAGGAGGGTCTTGGGCAGTCCCACCAGCGCGGGCGCCACCGTGGCGCTGAGGGCCTGGCGGTAGTCCGGGCAGCCCCCGGGCCCCGGCGCCGCCCGGCCCACCAGCCAGAACAGGAAGGCCAGGAACAGGGTCATGACCGGCATCCCCACCAGGACGCCGAACCCGCCCAGCAGCCCCAGGAGCCGGCCCCACACCTCGATGGTCCGCTCGACGTCCGCCGGCGCCACGTGCGGATTGCGCATCAGGTCCGCGCGCAGCAGGGCGTCCGCGTCCACCCGCGCGGCCCAGACCAGGACCATGACCAGGGTGAAGCCCATGAGGGTGACCAGGGCCGCGCCCCAGCGGGGGTGCGCCGCCAGCCGCCGGAACAGCGGCACCGGGGCGGTGAAGACGCCCAGGATCTGTTCGGTCAGACCGGGCGCCCCGGGTCCGGGCGGTTCCGCGTCCGCGGATTCAGGGAAGAGGCGCTGGGGTGGCTCGTGTTCACTCATATTTCACCGGACCCTCAAGGTTGAATTCCCCTACTGTCAATGGACATGCCCCTATGACATATCCATTTTTACTATGCATAATACATATTTTATAGCAACCGGAACATCGGCCCATGTGGCCGCATTGGCTAGGCATCGGGGAGAACCAGATGACCGTCGATCCCACCTTGCCAAGCCGACTCATCGATCAGGAGGCCCGCTACGGGGCCGGCGACGACCATCCCGGCGACGTGGTCTGCACCCGGGCGGACGGCGCCTATGTCTGGGATGTCCAGGGCCGGCGCTACATGGACTTCCTGGCGGGCTACGGGGCGATGGCCCAGGGCCACAACCACACCCGCATCGCCGCCGCCATGGTGGAGCAGTGCCTGCGGCTATGCCTGACTTCCAGGGCGTTCCGCAACGACCGCCTGCCGCCCCTGCTGGAGAAGCTCTGCAGCCTCACCGGGTTCGCCCGGGCGATGCTCCTGAACAGCGGCGCGGAGGCGGTGGAGACCGCCGTCAGGGCGGTCCGGAGGTGGGGCTACCGCAGCAGGGGCATCGCCCCCGGCCGGGCCGAGATCATCGTCTTCAGCGGCAACTTCCACGGCCTTACCACCACCCTGCTGGGCTGCAGCGACTGCCCGGAGCGGACCGCGGACTTCGGCCCCTTCACCCCGGGATTCCGGACGGTGCCCTACGGCGATCTGGCCGCGGCCAGGGCCGCGGTGGGCCCCGACACCTGCGGCATCCTGGTGGAGCCGGTCCAGGGCGAGGCCGGGGTGGTGGTGCCGCCCAGGGGCTTCCTGCGGGGGCTCAGGGAATGCTGCGACAGCCACCGGATCATGCTCGTCGCCGACGAGATCCAGTCCGGGCTGGGCCGCACCGGCAAGCTGTTCGCCTTCGAGCACGAAGGCGTCCGCCCGGACGGGGTCACCCTGGGCAACGCCCTTTCGGGCGGGTTCTACCCGGTCAGCGCCCTCCTGGGCACCCCGGAGCTCATGGGCGTGTTCAGCCCGGGCGCCCACGGCTCCACCTTCGGCGGCAACCCCATGGCCTGCGCCGTGGCCACCGCGGCCCTGGACGTCCTGGCCGACGAGAAGCTGATCGACCGTTCCGCCGAGCTGGGCGCCTACCTCCTGGAGCAGCTGCGGGCCATGGAAAGCCCCCTGGTCCGGGAGATCCGGGGGCTGGGCCTCTGGGCTGGGATCGAGCTCAGGCCGGAAGCCGGCGGGGCGGATGCGGTCTGCGCCGCCCTGCTCCAGGAAGGCCTGCTGTGCAAGGAGACCCGCGGGCACACCCTGCGCCTGTCGCCGCCCCTGACCATCACCCGGGAGCAGCTGGACTGGGCCCTGGGCAAGCTGAGGCTGGTCCTGGAGGGATAGTCCTACCGTGGCGTCCGTGTCCCGACCCGGCATCAGGGTCGTCGCTGTCAGTTCGCTGCCGCGAACTGCATCGACGGAAGGGGCATGGCACAGATGCAAGGGCCGTGTTCCACCTTCGTGAGGGGAACGCAAGCCACCGGTGCGGGTTGCGGTTTAAGCAGCCGTAACGGAATGCCATTACATAGGAAGGGAATAGCCTTGGTTCGCCACCTCTGAAGGGTAGGACGAAGCCCTCGGATCCCTGCAGCAATCCCTTCCGTCGATGCAGTTCGCGCCAGCGAACTGACAGCGACGACTCTGACGCTGGGTCGGGACACGAACGCTACAGCAGAGCTAGAAGCGCAACCCGACGTAGAGGGCGGCGGAGGCCCGGGGCGCCAGGGCGCGGAGGGTGCGGCCGTCCATGTCGGTGAAGTCCGGCACCTTGGTCTGGGAGGTCTTCATGAGGGCGAAGCAGCCCTCGAATCCGACGAAGGGGTGCTTCTGCTGGCCGATGCTGGTGATGGTGTAGTCGATGCTGCCCCGCAGCCAGGGCCGGAGGTAGGTGGTGGTGGTGTCCAGCTGGCTGGCGGTGCCGTTCACGTCGGCCTCGCCCTGGATCCGCAGGTACTCGCCCCGGGCCTCCAGGTGGGCGCCCCAGGTGAAGTTCGGGCTGAGCTTGCCCAGGTAGCCGGCGCCCAGGGTCCAGTAGCTGTTGGTGACCTTCACGTCGGTCAGGTTGAGGGTCGTTCCGTTGTTGATGGTGAAGTAGGAGGAGCCGTCGAACATGCCGCCCACCTCGTAATACCAGCCGGGGGAGGAGGCGATCTCGCCCATGAAGCGGAACCCGACTCCGGTCTGCCGCCTGGGCTGGTCGCTGATATCGCCGGGCGCCTGGGCCACCACGATCGAGGCCGGCCGGCTCAATTCCGCGAACACCTGGAACCGTCCATCCAGTCTGGGCGCATCCTGGGCCGCAAGGGCGCCCGTAGCAAGGGCCACGATGAGTAAGCTGGAAACGTTCACGAATCCTCCTTGGAGGGAAGCAGTCAACTTAACGTTCATTCATGTCCGGGGAAACGTCAACGGGCTGACATTCCCCCGGAACAAGCAAACCAAGTGCCACGTTATCAAGGGGCGGTGGTGGGTTCGACCGGCGTGGGTTCGCTGTTGGCCACCACGATGTCCCAGGGGAAATTGAAGGGGATCTTGTGGGCGTAGGCCTTGTCGACCCCGTCCCTGGGCTTGACCTGCATGTTGGCGACGGCGGTCTTGATGCCGTCCAGCCAGTCCGGTCGGTTGAGCGGCCTGGGGTGGGCGGCCGAGGGGGGCTGGTTCTGGAGGATCGCCTTCACCGCCCAGACGGTGAGGGTGGCGGAACCGGAGGGCCGGAGTTCGGCGGGGACGTCGAACCAGCAGTAGCCGGGGGCGACCAGGGCCTTGTCGGTCCATGCGGCACTGTAGGTGTCGGGCTGCCCGGCCACGGCGGGGGGGGCGATGAACCAGCGCGCGTCGGTGAGGATCGGGCTGGAGAGGGTCTGGGTGGCGTCGGCCGTGACCACCGCCGGGTCCGGGAAGCCCGGCTGGGCCGGGTAGTTGCTGGGGACCATGAAGTGGACCGGAGCCCCGGTGTTGCCGTTCTGCAGTTCGACCACCCAGAAGTCGGGCGGGACGACATTGCCGTTGGGCGAACGGGTGGCGTTGAACCAGGTGACCCGGTATCCGCCGGTGGCGGGCCCGGCCAGTCCACCGTCCGGATTGCGCAGGCGCTTGTCCACCATGGTGTCCTGGGCCGGCACGAAGCCCCAGCCCGAGGACGCGTCGGTGTCGGCCGAGCCGTTGAGATCGGCGGCGACGGGAGGCGCCTGGGTGCCGAGCCCCTTGGCCAGCCAGGTACGGGTGATCAGGGCGCCCGCGCCTCCGGAGGTGAAGGAGGGCGTGAAGGCGGTCCAGTAGAAATGGCCCACCCCGCTGGAGGGAGGATTGAACGTGGGCGGAAGGGGAGCGTTCCCGGTGGTGGCGGCGGTCCCGATCGTAACCGGGGAGTCTGCGTGGAAGAATCCCGCGCCGTTGGCGGTCAGATCGAAATAGCTGCCGTCGGGCTCGATGGGGGTGGGGTTGGCGGACAGGGAGTTCAGCTTGGGCCAGGCCGCGGGCTGGCTCTGGAGCAGCCAGTCAGTCGTGGCGATGGCGTAGGTGTCGGTGGTGTTCAGGTTGGCGCTGTTCAGGACCACCGGCTGGAGCCAGACCGTGGACCAGAGGTACTCGGCGTAAGAGAAGACCGGGACGGCCTCCCTGTCGTTCATGATCAGGGGCGACGAGAGCGGAAGCCGGTTCGGATCGTTCAGATCGTACGGAATGCTCAGCTGGTACAGGCCGCCGTTGAAGGCCGTCCCGCTGGCAGCGGGACTGGACAGGAGCTGGTTCCAGTAGGTCAGCGTCGCGGGCGCGGCCTGGTGCAGCCGGGAGGGGTTCAGGTCCGAGATGAAATTGAGCTCATCCCAGTTCGCCACACCCTTGGACAGGTCATAGGGATCCGTGGAGTTGCTGGGCACCCGGTAGGCTTCCATGCGTTCGACGGAGGAGATCCGGGACGGCGGAGGCACCGGGGAGACGACGCCCGGGTCGTTCGAGTAGGTGGCGAAACTCAGGTTGAAGCCGAGATCGGACGGGGTGGGATTGGTGACGTAGGTGGTGTCGGCGGCACCGAGCCCCAGCAGGGTCGGGATCTTGTCCGCCTCGACCGCCAGCATGAAGAGCGGCCATTCCGCGAACGTCTGGTTGATGGCCACTCCGGAGAAGCCGTTGACGATGAGGTCGGCCCAAGCGATCGGATAGTTGATGGCCGTCTCCGAAGGGAGGACCAGCCAGCGGTCGTCGTGCGGGAAGGCGGCGCCCTGGGCCTTGGTGGGCGGATTCATTCCGGACCCGGTCGTGCCGCTGAGCATCTTCAGGACCTGCGTGGCGGTTTCCGGGGCGAACCCCTGGGCGGTGACCACGTTGAGCGTGGGGTTCCAGGGCGCGGTGGCGCTCTGGAAGAAGAAGGAGGAGGACCTGGGGGAGAGGGCAAACCCCTGATAGTTTTCCAACTGGGGGTCTATCCCAGACGGGTTCGTCGCGGAACTGGCGGTCGGCTGGCACGGGATCCGGACCGCGTAGGTGATCGGGTCGGAACCGATGGCCGGGAGCATGGCGTAGAAGGGCACGTTACTGCGCACCGGCACCGTGACGGAGGCCTGGCCTGCGGAGTTGAGGATGTAGGCGTTGGCGTAGCCGTCCTGGTGGATCTCCAGCTGGGTGTTCAGGCCGTTGCCGGGCAGGACGACCGGGTTGAGGGAGACCGTCGCGCCGTCGTCCCCCAGCTGCCGGTATTGAAGATTGAGGGTGAAGTTTTCGGTGTTGACGCCGTCCACCACCACCCACATGTTCGCGGGGGCGGAGGCCCGGCCGAAGACGTCCGTGGTTTGGAAGGTCGCGAGGTAGGCCACCCGCTGGCCGGGGACCCCGGCGAAGGTGGCCTGGACCGGACCGGCGCTGGCCGAAGCGGAGGGCACGCCGTAGGGGAAGGTCCAGGTGGTGCTGGCGAGGGCCTCGCCGCTGGTGGTCTTGGTGCCGGTGCCGGAGAAGATCAGGCTGCCCCCTTCGGGGATGACGACGATCGGATAGCCGGCGGAGGCGGGCACGGTCAGGTGGCTGCTCATGCCGGCGGGGTAGATCGCGGCCACCTGGCCGGCGGTGAAGCCCAGGGTGCCGCTGGCCAGGGGCGCAGTGATCTGCGCCTGGGGCAGGGCGTTGGCCAGCACGAGGAACTGGACGGTCTGGGGCGTGGCGGTCTGGTGGGCGCTCCGGGTGTCCTGGGCGCTGATCTTGACCGTGAAGGAACCGGCGGCCAGGAACTGGTGGCCCTGGGATACCGCGGCGCCGGTGGTGAGCGAAGCGTCCGCGACGATTCCGGTCGTGTCCGCCGATCCGTCCCCCCATTGGATGGTGTAGGTCACCGGGTTGACCACGGGATCGGTGAGGACGAAGGCGACCGCCGGCGTTTCCATGGCGTAGGTCTTGGTCGAGGCCAGGGAGGTGACGACGATGCTCGGAGAAGGCGAGGGGGCGATGGTCTGGATCGTCACCTGGGGCGCCAGGGTCAGGGCGCCGACGATGCCGAAGCTGTCCACCACCTGGACCGCGGGGGTGTAGCTGGTGGTGCCCGGGCCGCTGGCGGCCGGGTAGGCGTAGGCTGCGCCGTAGACGTTATTGCCCAGGCTGGTCGCCGCGACCAGGGTGCCCGGCGTGCCGGCGCCCAGGGGATAGACGGTGACCGCCAGCGAAGTGGCGTTGTTGGGGTTGGTGGCGGTGACCAGGTAGTTCACGGTCACGGTGCTGCCCGCGCCGGTCTCGACGAAGTAGGAGGTCGCCGCCGCGGGGGTGCTGAAGACGCTGGTCGGCAGCTGGGTGGCCGCCACCGTGAAGTTCACCGCGGGACTGAAGGGCCCCTGGGACAGGTGGGCGTCCACCGCGCTGACCTGGACCGCCGCCGTTCCGGTGAACGAGGAACTGAAGCTGTGGGCGACGCTGGTGGTGGCGGTCAGGCCGGAGCCGCTCGGGGCGGAGGTCACCAGGGGGGTGCCGTCGCCGAAGTTCCAGACGAACTGGGTGATGGAGCCGCCAGCGTTCAGGTCGGTGGCGGTGGCCGCGAAAGTGTAGGACTTGGACTGGAGCAGCGGCACGCCGGCGACGGGCACCGTGGTGACTGCGGCGACCGGCGGCAGGCTGGCCTGGATGACCATCTGGAGCGTGCTGATCTTGATTCCGCCCTTGCCGTCGTCGGCCGTGACCGAGGCGGCGGTGCTGCCCACGGCGGTCCAGGTGTGGGTCACGCTGGCGCCGGTGACGGGCGCGCTGCCGTCGCCGAAATTCCAGGTGTAGGTCAGGGCGTCGCCGTCGGGATCGGTCGCCGCGGCGGTGAAGGCGATGGCCTGGTAGGCGTAGGGGTGGCCCGAGGGGGTCTGGGTGACGGCCACGGATGGCGCAGCGGCGTTGGCCATGACGTCGATGACCAGGGAGGTGGAAGTGGTGCCGCCGGGGACGCCGTTGGTGGCCGTGAAGGTCACGGGGTAGAGGCCGGGCGCGGCGTAGGCGTGGGTCGGGGCCAGTTCGGCGCTGTTGGCGAGATCCCCGGCGCCGGCGGTGTCGCCGAAGGTCCAGGTGTAGGTCAGGGGCAGGCTGGCGGGATCCGTGGCGGTCGCCGTGAAGGTGACCGGGACGTTCTGCCAGGTGGCGAAGCTGTCGCCCGCGACCGGGATCTGGGCGGCGGTCGCTAGCGTCACCACCGGCGGCAGCGCGGTGGTGGGGGTGGTGGTGATGGTGACCAGCTGGTAGGCCTGCAGATCGCTCTGGATCACGTGGGTGGTGTCGATGACCTGGACGGTCGGGGTGAAGGTCCGGGGACCGGTGGCGGCGGCGGCCGGGAAGCCCATGGTGACGGTCCACTCGTTGGTGGTGCCGGGCTTGAGGGCGAGGGGGGTGACCACCGTGTCGGCCAGGGTGTCGTTGGTGGCGAAGGTGATGCCGGAAAGGTCGTAGCTGAAGCCCGAGGAGGCGCCGAGGGTGATGATGAAGTCGAACGTGACGTTGACGCTCGAACCGGTCGGGACGGAGCGCGGAAGCACCCCTGACGGCGCGACCAGGCTGATGAGGAACGGATTGGACCCGGTCCCCACCGTTTCCTGCTGGCTGAACTGGGTGCTGCTGTTGTTCTGGTTGTCGGTCGCCACGACGCCCAGCAGGAAGGAGCCGGTCCGGCTGAAGGCATGGGTCACCTGGGCGGGGGCATTATTGAGGATGGTGCCGTCGCCGAAATTCCAGGTGTATCCCGTGGTGGCGGAAATGGTGTTGCCGACCGTAGGTTCGGTGGCCACCGCGGTGAAATGGTAGATCTTGTATTCGCTGTAGGTGCCCTGGACGGCGGCGTCCGAGGTCACCGCTCACCTTGGGCGGCTGGACATTGGACTGCACACCCGATGAGCCGCTGCCCCCGCCCCCGCAACCGACCACCAGACTTATAAATGAACACGAGAGGATGAGTCCAATATTTTTAAATAAAATGCTCATATTCACCCCTTGTTCCAGGTCAATCCGGCAGAGAAGGTTCGCAATCATTGGTAGTCGACCAGATCATACAGCATCCCCGCCGAACTGGACACGGATTTTGTCCCAGAAAACCAGCACATGGATTGGTTTACGTACAGGGAAACCGCCCTGTAACTGCTGGTCCGGGGCGACCGTAAAAACGATTTAATTTAGTGGACGGAAATGACCCTTCGCCGGTTCCGTGCAGTATCCGTTCTCATCCCTGGATCCAGCGGGGCTCCAGGCCCAGCAGGCGGGCCACGGCCGCCCGGCCCCTGGGGCCGGGATCCACGGTGAACTCATTCACCCAGGCCCGGACGTAGCGGCCGACCATTTCGGTGTCCATGCCCCGGCCGAAGGACTGGGCGTAGGCCACGCTTTCGTCGTGCCTGGCCATGGCCAGCTCCACGCTGCGGCGCATGAGCACGGCGAACCGCTCCTTCACCCCTTGGGGCAGATCCCGGCGGATGGCGTTGCCGCCCATGGGCAGGGGCAGTCCGCAGTCGGCCTTCCACCAGGCGCCCAGGTCCTGGACCAGGTGCAGCCCCTGCTCCTTGTACATGAGCTGGCTTTCGTGGATCAGCAGCCCGGCCTGGTAGCGCCCGGACTGCACCGCCGGCATGATCCGGTCGAAGGGCAGCAGCTCCACCTTGAGGTCCGGCATCCACTTGCGCATCGCCAGGTAGGCGCTGGTGCGCAGCCCGGGGATGGCCACGGTGACGCCGCGCAGCTCCGGCCCGGTCATGGGCGCGCGGGAGACCACCAGCGGCCCGGTGCCTTCCTGGATGCTGGATCCCGCGGTCAGCAGCTCATAGCTGTCCACCAGCTCCGGATAGGCGCCGAAGCTGATGGCCGTGACCTCGTAGCGGCCGGTCAGGGCTTCGGCGTTGAGCGCCTCAATGTCCGAACGCACGAAGCGGAGATCGAACCCTTCGGGGTCCAGCCAGCCCAGCGCCAGGGGCGCCATCATGTAGGCGTCGTCGGAATCGGGACTGTGGGCGATGGTGAAGGGCATCAGCGGCCTCCGGCGGGTGTGGCGTTTTCCCGGAGGGAGCGTTTCTCCTTCACCCGCTCCACGGCCTTCGCCGCGAGCGCGTATCCCGGGTTCTCCTGCAGGGCGCTCTGGTAGTGCTCGAGGGCCCGGTCCAGACGGTCCTGGGCCTCGAAAGCGCGACCCAGGTTGAAATGAGGATAGCAGTAGCTTTCGTAACGCCTGGCCTTGAGCGCCATGTGCAGCCAGGGGATCGCGTCCTCGAACTGCCCCATTTCCAGGTAATAGGCGCCAATGTCATTGTACGGGGCGCCGAATTCCGGATCCAGGTCGATGGCCCGGTGGCAGTCGGCGATGGCCGCCTCGAAATCCTTGTGGTAGGACCGGGCCCAGCCGCGGTAGGTGAAGGCTTCCGGGGTGCCGTGCAGCTCCAGCGACTGGGTGTAGAGCTCGATGGCCCGGTCGATCTCGCCGCGCATGTGATGCTGGTAGGCCTTGCCCACCAGCTCCATTGCTTCCTGTTTTTTTTCCTGGTTGCTCATGGCTGCCTCAACGCCTACAGCATAGGCTAGATAGCCAGCATCGGGGATCAGGAACCGGACTGCAGCCGCAGCAGCCGCACCGCCTGCCATAGGATCGCCCCGCCCATCCCCGCCACCAGGATCCCGCCCAGCCGCAGCAGGCGGAAGCGCCAGGCCCGGCTGAGCCGGGTGCTGACCATGCCCAGGCCCAGGAGCAGGGGCAGGTTGCCCAGGCCGAAGCAGACCATGCCCGCCGCCCCCATGCGCCAGGAGCCGGCGTCCAGGGCCCGGAGCAGCATCATGTAGACCAGCCCGCAGGGTATCAGCCCCCAGGTGAGGCCCAGCAGGTAGGGCGCCCCGCCCCACTTCAGCCCCTGGCCGAGGAACCGGCGCAGGAAGCCGGGCATGGGCAGCTCCATGAGCGCGTCGGCCCGGGCGCCCAGGGCCAGGGCCAGTCCCAGCGCCAGCATCAGGAAGCCCACCGCGAACTTCACCCAGACCTGCCAGGGCCAGGCCTGGGCCGCCAGCAGGGCCTGACCCCCGGGCCGGCAGCACTCGTGCATGTCCTTGACCGTCTGCAGCCGGGCGAAGCCGCCCAGGTAGCCGATCAGGCCCCCCAGCAGGGCGTAGGTGGTGATCCGGCCCGCCTGGAACAGCAGGTGCCGGGGCCACAGGCTCCCGCCCTGGCGGGCCTGGGCCATCCCGAACGAGGCGACGATCGGTCCGCACATGCCCGCGCAGTGCCCTATCGAGCCCAGCAGCCCGGCGCACCACATCACCGCCAGCCAGGGCAGGGCGTGGGGCTGGCTCAACCAGGCTTCGATCACAAGGGCTCCTTGGCGCCATCATACCGGTTCCTTGATGGTTCGGGAGCCGCCGGATGGTTGTATCCTGAGGGCTATGGCCAACGATTCGCCCGGAACCTACTGTCAGAATTGCTTCACCTGGAATCCGGGTGAACGGGAGATCTGCCGCAAGTGCGGCACCCGGCTCTTGATCGTGGCCGGCGACCAGACCTGGGAAGAGGAAGAGCAGATCGAGGCCGACGACGACCTGGACGAGCACCTCCTGGAGCGGATCACCGGGCTGGAGGAGACCCTCCGGCGGGTGGAGACCTACCTGGAGACGGTGTCCGACCAGCTGGGCCGGCTGGAGCGCTCTGAGGTTATGCTGCGCAACGGGCTGATGTCCCTGGTCCAGGAGATGGAGACCAAGGGCCAGCTGGACGGCCGGGCCTTCTCCTCTCGCTGGGAACAGCTGGTGGAGGAGAACCTGCAGCTGATTAGCGCCCGGGAGATCTTCACCCGCTACCGGGCCCGGATCCTGCCCATCGCCAAGCCCAAGGCGGTCTCCCAGCTGCGCCGGGCGCTGCTGGAGACCTCCGCGCTGCTGGACAACGGGCTGCTGCCCGAGGCCGCCACCCGCCTGGGCGAGGCCCTGGCCCTGGACCCCAAGAACTACGAGCTGCTGTTCACCGTGGCCGCGCTCAAGGAGGTGGCCCAGGTCTGGGAGGAGGCCGAACAGCTGGCGCGCAAGGTGGTCGCCTACAGCCCCCGGCACTACGAGGGCTGGATGCTGCTGGCCAAGATCATCCAGGACGACCCGGAGCGGTCCGACGCCGCCATCGAGACCCTGCGCAAGGCCGCCGAGCTGCGCCCGGACGAGGTCGCGCCCAAGGTCCAGCTGGCCGAGCTGCTGCTGGACGGGGACGATCTCCAGGGCGCCCTGGAATCGGCCAAGGAGGCCGTGGGGCTGCAGCGGGACGGCGAGACCCTCAGCCTGCTGGCCGAGATCCTCCTGGCCCGGGGCGAGGCCGCCAAGGCCATCACCCTGCTCAAGGAGGCCTCGGGCTTCCTGCCCGGGGACCTGCGGATCCGGGAGCTGCTGGCCGAGGGCTACATCCTGGCCGACGAGCGGCCCAAGGCGTTCACCATCCTGGCCGAGCTCCTGCGCCAGCACCCGGGCGACCACGACCTGCTGCTGCTGCTGGACGCCGAGACCCCCGCCCAGCTCCGGTCCGCCCGGGGCGGCAAGGCCGAGGCCGGCTTCCTGCTGGACGAGGTCGAGGACTGGCTGGCCGAGGACAACATCGCCGAGGCGGAGACCGCCCTGCGCCGGTCCCGGCGCAAGGACCGGAGCGAACGGCTGGAGTGGCTGGAGCTGCTCCTGGCCTTCCGCAAGGACCCCCAGGGCCAGCTGGCCAAGGCCGTCGCCTTCGCCGGTTCCCCGCGCCACCCCAGGCTCTGCTTCCAGGCCCTGCACCTGGCGGTGGACCACTACATGGACAAGAACAACGAAAAGGGCCTCAACCTGGCCCTGAACACCTTCCTGGGGGCCCACCCCAAGAGCAGCGGCGCCTGGGAGGCGGCCATCATCCGCCAGGCCTACCGGCTGATGAACGGTCCGGTCAGCGAGGACGATCTGCGCGAAGTGCGCCGGCTCCAGGCCAACCCCCTGCCCGGCCAGGAACCCCGGGCCCGCACCCTGCTCGGGCAGTACCTGCTGGAGCTCAAGCGGCCCAAGGACGTGGTGGACCTGGTCGGTCCCGTCATCGCCACCGAACCCACCATGATCAACCACTTCCAGCTGGGCAGCGCGCTGGTGGCCCTGAAGCAGCGGGACGAGGGCCTGGCGGTGCTGCAGGACGGGCTGGACGCGGACCCCGGGGATCTCCCCGAGGACCAGGCGGACCTGCTCCGGGGCAAGATGAAGACCATGATCAAGGACCTGGAAAAAAGCTTCGGGCACGGTTGACGGACTCAATTCCGTCCGTGACAAAGTTGACAATCCAGGTCATGATTACAGAATAAAGCAGTGAGGGGAGTTGGCCATGAGCACGTCTCTGCAGCAGGTCACCAGCGAAGAATACAAATACGGCTTCGTCACGGATATCGAGTCCGACAGCGTCGCCCCGGGACTTAATGAAGATGTCATCAGGTTCATTTCCGACAAGAAGGGTGAACCCGAGTGGCTGCTTGACTTCCGCCTGAAGGCCTACCGCCACTGGCTGACCCTCACCGAGCCGGAATGGGCCAACGTCCACTACACCCGCCCGGACTTCCAGAAGATCGTCTACTATTCCGCACCCAAGCAGAAGGCCCCCAAGTTCCAGAGCATGGACGAGGTGGACCCGGAGCTGCTGCGCACCTTCGAGAAGCTCGGGGTGCCCATGAACGAGCAGAAGGCGCTGGCCGGGGTGGCCGTGGACGTGGTGTTCGACAGCGTGAGCGTGACCACCACCTACAAGGCGGCGCTGGCCGAGAAGGGCATCATCTTCTGCAGCTTCAGCGAGGCGGTGCGGGAGCACCCGGAGCTGATCCGCAAGTACCTGGGCTCGGTGGTGCCCACCAGCGACAACTTCTACGCCGCGCTCAACTCCGCGGTGTTCACCGACGGCTCGTTCTGCTTCATCCCCAAGGGCGTCACCTGCCCCATGGACCTCTCCACCTACTTCCGGATCAACAACAAGGAATCCGGCCAGTTCGAGCGGACCCTGATCGTGGCCGAGGAGGGCGCCTCGGTCAGCTACCTGGAGGGCTGCACCGCGCCCCAGTTCGACGTCAACCAGCTGCACGCCGCGGTGGTGGAGCTGGTGGCCCTGGACGACGCCAGCATCAAGTACAGCACGGTGCAGAACTGGTACGCCGGGGACAAGGACGGCCTGGGCGGCATCTTCAACTTCGTCACCAAGCGCGGAATGTGCAAGGGCCGCAGCAGCAAGATCAGCTGGACCCAGGTGGAGACCGGCAGCGCCATCACCTGGAAGTACCCCAGCTGCGTCCTGCTGGGCGAGAACAGCGTGGGCGAGTTCTACTCGGTGGCCCTGACCAACCACAAGCAGCAGGCCGACACCGGCACCAAGATGGTTCACATCGGCCGCAACACCCGCTCCACCATCATCTCCAAGGGCATCAGCGCCGGCGAGAGCGCCAACAGCTACCGGGGCCTGGTCAAGGTCATGGGCAAGGCCGAGGGCGCCCGCAACTTCAGCCAGTGCGACTCCATGCTCATCGGCAGCCACTGCAGCGCCAACACCTTCCCCTACATCGAGGTGGGCAACCCGTCGGCCAAGGTGGAGCACGAAGCCACCACCTCCAAGATCGGGGAGGAGCAGCTGTTCTACTTCCAGCAGCGCGGCATCCCGGCCGAGGACGCCATCTCCATGATCATCAACGGTTTCTGCAAGGACGTCTTCCGCGAGCTGCCCATGGAGTTCGCGGTGGAGGCGACCCGGCTGCTCGGGCTCAAGCTCGAAGGCAGCGTCGGCTAGTCGATCGTCCAGACCCACCTCTTCTCGGAGTCCAGCATGCTTTCGATCCGCAACCTCACCGCCCGCATCGGGGACAACGAAGTCCTCAAGGGCATCGACCTGGAAGTCAAGGCGGGGGAAGTGCACGCCATCATGGGCCCCAACGGCAGCGGCAAGTCCACCCTGGGCAAGGTCCTGGCGGGCCACCCGAGCTACGAGGTCACCGGCGGGGAAGTGCTGTTCGAAGGCAAGGACCTGTTCCTGCTCAGCGCCGACGAGCGGGCCCGGGCCGGGATCTTCCTGGGCTTCCAGCACCCCATCGAGGTGCCCGGGGTGAGCAACGCCTCCTTCCTGCGCCTGGCCTACAACAAGAAGGCCGAATCCGACGGCCGGGACGAGCTGGACCCGCTGGAGTTCGACGACTACATCCAGGAGAAGATCCGGCTGGTGAAGATGGACGGCTCCTTCCTGGACCGCAGCCTGAACGAAGGCTTCTCCGGCGGCGAAAAGAAGCGCAACGAGATCCTGCAGATGTGCGTGCTGGACCCCAAGCTCTCCATCCTCGACGAGCTGGACTCCGGGCTGGACATCGACGCCCTGCGGGTGCTGGGCGAAGCCGTGACCGCGCTCATGGGCCCGGACCGGGCGCTGATGATCATCACCCATTTCCCGCGGATCCTCGAGACCATCCGGCCCGACCGGGTGCACGTGCTCTCCGCCGGCCGGATCGTCCGGACCGGGGGCATGGAGCTGGCCCTGGAACTGGAAGAGCGCGGCTACGACTGGCTCAAGGACGAGGCGTCCACGGCCGGGAGGGCGTGATGGCGGCAGTGATGGAGCGTCCGCTGCTGCCCGCCATCCTGGCCCAGCCGCGTCCGGCCGGGTGGGAGGCCCTGCGCCTGCGCGCCGAGGCGGCCCTGGAAGGCCGGGACTGGCCCGGCAGCCGCCAGGAAGCCTGGAAGTACACCGATCTCACCTCCCTGAAGGCCATGGATTTCGCCGTCGGCCAGCCGGCCCAGGTGGACATCGGCCCGCTGATCCTGCCCGAGGCCCGGGGCACGAGGCTGGTGTTCGTGAACGGCCGTTTCGACAGCCACCACAGCAACACCTCCAGCCTGCCCCCCGGGGTGCGCCTGCTCAACCTGGCCGCGGGCTCGGAACTGGCCCACGACCTGGGCACCCTCTGCGCCCCCGGTGCCGATCCGTTCGCCGACCTGAACACCGCCCGGTTCCGGGACGGCGCCCTGGTGATCATCCCCAAGGGCGTGCAGCTGGAGGCCCCGCTGCACGTGCTGTTCGTCAGCGACCAGAGCGGGGACCAGCCCACCTGCTCCCTGCCGCGCCTGTTCGTGGTGCTGGAGCGCGACGCCTCCGCCACCCTGGTGGAGGAATACCAGGGCAAGGGCCGCTACCTCACCAGCGCCGTGACCGAAGTGATCGTGCGCGCCAACGCCAACCTGAACCACGAGCGGATCCAGCGGGAATCCGCCGAGGCCCACCACTTCTCCAGCCTGGGCGCCCGGGTGGAACGGGACGGCCAATACAGCTGCCGCACCATCGCCTTCGGCGGGCGCCTGTCCCGGTCCACCCCCCGGGTGGTCCTGGCCGAGGAGGGCGCCAGCGTGACCCTGGACGGCCTGGCCCTGCTGGGCGACGCCCAGCTGGCCGACACCCACTCCTTCATCGATCACACCGTGCCCCACTGCACCAGCCGCCAGGCCCACAAGACCATCGCCGACGGCGCCTCGCTGGCGGTGTTCAACGGCATCATCTACGTGCGCCCGGACGCCCAGGGCACCGACGCCCAGCAGCAGTGCCGGGGCCTGCTCCTGTCCACCCAGGCCAGGATCGACGCCAAGCCCCAGCTGGAGATCTACGCGGACGACGTGAAGTGCGCCCACGGCGCGGCCATCGGCCAGCTGGACCCCGAGGCCATGTTCTACCTCCAGAGCCGCGGCCTGCGCCCGGCCCTGGCCCGCAACCTGCTCACCTACGCCTTCGCCTCCGACCTGCTGGCGGGCATTCCCGTTCCGAGCCTCAAGCGCCAGCTGCGCCAGACCGTCCTGGCCCGCACCAACGCAGAGCACCTGGAGACGCTGCCATGACCACCGCCACCCTGCCCCTGGACGTCGCCCGGATCCGCCAGGACTTCCCGGCCCTGACCACGCCCTTCCACGGCAAGCCCCTGATCTACCTGGACAGCGCTGTGAGCGCCCTGACCCCCAGGCCGGTGGTGGACCGGGTCAGCCACTACCAGTCCTTCGAGCACACCAACGTCCACCGGGGCGTCTCCACCCTCAGCCAGGAGGCCACCGACCGCTTCGAGGAGGCCCGGGAGAAGGTGCGCGCCTTCATCAACGCGCCGAGCGCGGCCCAGATCATCTGGACCCGGGGCACCACCGAAAGCGTCAACCTGGTGGCCCAGACCTTCGGCCGGGCCCAGGTGAAGACAGGGGACGAGATCCTGCTCTCGGCCATGGAGCACCACTCCAACATCGTCCCCTGGCAGCTGCTGGCCGAGGAGAAGGGCGCGAAGATCCGGGTCATCCCCATGAACGACGCCGGCGAGCTGATCCTGGACGACCTGGAGTCGCTGCTCACCGAGCGCACCCGGATCCTCTGCGTCACCCACGTCTCCAACGTCCTGGGCACCATCAACCCGGTCAAGGAGATCATCCGCCGGGCCCACGCCAAGGGCGTTCCGGTCCTGGTGGACGGCGCCCAGGGGGCGCCCCACCTGGCGGTGGACGTGGCCGACCTGGACGCGGACTTCTACGTCTTCAGCGGGCACAAGATGTCCGGCCCCACCGGCATCGGCGTGCTCTACGGCCGCCGGGAGCTGCTCGAGGCCATGCCCCCCTGGCAGGGCGGCGGCAGCATGATCCTGTCGGTGACCTGGGAGAAGACCACCTTCTGCGGCCTGCCCACCAAGTTCGAGGCCGGCACCCCGGCCATCGCCCAGGCCATCGGCCTCGGGGCGGCCATCGACTACCTCCAGGGCATCGGCCTGGACCGCATCGGCGCCCACGAGCACGATCTGCTGGCCTACGCCACCGAGCGCTGCGCCACGATCCCGGGCCTGCGGATCATCGGCCAGGCCAAGGCCAAGGCCAGCGTCCTGTCCTTCGTCCTGGACGACATCCACCCGCACGACATCGGCTCCATCCTGGACCATGAGGGAATCGTGGTCCGCGCCGGCCACCACTGCGCCCAGCCGGTGATGGAGCGATTCCGCATTCCCGCCACCACCCGGGCCTCCTTCTCCTATTTCAACACAAGGGAGGAGATCGACGCCCTCGTCTCTGGCATCCTAAAGGTGCAGGAGATATTCAAGTGAGCGATCCCCGAGAGCTCTATCAGCAAGTCATCATCGAGCACAACAAGAAGCCCCGGAACTACGGGGATCTGGAGTGCTGCACCCACCACGCCCACGGGCTCAACCCCCTGTGCGGGGACGACATCGTCCTGAAGGTGGTGGTGGCGGACGGCATCGTCCAGGACATCCGCTTCACCGGCCAGGGCTGCGCCATCTCCAAGGCCTCCAGCAGCCTCATGACCGTCAACGTCAAGGGCAAGCCCCTGGCGGAGGCCGAACTCATGGTCGAGCAGTTCCGGGAGATGATCCGGGGCACCCTGGACACCGCGGTGGACCCCAACATCCTGGGCCGGCTCAGCCTGTTCCAGAGCGTCAAGAACCTTCCCAGCCGGGTGAAGTGCGCCGTGCTGCCCTGGGCCACCCTGGCCAGCGCCCTCCATGGCGATGAGATCGTCAGCACCGAATAGGACCCCGCCCCCATGCCCAAGATCGCGGAAATCGAATACACCCCCAACCCCAACGCCGTGAAGTTCGTGCTCAAGGAGCCGGTCACCGCCGGTTTCCCCAAGGCCTTCCGGGACAAGGAGATGGCCGAGTATGACGAGCTGGCCAAGGGGCTGTTCGCGGTGCCCCACGTCATCTCCGTGTTCATGCAGGACAAGTTCATCACCGTGACCAAGGACGACGGCGTCGGCTGGACCGAGCTGCTGCCCAAGCTGGCCCCGCCCATCCGCCAGGCCCCCTCCACCACCGGCCAGGCCCCCGGCCCCGCGCCCCACTGGGACCGGCCGGAAGTGGACGAGAACGACCCGATGATCCAGGACGTGCGCAAGGTCCTGGCCGCCGCCATCCTGCCCGCCCTGGCCGCCGACGGCGGCGGCCTGGACATCGTCGGCCGGCACGAGAAGCAGATCATGATCCGCTACCAGGGCGCCTGCACCTCCTGCCCCTCGGGCCTCACCGGCACGCTCATGGCCATCGAGGGGATCCTGCGCAAGGAAGTGGATCCGGAGATCGTCGTCATTTCAGTCTAGGCCCTCGGCCTCCGCCGCTTGGCCTTGCGGGCGTGCAGCACCACCGGGTCCGCGCCCTCCATCCACTGGCGGATCCGGTCGGCGTCGCCGAACCGTGAGCCCCGGCCGTTGGAGTCCAGCAGGACGATGAGGACCGGGCGCTGCTTCATCTGGGCCTGCATCACCAGGCACTGGCCCGATTCGTCGATGAAGCCGGTCTTGGACAGGCCGATCTGCCAGCGGGAATTGAGCAGCAGCCGGTTGGTGTTGTGGAACGCGATCGGGTGGAACCGCCCCTGGATGCTGGTCTCCTCCTGGGTCGTGCAGGTCCGGATCAGCGGGTAGTGGTGGGCCTGGTCGACGATCCGGGCCAGGTCCCGGGCGGAGGCGACGTTGCCGCTGGAAAGCCCGGCGGGATCCTCGAAATGGGTCATGGTCAGGCCCAGGCCGGCGGCCTTGGCGTTCATGGCGGCCACGAAGGCGGTCAGCCCGGCGGGATAGGTCCGGCCCAGGGCATGGGCGGCGCGGTTCTCGGAGGACATCAGCGCCAGCAGGAGGGCTTCGCCCCGGGTCAGGGTGGTGCCCACCGGCAGCCGGGACCGGCTGTGCCGGAGGATGTCCTTGTCCTCTTCCAGGATGGTGATGGGCGCCCGCAGGTCCGGCTGGGCGTCCAGCAGGACCATGGCCGTCATGAGCTTGGTGATGGAGGCGATGGGCAGCGCCTCGTCGCTCCGCTTCTGCACCAGCAACTCGCCCGTGCGCTGGTCCTGCACCAGGGCGGAGGCGGAACGGAGCACCAGTCTCGGCGCCACCTGCAGCGCCCGGCCGTGGGCCAGGGCCCCGGCCAGCATCGCCGCCAGCAGCATCCATCCTCGCCTGAACCCCATGTCCTGCCTCCTTGCCCCGGCGAAGTCAAATCTGCGCATGTTCCATGGACCAACCCAGCGGTTGAGAAGTTGAGTGGTAGGTTAACCGAGGAACCGGTCCGAATCCAGAAGCCTCTTTGCGCCTTGAATTCCCCATTTCCGGGGCGGGACCCCAATTCATTGAAAAACGGAATGAGCCCAAAAGCCTGTCCATAGGCACTCCATTAGGAGCGGGGTCCCCCGCTGGCCTCGGGGTCTGCCCCATTTCCCTTTCATCCGGAGAAGGTCCTCATCGCTCCATGAATCCATTCATCCCATCCGTCCTGGTGGCCGCTTGCGCCTTGGCCTTCCTCGCCTGGAAGCGCCGGGACCGGAAGGACCGGCTGCTCCAGCTGGAGGCCAAGGTGAAGGTCCGGACCGCGGAACTCAACGAGGACCAGAAGCTGGAGTCCCTGGGCATCCTGGCGGGGGGCCTGGCCCACGATTTCAACAACCTCCTGGGCGCCATGGAGGGCAACGTGGAGCTGGCCAAGCTGGTCACCCCCGCCGAAGGTCCGGTCCAGCCCTACCTGGAGACCCTGGAGGCCCTGATCACCCGGTCCTCGGACCTGGTCCGGCAGATCCTGGCCTACGCGGGCCGGGGCAAGGCCGCCGTCGTCAGCCTGGACCTGAACCGCCAGGTGGAGGAGATCACCCGCCTGCTGAGGGCCTCCCTGTCCAGGCGGGCGACCCTGCGCCTGTCCGCCGACCCCGGGCCGCTCGTGTTCAAGGGCGATCCCGCCCAGATCCAGCAGGTGATCATGAACCTGGTGCTCAACGCCTCGGAGGCGGTGGAGCCCTGGAGCGGCGTCATCACCCTCCGCACCGGCCAGGAGACCGTGGACGACGCCGCCATCCACGTCGCTTTCCCGGGCCAGTCGATGGAACCGGGCCCCTACGTCGCCCTGGAGGTGGCCGACGACGGCCCCGGCATGCCTCCGGAGGTGCTGGAGCGGATCTACGACCCCTTCTTCACCACCAAGTTCGCCGGCCGGGGGCTGGGGCTCTCGGCCGTGCTCGGCACGATGAAGGCCCACCACGGCGGCATCCAGGTCCGCAGCGAGCCGGACCAGGGCACCGCGTTCAAGCTCCTGTTCCCCGCCGCCCCGGACGAGGAGGTCCTGGAAGTCCTGGACGAGCAGAGGTTCGAGGACGCCGTCGGCAGCTGCCGGGACACCGGCACCGTGCTGGTGGTGGACGACGAGCAGCCCATCCGCGCCACGGCGGTGCAGGCCCTCCATCACCTGGGCTTCGAGACCCTGGAGGCCGGGGACGGCCTGGAGGCGCTCCAGGTGTTCGAAGCGAACCGGGAGCGGATCCGGCTCATCCTCATGGACCTCACCATGCCGCGCATGGACGGCGAGGAGACCTACCGGGAGCTCCGGAGCCACGGCATGATGATCCCGGTGATCCTCACCAGCGGCTTCTGCCAGATGGATGTGCTCGATCATTTCCAGGGCAAGGGTATCGCCGGGTTCCTGCAGAAGCCCTACCGGCTGAATACCCTGGTCCAGGCGGTGCGGACCGCGCTGGCCCGGGAGGACCAGTCCCCGGACCCGGCCGCGGAGGCGCGCAAGCCCCTGGTCGCCGCCCAGGACCTGGACCTGGGCTGCTCCATGCTGGACCAGCAGCACCGCCGGCTCATCCACGCCTTCAACCGCCTGGCCCAGGCCATGAGCCCGGGAGGCCAGCGGAGGGAGCAGGAGAAGGCGCTGGTGGGCCTGAAGGAGGTGGCCCTGATCCACTTCGGGGTGGAGGAGACCCTCATGGAGAGCCTCGCCTACCCCCGGACCCGGGAGCACCAGTCCAGCCACGTCCGGCTGATCAACCAGATCAACATCGTGAATGACCGGATCCAGCAGGGGCTCCAGAGCTTCAGCCCTTCCCTGCTGGACTTCCTGGAGGCCTGGCTGGTCCACCACAGCCAGGACGAGGACAAGCGCCTGGCCCAGTTCATCCGGGACCAGGGCCACTGATTTCCGCTACAGCTTGCCCCGGACGCTGGCCACCTTGTCGGCCATGCGCTGGTCCCGGTCCGAGCGGGTGCCCAGCTTGATGTCGGTGTGGATGCGCGGGACGCCCATGGCGTGGAGCGCCTCGTGGCAGGTCCGGATGGCCGCCATCACCGCGTCCCAGTCCCCTTCGACGTTGGTGCCGTTGGCGTGCAGCTCATGGTGCAGCCCCGTGCGCCCGAGGATCCGCTCCACCTCGGCGATGTAGGGCGAAAGGGAGACCCCGGCGCCCACCGGGACGATGGTGAAATCGACAATGACGTGCATGGTCATCCCCTCCGCCCCAAGCATAGTATGCTTTCCTCTCCTTCCGGAGCAGACGCCATGCCCGCGACGAACCGCTTTTCCGCCTATCTGGTCAGCAAGGACGAAAACGGCATCTGCCACGGCGAGGTCCGGCGCGACCTGGCCCTGGACCAGCTGCCGCCCGGGGAGCTGCTGATCCGGGTGGACTACTCCTCCATCAACTACAAGGACGCCCTCTCCGCCACCGGCAACCCGGGCGTCACCAAGCAGTACCCCCACATCCCCGGCATCGACGCGGTGGGCACGGTGGCCGCCAGCGACTCCGGGCTGTTCGCCCCCGGCGACCCGGTGATCGTCACCGGCTACCGGTTCGGCATGGACCACTGGGGCGGCTTCGCCCAGTACATCCGGATTCCGGCCGAGTGGGCGGTGCCGCTGCCCGCGGGCCTGAGCCCGGTGGAAAGCATGCGCCTGGGAACCGCCGGCTTCACCGCGGCGCTGGCCGTGGACGCCATCCTCACCCAGGAGCGGCAGCGCGGGGACGGCCCGGTCCTGGTCACCGGCGCCACCGGCGGCGTGGCCATGGTCGCCATCGCCCTGCTGGCCAAGCTCGGCTGCCCGGTGACGGCGGTCACCCGCAAGGAGGGCGCGGTGCGCGGCCGGCTCCGG
>TBL_comb47_HYPODRAFT_10001700_pt1 | contig 28245 bp, 19 predicted proteins | sample TroBogypolimnion_40_FD_10682 | JGI IMG/M metagenome (IMG submission 10682) | reverse complement strand
CACGACCGTGGTCACCGCCACTACTTGGTCTTATGTTCTAAGCACGGCTGCCATCACCGCTTTAGGTGAAGGCACCACGACTTTAACCGCGGTGGCTACTGATGGCGCCGGAAATACCGCCACCGGTACTCGAGCCGTTTTGATTGATAGTGTGGCTCCCACCGTCGCTATTACTGATAATTTTGCTGGAGCCACCACTAACGCTCCAGTAACTTTTACTTTCACTTTTTCTGAACCAGTCTATGGCTTTACTGTAGCTGGTGTTACCGTGGCTGGCGGTACTAAAGCAGGATCATTTGCTAGCGGATCCAATGGTTCCAGCGTTTATACTTTAGTTGTCACTCCAACAGCGGCGACTCAATCCGGTACCATGACAGTTAATGTTGCTGGTAGTGTCGCTACTGATTTAGCGGGTAATAATAATACGGCAGCCACTCAAGATTCTCAGGGTTATGATACTTTAGCACCAACGGTTGTTTTGTCTTCAACTGCCCCTGATCCAACTAATGCTCCAATACCGGTGACCGCTACTTTTAGCGAACCAGTTTTAAATTTTGTCTTAAGTCATATCACGGTTGGTAATGGTACTGCCGGCTCATTTTCTGGCTCCGGTACGACTTATACTTTTATCGTGACCCCAACGGCGGTAGGTACTACGACGGTTGATATTGCTGCCGGCAAAGCTAATGATGCCGCTGGTAATAGCAATACCGCCGCCACGCAGCTTACTAGAGTTTATGATAATATAAATCCTTCGGTTATTTTGAGCTCGGCTACCCCTGATCCTACTAATGGCTTAATTGCGGTTACCGCTCAATTTAGTTCGGATGTTACCGGTTTTGTCTCGGGAGATGTTGTGGTGACTAACGGGGTGGTACAAAATTTTGTTGCTGTTTCGGCTAGTACTTATACCTTTGATGTTAGTCCAACGGCCGGTGCTAGTGTCAGTGTCGATATTAACATTCCGGCGGGTGTCGCTCAAGATATTTCCAGTAATCCTAATACGATTTCTAATACGCTGTCATATACTTCCGATACCGTGGCCCCAGTAATTACACCGTTGTCAGATGTTTCAACTAATACTATTTTTTCTGAAAGCGCTACAGTAACTGGAGCCACCACTTATTCTTGGACGGAAATCTCTGGTCCGGGCACAATTACTTTCGGCACTCCCGACACCCCTGATACCACTATTAGTGCCAGCGTTGATGGGGTTTATGTTTTAAGACTAACGGCGGCCGATGATGCTGGAAATTCTTCCTTTTCGGAAATGAATTTTACTTGGAATACAGCGCTGCCAACCGTTGATGCTGGTCCAGATGTAGTGACTAATGTTGCTGTTTTACAAAATGCCACCACCACTGGCGCCACTACTTGGTCTTGGACTAAGGTTTCTGGTCCCGGCACAATTATTTTCGGCACTCCAACTGCCGAAGACACGACCATCAGTGCTAACACTAATGGCACTTATGTTATTCAACTAAGCGCGAGTAATGGCGTAAACAGTGCTCAAGATCAAATTAATTTTACCTGGGATACCGTGGCCCCAACAGTTGTTTTGTCTTCAACTGCTCCTGACCCAACTAATGCTCCAATCCCAGTAACGGCTACTTTCAGTAAACCAGTATTTAACTTCGTGGTTGGTGATATTACCGTCGGTAATGGTACCGCCGGCTCATTTTCTGGCTCCGGTACAACTTATACTTTTGTCGTGACCCCAACGGCGGTAGGTACTACGACAGTTGATATTGCTGCCGGCAAAGCTAATGATGCCGCTGGTAATAGCAATACCGCCGCGACACAGCTTACTAGGATTTATAACAATATTAATCCGACTGTCACAATTACTTCACCTACACCTAATCCTACTAACGGCTTAATTGCGGTGACGGCAGAATTTAGTGCTAGTGTTACGGGCTTTACATCTGATGACATCACGGTGACCAATGGAACGGTGGAAAACTTTAGTGCGGTGAGCGGTGATGCTTATACTTTTAATGTTCGTCCAACTGCTGGAGCTAACATCAGTGTCGATATTAATATTCCCGCCGGCAGCGCTCAAGATATTTCCAGTAATCCTAATACGATTTCTAATACGCTGTCATATACTTCTGATACCGTGTCCCCAACAGTCGTCTTATCTTCAACTAACCCTGACCCGACTAATATTCCAATAGCGGTGACCGCTACTTTTAGTGAGCCAGTAACTAATTTTGTAGTCAGTGATATTGCAGTTGGTAATGGTACCGCCGGATCATTTTCCGGATCGGGTACGACTTATAATTTTGTGGTGACTCCGACCGCTTCTGGGTTGGTGACTGTGAATATTGCTGGCGGAGTAACGACTGATGCCGCTGGAAACGAAAACATCGTCGCTACGGCTCTTACTAGAGATTATAATAATACTAACCCATCGGTCACCCTTACCTCAACTACTCCGAATCCCACCAATGATTTAATTAGTGTTACGGCAACCTTTGGTGCTAACGTCACCGGGTTTGCCGATGGTGATATTGTGGTAACTAATGGAACAGTAGAGAACTTTAATATTGTTGATGGTAAGACTTATACCTTTGACGTTCAGCCGGTGGCTGGCGCCAATATTCCCGTCACTATTAACGTTCCAGCTGGCGTCGCCCAAGATGATTCAAGTAATGATAATGCTGTTTCCAATACTTTATCTTATACTTCTGATACCGTGTCCCCAACGGTTGTTTTGTCTTCAACGGCCTCTGATCCAACTAATGCTCCAATCCCGGTGACCGCTACCTTCAGTGAGCCAGTAACTAATTTTAATTTAAGTGGTATCACTGTCGGTAATGGTGCCGCCGGATCATTTTCTGGATCGGGCACGACTTATAATTTTGTTGTGACCCCCGCTGCTCCGGGCTTAGTAACCGTTGATATTGCTGCAGGCGTAGTTAGTGATGAGGCTGGTAATAATAATTTAGCTGCCGAGCAACTGACGAGAAATTATGATAACACCAATCCGACAGTTATCTTAAATTCAGCGACACCTAATCCCACTAATAGCTTGATTGCCGTTTCGGCCACTTTTAGCACCGATATGACCGGTTTCACGACTGATGACATTATAGTGACCAATGGAACAGTGGAAAACTTTACGGTCGTTGATGATAAAACTTATGTCTTTGATGTTAATCCTACTCCTGGTGATGGTGTTGCGGTCACGATTAACATTCCCGCTGGCGTCGCCACGGATTCCATCTCTAATAGTAATTTAGTTTCTAATACCTTGTCTTATACTTCTGATACCGTGCCCCCAATTATTGATCCCCTAACTAATGTAACCACTAACGCTACTTATTTAGAAAATGCTAGTACCACTGGCGCCACCACTTGGGCTTGGACAGAAGTCTCTGGTCCTGGCACGATTACTTTCGGTACGCCTGATGCTGAAGATACTTTAATTAGTGCTGATACTGACGGTACCTATGTTATTAGATTAACGGCGACTGATACTGCTGGTAATTCCGCCTATCAAGAAATGAATTTTACTAGAGCCACGGTTGGTCCGACGGTTGATGTTGGTCCGGATATAACAACCAATACTCAATTTACCAGAAATGCGACCACAACTGGCGCCACGACTTGGTCCTGGACTGAAGTCTCTGGTCCCGGCACGATTACTTTCGGTACGCCTAACGCTGAAGGTACTACCATTTCGGCTGACACGGATGGCACTTATGTGATTAAATTGGCGGCTCATGATATCTCTTTTAACACGACGGAAGGTTCCTTTACCTTAGTTTGGGATACCGTCGCTCCCATTATTAATCCTTTAACCAATGTAACCACTAATACCACTTATTCAGAACATGCTAGTACCACTGGTGCTACCACTTGGGCTTGGACAGAGGTTTCTGGTCCCGGCACGATTACTTTTGGTACGCCTAATTCTGAAGACACCACTATTTCCGCCGATACCGATGGTACTTATGTGGTTAGGTTAACGGCGACTGATGCGGCTGGTAATTCTTCTTTTAGTGATATGACCTTTATTAGAAATACCGTCGGTCCGACCGTTGATGTTGGTTCAGATGTAACTACCAATGTTCAATTTACTAAGAACGCGACCACAACTAGCGCCACCACTTGGTCTTGGACAGAGGTTTCTGGTCCCGGTACGATTACTTTTGGTACGCCTAACGCCGAAGACACCACTATTTCCGCCGATACGGATGGTGCCTATGTGGTTAAATTAACAGCGACTGACGCCGCTCTTAACAGTACCGATGGTTCCTTCAATTTAGTTTGGGATACCACGGCTCCAGTAATTACCACTCCTCCTAGCCTTGGTTCAATTGCTTCTATAACCATGATTAATGCGACTTCAGATACCGCTTCCAGTACTTATTTATGGTCTAAAATTTCCGGCCCAGGCAATGTTACTTTTTCTACTAGTGCTAATATTTTAAAGCCAAGTGTTTATGCGGATACCGCCGGTGATTATTTAGTGATGCTAACGGCGACTGATGCCGTCGGAAACGTTGCGACTTCAACCACTTCCTTTACCTGGGTAATTAATTCTAGTAGTAGTGGTGGTGGCGGCGGAGGAGGCGGCGGTGGCGGTGGCGGAGGCGGAATTATTGTGCCGCCTTGTACCTCAGTAATCTATGGTTCTTGGGGCACCTGTTCTAATCAAATACAATATCGTAGTGTTCTTTCCGAAGTACCAAGTACTTGCCAACTAACTACCACTCAACAACTGGCCGCTTCTCAAGCTTGTACGCCAATCGTCGTTGCCCCAACTGTACCAGTAGTTACTCCGGCACCGAGCAATTACATTGCCGAGGCCTCAGTTATCATGGCTAAAGCCCGTCAGTATTTCACTAAAACTAATGTAGCTTTACTAAATAAAGTTGATGGCATGATTCTGATTCAAGTGGAAAGTAAAGGCGAAACTTGGTACGTCAACCCGGTTGATAAGAAGCGTTATTATTTAGGCCGTCCGGAAAGCGCTTACGCCGTGATGAGACTTTTAGGTGTTGGTATTAATAATAAAAATTTACGAAAAATTCCAATCGGCTTAATGGACAGTAGCTTAGAAGGTGGCGATGTTGATTCTGATAAAGATGGTTTAACTGACCGTTTAGAAAAAGCCATTGGCACCAATCCTTATAAAGTAGATACTGACGGTGACGGTTTCTCCGATTATGTAGAAGTTAAAAATGATTATAATCCTTTAGGCAAAGGGAAGACGACTATTGATAAGAAGTTTACCAAAACTGTTTTAGGCCGAATGTTTATCCAAGTTCAGACTAATGGGGAAGCCTGGTATGTCGATCCGAAAACTCAGCGCCGTTATTATCTTGGTCGACCTAATGAAGCCGCCTATATTACTAATAAATTCGGTATTGGTATTTCCAATAAACAGATTAATCAGATTCCAGTCGGCAGATTTACACCCGCTCAACTAAAAAAGATTGCCGAACTGCTTAAATGGTTCTAAATTGCTGGGCCTGGTCGGTTCTGAAATCTTATTGATATTTTTTAAAAAAACCGCTCCTAGAATAATTCTAGGAGCGGTTTTTTAATTGACTAACTAAGTATTTTCTGTTAACGTTGATGCCAGTGGGGTGTGGATCGGGCTTGTACATTCCTTGGGAAACCATAGAATACCGTTTTCCCGGCCTCTAATTTATTTAGAGGTTATGGACGGCGATCTGAATCGGATCGTTGAATTTTTATTAATCAAGGGATCGTAATTAACATTACTACCCTTAGTGAAGAGAAGCCTAAGTGAGGGGGCTTCGGCTCCCTCCACCCTTTTAAAAAATTCTTTAACAACTTAAAAAATAGCAAAATGGATAATAATCAGCCAACCGTTGAAGATATTGCTGTTTTACTCCTGGCAGGTATCTGTAGAACCACAGTAACTGTTATCGGTCGCGCTTTTGATGAAGTTGATTCGTATCAGATTTATAAAAAACGCAAATCATCCGGCGGTTTTCGCGTAATTGCAGAACCCCCGGAAACATTAAAGTTTGTGCAGAAACGTCTTCTAATTTGGTTAAATAGATTATCGAAGCGTTTCGATTTTTATAATAATGACCAGCGACATAACAATGACTGGTCGTATGATCAATTGGTTTATAAACCAGTTTTAGAGCATGTTATCAATAAGCAACTACATGCTCAAAGAAATAAATCAATTTCTACAACGGCTGCGGCTTTGAAAGTTCATTCTAATTTTCTAATTGAGATTGACTTAAAAAACGCTTTTCCTTCGGTCGGAGCCGAATTTTTGCAAACCATTCTTTACCCGATTTTCTTAGATGAATGTCATAGCTACTATTACCCGCCCCATCAAAAATTATTCCGTCAAAAATTGATGGTGATTTCTAAGATTATGAAAGATAAAATTGGCCCACCGCCGACAATTAATTATCAGTTTTTTCGTTATCGTGATTATGAAGGTGAAGAATTTAGAGCCTTAGTGGAGCGTTTGTCGGAGTGGAATCTTAAAGCCGAAAAATTACTGACCAAATTAGGGTTTCGTAAAATTCATCAATATAAAGATAATAGTTGGATAGTAAAAGATCCGCTTGGCGAATCGTGGCGCGTTCCTACTCTTAACAAAGATAGTTATCCGCACTATCCGCTTTTTTCAACCAGAACCTGCCGCGAATTCCGAAATTTAATCCGGGAGGCTAGCGGTCAAGAAAGACTGTTAGAGGCTTCGCAGATTCCGGAAATTATTGATTATTTTACTAAGTATTTGGTAAGACTCACCACTTTTCATAATTCTTTGCCGCAAGGGGCGCCAACTTCAGGCTTTCTGCTAAATTTGGTTATTTCCGAAATGAAATTACCCGAGAAAATAATGGCCAATTTTGGAAGCAAAGGGAATAGTAAATTGGCGGTTTATGTCGATAATTTTTTTATTACCTCCATTAAGAAACCAGATGAAAAATTGCTCTCTAATCTAGAACAAACTATCGCCCAAACTGGAGTCTTTCAACTTAATTCTAAAAAGACCAAGGTTTATGATTTGCGTTGTAATTCTGGTTCAGTTTTAGGCATGAAATTAATTCAGCGCCCGGCGACGGAGAAAGAATTAATGGTTATTGATAAGTTGAAACCTCGCGGTTATGCTAAAGCTAAAAAGTCTTCTAGAAAATGGCTAATAACTACCACCACCTTATCTCAGAAAAAACAAAAACAGTATCGCGCTTTTTTGCATCATGTTATTACGCAGTCAGTATCTACCAAAGAAATCAGTCGCGCTGAAGGTTATCATGGCCATATCGTGTCTGTTTATGGAAGAGATCTGGAAAATCTGCCAGCCACTTTGCGCGGTTTGGTAGGTGCCTTTCGAATGAAAATTCATAAAATAAAATAAAATAAAATCCCCGATTAAAACCGGGGATTTTTACTTTAGTAAATTTATTTAACCAGTAAATCGATAAACAGAATTCCTTCTAAATGGTCAGTTTCGTGCTGGATAATCCGCGACAACATTCGATCGGCTTGGATTTTTTTCTTATCGCCATTTTCGTCGTAGTAATTACAAGTGACTTTTTTATGCCGGGACACGCGGCCGTAAATTATTTTTCCTTGATCATCTAAAACCGATAAGCAGCCTTCTTCATCAATTTCCTGGCCCCAAGATTTCTTAGTGATTTTAGGATTAATCATAAAGATCGTTCGGTTGGCTTTCTCGTCATTGATTACTATCAGCCGGATATTTAAGCCGATTTGCGGTGCGGCTAAGCCGGCGCCGTCTAGTTCCTTCATCGTGTGTTCCATATCAAGCAGCAGTTGTTTCATTTCCGATTTTTTAATGTCAGATAAAGGAATCTCCACGGATTTATCGCGCAGCGCGGGGTCGGGATATTTAATTATATTTAGTATTTTTGGCATAAATTTTGGGTGTATAAGGGGCGCCTAAAGGGGCGTCAATAATTTTAAAAAAGTATTTCCAGGCTTCACCGCTCTTGCATAATTCCTTCGTGTCGTTAATGGCCCGTTCAATAACTGTCGCCGGCTTGTCTTTACAGATTTTAAAAATCGAAGATCGTTTAGCGGCGGGCACATTCAAATCTTTAATAATTCTTAACGCTAAATCCTGCCAGGAGTAGGCTGGGGCTTTAACCGCTTTCTGTGTTTCTCGGGCTTTAAAAATATCCGCGAAAGACGTGGGTTCGGATTTTTTCATAGTCTATAATTTAAAATTCATCGTTAAATAACCAATGCCAAAATCAGTTTGGTAAGCCATAATTTCTGGGGTATAAATTTTATCCTCCAAAGCGCCCAGTAAGGTCACAATTGATTTAAGACCGCATTCACCAGCATCTTTTATTAACTTAGCGTCCAGGCTTAAGATATTATTTTTAATGTCAGCCGGGTTGTTTAATAATTCAATCAACTTATTATCAAATTTAGATCCCTTGGGCGAGTAGCCGTTAGGCGAAGTTTTTTTAAGGCGGTGCGATAGATCACCGGAGGCAATGAACGCGATTCTCTTGGCGGAGCCTGTAATCACTTGGCTGATTCGGTTACCCAGTTTAAAATGATTTTCTAAATCCAGTCCGCTTGCATAACTAATGGCCACGATTTTAACATCCGGCATGGCGCTAGTTAGCAGATGCAAGGGGACCGAGGAGCCGTAATCTAATTTCGGCTCGCTGATTAATTGAATTTCCGCGCCCTCGGTTTTTTTAAGTTCGTCGATAAAGCTTAAGTCGCTCAAAAATTTTCGGGTATTACCTAAGAAACCGAAAGAGCTTAAATCAATCGCCAGTTCCGGGCCGACATTAATCGTAAAACAATCAGTTTGAGTCTGCCCGTGAGGTGAAATTATGATAATTGTTTCAATATCGTTTCCTTGTAGCTGATTGGCAATTTCTTGATAGCTATCCGCTGTTTTTTTAAGGATAGCGTAATTTAGTTTGCCAATTTCGGGAATCAGAATTGGCGAGTGGGAGCAAATAGCAGCATTAATTAAGGGCATATTTTTTAATTAGCCGGAGTGGCAATCGTAATTGGATCGCCAGTCGGGTATTGAGCTAAAAGTTGCGGCGAGATACTAATAACATTGCTAAGATTATAACCCAGTTTAGTAAAGATATCGCCGCTGGCAAAAGGTCGTTTTAGGCCACCGGAAATTAGATAAACAGTCGCTGAGCTCGGAGAACTTAAAAGTTCGCCGTCATCGAAGAGAACCGGGTTACCTTTGGTGTATTTATTAAGCTCTAGGGTACTTCCTTTAGTAACCTTTTTACCCTTAAATTTAGTACTTAGCAAGACCTTGTCGGTAATCGGGTATTTATAACCGCTTTCGATATAGAAAATACCGCCTGATTTCGGGTCTTGTAGTAATTTACCGGTCGGGTAAGTGGAGGTGGCGGTAATTATTTGACCGGTAGTATAAGAATTTAAGTCTTCCGGCGTCGCTTTGATAATTTCTTCAGCGTTAAAGCCGATTTTCTTAAAAATATCTTTAGAAACTATCGGTCGTTTTTCATTGTTAACTAATAAATAAATACCGCCGGTTGGGATTTGGATTAAAGAATAATTAGGAAATTTAATCGGATCGCCTTTAGGATAAGAAGCTAAAGCGGCGTCATCAGTAGTCACAATTTTCTTCGGATCAAAACGAGAAATTAAAGCGCTATAGCTAGTAAAGGGTCGTTTTTGACCGTTTTGCAACAACCAAACTCCAGCTTCGCCGCTTACTTGCAGCAAAGTGCCGTCAGGATAATTCTTAGCGCTTTTTGGAAAATATTTTTTGTATAGAATAAAAAAATTATAATTACCGTTGTAAACGTGGGGCGTATAATTATATAAAGCGGCTGTCGCCAAATTGTCGGGCGTGACCGTGGTCACTAAATCGCTGCAATAGGCGTTATAGGGATTATTAAAAGTATAAGTTTGGCCCATTTTATAGGGGTAGCGATCATGTTCATTCATGTACGCCAAAAATTGCAGGGCGGCACTGTTTATTTGTTTGCCTAAGCCTTTATAGTAAGGATTGCAAGCGTTGCCATCGGGGCAGCCATAACCGGTGGCCCAGTCGAGACGAGCTTGAGCCGGGGCCGACGTTTCAATCAGACTCGATTCTTTTTGCAGTAAAACTATTAAAAATTTAGGATTAATCGTGGTAATTTTTTGGCATTTAGCTTGGCGAGTCGCTTCGGTGGGGTTATCGCCTAAATCAATATTAGAACAATCATAATTATTATTAGCGGCATCATAGATTATTTCCGCCGCGCTCTTGAGAGTGCCGTAAGAATTAAGGGTACTGTAATTGGCTAAATAACTATTTTTGCTAACTAAAAAATTTTGAATATCGGTCACGCTTAAACTCTTCGTGTCTAACATTTCGGAGTCATCAACGATATGATTAGGATTAAAGGTCGGGTCTAATTCCTGGGCCGAAACCGGCAAAGTGGGGAGGAGCAGAGCCGCTATCATTAAAATCCTAAAAAATTTATTTGACATATATTAAATAGTTGGTTTATTACAAGGATAACTATTCCATTATAATATAAATGGGACTCTTTGGCTAATTCTTTAGTATTAAAAAAGGCGCTCATTTTGTCAGAGCGCCCTTTATTAATTCAAACTAGTTAAAATTATTTTAACAGTCTGGTCGTGGTCGCCGGTCAGATTAACCCGGAACACTGAGCCGCTGGGCAAATTTAATTTTTTGACTAAATTTAAATCCTTGCGGTTAGTGGCTAACATCGTTACCGGTTCGCCGTTTTCCAATGAGAAAAACTGAACGATGATTACCGAAAACTTTTTATAACCCTCCAGGCATAAGAGGGTTTTATCAACCTTAGCTTTGCCTAAAGTAATTAAACCGATACCGGGAGCAACTTCTACCAGCGATTCGGCGGCCGCGTGGGTAATTCGCATAATGGCGTTATAACGGCTGCCAAAGTTGGTGATGATTTCCGATTTCTGCTGAGTCAGCAGCTCGTCGATAAAAGCGTGCTGTATTTTGGAAATGGCCTCTTTATCACCGTATTGGAAATCAATTAAGGCCGCTTTAAAAGCCCGGTTATATCTTTCGGAGAGTTCTGTGGCCGGAAATTCCGTTGGTCGGTCGCAAGCGTTAGCGGCATCAATCCATTCTTGAGGGATATGATAATAACCCTTAATTATACAAAGTAACGACGGACACGAGGGGGCTTCAAGATTAAAATGCAATCTTTCACCAAGTAAATCGACCAGAACTTCCGTGCCGTGATGGTGATCCACCCAGAGAATAATTCTCTCATCATGCCGCGCAATAAATCGGGCGGTCATCGTGGCGTCGCGGTTATTAATCCCAATATCAACCACGTAAATCAAGTCCACATCTTCCTCGACTTTTACCTCATCGAGCAGAAAAGGTTGAGTAATCGCAAACGAAATTGAGCCACCAATTCTTTTAGCAATCGCAGCTGCCGCAATAATGCCATCGCCATCGCCGTGGCAAATAATTAAATTTTTCATCTTGTTCTTCTTTTTTTGGTTAGTATTTAATTTTAAATGATCCTTCTGAGACCTAAATATATCATTTATTATTACTTTTGTCAATAACTAAAAAAGACGGTCTAGCGATGACCGTCTTTTTTGAGCTTCTATTTAGATAACACTGATAACAATCTCTTCAGTTTTACCGATTTCAATTTTTACTTTATCACCTTCTTTGATTTTACCCTCAATGATGTCTAGGGCTAATTCATCAAGCAGCATCGTTTGGATAATCCGTTTGAGCGGTCTGGCGCCATAAGTCGGATCATAACCTTTCTCAGCCAGCATCTTCTTAACTTTAGCGCTGATTTTAAGCGTAATATTTTTATTATGCAGTCTATTTTCTACTTTTGCCAGTTCTAAATCAACAATGCTTTCCAAGGCTTCCCGAGATAAACTTTTAAATAAAACAATTTCATCAATTCGGTTTAGAAATTCCAGTTTAAAATGATTGCGCAAAATCTTATCAATTTTTTCTTTCATTTCATCCTGGCGCCAATTATTTTTATCTTCTTGTTCGCCGGCATTAAAACCAATGGTGTATTGTTTAATGATTTCATTGCCTAAATTAGAAGTCATGATAATAATCGTATTTTTAAAGTTGATCGTTCGTCCTTTAGAATCGGTCAGCCGGCCGTCATCTAAAATCTGAAGCAGCATATTAAAAGTATCCGGATGGGCTTTTTCAATTTCATCAAATAAGACGACGGAATACGGATGGCGGCGCACTTTATCAGTTAGCTGTCCGCCTTCTTCGTGGCCGATATAACCTGGTGGGGAACCGATTAGTTTAGCGACGGAATGCTTTTCCATAAACTCGCTCATATCGATTCTAATCAAGGAGTTTTCGTCGTCGAAAATAAAACGCGCCATGGCTTTAGCCAGCTCCGTCTTGCCGACGCCGGTCGGGCCGACAAATAAGAAAGAACCGATGGGCCGCTTTTCTTCATTAATGCCCGCGCGGGAGCGGCGAATCGCATTCGATACCGCCTTAATTGCTTCATCCTGGCCGATTACTTCCTGAGTTAAAACGCTTTCCGCTTCGCCTAACTTTTTAGCTTCCGAGGTTAACATTTTTTGGACCGGGATTCCGGTCCAGCGTGCCACTACCTTAGCGACATCTTCTTCGTCAACTTCTTCTTTTAAAATGCGTTGGCCTTTTTTCTGGATTTTAGCCAGTTCATCTTGGAATTTTTTAATATTATTTTCCCGCTCCGGAATTAGTCCATACTTAATTTTGGCTACCTCCGTTAAATCAGATCCTTGGCGCTGGATAATTTCGGCTTTGATTTTAAGCTCCTCGATTTCTTTTTTGGAAGATCTGATTTCGGAAATAATATTTTTTTCATTATTCCAGTGCAATTCTAACTGGGAGGAGTGTTCTTTTAATTTGGCCAGCTCTTGATTGATAGCGCGCAGTTTGGTCGATTTTTTATCAGTGGCCATAACGGCCGCTTTGTTAATTTCTAGTTGTTTGATTTTTCTTTTCAGCTGATCAAGCTCTTCAGGCATAGAATCAATTTCCATCCGCAAAGATGAAGTGGCTTCATCGATTAAATCAACCGCTTTATCCGGCAAGAAACGATCGCTGATATAGCGGTCAGATAGTTTGGCGGCGGCAATCAGCGCGTCGTCTGTAATTCTCACGCCATGATGGACTTCGTATTTTTCCTTGAGGCCGCGAAGCATTGAAATCGTATCTTCAACGCTGGGTTCGTTAACTAAAATCGGCTGGAAGCGGCGTTCGAGGGCCGCGTCTTTTTCAATATATTTTTGATATTCTTTCGTCGTGGTAGCGCCGATCGTGCGCAGTTCACCGCGGGCTAAAGCCGGCTTTAACATATTTGAAGCATCCATTGAGCCTTCGCTGGCACCCGCGCCAACTAAAGTGTGCAGTTCATCGATAAATAAAATGATGCGGCCATTTTGGGATTTTACTTCACGCAGCACCGCTTTTAAACGGTCTTCAAATTCACCGCGGAATTTTGCTCCGGCAACTAAGGCACCTAAATCTAAGGTTACCACCTCTTTATTCTTTAAATTTTCCGGCACGTCTCCAGAGACGATGCGCTGCGCTAAACCTTCGACAATGGCCGTTTTTCCAGTGCCGGGTTCGCCGATTAAGACCGGATTATTTTTAGTGCGACGCAGCAAAATCTGCATGATGCGGCGAATTTCCGTATCCCGTCCCACGACTGGATCAAGTTTTTCATTTCGGGCTAGCTCCGTTAAGTTAGTGGTATATTTCTCCAAAACTTTAAATTTGGTTTCCGGATAAGGATCAGTAATATGGGAGTCGCCGCGTAAATCTTTCAAAATATTTTTAACTGGTTGATATTCCGCTTTAAAATTTAATAAGATATTTTGCGCTGGAGAGGGCACGCCGATTAAAGCTAAAAAAATATGCTCGGTCGAAATAAATTCATCGCCCATCCCGTCCGCTTCTTTCTGAGCTCGTTCTAAAATAACCGCTGTTTCGGTTGTTCCGGAAACGGCTTGAATTGGACCGTCTTGCGGTTTGACTTTGATTTTTGGCAGCTTATTTATTTCTTTAATGACATAATTCTCGATGAGATCAGGGTCAACTTTTATTTTTTCTAGCAGGGGTTTAATCAGTCCCTCATTTTGCTGTAGCAGGGCTAACAAAATATGGACGGCTTCAATGTTAGCCTGCCCGTTAGCCGCCGCAATCATTTGTGCGCCGATAATTGCTTCCTGGGATTTATCTGTGAATTTATTGAACATATATGGTATTTTTTTTAGTTAATTAGCAGTCAAGCATTATGAGTGCTAAATTAATAATACCCTAGCTTCCGCCCGCTGTCAATGCTGCTAGATCAGCTAAATAGAGCCCTTATTTTAGTAGTGGTCTTAGCTTACTTTCTGCTATAATAGAATTAATTATAATTTTATGCCTTATAACAGCGAAGCCATTAGACCGCTATCTTTAGCGATTATTAAAAACCACAAAAATCAAATTCTCGTTTCTCCCGGCTATGATGAGAAAAAGGGCGAATCCTTTTATCGCTTGCTGGGCGGCGGCATTGAATTTGGAGAATCTTCGCTTGCCGCCTTGCGCCGCGAATTTAAGGAAGAATTAAATGTTGAACTAGTAGATTGCCACTTACTGCAGGTGGTAGAAAATATTTTTTCTTTTAACGGACTTTTAGGGCATGAACTCGATTTTATTTATGAAGCTAAATTTTTAAATCCGGCTGATTATCTGCGCGATAATTTTTCAATTTTAGATTCCCAAGATGAAGGTCGAGCCATTTGGCTAGATCTTGAAGATAAGGATAATAAAATAATTTATCCTAATATTTCCGCCTGGCTTTAAGAATTTTTATTTTTATCCTAATTTCATTTGTGGTATAATTAAAAAATATGAAACATAATTCGGTCACCTATACTGGAAAAATTTTAACGATTATTCTTTGGGATTTTTTATATTTTCCGCTTTGGTGGTATAGCGCCGGCTTAATTAAAACCGCTCGCGGCGTTTGGAATTTTTATAAGAATCAAGAAGCGGCCTTAGGCTTTCTGGTTTGGTTTAAAAATATTTTCGTGCCGATGTATGGCCAGCGAGATTTTGCCGGCCGGGTCGTTTCTTTTTTTGTCCGTTTAGTCCAGGTTATTTACCGCGGTTTAGTGATGTTAGTGGCTATTTTTTTGGGCCTGGCTTTTTTTATCTTTTATTTAATTCTGCCCCCGCTTATACTGCTAGCTGTTTATAAACAGCTTTTTTAATTTTATGAACGAAGAAGTGCCTCAATTTGAATATAATCAAAAAATAAAAAGTTTCGGTTTATGGTTTTTAGGCTGTTTTGTTTTTTGCCGCTGGCATCTTAAGCGATCTCTTATTGTTTTAGATCGGACTTTAATCAGAATCCGCCACTTGGTCAATTTTATCGCTTTTTGCCTGGCCGCTTTAGGCTGGCTGGCTTTGCTTTGGTATTTTTATGACAAGCGGGCTTGGCTGTTTATCAGTCCGCTGCAGATTTTGCGTCCGGAAAATTATCAGCACCCGCTGATGCTCGTTTTTTGGTTGTCTTTAATCTTTGATCTCTTCTTATATTATCGAGCAAGGGGCCGCTAAGCAGAAAATAAATTATCAGAAATTTCAAATCGATGAGGGAAGCGGCCAGTTTAAGAAGAAACTAAATTGGAATTTAGTTGATACTTTAGATGATGAAGCTCGAGAGACTATTTCCGAGGCTTATTTATTAGCGGCCAATTTAAAACAAGCCGAGGTCAACCCTCGCCATCTATTCCGCGCCCTGCTTAAAACTAAAAAAATCCAAGCGATGTTTATCCGTTTAGGAGTGGATGCCAATTTATTAGTTCAAAAGTTGGATAAACATTTGGCGGATGATTCTAATTCGGCTAAATCGCCAGTATTTAGCGATGAGCTTAAAGAAATAATCATCTTATCTGGTCTTGAAGCTTTTTCGCGCCGGCAAATCGCCACCACCGTTTTAGATTTGACTGGGCCTTGCTATGCTCACGACGCTATTTTGGCGGAAATTTTATATGATTTGGAAATTGATGAAAATAAAATAAAAAATGTGATTGCGTGGTTTCGCGTTAATGATGAGCTGATTAAAAATTATCGCTCTTATCACCAGGCTTCAATTTTGAAACCGACCAGTAAAATGAATCGATCTTACACGGCAGTAGCCACGCCAACCCTTGATCATTTTTCCAGTGATTTAACCTTGGAAGCGATTTCTGAAAATTTAGATTTATGTATTGAACGCAACAAGGAACTGACTTCTGTTTTTGAGGCTTATGCTGGCGGTCACGCCGGGGTCCTTTTAGTCGGTCCGACCGGAGTTGGCAAAAGAACTATTGTTGAGGGCTTAGCCAGGTTGATGGTTAAAGAAACCGTGCCTAAATTTTTACAAGACAAAAGATTAATCGAGCTTGATTTAGCGGCGCTTATTTCCGGGGCGTCGCCCAGTGAAGCGCAAGCCCGACTCCTAACCTGTCTAACCGAAATTAATCAAGCCGGTAATATTATTTTATATATTCCGAATGTTGAAAATTTAATCGGCATTAGTTCCGGCGATGAAGAGAGTTTTGAACTCTCAGAAGTTTTAGCTGAAGCCGTTAATAAAAAAGCTTTATTTTGTTTGGCAACCACGACTCCGGAAAATTATACTAAGTTTATTGAAGGTAAATCTTTAGGGGAAGAATTCACCACGGTCGGCATTTTAGAACCTAACTTTAACCAGCTGGTCCAGATTTTAGAAAGTAAAGCCAATAATTTAGAAGCTCGTTACGGTATTTATTTAACTTATAGTGCTTTAGAGAAAACCGTCAACTTATCTAATAAGTATTTGCATGATGTCAGCAGTCCGCTTAAAGCCATTAATCTCTTGCAGAAAGCTGCGCTCATTGCCGGCAAAGTGGCGCGCAATAATCCCCAGAAAGTTATTTGCGACGGTGAAGCGGTCGCGGCTGCCATTGAAGAATTGACCGGCATTCCCGCCAGCAAAGTTTCTGAAGACGAAGGGCAAAAATTATTGAACTTGGAAGTGGACATTCACGAGCGGATGATTGGCCAAGATGAAGCGGTCAAAGCTGTCTCAGCGGCCTTGCGCCGGGCGCGCGCCGAACTTAAAGATGCAGTTCGTCCGATTGCCAGTTTTTTATTTCTAGGCCCGACTGGAGTGGGAAAAACGGAGCTGGCAAAAACGGTTTCCGAAGTTTACTTCGGTGATGAAAACTATATGATTCGCTTGGATATGAGTGAGTATCAAGAGGCAAGCAGCGTCAGTAAAATGATCGGCTCGCCTGACGGGACTTTAGGCTATTTAACGGAAGCGGTTCGTAAAAAACCTTTCTCTCTAATTTTATTGGATGAAATTGAAAAAGCGAATCCGGATATTTTAAATTTATTTCTACAATTGCTTGATGATGGCCGCTTAACTGACGGCCAGGGACGAACGATTAGTTTTGCGCAGTCAATTATTATCGCGACTTCCAATATCGGTTCGGTTTTTATCCAGGAGGAAATTAAATTAGGCGTCGATATTAATTTAATCAAACAGGATCTAGTAGATAATCAGCTGAATAAATATATGCGGCCGGAACTCATCAATCGTTTTGACAGCATCGTAGTCTTTAAGCCGCTGACTGAAGAAAACACCTTTACTATCGCCACTTTGATGCTGAAAAAGATTAAGAAAAATTTAGCGGAGAAGGGGGTTAACTTTAAAGCCGATAAAACCGGAGTACAAATTTTAGCTAAAGCCGGCTATGATCCGAAATTTGGCGCTCGGCCGCTGCGACGTTTGCTTCAGGAACGAGTTGAAGATGAGGTTGCTAATTTATTTTTAGCTGCTAAGCTGAAAAGGCGCGACACGGTTTTTATCGATAACCGCGGAAAAATCGGGGTTGAAAAAGGGCGCGAATTATAAAAAAGATTTCCGTATTTATTAAAAGATATGATTTTTATTTTAGCTTTTGTTTTGGCGGTCATTTTGTCTCTAATCCTGACACCGCTTGCTCGCCTGTTGGCCGTTCGCTTACAGATCGTTGACCAGCCGGATTTTATCAGAAAAATTCACTCTAAGCCGATTCCTCTTTTAGGCGGGGCGGTTGTTTTTGTTGTTTTTTTTGCGGTTATTTTTTTGTTTTACCATCAGCTTTTAATCGGCCATCTGAATTTGCGCCATTGGCTGGGATTCTTTAGCGGTGGCCTGATTTTAATTATCGGCGGCACGCTTGATGATAAATATAATTTTAGTCCGAAGCAGCAAATTATTTTTCCGCTGCTGGCCATTGCCGCGATTTTATTAGGCGGCGTAGAAATCGTTAAATTATCCAATCCTTTGGGCGGTTATTTTAGCTTAGTGTCCTTAGCCTGGCTCTCGCCAATTTTTATTTCTTTATGGCTTCTGGGGATGATGTACACCACTAAACTGCTTGATGGTGTTGATGGGTTAGTGGGCGGTGTCACAGCCATTGGGGCTTTAATAATTTTTTTGTTTACACTGACGACTAAATACTATCAACCCGATATCGCTTTTGCCTCCCTTGTTTTAGCGGGCGCGATTATTGGTTTTTTAGTTTATAATTTTAATCCCGCTTCGATTTTTTTAGGCGAAGGCGGTTCGCTTTTCTTGGGTTTTGCTTTGGGGGTGCTGGCCATTATTTCCGGCGGCAAAATCGCCATCGCTTTGCTGATTATGGGCATCCCGATTTTAGATGTCGCTTGGACAATTTTACGCCGTTTATTTTCTGGTCAAAATCCTTTTAAATCGGCCGATAAAAAACATCTGCATCATCGGCTACTCGCTTTAGGCCTGAGTCAGAAACAAACGGTTTTTGTTTTTTACGGTTTGTCCGCTTTTTTTGGCGCAGCCGGATTATTCTTGCAAAGCCAAGGCAAGCTTTTGGCGCTTGGCCTAGTAGTTTTAGTGATGCTGGTTTTGGTTATTCTTTTTTCTTATTTAAAACCTCAAGATAAGCGGCCTAAGTTATTATTACATGTCTGCTGTGCGCCGTGCAGCGCTTATTTAGTTAAAGAAACTTTAAGCCCGGAATTCGCGGTCACTTTATATTTTTATAACTCTAACCTGTGTTCTAATGAAGAATATGAGGCGCGCCTTAAGTGGGTTAAAGAAGTCGCCCGTCAAAATAAAATTCCTTTAATTATCGAACCCTATGATCACGCCGCTTGGACCAAGCAAATAACTGGCCGTGAAAGCAATCCGGAGCGGGGCGCGCGTTGTCTTATTTGTTATCGCGATCGTTTAGTGAAAACCGCTCAGTTGGCTAAAAATCGTGGCTTTAATTATTTTTCCACCAGCTTACTGGTTTCTCCTTATAAAGATACTCAGAGCTTAATTAGAATTTCTAAAGAATTAGCCAAGACTTATCAAATTCCTTTTTTGGAGCGTGATTTTCAAGCGAATAATACTTATCAAAAATCTCAAGAACTAGCTAAGTCTTCCGGCTTCTATCGCCAGAAATTCTGCGGTTGCGAATTTACTAAAAGATAAAACATGAACAATAAAGGATTAATTTTGTTATTTTTAGTCTGGTCCTTATTATTTTGGGCGCGCCCCTCTTTAGCAGCGGCGCCTCTAGACAGTGATAATGACGGTTTACCGGATAACTTAGAATTACAATTTCATACCGACCCGCACAATCCAGATACAGATGGTGACGGTTTTAAAGATGGCGAAGAAGTTGATTGGGGCTATAATCCCTTATCAAGCTCCACTGTTAAACTACCGCAGAAAATTGAAATAAATTTAAAAACCCAGCGCCTAGATTATTTTGTCAGCGGCCTCAAATTAAAAGAATTTGTGGTTTCGACCGGCAAGAAGAGCACGCCGACGCCTAAAGGTAATTTTAAAATTCTCGATAAGGTTAAAAAAGCCTGGTCCAAAGAACATGGTTTATGGATGCCTTACTGGTTAGGTCTTGGCGGTGGCGTCGGGATTCATGAACTCCCAATTTGGCCCAACGGTTATCGCGAAGGTGAAAATCACTTAGGTACGCCGGTCTCTCATGGTTGTATTCGTTTAGGTTTAAAGGATGCCGCTTATATCTTTGACCGAGTAGCTCCCGGAGTGAGCGTGAAAATATATTAATTGTTAGCCGGAGTTTTAAGTGGTATAATAAAAGCATTCTAAACTCTAATTCTTTGACTTTTATGTCTAAAAAAAGTTATATAATGATATTTCTGTCAACGATAATGCTCTTTACTTTGACGGGATGTTCTTTTCCTTGGCAAAAAAAACCAGCGGCGCCCNTCACGGTAAATTATAATAACGCCAGTTCCACTGATAGCGTAGTGACTGATGGTCTGGTTGGGGATATTAAAAAATTNAAAAGTCTTGATGATTTACAGGCCTTTTTAATTAAAAATCCAAGTACGGCTAGTTCCGGAAGTAGCGCTAAAGCCGAACCAGCTTCGCCCCTCAACTCTAATCTTCCAGTAACCGATATGGCGCTGCCTCAGGCTAACGGGGCAGATATTATGAAGACTGATGGCACTTATGTTTATTTTTTAGATTATAGTGATCTTTATATTTTTAAAACGACACCGGCTAGTGAGGCGGGAGTAATCACTAAGATAACTTTTAAATCCCGACCCAAAGAATTTTATATCAGCGGCGATCGTTTGGTAGTTTTTGGTTACGACGATCAAATTTATAAAAACAGCACCTACCAAAGTTTTAAGCGCCAAAGTGCCTTTACTTATGTCAAAGTTTTTGATGTCAGCGATCCTAAAAGTCCAAAACAGGTGCGCGATCTTAATTTTGAGGGTAATTATCAAGACTCTCGCTTAGCCGGTGATTATCTTTATTTTATCACCAATAATTATCAGAATTATTTAGACGGCGAGCCGCTACTCCCTCGGGTTTTGGATAACGGCCAAGTTTTGTCTGAAAAATGTGATCTATCAAGCAAGTGCTTAACCGCTGATGTTTTTTATTTTAACGTGCCTTATCAGTCTTATAATTTTACTTCGGTCAGTGCCATTAACCTTAAAGATGATAGTGAGCCGATTACTGACAGTGTTTATCTACTAACCGATAGTCAGGATTTATATATTTCGCCGACGAGCCTCTATATTACTTACACGGATTATTTAAATGAATCCGAGGTGGAGCGCGATGTGACGACTAATTTGGTCCAAACAAAATTATCCGCCGATGATCAAGCTAAGATCGCTAAAATCCAAGCGGCTGATAGTTTTATTTTGTCTGATACGGAGAAAAAAAATAAAATCTATGCCTTAGTGCAAAATTATATTGCTAATTTAAGCAACGAGGAAAAGCAAGTTTTACAACTTAACGTCGATAATTCTTTAAAGCAGGCACTGGCGGCAAAAGCCAAAGAAATGGAAAAAACAGTGATTCATAAAATTGTTTTTAACGGTTCCAAATTAGATTATCAGGCGGGCGGGGAGGTGTCCGGACAGATAATAGATCAAGCTTCGATGGACGAAAGTAATGGCTATTTTAGAATTGCGACGAACATCAGTTCATCTTGGTCCAAGCTAGTGGCGGATACTTCCGCTTCTAACAATCTCTATATATTGGATGATAAATTAAAAGTAGTTGGTACTTTGGAAAATTTAGCTCCCGGCGAACAGATTTCTTCCACGCGTTTTGTCGGTAATCGAGCTTATCTTATTACCGCTAAACAAGACAGTCCGCTGTTTGCCGTTGATTTAAAAGATCCGACGGCTCCTAAGATTCTCGGCGATCTGAAAATTCCTGGTCATCTGAGCTACTTTCAACCTTATACCGATAATTTATTGTTAGGTTTTGGCCGTGATACCGAAGTCAGTGCTTCAGGGGCAATTATTAATAAGGGCTTGAAATTGAGTTTATTCGATATCACTAATCCGAGCACGCCTTTAGAATTAGACAGTTTTGTGACGGGCGATGAATATAGCGGTTCCATTGCTTTAACTGACCACAAATCTTTCTTAGCTTCCAGCGAGAAGAATCTGATCGTTTTTCCGGCCACGCTGCGCAGCGGCGACGCCGGTTCCAGAGTTGATTTTAGCGGGGCCTTAGCTTTCAGTATTAATGATAATAAGATTAAATTGCGCGGCCAGATTGACCATAGCGATGGCGGCAACTATACTCATACTGACCCTTGGGATGGCTTTAATTATTTTGATAACTCTGTTAAACGCAGCCTTTATGTCGGTGATGCACTTTACACTTTATCTAATAAATTTTTAAGAATTAATGATTTAAGCCAGGCGACTGGAGATTTTACGCCCATTAGAGCAATTGACTTATTACCGAATTTGATTAAAGATTTTGAAGCCACCCCCGCTATCATTCCGGCTCCGGTTTCTGATGCGGGCGCCAGTGCCGCCTCAACCGAAGGTCTGGCCACCGACACGGCAGCTAACGCCGGTCTGGCCACTGGCACGCCGCCTCTAGATTCCACTCCACCAGTTAGTGATACGCCAGCTATTTCCGGAACGGAAGCTAGCACTTCGATTCCCTCTAATTAAAATATTCTTATGAAACTTTCACGTTTAGCCGTCATTATCTTTCCTTTAATTATATGGCTCCTGTCCCAGGCTTATTTTATTTGGCCGGAATTTTTTTATGTTTCTCTCGGCTTATCAGCCGCCCTAACGGTTTTTTTCACCTTTTTTGTGAAGACTCCGGAGCGCTCAACGCCTTGGCTGCTTACCGCCATGCTGCCTCTAGGTTTTTTAATGGCGATCAGTATTTATATCTCCCTGCAAGCCAATGGCTGGTTTGTGCAGCTACTATTTTTTGCTTTAGTGACTTTTTTGTTTAACTATTTTAAGAATTTATATTATTTTTGGAGTCGTCCCGATTTATATCAGGAAGAGAATTCAGGAATTATCAGATCTTATGGCAGCTTCTTAGTTATTTTTTTCGCCGCCGCCGATTTATATGGCTTGCAATCGCTGCTCAGTTTAACCGTTTGGCCGATGTTCTTGATTTTTGTCGCTTTTTTATTGGCCGTGGCTTATCTTAATTTAAATATCGAGGGGGTTGATAAAAAAACCGTTTGGCAATTTTCAGTCTTAGTTGCCTGGCTGCTAGCAGAAATGTCCTGGGTATTTGTTTTCTTACCTCTAAATTATAATGTTTCTGCTTTGTCAGTCGGCATTGTCTATTATGTTTTGATTAATATTTCCCGTCTGTATCTGCAAAAAGCTTTGACGCCTAAAAAAATTAAATTATATCTTATTATAAGTTACGTCGGCTTAGCAATTTTGCTTTTTACCGCTAACTGGCTCAGTTAATATGAAAAAACCTACAAATTTATTTATCATTATCTTAGCCGCTCTGGTTTTTGGCGCCATCGCCGGCGCTTTAGCCTCGGTGGTCACCAGTTCTTATTTAGGTAAAAGTTTAACTGATTTAATCGGGGCCAAAGAACTTGATTTAGCTAATTCAGTTTATGACCGCTCTAATTTAGTAATTAGCGACGCCAAGAAAGTGGTGGTAAGCCAAGATGTTAAAATTGAAGAAACGGCTAATTCATTGCAGCCGGTGTTAGTCTCCGCTTTTAAAAATAGTAATAATTATTATGTTTTAGGAAATGCCGATGCCTTTGGTTTAATCTTGTCTAATGACGGCTGGGTTTTGTTTAATGGTTTTAAAGAAAATAATCCTCAGGAAATAATTAAGAGTTATTCAGTCGTTTCGGCCGATAAAAAAGTTTATCAATTAGACAGTGCTTATGTTTTAAAAATTAATGGCGACGGTAACGTTATTTTAGCCCATTTAAAAGGGGCTTTAAATTTACCGGTACGACAGATGGTCGGTTCTTATAATTTAAAGCCGGGAACCTCCATTATTCTTTTGTCTTCTGACGGCAAGACACTGCTAAGCTCTTTAGTGTCTAAAAAAAGACCGGCCATTAGCTTAACTAGCGACCGTCCGGATATCCGTTTAGAATTAGCCAATCCGGTTAGTGATGAATTTAAAAATGCTTTAATCTTTAACTTAGGCGGTGATTTTGTCGGCTGGATTGATAGCAATAAAGAAGCGCGTCCCAATTATACTTTTCTGCCCGCTTGGCGTGATTTTGTCACTAAGCAGAAATTAGTCTTTCCGTCTTTAGGCGTTAATTATTTAGATTTATCAGTTATTAAAGCGCCGACGCTTAAAGTTGATAAAGGAGCTTGGCTAAAAAGCGTCGATGCGACTCACCCCGCTATTATCCCCGGAGGAATTGCTGACAAAGCCGGTTTGCAAGAAGGTGATGTTATTACCCGCATCAATAATCAAGAGCTGGATCAAAATAATGATTTAGGGGAAACCGTTTCCTCCTATTTAACCGGTGAGACGATTGATATTACCTATAATCGAAATGGCGTGAGCTCGGAAAAGGAAATCACTTTAGGTGAAGCTAAATAAAATAAATTTATATGAAACTTGATTCAATTAAAAAAATTAAAGGTTTAAAAAATAAAAAAGTTTTAGTGCGGGTTGATTTTAATGTACCGTTAGAAAAAGGTAAAATCAAAGATGATTATCGCATTGTGTCAGCGGTGCCAACTATCAATTATTTAACCGAAGCCGGCGCTAAAGTAATTTTAATGGCCCATTTGGGAGATCCGGGCGCCAAGGTGGTGCCAGCACTGTCTTTAAAACCGGTCGCTAAAAGATTGTCGCAAATTTTGAAAAAACCGGTTAATTTTGTTGCCGAAACGGTCGGCTATCGTGCCGATGAAGAAGTCAAAAAAATGCTAGCGGGTGAAATTATTTTTTTAGAAAATCTACGATTCAATGATGGCGAACTCAAAGATGATTTTAAATTTGCCAAGCGTTTAGCCGGGCACGCTGATGTTTATGTTAACGAAGCTTTTTCCGTTTGCCACCGCAAACAAGCCTCAGTGAGCGCTATTAGAAAAATTCTGCCGACTTATTACGGCTTACAGTTAGTCAATGAGGTGAAAAATTTAGATAAAATTCTAAAACCGGTCAAACCTTTAATAGTTATCATGGGCGGTTCAAAAATCAGCACTAAGGCGCCGATTATTTCTCGGATGTATGAAAAGGCGGATAAAATATTGTTAGGCGGCGGCTTAGCAAATAATTTTTTTAAACATCAAAAACTGGAAATCGGCAAATCTTTAGCCGATGGTGATAGTGAAGTTTTTGTTAAAGGATTTTTTAAAGGCAAGAAGCTGGCTGATAAGATTATTTTACCGATTGACGTGGTCGTTTGCGGCCGAAATAAACTGCCTAAAATAAAAAAGGTAAGCGAAGTTTTAAAAACCGATTCTATTTTTGATATCGGCCCGGAAACAATTGCTTTATTTTCTAATTATATTAAAACTGCCCAAACTATTGTTTGGAATGGTCCTTTAGGTAAATTTGAAGAAAATTCTTATAAGCACGGAACCCTGGCAATCGCAACTGCGGTAGCCGCGCGTTCCACCGGCAAAGCTTTTGGTTTAGTTGGCGGCGGTGAGACGGTTGAAGCTTTAAAGCAAACCAAAATGGAAGCTTATGTTGATTTCGTTTCCACCGCTGGCGGCGCCATGCTTTCTTATTTAGGCGGCGCTAAAATGCCCGGTTTAAAATAAACAATTATGCTCTCTAAAGAACAAATAAAACACATCGCTACTTTGGCTCGCTTGGAGTTGTCGGAAGCTGAAGAGTTAAAATATAGCCAGGAGCTGTCTCATATTTTAAATTACATCGACAAGCTTAACCAAGTAAATACCGAGGACGTTTTAATAACTTCACAGATTGGCGGATTGGTTAATTCTTGGCGCGAAGACGAAGTTAGGTCTTGGAATCGAGCGGAAGTCGAACTAGCTTTGGCTCAAGGTGAACTTACCGGCGGGCAAGTAAAAGTAAAAAGGGTGCTTTAAAATAAAATTATTATGGAACTCAATCGTTTAACTATAATCGAAGCGCGGGCCAAATTAGATAGCGGGGAAATAAGTGCCCGCCAGTTAACTGAAGCCTGTCTTAACCAAATCGCCGCGACTAATGAACGCTTAAATGCGGTGCTAACTTTGTGTACAGAAACCGCGCGGCTCGAAGCCGATGAAGCCGATAAGCGCCTTAAAAATGGCGAGCGGCGCCCGCTTTTAGGTATTCCTTACTTATGCAAGGATAATATCATGACTAAAGGCATTAGAACGACTGCGGCTTCTAAGATTTTGGAAAATTATACTGCTCCCTATGACGCCACGGTTATTTTAAAATTAAAAGAAGCGGGGGCGATTTTACTTGGTAAAACTAATTTAGACGAATTTGCCCACGGGGCTTCAACAGAGAATTCTGCTTATGGACCGACGAAAAATCCTTGGGATTTAAGCCGGGTGCCGGGCGGGTCATCGGGGGGCAGTGCTGCGGCGGTTGCGGCAGATTTATGCATCTTTGCCTTAGGTTCTGATACAGGCGGTTCGATTCGCTATCCTTCAGCTTTTTGCGGTGTGATTGGTTACAAATCAGCTTATGGCGCCGTTTCCCGTTCCGGCTTATTATCTATGACTTCTTCAACTGATGTCATCGGTCCGATCACTAAAACAGTGGCTGATGCCGTCTTGGTTTATAATGAAATTGCCGGACTTGATGAACTTGATGCCACGACTTATCCCGGTAATCGTCTGGTTGAATTTAAGTCAGACGTTAAAGGTTTAAAGATTGGATTGCCTAAAGAATATTTTGTTGACGGTCTGGATCCGGAGATTAAAGCTGCCATTAATCAAGTAAAAAATGAACTAGAAAAAGCCGGGGCTATTTTTTCTGAAGTTAGTTTACCTTACACCGAATATGGTATCCCCGTCTATTATATTATTACGCCTTCAGAGGTCAGTTCCAATTTAGCCCGTTTTGACGGTATTGCTTGGGGTTTTAAAGCGGAAGAGGCAAATGATTTGCAAGAGTTTTATAAAAAGAGCCGCGGCCAAGGTTTCGGGCCGGAAGCTAAACGTCGCATCATGCTCGGTACTTTTGCTCTATCCGCGGGCTATTTCGATGCCTACTATAAGAAAGCTCAAGCGGTTCGGACTTTAATTTGTCAGGATTTTTCTCAGGCTTTTTCAGAGTTTGATTTACTACTAACCCCGACTTCGCCGCATCCCGCTTTTAAAATTGGAGAAATTAGCAACGATCCGCTGGCGATGTATCTTGAAGATATTTATGTCACGGGTGCTAGTTTGGCTGGTTTGCCAGCGATTTCGCTGCCGGCCGGTTTGGCCGACAGGGAAGGTAAAAAATTACCGATTGCTGGACAACTAATTGCGCCTCGAGGTTCTGAAAATAAATTATTTTCAGCCGCTAGCGTTTGGGGGGATAAAATTAAAATTAATAAAAATAATTTTATATAATAAAAAATATGAAGAAGTCATACATTTGGGGTGGGGCCATTATTTTACTAGTGTTAATTCTCCTTTTATTTGTCGTTAAGGCAAGTTGGCAAAAAAGCCCGGATAAAGCTAATACCGATTTGGGTACAGCTGTTAAAGCTGATAGTTTTGCGCCGACAAATTCGCCGACTATTTCAGCTGATGAAAAAATTGTCGGTTCCATTTCCGCTCCCGTTAAAATTTTAGTCTATGAAGATTACTCTAATTCTTTCTCGGCAGATGCGGCGGATTCAATCAAAAAATTAGAAACCGATTTCGGTGATAAATTAGTAATTGCTTTCAGGCCTTATGCGGTTCGAGAAAAGCCGGCTTCGATTGAAGCGGCGATGGCCGTTGAATGCGCGGCCAGTCAGGGTAAGTGGCCGGAAATGCGTGAAGCTATTTTTAAAGATGTCAGAAATAGCAGCTTAAATACTGATCAAATTAAGACTGACGCTACGACAATTGGCTTGGATCAGGATAAATTTAGTAAGTGCTTGACCGATATCGAAAAACAAGGAATAATGTTACAAGTAGCCACGGATGCTAAACAATTTTCTGTTTATGGAGCGCCAACTATTTTTGTTAATAATGAGTTAGTGGTGGGTGCCAGACCTTATGAAGATTATCTTGATGAATCTGGAGCTAAAGTCGAGGGGCTAAAAAGTTTAGTGGCTAGACAAATAAAATAAAACGAGGCCTCGGCCTCTATTGGAGAGCTCGCATAGTGGTCGAGTGCACCGTCTTGGAAAGGCGGCATACCGCAAGGTATCAAGGGTTCGAATCCCTTGCTCTCCGCAGTACGGGACGAAGTGAGTCTAAAAGTTCGTTTCGTCCTTTTTTTATAGGGGTTTTCGCCAGTTCGAGCCGAGCTATTTTGGTGTTTAGCGATATATGGTTTTTCTTGATAGGTA
>TBL_comb47_HYPODRAFT_10001699_pt1 | contig 28252 bp, 24 predicted proteins | sample TroBogypolimnion_40_FD_10682 | JGI IMG/M metagenome (IMG submission 10682) | reverse complement strand
TCAGATAAGGTGGAAAGCTCTAGAGTGCACCACGAGTCAATCAAAGCAGATCAGGCATTACTGATTGGATCAGCGCAAAAGAAGAAAACGATGCAGGTAATGGTTTGCTAATGCTCCATAGCGGGCCGCTATATTGACCGACCATCTTCGTTTTTTATAGTGCGCCCAAGGATTAGCACCGCTCTTTCTACCGCCTATTCAAAAAGGCATGAGTACTAAAGCGCCTTAAACCCAAAATCCACAATCGCTTGCAGCACAGCATCATCTTCCCCAACGGCTGGCGTTGCACTGAAGGCGATCCCGGGGAACTTTGCTTGGCAAGCAGCCAGTAGCACCGGAAAGTCATTACGCAGATGCCCACCTTGGCCAAAAAAGATCGGGACTACCACCACCTCAGTAGCGCCAGAAGTAGCTAGCGCAGTGACTGCCTCCTCCAAGCTCGGTTGCATCATTTCTAAAAAAGCAAGCTTCACTAAAAGGCTGGGGTGCTGGGCTTTCCAAAGGCCAGCTAAGCGATCAAAGGGCTCGCGCCAACGGGCATCACGGGCACCATGGCCAAATAGAATCAGGGCTTTCATATCCATCTTTATATTAGTAAGGGAAGCTGGAATCACACTAAAATGGGCAAATTCATTCGCATTGCACACAAGCACTCTATATTAACGAGCAATTGCCTCTTTCACAGTAAAGCCTAAGCCCATGCATTCCCTTACATCCCTTCTGAGCCAAACGTGGTTTATTGCCATCATGGGCATTGCCCTATTTAGCGCAGTACTTTCTGCCGTACACCATGCTGAAGTGATTGCCCATAAGACGGGTGAGCCTTATGGCACTTTAGTCCTATCGATCAGCGTCACGATTATTGAAGTGTCCTTGATCATTGCCATGATGCTATCGGGTCATGAAGGTTCAGAGTTTATTGCGCGAGATGCCGTCTTTGCCACGGTGATGATTGTGATTAATGGCGTGATTGGCTTGTGCATCTTTATGGGCGGCCTCAAACATCATGAAATGTCTTTCCGTAATGAAGGCACCAACTCTGCTCTAGCGGTTCTGACTGCTTTAGCCACCTTTATTTTGGTGATGCCCACTGTCACCATTAGCACTCCGGGGCCTAACTTTACCCAAAGCCAACTTGCCTTTGCGGGCATCGCCTCTTTTGCCCTATACGCTGCTTTTATATTCTTCCAAACGGTAAGCCATCGCGACTATTACCTACCTAAAGCCCATAATAAAAAGTCCGATAGTGAGATCCATGCAGATAAACCGAGTAATCTCAAGACGACAGTCAGCGCCTTTCTTCTCTTGCTTTCTCTGATCGTAGTAGTTGGTTTAGCTGAGTTACTGAGCCCTGCGATTGAGGCGGGTGTGAAGGCCGCTGGCGCACCCAAGACGGTAGTCGGTATTGCGATTGCGATGTTGGTATTGCTCCCAGAAGCCTTTGCAGCAGTGCGGGCCTCTAGGGCTAATCGCTTGCAAAGTAGCTTTAACTTGGCACTGGGCTCCGCACTTGCCAGTATTGGACTGACCATTCCGACAGTAGCTGCCATTGCCATCTACTTTAATCTGCCGCTCAGCCTAGGTATTAGTGATCTGAATATGGTCTTGATGTACTTATCCTTTTTTATTGGGGCGCTCACTCTTGCCATTGGCAGAACTACTTTGCTGCAAGGGGTAGTGCACTTAATTATTTTCTTTGAGTATCTGTTTTTGAGTTTGGTACCTTAAATCCAACAGGGCGTACAGGGGTCCTGTAAACAAATCACCCCTACCCTTCTCGCAAGTAAACACCCACCATCTCGAAGTCTTTCTTTGCTCGCGATAACATCGTCCAAGCACTCTCACCCCGCAGATACTATTCCTGCGAGGTGAGTATTCTCTCAAATTGTTAAAGAACTTCGCTACGCCGCATGGGCAGCGCAGCAGCTTTACTGCTTTAACCAACACCATCAAAAAATACGCTTGCAAAAATTACTAAGACCTTGATTTACCTATCAAAAAATCATTTCGTTTTTCCCATAGCCTATTTTTTAAACTCAAACAGGAGCAGCTATCTCCCTGTTGAGGGATTGCCAGATGCAGGGATCGCAAACAGCGAGCTTTTACGCAAACGTGCCAGCTGATCTAATATCGCATGGGCCTGATTACGCTCCTTTACCAACAATTGATCAACTGATTCAAGCTTGCGCATTTCAGAGCGCTGCAAAAAATACCACGACTCCATCCATACCCGAATCTTTGGCTTCATACTTTCAAAGTGCGCCACATAAAACAGGTGATCAGAAAAGCGCTCTAATAATTGCACGAGCTTTGTGGGATTTTGCTGCCAAGGTAAATTGAGGTCTTTGCCCGCACTCGTAAACAGGGGGGTCGAGTTTGGATTTTTGACAAGTAACCACTGCGCTAGTGCCTCAAAGAGAATGGGGTATTGGCGCCAGACCATATTAAAGTTCGCGATGTGTTTGGCGTTCTCCATCAAATCATGAAACTGCAAGAGCGCCTGCCCTGCTAAGGCCGCCTCCTTTTGGGAGATGTGGTATTTCATCTCCATCAAGTAGTCTGGCGCACTACTCACATACCGCTCTTCTAAGCCCAGCATATCGGCTACCATCGGCGCAGTCAGATCCTTAAAATACGCTCTCGCTCATAGGCGCTGCGCTTTTCATGGCGAATGATGCGCCACACTCCTTCTGCATATTCACGTACTAATAACTGCTCCACATAATTACCTGGAGCAAGCGCCTCTTCCACATCTTTGATATGGCGTTTATAGACGCGCTCATCCTCAAAGGGCAAGACCGCACTTTTAGCCGTTGCGCCATCTTTTAGGGCATTCCAGCGTGAGCGTTTTTTACCAGCCTCACTTTTAGGACCCGTCTGACCATGGGCTTTGCCTTTGGTTTTAACTGGTGGCCCTCCGTTCTCTTGCGCCCTATCTAGCGCAGCATCCTCTGGGATCTTTTGGCTTGCCGCTTCTTGTACTTCATTTTTTTCATGCATGGTATTGCTCCTAGCCAACTGGCCATTGAATTTTTTTAAATGCCATGAGCGCACCAAAAGATGGGCGCACCAATAGCGTGGGTTTTTAAAACAAGGTATTTGCACGTGATTTGGGGCACGGTCCCCGCAAGCCTGTTGGCACAAGAATGTCCTCTTGCCTGTTTTTATCCGCTTACTGATAAAAACCCACCCCTGTCCGGGTGCCCACTGCCCGCTCATATCCGAGCGTTCAGACTATTTCCCATTTTTGGATGGGCTCACCATCTGTGGGCGAGTACTACTATGGCACTTGCAGCGTAAAGGAGATGGTGGGTCTACTTTTTGACAAACTTCTCATCCGAAGTTTTCTGCAAGGAGTAATTCTGTAAACCAATTTTAATCTGTTTTAATAATATGTCTAGAGTAGTGATCAAAAGTTTGGCTCCCTTTTTGCGCACCTCTTTAGCACTGATAAGGACTTTGCAAGGCATTGCTCTCGTTTCAAAAACGTTGCCAAATTTAAACCGTGACACCAGAGGACTATTTTTTAACCGCAACTAAAATTTTTCGATCCCTTTCGTATTTCAAGGTAATGCACCTCATCGAATAGCGCCTATTTAATCATCTTTGTTCAGTGTTTTTCTTCCTGAAGCAGCAGCGGCAAATCATGAACAAACAACACATGCTCCCCAGAAAAAATATTGCTTAGAAGACAAACTTGCTTCTACCGAAGTAGTTCCAAAAAAAGACCACTCCCGTGGCAATAATTTTTGAAACAATGAGATGCCAACCCAGCAATTCAATAGCAGTATATAAAACCAGCTGATTGATCAGTAGAGCTAGTCCACTAACTAAAAACACGCCAATTACTTCGACATGTTTTTTATGGCGAGCACCACTTTCAAAAACAAATTGGATGGATAGGAAGTAATTAACTAGGGTTGCGAGAATAAAGGTACATATCGATACCGGAATCCAAGGCCACGCAAGATATCCAGCGCAGAGCGAAAAAAGACCAATATCAACAACAGCTGCCGCACCGCCGACAAAAAAATATTTTAGTAGGCGCATTAACGAAGGTTATATTTGAAAATACAATAAATGGCACGGAAACCATCCCGCCAGCCAATTTTCTTGCCCTCATCATAGGTACGACCGTAGTAGGAGATCCCAACCTCATAAATACGGCAATTTAATTTAGACACTTTCGCAGTAATTTCTGGCTCAAAACCAAAGCGGTTTTCTTCTATCGTAATACTCTGAATAATTTCCCGACGGAAAACTTTGTAACAAGTTTCCATATCAGTCAGATTTAAATTGGTAAACATATTAGACATGAGTGTTAATACTCCATTTCCAACTCTGTGCCAAAAATAGAGAACGCGATGCGCATCACCGCCCAGGAAACGCGATCCAAACACTACATCAGCTCGGTTATTTAGTATTGGCTCCACTAAGCGCGGATATTCATTAGGGTCATACTCCATATCAGCATCTTGAATAATGACCAAGTCGCCAGTGGCAGCAGCGATGCCGGTTCGTAGTGCAGCGCCCTTGCCTTGATTCACTTCGTGGTACAGAACTTGATGAACGCGGCCAGAGCTTTCAATCTGATTTTTTAGCTTATCGCGCGTTCCATCTTTAGAGCAATCATCCACAATAATTATTTCTTTTTCGGGATATGGCGCTGCATTAACAGCATCAATAATGGCATCAATAGTATTGAGCTCGTTGTAACAGGGGATTATGATAGATAAACGCATATTTTTATTTTAATACAAACCACATAATCACATCTTAATTTATAACTATGTTGATTATTTGATCAAAATTTAAAAGGTATTCATCAAGTTTATAAGTAATATAAGACGAATACTCATCTGTCTTTATTGATTCTTTCCTCATTAAGAGGCTCAGGATAGGCAATCAAAAATGATATTAAGACAAATACTAAAAGCCAGCAAAAATAATAGAGTACTAGCCTTGAATTTTTTATTGCATCAACAATTATTGGAATAATGACACTTTTTTTCATTCCAACAATGTACAGATCCTCTCTTGATATAAGCCCATTCCTAATCAAAGCTGCTGTATTTTCATCTGGCTCAAAAAGAGCCCTAAAAAGCAAGGCGGAATCTAAGTATGCAGTCAATGCAGGGAGAGCTGAGATAATTCCAACTACAGTTAAAAAAACAAATACGAAAATCCAATTAAAACGATTTAATACCTTATCTAATATTGGGCTAGCAATGTATACAAAAAAAACTCCAACTGCCCCCAAGTAAGGTAGCGACAATCTAGGACCCAATGCATTCCAGCCGAATGGAGAGTACCAGTGAGCCAAGCCCCAGTTAATGATAAAAATTGGAAGTATGCACAAAAAGATAGCAATAATTTTTAACTTTTCTCTAGCAAAGGCTAGGGCCCCCAAAATAAAAATGGGGAATGACAGCCAAAATATAATTAATCCACTCGAAGGAGAAAAAAACAAGTAATAAAAGTATTCAAAAATATAATTAGAGGCAGTTAACAATTTAGGATCTAAATTTGACAGATTTCTAATATCCCCAAATCTAAAATAATTAAAAGCTAAATTTAAAGATACACCTAAAAGTACACCCAGGAATGGGAGCCCAACATCGTTAACGATAGAGCGCAAGGATTTAATACTCAACCCATCAAGCTTCTGAGTCAGGAAGCTTCCAAATACAAGAAAATACATCACAAATGGCGGGCTTATTTCTTTAGTTATTACACATAAAAAACTAATAATTGATATCCATGCCAAGCTCCATTTATCGAGAACAGCAATAGCAAGCATTGAAAATAGAGTAAATGCAGTAGCCTCGTTAAAAGTCGACCAGGGATACCAGATAAAATAACTGCTCAGAAGAAGGATCATTGCAAAATGGGATCCCTTTTTACCTGCCCCTAGAGCACCGCCTCTAGCAAAAGCATAAGCAGCAAAAAATACACCTGCTAAATTTACAAAAATAAAAGTTGTAGCCACAACCTCATCTTTACGAGAGAATAAAGCAGGCAATAGACCAATGAGGTATTGAAAAATGGGAAAGTGTAGAACACCTGCGCCACATGGAACTTCAGCATTTAATATGTGAAAACAGGACATTGCCTTGCGCAAACCCGTAATTAAAGCTAGGGTATCACCCTCTATGCGAATAGAGTGAATTGAGATGACCAAAAATATAGCCAATACATAGGGAATAAAGTCCCTCAAGCTAAATGAAAGTTTAGGTCCGATGCACTCAATATTACCGATAAGTCTCTTAATTACATTTTTCATATTAATATGGGAACAATAGAAATTCTTTTTGATACTACTACACTAACTTTGCTCAATGGAAAATAGTAATTGAAAATTAAAAATGTAATCACTACGCTCATACTATTAATAGTATTGTGTTTATTGCCAGTAGTGATTAAAAACTACAATCGGTACCATATCGGCCCCACTTATGAAGGCACTGTTGCCGATGGAATTGACTTTAAAAAAGCTGGATATCCACCATTTATTGATCTAGTTTATGGAGTTTCTGGCCCAGAGCCCTGGGGTAGATGGACTGATGCAAATGAAAGCAGAAAAGATTCAGTCGCAAGCTTTATCTTTAATAAGAGTCTACCCGATTCATTTATTTTGGAGCTCCAAGCTACCGCATTTGGACCAAACCACAATACTCCTATAGCCATTAGAGTTGGTAATACTACCAAAAAATTTACTGTTACCGAACCATCTTTCCAGACTTTCTACATTGACTTTGATAATGTAGGGGATCAAAATATAATTGACATTATTCCACCCCATCCAACCACTCCAAACTCAACTAATTCTCAATCAGCTGATTTTAGAAGATTAGGGATTGGGATGGTGTATTTAAAAATTAAAGCTAAAGAATGAATTGACATTAGTCACTTTAAAATTTTATACACTCCTACTTAACCTTAACGGGTCTTTTAATCACATAAGTCTGTATGACGCCGACATAAGTGCATGGGAGGCTAGTATATATAGACAGTATCCAAATATGCAGAAAAGTGCAAATGCTATAGGCTCCATCATGGAAAAAGATAAGAATTTAAATTTAGGCAATACTTCATCACTTCTTGAAATAGCATGCTTAAGGTCGATTAGGTGCAGCAGATTGCGCTGTTTTTACCTTGTGCGAATTTGATACTGCAGTATTAGCCAACCTGAACAAAACAATTAATCGCTTAAAAGTAATCGTAATACTGCCTACCCTAGGGCAGCATTGCAACTACCTGATAGATGAAAATAGTACTGTCATTCATAAGAACTTTTGATACTTGAATATTCTCTAACTTCAATCCACAAAATTTCATTAAGGCCTGTAGTGATTCTTCTGTGTAAAAATTAATATGCTCATGCCAATGCTTTTTTTTAATTGCTAAATTATGTACACCACTAGAAGACATTACTAAATCTTCGCATGGAAGTTCTATGTACAAAATTGAATCTCCATCCATACATTTCTTGATTGAATTAATTACATCTGCCGGAAAAGAAACATGCTCTAGAACTTGACTACAAACAATCAATTTATATTTATTTTTTTGCGCCTCTTCAAGTGAGACCCCCTTCATCCCATTCAGAACTTCTTTGCCACTGATATCATAAACATCTAGCTTTTCAGCAATTTCTTTAAAGGGAGTATTAACTCCAGTATCCCCACCCCAGTCCAAGACCGTCAAGGGCCTAACAATATATGGAGTCAAAAAATCTTCAACTTGATCTAAAAAACTGACGCCATTATTTAGAATTTGGTTACGTGTCACGTATCCAGGCTCAAATGATTCCCTTAGATCCACATAATCTTGGCCACGATAATCTTGATACAACCTCGACATTTCAGCATCTGTAAATCGAATATCTAAAAATAAATGGTTACATTCTTTACAGCATAAGGAGTTGCAAATAGAATAGGCCATTCCATTTTGGATGGTTTTTAAGCCCCAGTCATCATTAATTTCAGTGGGATACCACCCAAAGGTGCGAGCTGCAACAAAGGGCATAAGAATTGCAGGAGATTTAAATAAATCATTTGACCCACAACATACACATTGATTTGCAACCCTCTCTTTATTAGCTAAATTCAAAATTTCTCCATTTAGAAATTAATACGTTCTTTTTCAACGACAATCGGTCTGTTTCGTACATACGTATGGATTGAACCTATATATTCACCTAATAGGCCTATGAATATAAAGAGCAATCCAAACATAAAGAAGAACCCTATGATTAACGGTGCTATTCCAATTGGAAAATTCTGCCAAAATATCAACTTTAGAACTGCATAAATAAATGCAACCAATAAACTAAGAACCCCCATTATTAAGCCTAATATACCTGCAGCGCGAATCGGGGCGATCGAATGGCTTATGATCCCTAGGATTGCAACATCGTATAAGCTAAGAATATTATTTTTCGAAATTCCCCGGGCTCTTCTTGGCTGTTCAAATGGAATTGTTTTTATTGGATATCCAAGCTCGCAAACCAACCCCCTAAAAAAGGGATAGGGATCTTTAATCTTGCGTATGTGCTCTATAACTATTGCATCATAAAGCCCAAATCCCGTAGCATCTTTAACTATTTGGACATCAGAAATTGCAGCAAGTAATCTGTAATAGATTTTCCTTAAAAAATTAAATGCAGAGTTTGTTTTGCTAACAGGTTTAACGGCTAAAACCACTTTCCACCCCATCTCCCACTCTTTAATGAAGCTTGGAATAAATTCTGGGGGATCCTGCAAGTCGGACGCTAGGTAAATAATTGCGTCTCCGCGTGCTTGCATTACACCCCAGTAAGGCGACCGCACTTGACCGAAGTTACGAGTATTGACAATCACTTTAATCCGCAGATCTTCTAGAATTAGGTTGCGCAAGATTGAAACAGTACTATCTTGACTAGCATTATCAATAAATAGCATCTCGAAGTCATATTCCGAAAAACCAGCGATCGATAGCCTTATTCGCTTATATAGTTCCTCAATATTTTCGGACTCATTAAAACATGGCGAAACAATCGTAATTAATTTTTTCATAATTCAGTAAGCCCTCATGCCCCACTCTTCTTGAAAGTAAAATTTCTGTTCAAGATATATGAGATTATAAATACGGATAGTAAAACTAGTCCTTGTCCGAGCCAAATATTCATGCCAAGAAAATTTACAAATAACCAGATCAGCATTGTGCCAATAAGCATAGTTAAACCATAGACTAGATAAATTTTTAAATACTCCTTTAGCCAACCGCCAGTAGTTCGGAATACAAACACTTTATAAGTAAAGAAAGACATTGTGATTGCTATGATATTGGCTAATATTGAAATATAAATGATATGCAGCCATTCACTAAGCCATAAATAAGCTCCAACCCCTAAGAAATAACCAAAAACCGTATTCCAAGCTCCTGCTAATAAATATCTAATTTCTTCCTTATTAACAAGGTTAGTTAATTTCATATGCCCCTAATTGAATTAATGGTAGCTTCAATAGACTGGTCCAAATTCATACCTAAGGTTAAGCCCAATTGATTTTTCGCCTTAGAAATAGATGGGACATATCTACTAATATTTTTAGAATTAATGGGCGCAAGATTTACATCCACATCAAAATACTGTGCTACTTTTTGAGCTAGCTCCTGAATTGAGATTGCATCATCAGATCCAACATTAAATACCTTGGAACTGGAGTCCGCCGACAATGCAATCACCATAAGCCAGCGAGCTAAATCATCCGCATCCATATAACTTCTATACACAAGGGAAGATGCTTTCACCTCAATTGGCATCTTATTTAATCCATTTTGAATAAAATTTCCAATAGCAAAATGCTGATCTCTTGGCAAATATTTCCCAACAAACGCGAAACAACGCGCAATTGATACATCCAAACCATCCGCCCCAAGATTTTGAATTAATCTTTCACAGTCCCTCTTTGCAAGTGTGTATATCAGCTTACCATCAGCAATTGGACTACTTTCCTCGATAGGGTAATCTTCACTTATATTATTAATAACGTGAGAATAATCACCATAGACAGCCCCAGAGCTAATATATAAGATCTTACTTTTCTCGAAATTCGTGCGAGCTATTTTACAAAATTGGCTTATGCCATCGATAATATTATTTCTTTCTTCTTCTGGGTGTAAAGCATATCTTTCAGCATCAGTAGATGCTGCTGCATGAATAACAAGATCGGCGGATGGAAGTGAATCACAGGTTAGCAAGTTAGCATCCTCAAGCTTTACCGATTGCCCTATCAAGTCAGGATGGTACTTTTTTAAATCAGTAGCATGTCTCGATACTATCGTTATTCTATCAATACCCTGCTCATTTAAAAGCCCCCTTCTATAGGCATCTAAAATGGACTTACCAAAAAATCCTGACCCGCCTAAGATAAGAGCATGACTCATTATTTAATCAGTAAATTGCGTAATTGATTAGGGTTATCTACAGAGCAAGAGTTCGATATAACTTTATCAAGGGCTCCATACCCCCATAAGGCATGCACAAATTGAAGTCCGTTTTCTTTAGCGGCCTCCCAGTCATCAAACCTATCGCCTACATAACAGGCTGCCTCCTTACTTAGAGAAAAATCAGCAAGTAGTTGATTTAGCACTGATGACTTTTTCTCAAGATGAACGCTTGGATAATCTATTGTATAAATACCATCAACCAATTTCTCCCAACCCATACTAGCAATAATCTTTTTTGTAGGGTAATGCCTCTTATTAGTAACAATATAGATATTTTTATTTGCAATTTTTAGCTCAGATAACAACTCAGAGATACCAAAATAAGGCAATGCTAAATTACAAATTCCTTGATCATATTGAAATTTGAATTCCTCTACAAGCGCATCTATCTTTATAGGGTCGCGCTCATTAGCAAGTAATTTAATCGTATCTCTTAGGGGTGGACCGACTAGTGAGTTATCCAAATTTACGACGGTAAGGCAACCTTTTTTCTTTAAGGTAGCTCGAAAACACTCAAGAATAGACGGAGCAGAATCTATTAAAGTGCCATCCAAATCAAAAATGACATTAGAGAGAGAACAAAATCTATTTTGGGATTGCATACAAGACAGTATCAAAGCTCGAGTAGGCATGCGAACGCAGATAAAAATGATAAGTTGGTTCGATGTCTGAAATCAATAGCCCCAGTTGCCACAAGTCGGTAGGGAGATGATAGGCGCTCACCGCTAAACCAGGCCTATACTTTCTTATCGTTTCTTTTGCCCCTAAGATTGCTTCTCTCTCACCACCCTCAATATCCATTTTTATGAGATTAGGCTCGGTTTCTAAAAAAGATTCATCGATGCTAAGCATTTGGATTGTGACGCCCCCCTCACTCGAAGCCCTACTGCCCTCTCCTGCGCCAGAGCTAAATTTAACAGTCTTCGCAGTACTTGATACGCCACATGGCAAAAATATTCCATTTTTATGATCAATATTTTTAATAAGCTCATGAAAATTAGACAAATCTGGCTCGAATGCAATTACTGACTCAATGTCGTATTGGTAATTCTTAAACAAACGAATGGAATCTCCATTGTATGCACCGCAATCAATCAAGCGCAGTGGATTTTTCCAGCGGGGAATATCTTTGGGCGAATATTGATTTTCAACTACTGGTTTAGGACAAAAGAAATAGTTCCCAGAAAGCCTAAATCTGATTAAATCTAGATAAATCTTTTTACTCGAATCATCGCTTAGAAGATCATAAAATTTTTGTGCGTTATTTTTTTCAGCTTTCAAGTGAGAGGGGTCTGTTAAAAAATATCTAAATGTGTTGTCACCCTCAAAGTTTTTAACATAATCAAACATTGAATAAAGATGAGTAAACCCAGCAGCTTCAATGGCTCTAATTAATTGAACCATATCTACACCCCTATTGTGAACAGCAATCAAAATAGGAATTTCTGAACCAAATCGATTAAAAGCCTCCTGCAAGGAAAGGATAGGGCGCCCTTCGCACTCCATATTTTTAGCTGAATTTTTATCAATAAAAGCATAAACCTGACGTTTATGTAAGTATAAATACTTTGCAACAGCCTTACCTGTATTGCCTGCCCCATAAATCAAGAGTGGGCCATCAATGACCTTATGATCACCCAGAGATATGCTATCAAACTGAGCTGCAACAGACATCATTAGGCGCCTCTATTAAGAATTAATTGCTTAAGTGAGCTATTCGTTGCATATGGCCCATCAATATGATTAATTGTTAATGCCTCATTTGCTTTTAAGGGTGCGATTAATTTTTCACCATTCATCACCTCGCGACAAGATAGTTGACCCTTTAATAGTGGAATAGCTAAATAAAAATCTTTGTCAAAATTATCTTTTGTCAATACATAGCCTGCGGGCAAATCTTTTTTAGCATATGCTCCCCTAACTAATGCATCTAAATACTCAATCTCTTTTTTGGAAATGATCCGGCGCGAATCTGATGCTCCTCCGCACATCTCGGCAGCCTTACGGAAAGCCTTAAACCACTCGTCGGCTTGCGCAGGCAAGGTGCAGTAATTTGAAACTGGAACATTTTCATAATTAATATCAATATGACGCTCCCATGAGCGAGCACCTTTACCATAAGAAATTAACATTGATGAATGCCAATCATGATATTCATGCGTAGACAGACCAACCACGTGATTTGGAAATCGATTCTTGAGGTAGTCAATTTGATTGAGGTTCAACTCATCATCCTCGGAAGGATAGAGAGAAACACAATGATTTATCGCCAAAGGAATATCACGATTCTCAAAAAATCGAACCACGTCATCTAGATCTTTTTCAGATGCGCCACCTGTAGAAATAATGACAGGTCTTCTAGTGGATGCAATCTTTTCTAATAGAGGCCAGTCATTCATATCAGAGCTAGCCACCTTAATGATAGGCAAATCAAATTCAACACAAAGATCTACTGATGCTTCATCAAAGGGAGTCGACATGGGAATACATCCAACATTCTTAACTTCGTCAAGCAGGCGCGCAAACTCATCTCTTGATAATTTGGTTGCTTCAGTCTTTTTAATGTAGCGAGATTCTTGACTTCCCTTATATTCAGGGTGGATAAAATTGTCTACATCACGAAATTGCAACTTGATTGCAGCCTTAATGTTGTTATAACGAACAATAGTGCCAAAATCTCGAATAATTTTTAACCCACGATCAACACTACCCCAGTGATTATTTGCAAGCTCTAGTACAAATAAGTTTTCAAATAATGCTTTATCTTTTTGGGAAATCATATCCACTCTTTCTTATTTAAATATTGGTTGCGCTATTGCGTATTGAAGCAATCTCTTCTGGGTCCATAAACGGATGCATATCATCTAACTCCGGTGTCGAGATGACGCCATCTACCATTTTGGATTTAAGTCTAGGCTCAAATTCTTGATGCAAATCCAAGAAAGCATTACACAGCGATGGACCTGGCAATGCCATAAATTTAGCGAGCTTAGATTGCCACCCCTCTTTCCTTAACTCAATGGAAGGAAAACTAAATGCTTCTCCCAGTTTCTGGAAATCGGGGAAAGATAATCCTGACTGTGATGAGGATCCCGCCTCCCGCTTAAAGAAGTTTCTCTGAGTTTGCTTAATCGACAAATACCCATCATTATTGAGAATAAAAACTAGGATATTCAAACCTAAATTGCTAATAGTCTCTAATTCTTGGATATTCATCATGCTACTACCATCGCCTGCTAAGCAGATTACGCGAGCTTTTGGGTTTGCCACTGCTGCTCCCAGGGCTGCAGGGATGTCATATCCCATTGATGCTGAACCGGAATTACTAAACAAACGCATACCAGCCTTAATTCGACCTATTTGAAATGGCACAATTGTTGCTGTTGCATCCCCACAAACAACAATGTCATTCGACTTTAAATGAGTGAATAATTCTTCAACGAAATGGTATGAATTGATTGCATCCTGCGACATTGGATAATCAGCAGATTTAGGGGTAAATCGTAAATTGATATCAGTACACCACTTTACCCAAGACTCATGTTGTGCCTTCCAATTAATGTCTTTTAATTTCTTTTGCAGCGCAGGAATAAATATCTTTAGGTCAGATTCAATTGTGACATTTGCCTTAACGTATGGCTTATTAAATTCCGCCTTATCAATATCTACCCAAATCTTCTTAGCGTTTCGTGCAAAACTTTGCCAGTTGTAGCTGACTTGACGAATATTTAAGCGAGAACCCAAAACCAACACTAGGTCTGAATTTTGCACTACAAAATTTCCAGCTCTAGTACCAATGGTTCCGGGACGGCCTGCAAATAAGCGATGATCATTTGGGAAAATATCGTGAGTCCAGGCCGTAACCACCGGAATATCTAATGATTCAGCTAACTGTAAAAGTTCTTCAACCATTCCCGAGATACGAATACCGCTTCCAGCAAATATCACTGGACGCCTTGCTTGCTTTAAATCATTAATCACTGAATCAATTTGTGTAGCACTAGCGCTCAATTGCTTTGCAGATAAATCTAACGGGGCTGTAACCAAATCATCAAACTTTGCCGGTAAAAGCATTCCTTGCAAATCAACCGGTACATCTAACCAAACTGGCCCTGGCTTACCTGTAACTGCTTGGTAGAAAGCTTCATCTAGCATGTTTGCGATATCTTCAGCATTTCGAAGTAGGCGTCCCCATTTCACAATGGGTTTTGCCATTGCAATAATATCCACCTCTTGATCGCCTAATTGTCTTAAACCCTCTACTGGAGTAAACGAAAGCATAGTCTCACGCTTCACCTGGCCGGATACCACTACCATCGGTATGGAGTCCGTAAAAGCGCCAAAAACACCATTCAATGCATTTATGCTGCCTGGGCCAGTAGTTACATTTAAGAGTGCTGGCTTTAAAGCAACCCGTGCATAAGATTCGGCTGCAATTGCAGCGCCCTGCTCATGATGGCAATATATTTTCCTTAATGACTCTTCTGCTCCAATGGCATCGTTCAAATACATGGCTCCACCGCCAGTAACCAAAAAAGAAGTATCTACCCCCAAATGGGCCAATCGTGCTGCTATAAAATCTGCAACTCTCATCCTATAAACCCTTAAAAATTGACGCCTAAAAATGTTTCAATTTGAGAAACCGTGTATTCCATCATCTCTTTAGTTAAAGAGGGTTGAACGCCAATCCAAAAAGTATTATTCATTACATTATCGGTATTGGTTAAATCCCCACTTACTCGATACTCAGTATTGACCATATAAGGTTGACGAGTTAAGTTACCAGCAAATAAAAGGCGCGTACCAATTTTGTGTTGATCAAGATAAGTAGTTAAATCCACTCTAGATACAGGGCAATCTGCTTTCAAGGTAATGGGGAAGCCAAACCAAGATGGATCTGACTCTGGGGCAGCCTCCGGTAACTGCAAAAACTCAGAACAAGAGGCAAGGCGCTCTTTCAAGAATTTGAAATTATCTTTGCGAGCCTGAATAAATGCAGGAGCCTTATCCAACTGAGCTAATGCACAAGCCGCTTGCATATCGGTAATCTTGAGGTTGTATCCTAAATGACTATAGGTGTACTTATGATCATAGCCATAAGGAAGATCTCCTAATTTCCATGCAAATCGTTTGCCGCAGGTATTGTCTTTGCCTGGAGAGCAATAACAATCGCGGCCCCAGTCACGGAAGCTTTCTGCAATTTGCTTTAGCTCATAGTTATTAGTAAAAACAGCGCCGCCTTCGCCCATAGTAATGTGATGAGCCGGATAAAAACTTAAAGTCGCAATATCACCAAAGGTGCCTACCATCTGACCTTTGTAGGTAGTGCCTAGCGCATCGCAACAGTCCTCAACTAGCCAAAGATTGTATTTTTTACAAAGCGCAGTAACCACATCTAAATTAAATGGGTTACCTAAAGAATGGGCCAACATGATGGCTTTAGTCTTAGAACTAATTGCAGCTTCAATCTTGGAAGCATCAATATTGTGGGTAATAGGATCTACGTCCACAAAGACCGGTATAGCTCCGAATTGCACAATAGGATTAACGGTGGTTGGAAAACCAGCAGCCACACCAATAACCTCATCACCCTTTTTGATTGCACGCTCACCCAAATTAGAAGACGTCAAAGTCGAAAAGGCCACTAAATTAGCTGATGACCCCGAATTCACGGTAATGAGATATTTAACGCCGATAAACTCAGCTAACTTCTTTTCAAAAAGATCGTTAAAACGCCCTGTAGTCAGCCATCCATCTAGTGATGCTTCAACCATGTTTTCCAATTCTTCAGAGCCAATCAACTTACCTGAAGGTGGAACTACAGTTTGACCTGGCACAAAAGCTTTAGGTACAAATTCAAGATCGGCATACTCTTTCACCAACCCTAAAATTTGCTTACGCAATTTATCTTTTGCAAATCGACTGGCTGGAATATTTGTTTCTGTCATGGTTATCTTATGATTAAAAAAATTTAAGTAGGTCTAATTAAATGGCTTGATACGCTTTTATTTGCTGCAAGGATATCGCTTGCATATTTTCTTTATCCAAGTAGGCCTTTTGCCACCGAGCAATATTCTCAACTGCCGTTTCAAGAGACCAGCGCGGTCTCCAACCCAGCATTTGATCTGCTTTTGAGCAATCTAACTTTAAAGAATGGGCCTCATGAGGCTGCTCGCTTTTATCTTGGTCCCACTTGGCCCCAGCGGGTAATTTTTCCATCAGAAGATTAATCACTTCTTGTACACGGCGTGCATCTTCATCGTGTGGTCCAAAGTTCCAACCGCTTGCAAACTTCACACCACTTTGATAGAGGGCTTGCGCAAGCACCAAGTATCCAGACAAAGGCTCAAGTACATGCTGCCAAGGACGGGTTGCTAGAGGATTTCGAATTATTAAAGCCTTGCCACTCTCAAATGCTTTAAGGGCATCTGGTATGAGGCGATCATCTGACCAGTCTCCCCCACCAATCACATTACCAGCTCTAGCAGAAGCCAATGCATGACGATGCTTTGCATAGAGGGCATCTGAAAAATAGGATTGGCGATAGGCAGAGGTAACTAACTCTGCACAACCCTTGCTATTACTGTATGGATCGTATCCGCCCATCGGCTCGTTCTCGCGATAACCCCAAACCCATTCTTTATTTTCGTAACACTTATCCGTTGTCACCACTACGGTTGCTCGCACAGAATCAAGGCCACGAATACTTTCCAATACATTCACTGTGCCCATGACATTAGTTGCATAGGTTTCTACTGGATTGGTATAGGAATAACGTACTAGGGGCTGCGCGGCCATGTGAATGACGATTTCGGGATTTGCAGCAGTCATTGCCGAACGTAACTTATCTAAGTCACGAATATCTGCGATCAGTGATTTTTTCATCACCCCTTCAATCCCAGCGACCTTATAAAAACTTGGAGTGGTATTTGGTGATAAGGCATAACCAGTAACTTTCGCACCCATTGATGACAACCAAAGGGAGAGCCATCCCCCTTTAAAGCCCGTATGGCCTGTCATAAAAACGCGCTTACCCTGCCAAAATCCAGGGTCCACAATTGCAGTTTTAGAGGAACTCATGTCCAGAATTTCCAAGGAGCTTTGCCTGAGGCCCACAACTCTTCAAGGTGGTTCTTATCTCGCAAGGTATCCATTGGTTGCCAAAAACCAGAATGGAAATAAGACTGCAATTGACCTTGTTTGGCAAGACTCTCTAGAGGTTGCTTCTCCCAAAGGGTTTCATCGCCATCTATCAAGCTTAAGGCTTTTGGATTGAGAACAAAAAAGCCGCCATTGATCCAGCCACCATCACCTTGGGGTTTCTCTAAAAAAGAATTAATTTGAGTGCCATCAATTTCCAAGGCGCCAAATCGACCTGGAGGCTGCACTGCAGTCATGGTGGCCGATTTTCCATGGGCCTTATGAAACTTCACCAAGGCTGAAATATCTACAGAGCCAACGCCGTCACCATAAGTCATACAAAAATCATCGTCAATATAATCTGCGACACGCTTAAGTCGACCGCCGGTCTGAGTGGATTCACCAGTATCAACTAGGGTGACCTTCCATGGCTCTGCTTTCTTATGATGAACCTCAATGCTGTTATTTGTCATGTCAATAGTGACATCAGACATATGCAAGAAATAGTTAGCAAAGTACTCTTTAATGACATAGCCTTTGTAACCACAGCAGATCACAAAATCATTGATTCCATGGGCCGAGTACATTTTCATAATGTGCCAAAGAATAGGTCTTCCGCCTATCTCAATCATTGGCTTGGGCTTCGAGATGCTCTCCTCAGAAATTCTGGTGCCCAAACCACCTGCAAGTATGACTGCTTTCATTATGAAACCCTAAACTCTCTATTAAATGATAAATAATTATGATTTTACTTAATAAATAGGGTAAAGGCATTAATAATGCCTCAACTCACCCTTAATGGTTTTCTGCTTAAAAAAGCAATATCAGACCCATATTTGTCTAAAAATACACAATCCAGCTATGCAAGGATTATCAATTTAGATTTAATTTAAAATTAAGCTAATAGGCATAGAATTGAAATTATTTATCCCCAAGCCTCAATTCCAGCAAATAACCAAAAAAATTATATAAATACCTTAATGAACCCAATGCCCCAGAAGGTGGTCACCCGCCCCTTGCGTACAGAAAAGATCAGGACATTTCTTGGGGAATGGAAATTTTGGTCATTTGGAGCTATTTTTTCCTTCTTTTTTGCCAGCATACTCATGTCAGGCTGGCCAGGGGGGCTTATTCCAAATATTTCCTATCCTTATGTGACTGGAGGTGATGCAGCATTTACGGACTGGGGCACTCAAAGACTCATAGAAGGCTGGGTTTTTAATAACCCGCGTAGTGGCTATCCATTTGGCTCAAATTTTTTGGATTACCCTGGATCAGATGCTGGCGCATTTTTACTCTTAAAGATTCTAGGCATCAGCACTGGCAAATATTACGCTGCAATCAATTTATTTTTCTTACTCGGTTTTCCAGCAATAGTCGTTACCGCTTTTGCATGCCTTAGATCGATAAGGCTCAACTCCTGGTTAAGCCTTTCGGCAAGTCTTGTCTATGCATTTCTCCCATTCCATTTTTTAAGAATAGGCCATCTTTTTTTAACCTGGTATTTTATAGCCCCCCTATTTTTCTACTTCGCATTTACGATCTTTTATACCAAAAAAGATTTTTCATTTCCTCTAAAAAATCTTAAATTTTGGGCCCTTTTACCAGGCACCGTCGCTCTCATGAGCTCATTTGGGGTCTACTATGCGCTTTTTGGGATGATCGTCATCGTTATTGGAGGCGTAGCTGGCAGTGTTGCGCAGGGTAGCTATAAAAATCTATTATTAAGCCTCGGATTAATTAGCGCAATTACTTTGGGTGTAATCGCAAATATTAGTCCTAATATAGTAAATGGCTTTATCGAAGGAAAAAATCCTGAGGCAGTCTCTAGATCAATAGCAGACTCAGAAGTTTATGCATTTAAATTAATGCAACTCTTACTTCCACAACCAAGCCACCATATAGAAAGATTCGCAAAAAAGACTTCTCAATATAATTCTTCAACCCCACTCATCAATGAAAATGTTACCTCATCTCTTGGTCTGATTGGTGTACTTGGACTTATTGTGTTTAGCTCAACCCTAGTCTGTGCTATTGCAGGAAGAAGGGCTGACTCCAGGCTAGGTTTATTAAGCTTGATTGGTTTTACCCTCTTTCTATTTGGAACTATTGGAGGCCTGGGGTCACTTTTTGCCACCCTCATTAGCTCTTCGATTAGAGGCTGGAATCGAATAAGCATTTTTATTGATTTTGCAGCTATTGCGGCTGCTTTCTTAGCGCTGCAGATATTTATAGAGAAATATAGTAAAACTGAGCAGCGCCAAAAAATATACTTCGCATTCATTGCAATCGCATTAGCCGCGTTGGGTATTTACGACCAAACCAATTGGGCCTGCAAACCCTGCAACCAAAGTAGCCAATCCACATTTCAAATCGAAAGTAGCTTCATCAAACAACTAGAGGGCATGCTTCCAAAAGGAAGTGCCATATACCAATTGCCCTATATGAGTTTTCCTGAGGTTCCGCCCTTACATAGATTAAACACTTATGAACATGCCACTGGATTTGCAAACTCTAAAGACTTGCTTTGGAGCTATGGCGGGATGAAGGGTAGAAAAGGTGATCAATTCTTTAGATCCTTATCCAAAGAACCCATTCAAAATCAAGTTGAAGTGGCTCAAAACCTTGGATTTTCCGCAGTCTATATTGATCGCCGTGGATTTGCTGATAATGGAACACAAATGCTTGCTGAACTCAATCGGATTATTGGCCCAGCTTTGCTAACTAGAGCTGATGATCAAATCGTAGTTTATAAACTCAATCCAGTAGAGTCTGCTCTATCTATTGCACAGCTAGGGAATGATGAAATCATCAAAAAGTCTGGATTTTCTCCAAGTGCAGACAACCTTAAATACAAAGCAAAACTCCAAGATGGTATTGATTTCAAAAAAGAAGGTTATCCGGAGTTTTTAAAGTCTGCAGTTGGCGTTGATGGTCAAGAAAATTGGGGGCGCTGGTCAAATGCTAATCTTTCTCCCATAGTAAAGTTTGAGTTTAAACAAGCCTTACCAAAAAAATTCGTACTTGAATTAAAGGCAGTAGGTTTTGGGCCCAATTCAGGAGCTCAAACTAAAATTCTAGTTGGTGAGGAACAAAAAATTCTGACTATTGGTTTGGATAACAATAAGATTTATGAGCTAAGCTTTAACAATACAAGCAATGCAAATATTATTGAAATTACACCGCCAAATCCGGTGTCGCCAAATGAGTCAAATCCAAACTCTTCTGATATTCGCAAGATTGGGCTAGGATTTATCTCGCTGAAGATAATACCTGTTCAATAATTCGTGCTATTTAGATGTCAATTCAAATAAGCGATTCACCAATATTCGTGCGCTATCTTTCCAGGTTAACCATCTGAGCTTAGAGGAGGATGGTGAATTCCCTTGCGAATTCATACTTTGCCACTCCGTAATTGCGACTGCAAGATCCTCACCCTTTAAACCATGAAAATAATAAGCGCCTGCGCCTGCCACCTCTTTAAACACAGGCAAATCACGAGCGATGATGGGAATACCATGTTGAGCCGCTTCTATGAGGGGAAGCCCAAAGCCCTCACCTTCAGAGGCGGCTATTAAACAAGTGGATGACTCATAAATCTTTCCAAGATATTTATCACTGACACCTTGCAGCCAAAAAAGTCTTTTCCCAAGCTCCGGATGAGATTCCAGCTTAGTCAGCAGCCCATCTACAACCCATCCTTTTTTACCCACAATCACCAGGTTGATATCCGTACCCTCTGCCCAAAGTAATTCAAATGCCTCCAATACTTGGGCGTAGCCCTTTCTGGGCTCTATCGTTCCAACCAGTAAAAAACTCTTTCGCGTGGAAAGACTGCTCAACACAACAGCGGCATCTTCAGGCAAACCAAATGTGGGAAGTGAGCCTTGTAAATCGGCCCCCAGATGAAACCAGGAGATTTTGAAATTGGGTTTAGCTGGAAACTTTTGACCCATCCAATGGGCTAGCTCATCTGCAACTGCATTGGAGATGCATAAGGCACCATCCCCTTGGCAAACCACAGTGAGCCATTCTTCATGGACCTTATCAACCCGGTGCTCCGCTGGCCAAAAATGCGGAAATTGAATGGGCAATAGGTCGTATACAACAAAATATACCAACACCCCTGCACGGCGCATGCCCTGCAAATGCTCCGCCTGAACCCGAGTCGTGTGATGCTGTAAATCTAAACCTAAAAAGATATCCCCCGCTTGTGGATCAATAAAATCATCTTCCCCAATAGGATCAGCGCTATTTAATAGTTGACGCGTAAAAGAACGAGCTAGCTTATAGCCAATTTTGTCGATCGTGCCATAAATTGGCTCAATCTGGTAACCCTCTGGTGGGTTTACCAATAATTCATAGAGAATTGAACGGGTCACCCGCTGAATTCCGGTCTTGGAGTCTCGCTGCGCTAATTCAGAAATATCTACAAAGATTCGGGGCAGACTGGGTTTTTGGGGAAAGGTATCAGCAATCGCTTTTGCACACAAAATCAAATCATTATCGGCGGCCTTTCCCTCAGAACGAGGGATCGCAGAAATTGCAGTAAGTAAATTTTGATAGATTTCGTCTTGCGTACGCTCGCTCGATTTATTGTGAGAAGCGACATGAGAATCAAGCAACTTGCTCATTGCCTCTAACGCTTTTTTTCCAGTTTCACTCCACGAAAAAAGTTTAGCTTGACGTTTTCCATGCTCAATTAAGCTAGTACGCAAGGCCTTGTTCGTCAAAACCTCTGAGATCTTAGCGGCGATCACATTAACGGAGCTGGCATCAAACAGCCCTTTTGCACAACCCACTACTTCAGGCAAACTAGTAGCATCTGATGAAATGACTGGGGCACCACAGACCATGGCCTCTAGAGGTGGCAAGCCGAAGCCTTCATAGAGGGATGGATAAACAAAAATGGCGCAGGTTTTATAAAGCGCCCGTAAATCCTCATCGCTAACATGGCCCAAAACATGAATACGCTTAATACAATCTGCACTGACCTGAGACTGAAAATCGTCTTTAGAAATATTGGGGCCGATCAAGACCAAATCGTTACATTCTCGTAATTGAGAATCTAGTGCGGCATAGGCGTGCACCAGTTTAAGTAGATTTTTTCTAGGATCTCCTCCGCCAACGCAAAGGATGAAGTCCTTTTTTAAGCCAAATCGATTGAGCACCTCTTGAGCATCGCTCGCTCTAGTTGCGGCAGAACTAAATTCAGAACTCACTGCCGCCGAAATATTTACTACCGACTTAGGATCTAGCTGTAAATATTCAATCGCCTGCTTGCAAGTAAAGTTGGAGATCCCCAAAAATAAATGCGCTTTGTTAAATTGCTCTAATTGAGAGCGATAAAATTTTCCGTACTTGGGATCTGGATCTAGATATTCCGAAGAATTAACCAGGGGAATTAAATCATACAAAGAAGTGCTAACGATTACCTCATTTTTAAGTAAGTACTCAAGGCCCATGGTGGAGTTATCCACGTAGCCCTCAAAAAAACTGGTGATGTGCACCACATCCGGATTTAAACTGAGAATGAGCGACTCTCTGATGAGTTCGCTCGCCCTTCTGCGCCAGCCACTGTGAGCTTCACGCGCACCCCCGGGTTGAGGTTGATACCATATTCGAAACCGTGACTGGGGAATCAGGTCATTAAAGTCATCTCGAATGCGCTTAATCGATGCAGGCAAGTCCCCATTGAGGACCAAATAAAACTCATGACTACTTCCTTGCTCAAGCAAGGCCCTCACAAAAGACAGCGTGTATCTACCAATACCCCGATAGCGACTATCACTTTGAGCGCCCTGCATATCAATCACAATACGCATTTATTTCAACCTCTTCTTTGTAGAGATTGCGTCCTTGAGATCTTGATACACTTCTTTTGCACGCGGATTAAGCGCTTCATAATCCACCCGATCGCGATGTCGATAGTAGTAAGCGTAGAGGGTCTCATACAAACCCAAGGCCCGTATAACAACTAATAGAAGCGGCTTAATTAAAGTCTTTGTTTCTCTAAGCAAAGCTAAAATCCCATTCTTGATTCCCCTTGCCACCCTTAGGGGCAAGGACAAACCAAACCGAATGCCTTGCTTAATGATTCGAAATGGCGCTTCTAATCTTTGAATACGACCCCCCAAATAACCAGCCGTCCATTGCAACTGCTCAACCTTCAAATTGGCATTACGGATCTGTTCATCGGTCGCTGCTTGCAGTGCTTCTAGCTTCAAATTGGCATTACGGATCTGTTCATCGGTCGCTGCTTGCAGTGCTTCTAGCTTCAAATTGGCAGCAACGCCTACATCACGAATGCGCTCATTTACTCGATGGGCTTGATCATCAAATTTTCCTACTAAATCGCGATACGTTACTCCATTAGATAACTTAATCTTCGCAATTGATATTGTCTCTTGCTCTTCTGACGATAGTGGAGCCTGTCCAATCACCGCATAGTCGCGACTGACTCCTGAAATCACATCATTTAGGGAAATCCAACTCGACTGGTTAGGACTGATATCCGCGTTTAAGCGCAGCTCTTCAACAACAGGAAAGCCAGTAAAGTTTAATAAAAAACCCAGTAACTGAATCGGAATGGGATTATGGTGAGTAGGATCTAAATAGAAACTCGAGGTGGCCACAGCAATGTTTTCAGAATTAGGAGTTTCCAATATCAGAAGGCCGCCTGGCCGAAGTACTCGAAAAGATTCATTTACTAAAGTGACTAACTGAGAAAATTCCAGGTGTTCGGCAATATGAAATCCAGAAACAATGTCCAAGCTCGCACTAGGGGTCTGTGCTAAGACTGTCAATGCATTTTGATTGCTTACAGCCAAACCCATTTCATAACAAATTCGAAGCATGGAGTCATCTAAATCTACACCTTCAGCTTGAACACCCCAGTCCCGCAATAATTCGAGCCATTCGCCACGACCACATCCTAAGTCCAATGCCTTCAGTGCTCGCCCTTTGGTTTGTAATTTCTCAATAAAGGGAAGATAGACTGACTGTCTTGATTTGATTAATTCGCGACTACCGCGATAGCGGTCTTCAAATGCGCTGTAAAAATGGTCTGTCATCTCGTTATTTCCAATTCCGGAGGAATCCAAGCGCTGCCCACAAATGGGGTTTCACCCCCGGAGATTACATTAAAGATTGTGGCCAAATCACGCCACTCATAATTGGCGCCAATATGCACATCATCTCGATGTGCTGCTACAGCTATCGAATAGGTGCCCACACCAAAATTTGCGGGAAACTGAAAGACATATTCAATCAACTCTCCAACTATTACCGTTTCTACCACTCCGGAAAGATGATCGGTATTAGTCCCAAAAATAACTTGACCAAAACGATCCTTAATAGCATATCCAACTACCAATCTAGGAATAAAAGTGTTTGCAATGATTTTTACTTTGAGTGCAATATTTTCACCTACCCTGACCACTTCAATGGGTTCACCCTGGTCATTCAGTAAAGCGACCTGCGCAATAGTTACCTCACCTGTCCCAGAAATCGCTTGCGTTTTTCCATCGGGAGCCTTGATTAAGTCAATACTGTAATGCTCTTTTTCAGCTATGAGAGCATTGTAGTAATCCATAACTGCCTCAGGTTTATCCTCCATTACTAACTTGCCAGCATTAATCAGAATAGCGCGATCACAAAGGGACTGAATCGCTGATTTATCGTGACTTACAATTAACAAGGTGGTCCCTTGCGTACGAAACTGCTTGATACGATCAAAGCTCTTGTGCTGAAAATAGGCATCGCCTACAGATAATGCTTCATCAATTATGAGGACATCAGGACGACTAGCAGTAGCGACGCTAAAGGCCAAGCGCACTAGCATGCCACTACTGTAGATCCGAACTGGCTCATCAATATAAGCCCCAATTTCTGCAAAAGATTCAATCTGGAGCATGAGTTGGCTTATTTCTTCGCTCGAATGTCCCAAGAGTTGCCCTGCCATATAGACGTTTTGCCGCCCACTAAAATCAGGATGAAATCCCATCCCTAACTCCAACATTGCCGCTACTTTGCCACTGATCGTCACAGAGCCGACCGTGGGCGCCAAAGTGCCGGCAATCATTTTTAATAAAGTACTCTTGCCAGCACCATTGATACCAATAATGCCAAGCGCCTCTCCAGACTGAACTACAAAATTCATTTCCTGTAGAACCCAGTGAAGGGTATGCAAGGGACCGTATTCGGGCAATATCCCTTCGGCTAAGCGCATCATGCGCGTGGGGTATTTTTTGTAGGCCTTGCCAACGTGATTGACAACGATAGCTCCCATTAGAGTTCATCCATCATGTCATCTTGATGCTGCTTGAATAAACGCATAGCCCAGATGCAAATCACTACGGACAGGATGAAGGGGTAGACTAAAGAGCTCCAAGATGGCCATTGGCGTAAAAGCATGATGTTTTGTAAATTGCTCATTAAAGGCATGATGGGATTTAGTTTAAATAGATTTTGAATAGATGCTGGAAGAATATCAACTGTATAAACAATAGGGGTGAGCCAAAACCAAAACTGCAAACCAATACTGTAAAGCTGTCCAATATCTCGATAAAAAATATTTAAGATTCCCAAACCCAAGCCCAAACCCAAACCAAGTAAAGACATAATCAACAAAAGAGGAAAAATCGCAATAAATACCTTACCCGGAAAATTGCCGGTAAGAATCAAAAAGAGGGTAAATAAACTGAAAATAATTGCAAAATTAATCCAGGAATTAATTAATAAAATAATCGGCAAACAAACTTTGGGAAATTTGATTTTTTTAAGTAAGTTAGCATTATCTAAAAAGAGATTGAGTGCTCGACTACTAGTATCGGCAAACAAACCCCAACTCAATATTCCGATGCATAAATAAATACTGTAGGCATAGGGCTCATTAAAATTTGGAAGCTTTGCCTTCATCAAACTGGAAAAAACGACTGTATAGACCAAAATCATTGCCAGCGGATTAATGAGAACCCAAAAGATGCCCAAAAGTGAATTTTGAAATCTAGAGAGAAATTCTCGCTTAACAGATCCAAAGATGAAATCTCTGTAGAGCCAGATAGATTTAAAACGGATCATAGGTAGCAATTTCAACATGAATGGAGGGCTAAATCAAAGCAAGGTCTTTCTAAAGAAAGACTAATCGAATCAATCAATTATAGGAGAATCAACCAAGACTCCCAAACGCCGTCCATCGATACTTACCCCCAGATTTCGAGGGGTCCAGCAAGAGGAAAGCTTTAAAGAGGCTTTGATCCCTGCTCCTGACACTACCCCCCCATTGGGTAAGCTAATTTTTAATAAGCTAGGTCCATCCTTATTCCATACTAAGGCCTGGGAAGCTAAGACTTGTTTATTGAAGTCAACAATCTCCAAAGTGGCCGATAAAGGGATATTTTGTAAGTTGGGTCTAGCCACTCGAATAGGTAATTGAACTCCATGCGAGCCAATTGGCAGCGGGATTTCGTATAAACCTGAGCTCCAACGATCCTCACTTAATGGTTTATTGACAAAACATGCACTGCCATACTCAAATGGGAAACGATAAAAAGAGGTGTAAATTTCACGAGAGCCTAAGGCTAAAAATACCAAGCAGGTAATTGAAAGAATCCATTTCCATGCAAGCTGTGGCTTCCAAGCTTTCAATAGTTGATATGGTGATAAAGCAAGCTTTTCTTGCGGCACATAGGAATACAGCAAGCCTAATAAAATCGCTGCTAGTAGTAAATTCTCGCGCACCAGAAATGAATGCGCATAAATATTACCTAAAAATAAACTAAAAAGTGCAATGGCCGCAGGATAAAGCACGCGCCTATCTTTAACTAAGAAAAAGGGAGTAATAATGGCAAGGGCAAAAGCAATTCCACCCACCAGACCCGTTTCAGTCAAAGTTTGTAAAAAATAGTTATGGGTATTTTCCCCGCCGACTAAATCAGGAGCATTATAAAAATTAAAGAGGGGGGATAGCTGATAAAAATCACCTTGACCCACCCCGAAAACTGGAAATAGCTCCCACATACTAAATGCAGCCAACCAGATAGCAGGGCGCTGGGAAAAGGCAGCACTCAGTTCATTGAAGTTTGACCAATTTAATCTGTTAAAAATTTGATAAAGATTTTTAAGCCAATTAGGGGCGCTTAATAAATCACTCATTATTGCCAAAAGCAATAAGCTGCTGAGCGCTAGAATGAATAGCACTACCTTGAGCGCCGTGGGAAGAAAACTCGTTTTATACGACTTAAAAATCCACCAAAAGAAACCAGCAATAGAAACAAAAAGGGCAAAGAAGATGGAGGATTTTGATATGCTTGCTACGAGCCCATACCAAGATAGTGCAATGACCAATATTATGAAAATGCGCTCAAACTTCTTTTGGACAGTGGAATAATAACCCCATAATCCTACGGCACCCAACAGGGTGTAACCCGCATAGGAATGTAAGTCTGGCTCAAACCCGTACGGTGCATATCCAAAAATATCTTGAAAAGAGGGTGGATATTCAAATCCCATACCGGTCTTACTTTGAATAATGGCCAAAATACCCGACAGCAATAGTCCCGCCAGCAAAGGCCTAAAAACTAAAGCCAAGCGTTGGTTGGAAAATTTCAAAAAATGGAAC
>TBL_comb47_HYPODRAFT_10001698_pt1 | contig 28252 bp, 19 predicted proteins | sample TroBogypolimnion_40_FD_10682 | JGI IMG/M metagenome (IMG submission 10682) | reverse complement strand
CAGCTCGTCCAGGCTGTACTTCCTCAGGTACCTGCCGATCGGCGTCACCCTCGGGTCGCCCTGGATCTTGAAGACCCCCTCGGCCCCGTCCACCTCCCCCTTGATCAGCTTCCGGGTGTATTCCCGGTGGATGATGTCGTCGTTGTCGAGGTACATGGAGCGGAACTTGAGGACTTTGAAGGGCCGGCCGTTGCGACCGATCCGGTTCTGCAGGAAGAACACCGGCCCCTTCGAGTAGAGCTTGATCAGCACCGGCAGCACGGCGAAAAACGGGGAGAAGAGCACGAGCCCGGCGATGCTCCCCACGATGTCGAGGGAGCGCTTGACGAGGTCCCCAGCCTTGGCCCGGTAGCCGGGCGCCGCCAGTTCCGGATAAAAGGTCATGTCAAAGAGGCCGCTGCCGCCGGCCACCGGATAAATGTGGAAGCTGATCGCTATCCGGGTCACCAGCTCGTCGCTTAGCAGCGCGGCGAACCTTTGCCGGGTCTTGCTGGCCACGACCATCTGGGCCGTCTCCAGCTTGTCCGGCTCTATCTCGGTGAAGATCACCCCAATCTGCAGTTCCGCGTGCAGCAGGCCGCAGATGTCGGTCGCCCTGATGCAGCCGCTCAGCCCGTCGCCCAGCGAATCCGTGATGCTCCCGACAAGATCGGGGTTGCGGATGTCGTGCGCATCCACCACCATCACCAGCAGCGGCTTGTTGGAACGCTCCGCCCTTTTCCTTTCCTGGATCAGTTTTTCAAGGAAGTAGGCCTCCGGGAAGAGGCCATGGTCCTGCGAGGCACAGCCCGCGACGGCACGACCGTGCCTGGCGAAGTTGTGCAACCAAGAGCTGTTCTTCCATATGGTTCGTGCCATTTTTCAGCCTCACTCAGGATGAGTAACCCTCGCAGACAGGTTTCTGCGCCACAACCGGGCTGCTCCTGACAAGACGCTCCCCTCGCTGCTATGACAAACCGGCGACCGAATCGCCTTGTCGTTCAGTTTGGACCGCGCTTGAGAGTTTGAACGCTCCGGAATCCCGGGCCAGATTATCCCGGCGCCGGAGCTCAATCATACATTAGTTATCTCTAATTCTCATAGCTCAGTATAACTTTCGCGCCCTGCATGTCAAGCCTGCCCGGGCAGCAAGCAGTCAGTCCGGACTGCAGCCACCGGGTGCCGAGTTTCGGCGTGGCGCAGTGCCAGAGCCGACGATGCTTGTCAGCAAGCGGCCGGTACTTTGAGTAAGGGGCAGGACACAGGACCGGCTCTGCCATACGGCGGAGCGACACGAGGAGGGATGACACGCGGCGCGCAGACCAGGGCGCGCAGCCGGGGGTGAGGGCCCCTCCGGGGAGGGGCTAGAGCAGCCGCTGCTTTTCCAGGAAGCCGCGCTTGAGCAGGATGGTGCGATTCTCCAGCATCTCCAGGTCGCCCTCCATGCTTAGGCGCTGCAGCAGCCTGGTGACGGTCTCCCGGGAAACGGAGGTGTAGCTGGCAAGTTCCTTGTGGGTGAGCCTCAGGGCGATCACCACGCCGCGGTCATCCCGCACGCCGTGCAGCAGGCTCAAATGATTCAGTATGGAGCGCAGCCTCAGTTCGGCGTCGGGAAGGGCGATTGCCTTCAGGACCAGCTGGGCCTCGCGCAGGCGCTTGCAAAGGATGGCAACGAGCTGGAGCAGCACTTTTTCGTTCCTAAGGAACAGCTTTTGGAAGGTATCCTTGGAGAGCAGTCCGATCTCTGCGTCTTCCATGGCGATGACAGTGGCCGGGGCGGTCTGGGCGTCCAGCATCGCCATTTCGCCAAAGATGTCGCCGCGCTTGTGCACCGCGAGAATCCGCTCGCTGCCGTCGCTCCCCTGGTGGACCACCCGGACCTTGCCGCTGTAGACCACGTAGATGAAGCTCGCGGTGTCCTCCTCAAGAAGGACGATCTGGTTCTTGTGAAAGCGCTTCTCGACCACCCGGCTCACCACCTCGGCGAACTCCGCCGGGTCCAGGGAGGAGAAAAGGGGAATGGCCCGCAGCACCCTGGCGTGGGCCGGTTCTCCTGGTATGTGATGGGCTCTGGCTGATGTGGACACGGTGCACCCCTTCGGCAGGCCGCTCCGCGGTTCCTTACCGAATTGTTAAAATTTTTTAAACATTATACCGCCCCGGCATCGGAGCGCACGCTTTCATTGCGATTTAAATGCCTGGTGTCACCACTCAAGGGAAATCCCGCGTGGGCACAGGGTTCCCACCCTACGCTTCTCGGGCGTGGGGATTGGATAGGTACCAAGGCTTAGGATGCTGAAACGTTATTTAAACGGGACACGGGGAGGTAGCGCGGGCTTTCCGGGGATAAGGTTTGGGACGCGACGGGGTCAGGCAAGGTTCAGCGGAAGGGGGGCCAGCAGGGGGGCAGCGGCCCCTAAGGGCCGAGCCAGCGGCGGATGACGGAAAGCAGCAGGTCGGGATCGATGGGCTTTGGCACGTGATCGCTCATGCCGCAGGAAAGGCAGCGCTCGCGCTCTTCCTGCATGGCGTGGGCCGTCATCGCGATGATCGGCGGGGCTTCGGCCCCCATCCGGTCCAGGATCAGCCGGCTTGCCGTGTAGCCGTCCATGACCGGCATCTGGATATCCATCAGGATGATCCGGTAGGGCTCACCGGCCGCCGCCAACAGTTCGACCGCCTCCCGGCCGTCGACGGCGCACTCCACCCGGGCGCCGGCGCTGCCGAGTATCTCGCGGGCGATCATCCTGTTGATGGAGTTGTCCTCCACCAGCAGAATCCGGACTCCCTCCAGCGACTCCACTCCCGGCTCGCCCGGGGCTTCGGCGGCCCCGCCGGTCCCGGCCTCGCCTGCGCCGCAGACCCCGGCAAGCAGATCGCGCAACACCCAGGTGCAGATCGGCTTGTCCAGGACCGCGCGGTAGTCAAGCCCCGCACAGCTGCCAAGGGCGGCCTCCCTGCCGATGTGAGTCGCCATGAGAACCGTCACCGGTTCCAGGGCAGGCAGGGTGCCAGCCAGGCGCTGCGCCAGCTGCGCCCCGGAAAATTCCGGCAGGGCGGCGTCGAGCAGCAGCAGGTCGTGACTCCCGGGGCGCAGTGATTCCAGGACTTCCGCCCAGCCTGAGACCGCGTCCACCTCGCAACCAAGCGCCACCAGCTCCCGCTTCAGGATGGAGAGGGCGATCTCGCTGTCGTCGGCCACCAGCACCCGCATCCCGCGCAGGCCGAGCGGGACCGGAGGGCGCGGCACGCCTCGCTGCACCCCGAGGCCCAGGGAGAAGGAGAACACACTTCCCGCACCGGGCGCGCTCTGGACGGAAACGCTTCCCCCGAGGAGACTCACCAGCTCCCCGGCGATGGCGAGGCCGAGCCCGGTGCCGCCGTAGCGGCGCGTGATGGAGTCGTCCGCCTGGGTGAAGGGCTGGAACAGGCGCGCCTGCTGCGCGGGGGTGAGCCCAATACCGGTGTCCGACACGGAAAACCTGAGCCGGATTCCAGGGCCTTCCCCCGTGTCCCCCTCGACCGCGAGCACCACCCCGCCCTTCTGGGTAAATTTCATGGCGTTGCCGGCCAGGTTGGCCAGCACCTGGTAGATCCGGTAGGAATCCCCCTGGAGGGCGCAGGGCAGGCCGGCATCGATGCTGAGCACCATCTCCAGCCCCTTCTCCTCGGCCTGCAGCGACACCAGGCTCGCGATGCCATTCAGCAGCTCGTGCAGGTTGAAATCGGTGGTCTCGATCTCCAGCTTGCCCGCCTCGATCTTGGAGAAGTCCAGGATGCCGTTGATGACCCCGAGCAGCGCCTGCGACGAACTCTTGATCTGCTCCAGGTAACGGCTCTCCTTTGGCGGCAGGTCCCCTTTCAGGCAGAGGTGGGCGAGGCCTATGACCGCGTTCATCGGCGTGCGGATCTCGTGGCTCATGTTGGCGAGGAACTGACTCTTGGCCCGGTTGGCGGCCTCGGCACGGTCCCGCTCCAGGGCGAAGGTCTCCGCCAGGCGCTTGTCGGTGATGTCCTCCACGATGCAGATGAAGTATTTCGGCTCGCCGCCGGGGCCGCGCAGCAGGGACTTGGTGAGGTTCACCCAGACCGTGCTGCCGTCCTTGCGCAGGTAGCGCTTCTCGCCGGAGTACTGGCCTATCGCGCCGCTTAGCAGGCGCGCGGACTGGATCAGGTCGCGCTCCAGGTCGTCGGGGTGCAGCACGTCCTGCAGCGTGAGCCGGTGCATCTCGGGCTCGGCGTAGCCGGCGATGCAGCACAGGCGCGGGTTGATCCTGATGAAGTTCCCCTCCAGGGAGACGTGGCAGATCCCCACCGCCGCCTGCTCGAAGGTGCTCCTGAAGCGCTCCTCGCTCTCCTTGAGCCGCGCGTCCAGCTCCTTTCTCACCACGATCTTCCAGACCTCACTCATCAGGAAGGAAAGCAGGTGCACGTCCACGTCGTCATAGTCGGACGGCTTGTTCCCGACCCCGATGACGGCGACGATGCTCCCGTCGTGGAACACCGGGAGGTTCAGGTGGCGCGTCAGGTCAACGTGCCCCTCCGGGAACCCTTTTTTGAACGGCCCGGGGTCCTGGTACCGGTTGGTGACGATCGGCCTGCGCTGCCGCACCGCCTCGCCCCAGAGCCCGGTGTCGGCCAGCCGGTAGGTGAACTGAGGCTGGACCACCAGGCAGCGCCGCATCGCCTCCCGGGACCAGGCATAGAGGGTGAAGAGCTCGTCCGCTTCATCGTAGAGGTAGATGTACCCGAGGGCGCTGCCGGTCAGGGAGAGGATGGTGTCGAGCGCGTAGTCCAGGATCCCCTGCAGCGAGGTGTCGCTCAGCCGGCTCAGGTCGAAGACGGTCTGGTAACTCCTCTCGCTGAGGCGAAGCTGCTCCTCGGCCCGCTTGCGGGAGGTGATGTCCCAGGAGAAGCCGAGGATCCCGGAGACCGCACCGAGATCGTCCATGAGCGGGATCTTCACCGTGTTGGTCCAGCTCTTGGCGCCGTCGACGACCGAGGCCCCTTCGATCTCGGCGCCGGCGCCGCTGGCAATGATCTCCTGGTCCTCCCGGTGCAGGCGCTGGGCGGTCGCCTCCGGGTAGAGGTCGAAGTCGGACTTGCCGATGATTTCGCCCGCCGGCAGACCCAGCCCGCGGGCGAAGCTCGAGTTGCTGGAGAGGTAGCGCAGGTTGCGGTCCTTGAGGAAAATCTGCTGGGGGAGGTTCTCGATCAGGGCCCGGTAGCGTTTCTCGAAATCGAGGGCGCCCTCGGCCCGCATCCGCTCGCTGATGTCGCGCACCGTCGTCATGAAGAGGTCCTGGTTCTGGTAGCGGATCCCCCTCAGATAGATCTCCACGTCGAAGCTCTCGCCGCTGCCGGGCCGCCGCCCGCGCCAGGGTGAGAGCACCGACTCGCCGGCGGCGACCCGCGCGAGCCAGGCGGGGAGCTTGTCGAAGCGGTTGTCCGGGGCCGAGCAGTCGCCGAAAATGGTGTAGCGCGCGGCCTCCTCGCGGCTGACGCCGAACATCTCCAGCATCGGCTCGTTCACCTCGATGATGCGCCCCAGGGCGTCGTGGATCACGATGGCGTCGTAGACGCTGTTGAAGATCCGTTCCAGCCGCAGCTCGCTCTCCCGAAGCGCCAGCTCGGTCTGCCTGAGGGCGCGGTTTTTCTGGACCGTCGCCTCGTAGCTCGAGATGAGCAGGTCGAAGACCCGCTGCCGGTCGGCCGCCAGGGGGAAGCACTCGCCCTGGTAATAGACATCGTCCCCGCAGGCTTTGCGCCGCAGGCGCGAGCTGACGAGCAGGTCGCTCAGCCGCTGGACCAGGCAGTCGTCCTGGTACTGTTTTCCGATGAAGTTGTCGGCCCCGCAGGTGAGGGCAAGCAGGATGTCCTTGGGGCTTTCCAGCGCCGACAGCAGCACGACCGGAAGCTCCGCAAGCTCCGGGTCGCGCCGGATGGCAGCGCAGAGCTGGTAGCCGTCCATGAGCGGCATGACGATATCGCTCAGCACCAGCGTCGGCCGCCTGAGCCGGATGCTGGCGAGCGCCTCGACGCCGTTCGCCACGACGCTGACCGCCATGCCGTTTGCTTCCAGAAGCTGGCGCAGTTGCAGCGCCTGGGTGGGGCTGTCCTCGACGACCAGTACCTGTACCGAGCCCGGTTCCGTATCCATGATGCTGGTGCCCTCTTTTTTCCTGATGCTCTGGTGCGGGGGTCCTGGTGTAGGGGCCGGCGTCACGCTCGGACACTCGGGCTTCGGGAGTGCCGGGTGGGAGCTTTGCTGCAATAAACGGTTGGTTCGCCCGGAGAAATCTAGCGGGCAGGAAAAGCCAAAACTAGGTTAGCAACAGAAGAGGATATTCTTAATTAATTATCGGTAGAGGTCCGAAAAACTTTACCAAAAAATCTCTCCCTACCCGGGGCGCCTGCCGGAGCGCGCGGCACCCTGCCGGACTTCCCCGCAAGAGGTGCCTGGCGGTCATCCCCAAGGTGCTCCGGCCTGGTTAGCCCTGGCCGCGCGCGCCTGAAAATCCGCAGCCTACCCGGTAAAGCCTGTTATAATGAGCTTTAGCCTGCGGCCCCGCCAACCAGGCAGGACCTTCCCGCCGGCTGTGGAGAACACCTCATGAAAAATGATCCGATGCACCGCTATACTAAACTCCCCGGCACGGAAGAAATCCCCCCTCCCCCGCGGGAGCAGTTCGACCAGGCGCTGGAGCGCCGAGGTGCAGCCTACCGCCCGCGCACCCGCCACCTGAACCCCGACGGGTCGGCCAGCTACACCAACCGGCTTTTTCTGGAGACGAGCCCCTATCTGCTGCAGCACGCGCACAACCCGGTGAACTGGTTTCCCTGGGGCGATGAGGCGTTCCAGTTGGCCCGCCGGCTGGACCGGCCGGTACTGGTCAGCATCGGCTACGCGACCTGCCACTGGTGCCACGTCATGGAGGAGGAGTCCTTCGAGGACGAGGAGATCGCGGGTTTTCTGAACCGCAACTACATCGCAGTGAAGGTCGACCGTGAGGAGCGCCCCGACGTAGACTCGGTCTACATGAGCGCCCTGCACGCCACGGGGACCCAGGGCGGCTGGCCGCTCAACATGTTCCTCACACCGGACCGGCGCCCCTTCTACGGTGGGACCTATTTCCCGCCCGGCGACCACACCCGGGGCATCGGTTTCCTTTCGCTGCTCCAGCGGCTGCTGGAGGCCTACCGGCGTGATCCCGACCGGGTGGCGCAGGCGGGAAGCCAGCTGACCGAGGCGGTCCGGGGCATGCTGGCCCCATCCGGTGGGGGCGCGCCGCCGCAGGAGGCCGCGCTGGAAATGGCGGTGGCGGCCTACCGGGCGCGCTTCGACCCGCTAAACGGCGGCCTGGCGGGCGCGCCCAAATTCCCGAGCTCCCTGCCGGTGCGCCTTCTGTTGCGCCGCTACCGTAAAACGGGGGACCGGGGCTTGCTCGCCATGGCCGAGTTCACCCTGCGACACATGGCGGCGGGAGGGATCTACGACCAGGTGGCCGGCGGCTTCCACCGTTACGCGACCGACGAGGGGTGGCTGGTGCCGCATTTCGAGAAGATGCTCTACGACAACGCCCTGCTCGCGGTCAGCTACCTCGAGGGATACCAGGCGACCGGGGACCGGGAACTGGCCGGCGTGGTCCAGGAGGTCCTGTACTACCTGCAGCGGGATATGGCGGCGCCGGGCGGCGGCTTTTACGCCGCCACGGACGCGGACAGCCTGACGGAGGGAGGGGAGCGGGAAGAGGGATTTTTCTTCACCTGGACGCCGCAGGAACTGAAGGAGATCCTCGGTTCCGAGCGGGCGTCCCTGGTTGGCGCCTACTTCGGTGTGAGCGAGGCCGGCAACTTCGAAGGGCGCAGCATCGCCCACCGCGACCGGACCTTTGCCCAGGTGACCGCCGCGCTCAAAAAAGGCGAGGCCGGCAACCCGCCCCGGCCGGAGCTCAGCGAGGAGCTGCTGCGCGGGGCCTTGGCAGAGTCCCGCGAGCTTCTGTACCAGGCGCGCCGGCGCCGCCCCCTGCCGCTTCGGGACGAGAAGATCCTCGCCTCCTGGAACGGCCTGGCGCTTTCCGCCTTCGCCCGCGCCGGGCTGGTCCTGGACGATCCCGGGCACCTGCGGCAGGCAGGCAGCACCGCCCGGTTCATGCTGGAAGATATGATGGTGGAGGGGAGGCTGGCGCACAGCTACCAGGAGGGAGCGGCGAAAGGGGAAGGGTTCCTCGACGACTATGCGTTTTTCATCGCCGGGCTCCTCGATCTTTTCGAGGCGACCGGTGAGGCATCGTGGCTGGAGCGCGCCCTGGAGCTGGCGGACCTGGTGCAAAGCGATTTCGCGGACCGGGCCGGGGGGGGCTACTTCATGACCGGGTCGCGCCACGAGGAACTGATAGCGCGGGAGAAACCGGCCCAAGACGGAGCGATCCCTTCGGGCAATTCGGTCATGATCATGAACCTCCTGAGGTTGCATGCCCTGACCGAGCGAAGGGAGTACCTGCAGCAGGCCGAGGGGGCGCTGGGAGCCTTCGCCGCCACGCTCTCCTCCGCACCCACGGCGCTCTCCGAGATGCTCCTGGCGCTCGACTTCCTGGTGGACACCCCGAAGCAGATCGTCATCGTGGCGCCGCGCGGCAACCGGGGGGCGGCGCAGGGGCTTTTGGAGCAGGTGCGGGCGCAGTTCCTGCCAAACCGCAGCTTCGTCCTGGTCTGCGAGGGCGAGGAACTGGAGCGGGCGAGCGCGTTAGTTCCTCTGCTTCGGGGTAAGAAGGCGCAGGGAAATCAGGCGGTGGCTTATTTTTGCGAGGAGAGGACCTGCCGGCAGCCGACCAGCAACCCGGAGGAGTTCGGCAGGCTGTTAAAGGGAATTTGAAATTGGGTTGTCGACAGGAAAATTATTGCTCCGCCGCCAGCCGCTTCAGGTAGTCCGGCACGGCTCGCTTGCTGAGCTTCATCAGGCGCTGCATCAGCTCGAAGGGAACGCTCTTCAAGCGGTGCTCCCGCTTCAACTCGTGCACCATCCCGACCCAAAGATGCGCGGTCATCTCCGCGTCGGCCAGGGCGCGGTGAAACACGCCGTCGCTGGCGAGCTTCTTGTAGCGCACCAGCGTCTCCAGGCTGTGGCTCGGGGCGTCGGGGTTGAGACGGCGGGACAGCAGCAGGGAGCAGGCGAACTCCTGCTGGCGCATGAGGGAAATCCGCCGCAGCTCGGCGTCGAGGAAGCGCCGGTCGAACGAGGCGTTGTGGGCCACCAGGTGGTGCCGGCCCAGGAAGCCGGCGAACTGCCGCATCACCTCGGCGGCCGGCGGGGCGCCGCTCAGCATCTGGTTGGTGATGCCGGTGTATTCCGCAATGAAACTGCTGACCCGCACCCCCGGGTTCATCAGGCTTTGGAAGCGGTCCGTAATGCGGTTGTCCTGCACCAGCACCGCCCCAACCTCGATCGCCCGGTCCCCGTTATCGGGCGAGAGCCCCGTAGTCTCGAAGTCCAGCACGACAACGCTGTAATTCCCCATTTCTCCCCTCCTGCAGTTTCGCTGCATCCGGCATGATTGGTATCGCACACCGGCGTTGCAGCGCCTAATACTGAAGACTTCCTGCAGAGGGGTCAAGCAAATAGTCGATACATCATCTGGTGATGCGCAATATGATGCTCGCAATCCGGTCGAAGCACGGCTTCAGGTCTGCGGTCGTTTGAGCATGGCAGTAGATCCCCGAGGGCTGGGCAGGGTTGTAGGTGTCGGAGTCAGTGGTATTGGCCAGCCGTTTCAAGATATTGGTACCGTTTTCCACTGCTTTGACATAACCGCAGTCGCCGACCTCAAGGTCATCGAGGAAGCCTCCCAGCCCCAGGGTGAACACGATAACACCCTGACTGCGCGCTGTGTTAGCCACGTTCTCAACCATGTTGCGGGCGGCTTTGTTTGCATCGCAGTGGACATCGACATCGGATATCCCCCCGGAGAAAGAGCGCTTGCCGTCAAAACTCGCCAGTGGCACCGTGCCGCTTAAGTCGCTGCCACTCGTCGTCAAAGGTGCCCTGAGCGTATATTTGCTCCCCGTCGAGTCATCATATTTAGTTGGGTCGAAAATCCAATTCGGCTTGGCGCTATTATTATTCTCATCGGTGATATAGGAATAAAGATTCCCACTGACAGTCGTACCTCCATCGAGCGTAACTTTGCTGTTGAAGGTGTTCGGTGCTCCGTCGCTGAAGAATACTATGACCCTGGTTGACGAGCGAGCCTCCTTACGCAAACTGTTGAGCTGATCCAGCGCCTTTTTGATCCCTTCTTCCGAATTGGTGGTGAGATTAAGATCCAGCTTGTCGATGGCACTCTTGACCCCATCAGGCGGGCGGCTACCCGCCGTTCCTTTTACGAACCCGCGGCTGCAACTTAATCCGTTGGACGGATTCTGGGGAGGGGACATGTCGCCACAGATGGAAACAATGGGAGCGGCCCCGGTGGAGAAAGCCACCAGCCCCACCCGGTCATCTGTCTCGCTGAACAGATCGATATAGGCCTCTGATTCGCTCTTGACGAGCGGGAAATCGCTGGCCAAGGAGGCCGAGGTGTCCAGGACCAGCACCATGTCCAGCGATCTTCTTTGCGACTCCGAGCTGGCGTGCACGCTGAAGCTCGGGAAGCCCGCCAAGCCGGACAAAAAGCTAGGCATCTGGGCGGTCGCCTCAACGGTCACCGTCCACAACCCGGTAGCCGGATCGTGGACGGGAGTGACCGTCGGGGCGGCCGGCGTCGCTCCCAGATAGCCGGCGGGATAATTGGCATTGAAAAAGGCCGTGGCCACGTCGGTTGCTTTGGTAATCATGAGGCTTTCGTTGGCCCCTTGCCCCATTGCCTTGGTCGCTTCGAAACTGGCGGCGTCCACCGCAGCATTGAGCCGGGCTTTTATGCCAAAGGCCCTGCCGAGGTCGAGCGCGAGGGACGCTATCCCCAGCAAAATGACCAGCATCAACGCCACAAGAACGAGCACCTGGCCCTTCTGATTCTGTTTTAGAAGTCTCATAGATCAACCCTCTGCCTATAAGATCGTGGTGGAATGAAGGATCTTGGGAGAAGCACCGGGGAAAAGCGTTCCCAGCAGGAAGGTATACCGGTAATAAACTTCGAAAACATAGAAATTCCCATCTGCAAGTAACGGTCGGTTCTGAGAGTCCATTCCTGCCAGCGGCTTGGCCACATCTCCAAAATCGCTGCCCATGCCGGTATGATCGCCCGTATTCCCCTGCCACGCCACAGGAGCATCAGGATAGGTAATAACGCCTCTGGTCACCGTCCCTTTTGTTATGTACATCATGCCGTCCGTCTTCATTGGCAGTGACGGCACACTGAAAGCCAGGGCGTCCATGACATCCTGCGGGTCGCGCGTGGAGCGTGACGCCAGACTCGCCCCTTCCCTGCTCATGTTGATGACGGCATTGTTGGCCAGGATCGCGCGGGAGAAATCGTACACCCCGAACGCCAGCACCACGAGTACCGGCAAGACCAGCGCCAGCTCAACCGTGCTTTGCCCCGCAGCTTCCCTGAGTTTGGCTGATAGCCGCAACCTCATCACTGCCCCCATGGCTCGTTCTTCATAGTCGAACGAACGGTGAAAGTATAGTTGCCGTCGGTGAAAAAGGGATAAAGCAGAGGTGTCATCAAGGGCCAGGCGTAGGTCAGGCTCACGACGATGATATCGTTAGGCGCACCGGTATCCTTAACCTGGTTGGTAGTGTAGTTATTAAAACGGCTCGTAAGGACACTGACCGTCGGCCCCTCCTTTATATTCTTGGCAATGTACAGTCCGTTGGAGGAATCCGAGATTTTTCGCTCCATAGCAACCCTGCGCACGTCTCCCTTTTTAGGATCCGTATCGGGCTGCCCGACGACGGCGTACCGCGCCCCCTCGCGAACCGCATGCTGCATGGTCAGATTCACATAGAGCATCAAGGACAGGTCGATAATGGCGAACAGCAGTGTGAACAACACCACCACCGTCAGCGCAAATTCCACCATTGTCTGTCCTTTCTGGTTCATCAGTATCCCCGTAAAAAATTAGTATTAACTAATATTTCATTCTAGATGCTTCCCTGACATTGTCAACGCGCAGGGCGAGCCCTGGACCTCACCCCTCCCCGAAATAGTCGGCGCAGGCGGCGCTCATGGTTTCCAGCGTGAGCTGCGGCACCCTTTGCTCATAGCGCGCCCTGGTTAAGATGAGCTTGACCAGGTCCCTGGGATGACAGGCGTTGCGTGCCACACGGTGCCTGCCGTACCCCTGCTCGTGCAGGTAAGCGTAGACCGCCTGGCTGAACTCCAGCTTGTTGGCTTTGCAGACCGCCTGGAAGATGGACAGATACTCCAGGTCCGTAGGACGGTCTATCTTGATCTTGTAGTGCAGCCGGCGCAGAAACGCTTCGTGAACCAGCTCCTTCGGGTTGAGATCGGTGGAAAAGAGCGTCAGCACGTCGAACGGGACCACGAACTTCTTTCCGGTGTGCAGGGTCATGTGGTCTATCTGGCGCTCCAACGGCACGACCCAGCGGTTCAGCAGGCTCACCGGGTCGGCCTGCTGCCTGCCGAAGTCATCCAGGATGAAAAGTCCGTTGTTCGCCTTCATCTGCAGCGACGCATCGTAATACTTGGCGATCGGGTCGAAATTGAGGTCCAGCATCTTCAAGGATAGTTCACCGCCGGTGACCATGACGGGGCGCCGGACCAGGACCCACCGGGTGTCGTGGTCCGGCGGGTCCCCGGCCGCGACCGGTTCGCCATGGCTTACCGGATCGTAGATGCAGATAACCTGCCCCCCCACCGTCACGGCATGGGGCAGGTAGATGTTCTCGGGCAGCACCCGCCCGAGTGCTTCGGCGATGGAGGTCTTCCCGTTGCCCGACGGGCCGTAAATCAGGACGGCCTGGCCCGAGATCATCGCCGGGCCGAGACGCCCCCGCAACGCGTCGTTCACGACCAGGTGGGAAAGGGCCGCCTTCAGCTCCTCCTCGCCGACCCTGATGTTGCGCACCGATTGCAGCTGCACCATGTCCCAGTAGTCCTCCAGGGAGACCGGCGCGGGCCCGGCGTAGCGGCTGAGCTCCATCGCCTCATGCCCCCGCCTGCGTCCCGCCTCCGTCAGCCGGAACAGGTAGGACATCGCGCTGTAATTGGCGGCGCCCTTGACCTCGATCAGGCTCTCCTTGCGCTGCTCATCGATGACCTGCTCCACGATGGACGTCGGCAGTTTGACCCGCTCCGCAACGTCGGCCAGCCTGAACTGCACCATGCAGAGCAGGTGCTTGAGGATCAGGTCAGCGATGAAGCCCTTGTCCAATCCGGCATCCTGAAGATTCGCGGGGCAACGCGGCGCGTCTATAACACTCATGGCAACCTCGACTTTTTCTGCGAATGGTGGTCCGATTCCCTTCCTGCTTTCCGCTTGGGCCCTGTCCCCCCTCCTGTCGCGCCGCTCCGACCCCCAGTCCGGCCCCCAGGCAAGGAGCCTTTCCGGCCGGCGGCCAGGTGCGGGGGGAGCATATAAACCGCAGTATTTCCAGGCTTTTCCCGCCAGGTCCGTCCCTGCTCCAGCCCCAACAAGCTTAAATTATACTTATTAATCGGGGATTTGAAGCCGGCGCATGAAAAAAAACTTACTTGCAGTTTCGCCGTGCCGCCGTAGTATTGCATTGAATTGACGAATTAGCTCTCACTAATGATATGACCTTTGCAATCGGAGCGCTGGTGCGAGGCTGGCGGCGGGTACTCACCCGGGGCCACCCTCAGGGCGCGCTCGGCAGCCAGGCACGCGAGCGCAACGCGCACTGCCTATCACAGGTAAGGCTCAGGCGATCTGACTTGGAGCGGATCAAATTTTTGCAGAGGGAGGTGAAAAACCACGGGCAGCCAGTACCAACCATTCAAATAAAAAAAGGAGAGACTAACATGCCAAATTACATCAACCAAATCTGCAGGAAGTCCAAAAATCTGTTGGAGAATGAGAAGGGGCAGGGACTTGTTGAGTATGCGTTGATCCTGGTTTTAATCGCGGTGGTCGTAATCGCCGCGCTTACGACTATCGGCAACAGGACTAATACCGTCATGAGCACCGTCGGCAGTTCGCTTGTCACAAAATAATTTTTTTGCAAGGGAGCCCACCAGCTCCCTTGCACCCCACACCCTTATCTTTGCCGCTGCAGGGACTATGAATGAAACGGTACCGGCGTCACCCTACTATTGAATGAAACGTTGATGGCATCCGAAGCACCCATCAACTTGAACATAGATCTCCAGGCAACTGCAGTCACAACCAACTTTGAATTGTCTCAAAAAACATCCGACTACAGGGTAAATCAGCAGCCTACCGGCAACTACCCGGTCCGTGCAATACATTATAGCCCACAGGAGGGACTATGACTCGCCCTAAAGCTGTAATCGTGGTCTCCATTTTCGCGCTGCTTTTCGCAGGGATCGCCGCCTGGCTTACCTATGGCTACCTGCAAAAGGAAATGACCGACGCCCAAGCGGTCAAGCCGCAAAAGATTGTCGTGGCCGCGACGGACATCCCTATCGGCACCTCGATAACCCAGGCCCAACTTAGGGAAACCACCTGGCCCAAAGACAGTATCCCCCCCGGAGCTTCCCAGCTACCCCAGGCAGTGGTCGGCCGCATCGCCGTGCGCCCCATCAACCGCGGGGACGCGGTCACCGAGCAAAAGCTGAAGCCGAAGTCCGGCGCGCCCGGTTCCGGCTTCATGACCTACGTGGTGCCCCAGGGACACCGGGCGGTGACGGTCGCCGTCAATGAGGTCGCCGGGGTCGCCGGCTTCCTTACCCCCAACGACCGGGTCGACGTGGTCCTCACCACCCCGCGCCCCAACGTCGAGAAGGAAAACGTCAGCAAGATCATACTGGAAAACATCCCGATCCTGGCAACCGGGCAGGTTACCGACCAAAAGGAAGGCAAACCGGTCATCGTGCCGACGGTCACGCTGGACCTGAGCCCGGCGAACGCCGAAAAGCTGGTGCTCTCCGCGAGCAAGGGTTCCCTGCAGCTGCTGCTCAGAAATATCACCGACAGCGAGCCGGTCAACTCCAAGGGCGCCACCATAGCCCAGGTTCTCTACGGTATCGAGCGCGCCCCCGCGCTGACGCCGGTCCGCGCGGTGCAGCCCGCCCGCCCGGCCGGGCCCGTGGTCAAGACAGCCCCGGCCCCCCGAAGCTACACGCTGGAGATCATCAGGGGCACCGAGAAGTCGTCGAAGCAGTACAGCGAGTGAGCAGCCGATCCATAAACTCCAGGGACCGAGGTAGCCAATGAATTTTCATCTTCTCAGGATAGTGACGCTGTCGATCCAGATTTCCCTCCTGCTCCTTTTGGGCTCCGGCGCGGCCCAGGCCGGCGTTCCCACCACGGTGGTGCTCAACAAGAGCGTGCTCCTGACGCTCAAGAGCCCGGCCCGGCTGGTCACCATCACCGATCCGGAGGTCATCGCGATTCCCGAGCCCCTGCACCGTAAGCAGCTGTTGATCAACGGCAGGAAGATAGGCACCACCAACCTGATCATCTGGGAAGAGAACGTGGAAAAGCCGACCTTCTTCGACGTGCAGGTGGTCGGGGACCGGGACGTCATCGAGTCGCAGATCAAGGAGCTGGCGCCCAGCGACAACATAACCGTCCAGTACGCGAAGGACACCGTCGTTCTCTCGGGCACGGTCAAGAACGAGCAGACCTCCAGGAAGGCCGAGGAGGTCGCCAAAGCCTATACGACCAAGGTCCTGAACCACATCACCATGGATGCCCCCCAGCAGGTGCTGCTCCAGGTGAAGGTCGCCCAGATCGACAAGACCTCCCTGAAAAAGCTCGGCATCAGCTTCCTGTTCAAGGGTGGGAGCGCCGAGGGTTTCACCAACCTGATAGGCGCACCGAGCTCGGCAACCACCACGACCACCAGCGGCGGGGCCACCACCAGCTCGACCTTCAGCGGCACGCCCGGGATAGCCGGCGGCGGGCCGGGGCTCGGCTCCTTCAACCCGGTGGACGCCTTCCAGGCCGGGGTCTCCTACTTCCCGGCGGGCATCGGCGCGGTACTCCAGGCCCTGAGCACCAAGGGGCTCGCCAAGATCCTCGCCGAGCCGAACCTGCTGGTGAAGAGCGGCCAGGAAGGGAACTTCCTCGCCGGCAGCAGGATACCCTACAGCGTGCTGATCAGCACCGGCGGAGCGGCCACCAGCTCCATCGTCTTTGAAACCGTCGGCGTCAAGATCAAGTTCAAGCCCGAGGTCATGGAGAGCGGCCTGATCAGCCTGAAGATCGACCCCGCCGAGGTGAGTTCCATCGCCGGGACCCTCGCCGTGAACGGCTATCCGATCATCGACACCAGGGACGTGAGGACCACGGTCGACCTGCGCGAGGGCGAGAGCCTGGTGCTGGCGGGCCTGCTCCAGGAAGAGCAGATCAAGACCATGTCGAAGATCCCGCTGTTAGGCGACATCCCGATTTTGGGCGCGCTGTTCCGCTCCACCCAGAATGACCTCAAGGAGAAGGAGCTGGTCTTCTTCATCACGCCGAAAATCGTGCGGCCTACCCCGCCGGGAGTCACCACGCTGCTTCCCACAGACCAGGAGCTGACCCCCGAAGAGGAGAAGGAGCTCAACTGGATGCCGCTGGGGGACTGAAGGACGACTTAAGGACGACTGAGGGACGACTGAAGGATGACTGAAGGACGAACGAGGGGCGGGAAGAGGCGCGGGACAACGGGCGGGACGACAGGCGGGGCGACGGGGTGCCGGGGATGACCGGCCGAGGTAGCCAAGGGGTGCGCTGACCCCACCGGCGCCGCGGGCCGCTGACAAACTGGAACCAAGACATGCTAAGGGAAAGGGGCTCGGTATGGCTTCACAATTTTCCATCGTCATCATCGATCAGGACAAACCCTCCAGGGACGCCATCATTTCATCCCTGAAGCCGTACTCCGAATCCATCACCCTGGCCGGCTCGGTCGACAACTTCACCGACGGCGCCTCGGCGATAGAGCAAAACTCCCCCAACGTCGTGTTCCTCGGGGTGGACGACATCCAGAAGGGGATCAAGGACGTTGAGGTCATCACCCTCATGTACCCGCGCGTCTCGGTCATCGCCTGCTCCTCGGAGAACAGCTCGGAATGGATCCTCGCCCTGATGCGCGCCGGAGCCGTCGAGTACCTGCTGCGCCCCATCGCGCAGGCCGAATTGAAGAACTCCCTGCAGAAGGTCGGGCGCTTCCTGCTGAGCGCGGCCCCGGCCGAGGAGCCTCCGGACGGCAGGGTCATCGCCGTCTACAACCCGATCGGCGGCATGGGGACCACGACGGTGGCGGTGAACCTGGCCGCGGCCCTCGCCACGGACGGGGTCAGGGTGGCCCTAGTCGACCTGAACCTGGACGCCGGCGACGTCAACACCTTCCTGAACGTGAACCCGACCTACACCCTGAGCTCCGTCACCTCCAACATAGGGCGGCTGGACGCCAACTTCCTGATGAGCGTGATGACGCGCCACGCCTCCGGCCCCTACGTGCTGACCGAGCCGCTCGAGGTGGACGAGGCGGTGTCGATAACTCCGGAGCAGGTGCACCGCATCCTGGGGTTCCTGAGGGGGATCTTCGACTACGTGGTGGTCGACTGCGTGGGCCAGCTGGCGGGGTGCAACGTGACCATCTTCAAGGACTCCCACCTGGTCCTGTTCACCACGACCCTGAGCCTGCCGGCCCTCAAGAACACCAAGCGCTACTTGAGCGCCATGGCGGAAAAGGGGTTCGGCGCCGACCGGGTGAAGCTCGTCATCAACCGCTACCTCGCCAGGGCCGACATACAGATCAGGGACGCCGAGCGGGTGCTGTCGACCTCGGTGTACCAGGCGATACCCAACGGGTACTCGGACGTGGTCGACTCCATCAATAAGGGGATGCCGGTCGTGAAACTGCTGCCCCGCTCCCCGATAACCAAGGCGATACTGGATCTCGCCGAGCATGTGAAAAAGTGATGCGGCACCCCGCGCCGGGGCCCTGCCGTCCGCACCCGGGTGCGGGCCGGGGCGTGCGGCGCCCCCAAGGAGAACTGCATGCTACTGAATGATCCCTTCAAGCCCCAAACCATGCAGACGACACTGGAGAACGAGCATTTCCAGGACATGAAGATCCGCATCCACCGGCGCCTGATTGACCGGATCGACCTCGCCAAGCTGGACCTGATGGGGAACAACGAGGTGCGCCGGGAAATCGCCACCATCATCGAAGGGCTCATCATCGGCGAGGGGATACCACTGAACCAGGGCGAAAGGGACCGCCTGATCCTGGAGGTCCAGCACGAGACCTTCGGGCTGGGACCGCTGGAGCCGCTTTTGGCCGACTACCAGATCTCGGACATCCTGGTGAACAACTGCTCCAAGGTGTACATCGAGAAGGGCGGCAAGCTGGTGAAGACCGACGTCCGCTTCCGCGACAACGCGCACCTGATGCAGATCATCGAGCGCATCGTCTCCAAGGTGGGGAGGCGAATCGACGAGTCCTCTCCCTATGTGGACGCGCGGCTCCCCGACGGCTCCCGGGTGAACGTCATCATCCCGCCGCTTGCCCTGGACGGTCCGGTGCTCTCCATCCGCCGCTTCGGGCTGGACCCGCTCGGCATGAATGACCTGCTGAAGATCGGGGCCATCGACGAGCGGATGGCGGCGCTTTTGGAGGGCGCGGTGCAGACCAGGCTCAACATCCTGATCTCCGGAGGGACCGGGACCGGCAAGACCACGCTGCTGAACGTCCTTTCCGCGTTCATACCGGCGGGAGAGCGGGTGGTGACCATCGAGGACTCGGCCGAGCTGCACCTGAAGCAGGACCACGTGGTGCGTTTGGAAACCAGGCCGCCCAACATCGAGGGGAGAGGCGAGGTGACCCAGAGGGACCTCCTGAAAAACGCCCTGAGGATGCGCCCGGACCGGATCATCATCGGCGAGGTGCGCGGCGGCGAGGCCCTCGACCTGCTGCAGGCGATGAACACGGGGCACGACGGCTCCCTATCCACCGTGCATGCCAACACCACCAGGGACGCCCTGGCCCGCATCGAGACCATGGCGCTCATGTCCGGCCTGGACCTGCCCGAGCGCGCCATCAAGGAGCAGGTCGCCTCTGCGCTGCACCTGGTGGTCCAGCTGGTCCGGTTCTCCGACGGCAGCCGCAAGGTCGTGAAGCTCTCCGAGATCACCGGAATGGAGGGAAACACCATCGTCATGCACGACGTGTTCGTCTTCCAGCAAAAGGGGATCGACAAGGAAGGGAGGGTGCTCGGCACCTATCAGGCCACCGGGGTGCGGCCGATGTTCGCCCAGCGCTTCAAGCTGTTCGGCTTCGAGCTCCCACCGAGGATATTCGAGAACTAGGAGGCTAGCGGTGCTTTTCCCCATCGTGGCACTCATATTCCTGACGACGTTTTGCCTGGTCGTGGTCGTCTGCCTGGCGGTCACCGGGGTCAAGGACTCCCCCAGGAGCGAACTGAAGCGGCGCCTGCGGCAGATGGCCCGGCAGGGAAGCCAGGAGATGCCGGCCGAGCTGAGGTCGGAGATCGTCCGGGAGACGGCGCCGGCGGACCGGTTCCTGTCGCATCTGCCGCTGCTGCGCGGTCTGGACCGGAAGCTGGACCATGCCGGGCTGCAGCTGACCATTTCGAGCTTCGTCACCATCTGCGCCGGTCTGGCGCTGGCCGGCGCCGCGCTGGCCGCCCTGCTGGGGAGGACCATCTGGTTCGCGCTGCCGGGCGCGGCGCTGACAGTGCTCTGTTGCTTTGGCTACCTGCAGATCAAGGCCCGGCAAAGGGCCGAGCGGTTCACCGAGTTGTTCCCCGAGGCCCTGACCATGATCTCGCGCTCACTGCGGGCCGGACACTCCTTCAACACCGCGGTCCAACTGGTCGGCAGCGAGATCGCCAGTCCCGTCGGGGAACTCTTCAAGACCGCCTACGACCAGCAGGTCCTGGGGCTCAGGATCACCGACGGCCTGACCAACCTGAACGAGAGAGTGGAAAGCCTCGACCTGCGGTTTTTCACGACCGTCATCAGCATCAACAGCGAGATCGGCGGCAACCTCTCCGAGATCCTGGACAAGCTGTCGGAGACCATCACGGAGCGGCTGAGAATACGCAAGCAGGTCCGGGTCTACACGGCGCAGGGGCGCATGTCGGGTTACGTGCTGGGAGCTCTGCCGATCGTCGCGTTCATCGCCTTCCACGTCCTGAACCCCGACTACGAGTCGGCCCTGACCAGGGAACCGCTCGGGATCTACATCCTGGCGGGGGCGGCCTTCATGCAGTTGCTGGGTTTACTGGTCATCAGGAGCATCATAAAAATCAAAATATAGGCGCCGCTATGATCTATCTGATCACACTTACCGTATTCACCTCCGTCATGCTGCTGTCGCTTGCGCTGTATCACTTCCTGGTGCGTAAGAGCGTCGTGACCGAGAGGCTGGAAAACCTCTTTCCCGAGAAGAAAGCTGCATCCCGGCAGGCAACCGAGTCCGGCACCTGGGAATACAAGCTGAGCCGTATCGGCGAGATGGTGAACCTGCCGCAGCAGGAGCAGTCCAAGTACACCAAGATCCTGGTCGCTGCCGGGTACCGCAAGGAGAGCCTCTTCCTGTTTTTCGGCATCAAGGTACTGCTCGCCGCCCTCCTGCCGGCGCTCTACTTCTTTTGTTACTCCGCCCGCAGGTCCGAGTTCAACAGCCAGGCGCTCCTTTTGCTGGCCGTCTGCGCCATCGGCGGCTACCTGCTGCCCAGCTACTGGCTTTACGCCAAGAAGCGGACCCGGCAGGAGCAGATTTTCCACACCCTGCCGGACATCCTCGACCTGGTGACCGTCTGCGTGGAGGCGGGGCTCAGCATGGACGCCGCCCTGATCAAGGCCGTCGAGACGCCGCAGTTCGGCAGCGACCCGCTGGCCCTCGAGATCAGGATCGCCGCGAACGAGACCCGGGCCGGCAAGCCGCGCATCGAGGCGCTGCGGGACATGGCAGAGCGCACCATGGTCGACGACGTCAAGGCCTTCGTCACCATGCTCTCCCAGACCGAGCGCTTCGGGACCAGCCTCAGCCGGGCGCTGCGCAGCTACGCGGACTCGCTGAGGATCAAAAGGCGCCAGATCGCCGAAGAGACCGCCGCCAAGACGACCATCAAGATGATCTTCCCGCTGATACTGTTCATCATGCCCGCCCTGCTGGTGGTGATACTGGGACCGGCCCTGGTCCAGATCGTAAAGATCTTCAAATGATCGCCTTCTCGGGCGACTTCAGTCAGGAGTTGAATAACGACAAGGAGGTGATCCCATGAAACTCGATTTCAACAGCATCCTGCTTTTGATCATATCCGTTCAATTGGCATTGAGCTATGTGAGACAGGGCAAGAGCTAGATCAACGGCCCCTTGCCGGCCGGCGATCAACCGCCGGCAGGGGATTTGCCGAGTGTGTGTGACGATCACAAGCCAAAGCTGTGTGGCTTACCAATAGCAGGCGCCAGGCCGATCGCTTTTCCAGCTTCATCAACCGGTCAAGAAATGACTCCGACCTTGTCAGTCTAGGAGGGCTTATGCGATACGTTTACAAGGTAGCAGCAATTCTCTTGCCGGCAGTCGTGCTGGCACTGGGCGGTTGCGGCGGCAGCTCTGGCGGGAGCTCGTCGGCCGACCCCTTCTCCCCGAGCGGCGGCACCAGCGCGGCCACGACCACAACCACGACGCCGACCACCCCTGTCACTGCCCAGAACCCGGAGTTTAGCCTTACTCTGCTAACCGACCTGGCGAAACCCACCACACTGACTAATCTGCCTCAGGTAGATGTCAATATCGGGACGGTCTTGCTGACAGCGGAGCTGCTCAATATGAGTGGCGGTGTTTTTACCGATCCGGTGAGCCATCAGCCCGTAGCATCGGGGGCCGCGGTACCCAATCAGGTCGTCTCCTTCGCTGTTCTTGCCGGTCCGGGCACCATAGGCTACATCACCCCGGTAACCGACAAGAACGGCGTGGCGAAAGCATTGTTTACCACCGGGAACGTGAATTACACCACGACCGTCATCGTCGAGGCAAGCGCTACCGTTGACGGCAAGAACTACCGGGCTTACACAAGCTTCCAGATAGTACGGGGCACGGGTGTCATCACCCTGACAACCAGTCCACAAAGCGCAGAAATTGACCCATCCATTGCATCCGGACACATATTCGAACAGCAGATTCCCTTTACCGTGACAGACTCCAACGGGAACCCGCGTGTCAACGTGCCGATCACCCTGTCGGTCTATAGCCAGCAGGGAGATTCCCCGGTGACCATCGATTTCCTGAAAAACCCGGTGACCGAGCCAGACCAGCAGACCGTCACCACGGATTCCGCCGGCAAGGGCATATTTAACGTCGCCGTTGCCATCGACGCGCCTCCTGCCGGAATAACAGTCTCAGATTCAATAGTTTACAAAGCGGTGACCCATGACCTTATTCCGGTCATCGCCTATGCCGGTGCTGGATATACCTTGACGGCCAAGAAGCCAACGCCGCCCGCCTTGGCGATATCACCGGCCAGCTCCTCCTTTGGCAGCGACACCGATATCATCCTCACCCTCTCCGGCGGCGTGGCGCCTTTCAAGGTCGCCTCGAGCAAGCCAAACCGCGTGACGGCGACACTCAACGGCGCAACAGTGAACGCGCACCTGGTCGACGTTTCGGACTGGACCGGAGATGTGGCCATTACGATCCTGGATTCCACAGGCCAGACGGTATCGGCAACGCTAACACGCAAATAGCACCACTGCCAGCCGCAGCTATTTTGCTGGTTTAACAGGAATCTGATATGCACCACTGGAGGAACTATGCGCAGAGCCATTTTCTTCTCGGCAACCCTAGCAATCCTGATGGCCACAGGAACCGCCCTGGCCTCCGGGATCGACGGCAGGTTCGGCATCACCGGCAAGGCCGGGGCCCTGGTGCCACTCCAGGACGCCTTCATCAGCAACACCTCCGGGGCAGACCCGGGCTTTGCGGCGGGCGGCGGCTTCATCTTTGGCCTTTGCAATGGCCTCGCGGTCGAACTGGACGTCACCCGGCTGATGAAGTCGAATGTGAACCTGTCGGGAAACAAGGTGTTTGAAGCTGCCTTCACCGATGTCGCCCTGGGGCTGCAGTACCGCTTCGTCCCCGACAACCGCCTGGTCCCGTTCGTAGGTGGCGGCGCCGACTTCGTCAAGGGGCAGTTGAAGAACACGGCGGGCGCCGATTACGACCTGGACTGGACGGTCGGGGGCCACGTCAATCTCGGCCTCGACTATTTCGTCACCAAAGGGATCGCCTTCACGGCCGACATACGGGGCCTCTTCGCCGCGGACGGCGACGTGAACCGCTCGGGGGCCAAGGTCGGCAAGTACGACCCGATGAGCTTCATCGGCACGGTCGGTATCCGGCTCTTCCTGCCCGAACATCCCTTCGAGTAGGATGAAGGCTATCGACCGCACATCGGGAAAGGAACTGGCCCTCAATCTGGCAGTCGCCCGCACAGTCGGCGCCAGGTTGCAGGGCCTGCTCGGCAGAAACGCTCTCCCCGCGGGGGCCGGATTGTGGATCACCCCTTGTAACAGCATCCACACCTTCGGGATGAGGTTTCCTATCGATGCTCTGTTTCTGGACAAGGAAAGGCGTGCAGTAGGACTCGCCCAGGCGCTGCGGCCCAACCGGGTGTCCCGCATTTATCTGCGCGCCCACAGCGTCCTGGAACTGCCCGCGGGAACCCTGGAGGCGGCAGGGACGCGCGCGGGGAACCAGATCGAAGTCCTGGATGCCGCTGTTGATGCCGATGCCGAAGTTGAGGCCGATGCCGAAGTTGATGCCGATACCGATACCGAAGCCCATACCCATACCCATACCCATACCCATACCCATGCCCATGCCGAGCCTGGGGCGGGGCGGGGCCGCGGCGCTGCAAGCGCTTTTTTTTTGTACCTGCTGCTCCTTGCCGCAAGCCTGGCGCTGGTCTGGGCACTGCCCTACTTCCCAACTCAAGACGGACCGAGCCATGTTTACAACCTGGCGATCCTGAACGACCTGCTGCATGGCGGAAAGGAGTGGGGGCGGTTTTATAGTTACCGATTGCAAGCGGTGCCCAATCTTGGCTTTCACCTGATCTGTTACCCGCTGTTGCAATTCTTTCCCCCCTTACTCACTGAAAGGATCTTTGTCTCGCTCTACGTTGTGCTGCTTGCTGCGTGCGTCCCTTTCTTCCTGCGCAGCTTTGACAAAACGGTTTTCCCGCTCTCCTTTCTGGTTTTCCCGGTCACTTTCAACTTCACGGTCATGATGGGCTTTTACAGTTACGCTATCGCCGTACCGCTCTTTTTCCTCGCCCTGTCGATCAGTTGGCGCATCCGTCACCGCCCGATGTTTGTCAGGTTCAGCGCACTCAATCTCATGGGCATGGCCATCTACTTTTGCCACCTGATACCCTTCATATTTTTTTTGATATCCATTGTGGCACTGCCCTTGAGTGAGCCGGCCGTGCTGAAGGAAAAGACCTGCCGCCTTCTCAGGGATCTGGCCTTGACGAGCCCCCTTTTCCTCCTGTTGTGCAGTTACCTGGCCCGGGGCAACACGAGCAGCATCGCGGATTACTCCTACCCGTTTTCCGCGACCCGCCTGGCGACGCTGCTTTCAGAACTTTTGCTTTTCTCGACCGTCAGTTTCTCCGTGCTGCAACTTTTGCCCTCCATCATGTTATTCATCACCTTTTACCTGCTGGTGAGAAACAGCATCAGTCGTCGCAGAAAAGCCGGCGCTTGCCCCGGCCCGGACCTTTATATCTTCAGCATGACAGCCACCCTGATTGCGATCTTTTTCGCCGCGCCCTTTCGCCTGGGTGACGGCGCTTTTTTCAATGAACGGTTCCCGTGGGTGATTTTCCTGATGTCGCTTGCGCTCCTGAGCCCCGCGGAGAACTGCAGGCGCGGACCGGCGGACCAGTTCATCGTGCCTATCGCCTGCCTCTTTATTGCATCGAACTCCTACTTTTTGTCGGTTCAGAGTCAAAGGATAAAGAACGTCGTTGGCAGCCCCGTGAGTGAGCCGCCCAAAGGGTCGCAGGTGATGCTGTATAAAAGCGAGGCATCCGGAAAATCGCCAGTAGACGTACTACTCCACTCCGTTGCCTATTACTGCATCGCCAACAAATTTGTCGATGTGGGCAACTACGAAACCGAATTCGATTATTTCCCGGTGCATTTTTCCAAAGGCCTGGCGCCCCTCCCGTCGCCCGGAACCATCGCCTACACCCCTTCAGCCATAAAGTGGACGGACTTCCCATCCATCGAATATATCTTTGGCGTGGATACCGACCTCCAGGCCAGGACCCGCCTGGCGAGCTTTTTCCAGCTGGTTCGTGAGAATGGCCCGCTTTCGGTGTGGCGGAGGAAATCCCTCCCTGTGGCACGGCAGACCGAGGGGCAGGGCGGCGCGCACCAATTATGACCTGCCGGGATACCATCCGGGCATCCACTGCTAATACTACAAACCGCACCACTTGCCGGCGGGGACACTCATGGGAGCAAAGGACACCGGCACATCACATTTCATCCCTTCGATGGCGGATATTTTCTTTTGCGCCGTTCTCCTGGTCCTGTTTTTCAGGGGCAGCTCGGGGCTGCTCGCCGACGGCGACACCGGATACCACGTCCGCACCGGCCAGTACATCATCAGGACCCTCTCGGTTCCCAAACTGGATATCTTCTCCTTCCACACGCCGCCCCTGCCCTGGACCGCCCACGAGTGGCTCTCCGAGGTCGTCATGGCCGCCGTGCACGAACTCTGGGGGCTCACCGGCATCGTCGCCTTTTTCGCCTTCCTCCTGGCGTGCACCACCTCTCTGCTTTTCGTGGTGCTGCGCTCCCAGCGCGGCAACATCCTTTGCGCCGCGTTCCTCACGGTCCTCGCCTTCAGTGCCTCCCAGGTTCACTGGCTGGCGCGGCCGCACGTGTTTTCCTTCTTGCTGATGCTCTCCTGGCACCACCTACTGGAAACCTGGCAGCGCGGCGGCGCCAACCGCCTGTACCTGCTGCCCCTTTCCATGCTCCTTTGGGTCAACCTGCACGGCGGCTTCCTGGGTGGGTTCCTGCTTCTGGGCGCCTATCTGGCCGGCAACCTGTACAACCTCTGGATGGAAGCGCCGCAGGGCAGAAGCCGTTGCCGGGAACGCCTGGGGCAACTCGCCCTGACCGCGGGCGCCTGCCTGGTCGCAAGCCTTTGCAATCCCGTCGGCTATCGCATCCTGCTCTTCCCGTTCAGGCTGGTCTCGGACAGCTACCTCATGGACCATGTTGCTGAGTTTCTTTCCCCGGATTTCCATCAGGTCCTGCCGTTCAAGTACCTGCTGTTGCTGCTGATCGCGCTGGGGGCCGTTTCCAGGAGATCCGTCCCTGCCGCCGAGCTGGTCCTGATCCTGATCTTCACCAACATGGCGCTGTACTCGGCTCGCTATATACCGCTCTTTGCGCTGATCATGGCACCGATCCTGATGCGCCAGTCGGAACGCGCCCGAAGCGTTTTGGGCGCAAGGCTGGGGGCGTTTTTCGCCAAACACGGGGAGAACCTTGCCCGCATGGACGGCCGCGCCGCCGGGTTTCTCTGGCCGGCGGCAGCGCTTCTCGTCGTTGCGGTCGCGGCCGGCAGCGGGCGCAGCCACCATGGCTTCGACCCCAAGGTCAAGGCGGTGGCCGCCGTGGAGTTCCTGATGAAAGAAAGGGTCGCCGGCAACGTGTTCAACGATGACGAATTCGGCGATTACCTGATCTATCGCGGTTATCCCAGCTACCGGGTCTTTTTCGACGGCAGATCCGACATGTACGGCGCCGGGGTGCTGAAGGAGTACTGCAAGATCATCAACTTTGAGCCGGGCTGGGAGCGGATACTCGAAAAATACCGGATCACCTGGGTCTTTTACGGTACCAATTCGCACTTGTCCCGCTTCCTGCTCCATAACAAAAACTGGGTATTGATCTATTCCGACCCGGTCGCCAGCATCTTTGTCAGAGAGCTGCCGCAATACCAAAGTCTCATTGATAAATATCGGTCGGGGAAACTTGCTTACTACCAATCTGAAGAACACGAGTTATGAAATGGAAGTTCCCTGTGCCAACCAGAGCAATCCCCGCGTGGGCACAGGGTGCCCACCCTACATACAGTTCATAACAGAGCCTTGCCAAAGGGGATTTTAGCCCAGAAGAGCCCGGGCGAATGATGATTCGCCCCTACGGAACCTGGGCTCCTTTGGGGTGAGAAACTTTCAGGATCGGGACCACTCATGCACGACTACTTGTGGATGTTCGAAAGTGTGAAGCGTTTCGAGATGGCCTGGCCTATCTGCGGCTCTCTTTTGTTCCATGCCTTGCTTGCTCTCATCCTGGTGTCGAGCTCCGCATACTATCCGGTGACCGGCAGGGAATCGAGGTTCGACGTGATCTGGGCGACGCCCTCTTCGCTGCCCGAGCTTGCAGCCTCTACTCCTGACTCCCCCGGACAACTCGCACTTCCAGCCTCGGTCGCGGCGGACTCTCTCCACAGTACGCAACTTCGAGAAACCGACATTTCAGGGACGACAGATCCCGTGGACTGGAGCGCTCCCTTGCCAGCTCCGCCGCGATGGTTGTCGGGTGACCCGGTCGAATCCGCCAGCAAGCCTTTACCCAACCTAGAGGTAGTGCTGGTCAGCCCGCCTGCGCTACCCAGCGGCGCACGCGCGCCCGCCACGCCCGCTCCGCTCCCACACGAGGTGGTGCAGCCAAAACAGAGACCAAAGGTCTCTGAACCTGTGCAACACCAGGCGCCAGTACCCGCCCCGCCCCCTGTTACAGGGCTGCGGCAAGAAGCACCGGAGTCGCCCACCGTGGTCTCGGACCTGAGTGACCGGCAGCTTCCGGCAGATCTTCAGGACGAAACGAAGGAAATTGCCGAGCCAAAACCAAAAGCAACAGACCTCCCGGCAGAGCCGAGAGAACCGGATCGCCAGCCGGCTGAGGCTCACGAGTTGGACGTCGCAGAGATGCGCATGTCCATCGAGCCGGAAGAAGCAAAACCACAGACGGTGCAGCAGGTTCGACCCGATGCTACACCGAGCCTGTATATCGCGCGCCGCAACGTCCCCATCCCGTTAACCGCGGGGCATATCCCGGCAACGGCGGGTCCCGTCCCGGCAACTGCTGCTACCGCGCCAGTTCGGGTTGCTCA
>TBL_comb47_HYPODRAFT_10001697_pt1 | contig 28267 bp, 23 predicted proteins | sample TroBogypolimnion_40_FD_10682 | JGI IMG/M metagenome (IMG submission 10682) | reverse complement strand
GGTCCCCAGGCCGGGGCGCCGGGATGTTCGGCCTTCAGCCGGGTCACGTCGTACGGGCCGCCCTGCGCGTGCGGCCCAAGCCACAAGAAATAGAACAGGCCGATGAACCGGTCGCTGCGCGGCGGCCCGGCCTCCGCGTAACCCGGCAAGCGGCGGCCCAACGCGTCCGCCGCCACCCAGGTGTCGCTCTCGGTGTCCCAGGCTGGGGAATCCGGCCCCGCACCCCAGGCTGAGTGGTGGGGGTCCACACCCAACATGAAGAGGGTCAACCAAACAGCGGCAAAACGCTTGTGAATCACATCGGATTCAGACGGCGCTATCCCTCCGATAATTCAGAGGCGACCCGAGCGGATGGGGTCACGACACTCGCCCAGGGGCCTCGTTTGAAGCCTGGCACTGGGATTGATCTGGTTCGCTCCCCCCAAGAAAAACCTCGCTTGGCTCACTCAGGGTCGGCGCGCGGAAAATATTTCACTAAATCTCTAGTATCTCTATTGACATACTGTCAGTAACCGCTAAAGTTGGCGTCAGTTGCTATGGTTATGAACGCATTACATCAAGCAGGGCGGCGAAAACCCGCTCGCAAGCGGATCGCTCTCCAGCGACCGGCCCATTTGCCACGCTCTTGGAGGGAAGGCCGCGTGAAAACCGCAGTGGTGCCGCTCGAAAACGGGGCGACGGTTTCCTTTGGCACATCGGTCACGCGATCCGTGACGCCTACTCCGCGCTCCGTGGCGACCCTACTCGCGCCACTGGACCAGCTTGCGGCGACGTCCCCCCGCTTAATGGCAAAACCGGGCGCCACCTTTTCGAGTGGCGGTGAGATTTGGGAGTTGCCCCGGTACTCGTTCGTTGGTCCCCAAGGCGGGGATGAGCCCTTACGGATCGGTCTCTTCGCCGGGATTCACGGAGATGAGCCCGAAGGCAGTCACGCGCTCATCAGTTTCCTGCGCCTGCTGGAGCGCGTCCCTGAGGTGGCGACGGGGTATAGCCTGTTTGTCTATCCGGTCTGCAACCCTACCGGATTCGCGCGGAGAACGCGCTTCTCGGCGAACGGCAAGGACCTGAACCGCGAATTCTGGCTGGGCTCGACGGAGCCGGAGGTCAGGCTGCTGGAAGCGGAATTGGCGGCCAACGCCTTGCAGGGAGTGATCTCGCTGCATACCGATTCCACCAGCGACGGGTTCTATGGCTTCGCGCAGGGAGCGAGCTTAACGCGGAACCTGATCGAACCCGCCTTAGCGGCAGCGGAGGAGTACCTGCCCCGAAACCGGAGTCGGCAGATCGACGGCTTCGATGCGCGCAACGGCATTATTGGCGGCATTTATCCCGGAGTATTGCGAGCGCCACCCGGTTTGCGGCCTCGCCCGTTCGAGATCATCCTGGAAACGCCCGAGGCCGCGCCGGTTTACCTCAAAGAAGCTGCCTTCGTCGCCGCGATGCAGACGATTCTCACGCGCTACCGGGAATTCATCGCCTACGCCGCGAACCTCTAGTCTCACACTTAGCCCCACCAGACCACTGGCGGACAAACCACAATGACCATCCAACAAGCCGGGACCTGACCGGGCTGCCGGAAGCGTCCAGTTGAAACGACCAGCTAACCACTACCACCTAATGAAAACCGATCTATTTGACCGAGTTCACCTAATCAACCGCCTGAATGGCCTGGGTTTAGCCGCCCTGGGCGCGACCCTGTTCACCGCCGCCTCGGCCGCCCATCTCCAAGGCCAGGAAACCAACGCCCCGCCTACGGCGGAAGCCAAAGCCCAAACCAAGGACGAAAAAGGAGCGCCGCTGCCTCTGCATCAAATCGAGGGCAATGGCGGCATTTTCTCGACCTTGTCCGCCTACCTCGTCAATCCGCCCCGCAATGNGGAGGCGATTGGCAGACCGGCCGTCGGGTTTTCATTCGTGGACCTTGGCCACGAGCGAAACCTGGAAGCCTTTACGTTGACGGAGACTCCCTGGAAACGGTTGGAGTTGGGCTATGGCTACGAACGGTTGGACATTGGGGACCTGCCGGCCGCAGTGGCGCAGGCCACCCCGTACCGGCTGCGCGACGACGAAGTGCATCTGCATAACCTCAATGCGCGCTTGCAACTCTTGAAGGAAGGGGAGTTCGACGAGAAATGGGTGCCGGCTTTGACCTTCGGCACGCACTACAAGTACAACGAAACGATCAACCGCCTCAACGACGACCTTCATGGCACGCTGCGTGCCATTGGGATCGCGGACAACCAGGGGGTAGATTTCACGCTGTACGCCTCGAAGATGCTGACCTTTCTGCCCCGGCCGGTCCTGCTCGAACTGGGCGGTCGTGCCACCGAGGCAGCGCATCTCGGACTTCTGGGCTTCACCGACCATTACAGTTTCGTTTTCGAGGGCAACGTGGTGGTGTTTGTGACCAGTTCCATCGCGTTGGCCGCGGAATACCGGCAGAAGCCCGATGATTACAAGCCGGTGGGCAACCTCATCAGGCCCGAGAGCGACTGGTGGACCATCGATGCGGCCTATGTGGTGAACAAGCACCTCACCCTGGCGGCGGGCTATGGGCACTTTGGCGACGTCTTGAATCACGAAGCCAATAACGCGTGGGGCCTGACGGTCAAGTACGAGTTCTGATTCGCAAATCTTCGCCATGCCTAACGAGGTGGGTATTCATCGGTCCGGCGCGCGAATGCGCAGTCAACCGCGCATTCGCTGCGCCGGTCCCGACCTTCACCGCGTCGGCTGGCCTCAAAGCAAGCTGCGTGCTATCTCAAACTAATTCCCATCCTAACGATCATTTATGAGCACTACGACTAAAGGGCTGAGCACCCTGGCCCTCCATGCCGGCCAGACTCCCGACCCCACTACCGGCGCTCGCGCCGTTCCCATTTACCAGACAACCTCCTTCGTGTTTAAGGACTCCGACCATGCCGCGAACCTCTTCGCACTCCGGGAGTTCGGAAACATCTACACGCGGATCATGAATCCGACCACCGACGTCTTCGAGCAGCGGATTGCGGCCCTCGAAGGCGGCACCGGGGCCCTGGGCGTCGCCTCCGGCCAAGCGGCGGAAACGCTGACTTTGCTGGCCATTACGCAGGTAGGCGACGAAATCGTGGCCGGAAACAACCTCTACGGGGGCACCTACCAACTCCTGCATCACACGCTGCCCAAGCTGGGCCGAACGACGAAATTCGTCGACTCGCGCAACCCGGAGGCCTTCCGCCAGGCCATCACGCCGAAAACGCGGGCGATCTACGCCGAGACGATTGGCAACCCGAAGCTCGATGTGCCGGATTTTGAGGCGCTGGCCAAGATCGCTCATGAGGCCGGGGTTCCGCTGGTCGTCGATAACACCGTCGGCGTGGGCTTGGTCCGGCCCTTTGATTACGGGGCGGACATTATTGTGAGTTCCGCCACCAAGTACATCGGTGGCCATGGGACCTCCGTCGGCGGCGTGATTGTCGATTCCGGTAAATTCCAGTGGAATAACGGGAAGTTCCCGGAGTTTACCGAACCCGACCCGAGTTACCACGGCCTGAAGTTCTGGGATGTTTTCGGCGACTTTCCCGGCCTGGGCAATGTGGCTTTCATCCTCAAGGTGCGCGTGCAACTCTTGCGCGATTTGGGTCCGGCCCTCAGCCCGTTCAACTCCTTCCTGTTGCTGCAAGGTTTGGAGACTTTGCCACTGCGTCAGCGGCAGCACTCCGCCAACGCCTTGGAGGTTACCCGGTTTCTCCAGGGCCATCCGCTGGTCAACTGGGTGACATATCCCGGCCTGCCCCAAGACCGAAGCTACGCCGTGGCCTCCAAGTACCTCCAGCGAGGTTTCGGCGGGCTGGTGGGATTTGGAATCAAAGGCGGGCTCGAGGCGGGGCGCAAGTTCATCAACTCCGTCAAGCTCCTCTCCCATTTGGCCAACATCGGCGACGCCAAGAGTCTCGTCATCCACCCCGCCTCGACCACCCACCAACAATTATCTGCAGAAGAACAAGCGGCGACGGGCGTAACCCCGGATTATGTCCGTCTTTCCATCGGCCTCGAAGACGTCGAGGACATCAAGGCGGACCTCGACCAGGCCCTGAGGGTCGGGGCTGGTTAGGTCCAAGATCCCAACACCACAAATGCAAACCACCATCATCACCTGCATCGGAGCCGTCCTTTTGGGCGTGCTGATCACTCAAACGCCCGCGCTGGCGCAAGACCCAAACCCATCCCCGCCGGCGCGGGATGAGCTTCGCGTACTCCGCGAGAAGATTGACGAACTGGAGCGGCAGTTAAAGACGCTTGAAGGGCGGCTGGCGGCACCTCTGTCTACCAACGGGAACAGCCCGCAGATTCAGGAACTGGATCAGAAGGTCCGGGTCCTCGAGCGCAACCATGAACTTGAACGAGAAGCGGCTGAGGCCAGGGCCAAGGAACTGCCGAAGGTAGCCGTGGGCGAAAAGGGATTCAGCCTCAGCTCGGCGGACACCAACTTTGCGATCCAGCTCAAGGGGGTATTGCAGGTGGACTCGCGCTCCTTTTTCGGCGATGGCGGGATCGTCGGCAACGACAGTCTGCTCCTGCGGCGGGCGCGCCCCATCCTCCAGGGGACGGTGTTCGGGGATTTCGACTTCCTGTTTGTGCCGGATTTCGGCGGGAGCAGCGCGCCGCAAATCTACGACGCCGCGCTCAACTACCGGTACAGTCCCGCTTTGCAACTGGAGGCCGGCAAGTTCAAGACCCCGATTGGGTTCGAGCAATTGCAGGCGGACCGTGACCTGTTCTTCAACGAACGCGCTTTGCCCACCGACCTGGTTCCCAACCGGGATGTCGGCTTCATGCTGCACGGGGACCTGTTCGGCGAGACCTTGAGCTACGCGGTGGGCCTGTTCAACGGGGTCGGCGATGCCCAGAACTCGAGCAACGTCTCGGTCGGAGACAACAAGGAGTTTGCTGGCCGGTTCTTTGCCCAGCCCTTCAAAACCACCTCCATCGAAGCGCTGCAGGGTTTGGGTTTCGGTTTCAGCGGCAGTTATGAGGCGCTGCAAGCCACGAACACGGCCGACCTGCCGGCCAAGAGCGGGTTCGCCACAGTCGGCCAGCAGTCGTTCTTCACCTACACTCCGACGAGCCGATCCGTGGTGGCGGATGGGGTTCACTGGCGGTTTTCACCCCAGGCGTCCTATTNTTATGGGCCGTTCCATCTCTTGGCAGAGTACGTGATCTCCGACCAGGGGGTGAGTCTGGCGGGCACCGGTCCGAAGGCATCGGCGCAGTTGCGCAATACCGCCTGGCAAATCGCCGGTGGGTGGGTGATCACTGGGGAAAAGTCCGCATTTTCCGGAGTCGTCCCGCGCTACAATTTCGATCCGCGCCGCGGCCGCTGGGGCGCCTTTGAAGTCGTCGCCCGCTACTCGCAGTTGGACGTGGATCCCGCCGCCTTCCCGCGCTTTTCGGATTCCGCCACCTCCGCCAGTTCAGCTCGCGAATGGTCGATCGGCCTGAACTGGTATCTGAACAACAATTTGCGGTTGCTCACCAGCTTCTCGCGCACCGATTTCCAGGGCGGAGGCGGTACCCGGTCAGGGACCCCGGGCGCCGTGACGCGCAACCCCGAACAGGTCCTGTTCACGCGGCTGCAATTGGCATTTTGACCTTGGGTAGCCACGGCGCTTCCCGCGTCCCCTGGGTCACCGCGCCAGCTTACTGGACTCACCCTCTCGTTAGCTGCAAACACCCGGTATTGGGTTGAAGCGACCCCGGGACCTTTCTCCTCCTTCGTGAGCGCACAAAAAAAGTAAAATCTATCAATTGGCGATTGAAGACGGCCACACCGGGCCTAGCGCCCTCCCGCCAACCCCGCCCCCGTCCAATCCAACCTAATCCGACCTAATCCGACCCAATCCAACCATCACTCAACTTCCGGCTCGCCTTTGAAGGGATGAGCCAGGGGTGCTGACTTGCGAACTCCAGCGTGTCGACCGCTGATCCGGTTGGCGATGCGGTGGGCCAAGCCGGGCAGGGCGGTTTCGAGGGCCGGGGTCATGCGGGTGCCCAGGGTGAAGGGGTCTTCGACCTCGACGGCCAAAATGCCGACCTGCCGGGGCATCTCGAGGCCCAATTGGCGGCCCAGGGCCAGGGTTTCGCCGACGCCCAGGAAATGGGGGGAGCCGCCCGCCAGTTGTTTGAGACCGGCCGCGTCCAACTCGTGAAGAAATCCCGGCTCGGCCTGCCCGGTTTGGATGGCGTCCAGGAGCCAAACCTGAACGTATCCGGCAAAATGGTCCAGCAGGGCCAGGCCCATCTCGGTGGTCTCGCGGACGTCAACGTCTGAGGAGTGGGAGAAGCTGGCACGCAGGACTTGGGCCAGGCGCAGTCCGATGGCGTCATCGGTCAGGATGTCGTTGCCGAGGCCGAGGATGAGGGTGCGGGGCATTCGAGGGGAAAGGCTAAAGGATGAAGGATAAAAGCCTCCAGCCACCCGCTTAGGGCCGTCCACTCAGAGGGTGTGCGATGGAGAATTGGATGGGTTCGACCAAGGTGGCGACCAAGGTTCGGAATGGCAGTGGTTGGGAGAGACTTAAAAACACGGGTTAGCGCCGCAACTCTTCCACGAGGTGCTGGTGGCAATCGTAGAGGCGGACGTGGAGCGGCAGGTGCCCGGGCAGGGCGTGGGTGGCACAGCCGAGGCAGGGGTCGTAAGCGCGGAAGGCCATCTCGATTTGGTTCAGGAGTCCCTCGGTCACCCGGCCCTGGTGAATGAGGCCGCGGGCGGCCTTCTCGACGCTCATCGCGATGCGCGAGGCATTGTGGCCGGTCGCCACCACCAGGTTGGCCATGCGGATGAGGCCGCGTTCATCGGTTTCATAGTGGTGGACCAGGGTCCCGCGCGGCGCTTCGACCACGCCCACCCCGGTCTTGGGCACGGTCTGCGGCACCCGGCGCACCTCCGGACTGACGATTTCAGGATCGTTGATCAACTGCACCATCCGCTCGGCGGCATAGATCATCTCGATGACCCGCGCCCAGTGGGTGGCGAGGGTATGATGCACCGGCCGGCCGCCAAGGGTTTTGAAGAACTCCTCGTAAGCCGCCTGCGCCCGCGGCGTGGCCATGCCGTCGGCGACGTTCAGACGCGCCAACGGTCCCACGGCATAGACGCTCGAATCCACGCCCTCCACGAACCCCTGCCAGCCGCGAGGTTTGAGGAAGGTGAATTTCATGTAGCTCCAGGGCTCGACATGTTCGGCGACGAAGTCCCGGTATTGTTGCGGGGAGAACTTGAAGATCTCCCGCCCCTGGCAATCCACCACCCGCAACTTTCCGTCATAGAAGTTCACACGGTTTTGTTCGTCCACCATCCCCATATAGCAGGTTTTATGGGTGTAGGTGTCGGAGGTGATCGTCGACACATAGGCGGGGTTTTCGAGCACGATCTTCTTGAAGACCTCGAGCGTCCAGAGGGCGAAATCGAGGCCATCCTGGGCGAGTTGCTGGAAGCCGGGCAGGTCGGCGGGTTGGAGGGCCTTGCTGACGCCGCCGGGCAGGCCCATGACGGGATGGACGACTTTGCCCCCGAAGTAAGCGATGAGTTCGCGCAGCCGTTTGCGGGTGGTGATGACACGCTTGCCGGCCTCGAGGCCGACTTTCTGGATGACGCCCACGATGTTGCGCTGTTCCGCCGGGGCGTCGGGCCCGACGATGAAGTCCGGGCCACCGAGCACGAACACGTGGAGGGCGTGGTCCTCGAGGGTGAAGGTGTTATAGACCAGTTCACGGATCTTACGTCCGGCCGAGGTCGGTTCGGTCTGGTAGAGAGCGTCCAGGGCCTTGGTCGAGGCCATATGATGGGCGGTGGGACAGACCCCGCAGATGCGGCTGGTGAGTTGGGGCATGTCCTCCGCGGGCCGCCCGAGGCAGAAGACCTCGAAGCCGCGGAGTTCGGGCACCTGGAAATAGGCGCGCTCGACGTCCCCCTGGCCGTCGAGGAAGATATCGATCTTGCCGTGGCCCTCGAGGCGGGTAATGGGGTTGATGGTGACCCGGCGGCGATCGGCCTGGGCGGCGGCGTTGGCGCGCGCGGCGCCTTCGTTCCAACCTTGCTGGAGGGCACTATTCATGGCGGGGTCCTTTAGTGGGGAAAACCGTTGACGCCGAGCGTGACTTTGCGCCGCAGGAGGCTCTTGGCCAACCCGTAACGGTAAAAGGTGCCGACCGGGTCGGGGATGCCGTCGAGCGTCTTCACGATACCGGGCTCGTCCTTGGCTTCCACGTTGGCGCAGAGGGAAGAGAGGATTTTGAGGCCCTGGTCGTGAACCCGGGAGGTGGGTCCGAAACAGCCGGTGCAGGGCATATTTCCGCCGGGGCACTGGGCGCCGCACCCACCGCGGGTCCCCGGTCCCTGGCAAACGACCCCCTGGGCCAGCAGGCAGACGGCCGGATCGACCAGGAGCTGGTGCGGGCGTTTGAATTCCGCGAAGCTGAGGTTGGCCGGTTTGCTTTTCTTGCGCGGACATTCATCGCACAAGGCGATATCCGGGGCCAGCACCGATCCTTTGGGGGGCAGCTTGCCCTCGAGCAAAGCGCCGAGGGCGGCGCGCGTGATGTTCGGCGTGGGCGGGCAGCCCGGCACATAGTAGTCCACCTCGACCACCTGGTCCAAGGCGCGGACCATCTGGTGGAGCGCGGGCAGGGTGACGTCCCGCCCGGATTCGGCGAAATGCGTCTGGGGCCGCGTTTTCGCCTCGTTTAACAGGGTGGGGGCTTCCTCGTAATTGAAGCGGAGCACCTGTTCCAACGGGAACTGGTTGGCGAGACCGGGGATCCCGCCGCTGACCGCGCAGGACCCGTAGGCGAGCAGGAACTGGCTCTTGCGCCGGAGCAACCGGGCCATCTCTTCCTGCTCGGTCGACCGAATCGCTCCGTTCAGCAGGGTGGCGGTAATCGACCGGTCCGGCATGGCCTCGAGGTGGTGATACTTAAAGTCCAGGGCCACGGGCCAGAGGACGAGGTCGACTTTCTCGACCACGCCCAGAATGTCCTCGGCCAGGTCCACCACCGTCTCTTCGCAGCCTCCACACGAGGCGCACCAATAGAAAGCCACCTTGGGTTTGGATGTCGCGCTCATAAAATCAAGCCAGTGCTGCCGGGGCGGGTGCGGCTGGAGCCACCGGCGCGGCGGCCACGGCGGCTTCCAGCCGGGAGAGCTCTTCGTCCCAGCCTTCAAATCGCTGGGGCATGGCCAGCGGGCCGAGTTTCTGGACCTGTTCAACCATTTCGTTGACCACGCGTTTGACCTTCTCGCCCTCGGCGGCTGAAATCCATTCGAGGCGAACGCGCTCCCGCTCGACGCCCAGTTCCCCGAGCAGGCGCTGGAGCATCTCGAAGCGGCGGAGCATCTTATAGTTGCCCTCCACGTAATGGCAATCGCCCGGGTGGCAGCCGCCGATGAGCACGCCATCGGCGCCGCCGGCCAGGGCTTCGAAGATGAATTGCGGGTCCACCCGCCCCGAGCACATCAGGCGGATCACGCGGACATTGGCGGCGTACTTGAGCCGGGAAACCCCCGCCAAATCGGCGGCGGTGTAGGTGCACCAATTGCAGAAGAAGGCCACGATGCGGGGCTGCCATTCAGGGGGTTCGGTGGGTTGGCTCATGGTGTGGGTCGGGTGGGGTTGGTTCGCCCGGCGTGGCTCTCGGCTTTCGGCGGGCTCGTCTGAGTGAGTTCCGGTTGGTCAGGTTCTTCGTTCCATTCGGTAAGCTCTCCCGGCGTTCTCATGTGAGTGGGCTCCTGGGGGTGAGGCGCGGCCAGTCGGGCGCGCTCAATCGGCCAGCACCCCCTCAATTTCGCTGAAGACCTCCTCGTCTTCGAACAGGTGCTGGACCATCGAACCCGACGGGCACGAGGCGACGCAGGTGCCGCAGCCCTTGCAGAGGGCTTCGTTAACGGACGCCTTCTGACGGTCTTCGTCGAAAGTGATGGCGGTGTAGGGACACAGGGGGATGCAGGATTTGCAGCCCGAGCATTCGTCTTCGAGGATATGAGCCGTGTTGGGTTCCTGCTCGATGTGGCCCCGGTCGATCAGGGCCATGGCCTCCGCGGCGGCGGCCCCGGCTTGAGCCACCGAATCGGGGATGTCGCGCGGGCCTTGGCAGGCCCCGGCCAGGAAGATGCCGTCGGTAAACGTATTGACGGGTGCCAGTTTGGGATGGCGTTCGAGGAAGAACCCCTCGGAACCGCAGCTCATGTTGAAGAGGCGGCGGACTTCCTGGGCGTCCTTTTGCGGCTCCAACCCGGTGGACAACACGACCATATCGACCGGAATGCGGCGGACAAAACCGGCCAGGGTATCCTCGACGCGCAGGACGAGTCGGCCCTCTTCCTCGGGGGTCATGGCCCAATCGGTGACCTCGCCGACGCGGCCGCGGATGAATTGCACACCTTCGGCCAGGAGTTTGTCATAGAACTCCTCGTAACCCTTGCCGGGGGTGCGCATGTCGATATAGAAGTTATAGATCTCCGCCTGGCTGTGCTCGTGGAGGAGGTGGGCCAGTTTCAGGGAGTACATGCAACAGACGCGCGAGCACCAGCGGTTGGTCTTGAGGTCGCGCGAACCCACACAATGGATGATGCCGATGGCCTTTGGCTGGCGGCCATCGCGTAAGAGCACCTCCCCCCCGGTAGGCCCCGAGGCGTTAATCAGACGCTCCACCTCGAGGGCGGTATAGACATTGGGGAATAGTCCGTAGCCATACTGCGGAATGCGCCGGGCGTCGAAGGTTTGGAACCCCGTGGCCACGATGATGGTGCCGACCTTGAGTTCCCGGACTTCCTCCTGCTGTTTGAAATCGATGGCCTTCTTCTCCCCGCAGGCCTCGACGCAGGTTTTTTTGCATTTATCGGTAAGCACCCCGCGCTTGAAATTGAGGCAGACCTCGGGATCGATCAGCACCATCTGGGGCGTCGCCTGGGGAAACGGGATATAGACCGGTTTGCGGCGGCCCAGGCCCTCGTTGAACTCGTCATTGAACTTAGGTTCCTTATAGACGCAATTGGCGATGCACTCCTGGCAACCGGTACAGAGGTCCTCATTGACATACCGCGCCTTGCGCCGCACGGTCACCGTATAATTCCCCACGTACCCGTCCACCTGGGTGACCTCGGAAAAACTCCACAGCGTGATGTTGGGGTGGGAGCCGACCTCGGACATTTTGGGAGTCAGGATGCAGGCGGCGCAGTCCAGGGTAGGGAAGGTCTTGTCGAACTTGGCCATATGGCCCCCGATGGACGGCTCGCGCTCGACCAGGAATACCTTCTTGCCCGCGTGCGCCAGGGTCAGCGCGGCGTGGATGCCCGCAATGCCGCCGCCGACGACCAACACGTCCGGATGGATCGGCACCCGCTTGACCTCGAGCGCCCGATGATGGGCGACGCGGCCGATGGCGGCGCGCGCCAGGGCCTTGGCCTTCTCCGTGGCTTCCTTCCGATCCGTATGTACCCAGGAATCGTGCTCCCGGATGTTAACCATATGAAAGAAAAAGGGATTGAGCCCGCCGGCCTCGGTGGCGGCGCGAAACGTGTGTTCGTGCAGCAGCGGCGAACACGAGGCAACCACCACCCGGTTGAGCTGAAACTCCCGAATGTCCTTCTGTATGAGCTCCTGCCCGGGGTCCGAGCACATGTACTTATAGTCCCGCGATAGCGCCACGCCGGGGAGACGTTCCACGTATCTGGCCACCTCCGGGCAATCGACCATGGCGGCGATATTATGGCCGCAGTGGCAGACGTAGAAGCCGATCCGAAGGTTGTGGGGCGCGCTTCCTGTTCTCATAACCGGTTTCGGGTTTGGTGGGGATTTGCGGTGGCGGATGGTTGGACTCAGGTCCGGGTTCAAGCCGCTACTTCGGCGGGACGCCAGTTAAAGGCGACGGCCGAGCGGCGCAGGCCGAGCTCCGGCTCGGACAAACCGAAGGCCAGGCCCATGAGTTGGGAGAAATAGACGGTCGGGATGGGGACCGGCCCATACCGGGCGCTCATCTGGGCATGGTAGGCGTCGAGGTTGAATTGACAGAGCGGGCAGACGGTAGCCAGGCAATCGGCCCCACGCTTGCGGGCCTCGTTGAGCAGAATATAGACCAGGCGCATGCCGGCCTTTGGAACGGTGCCGGTCAGGCTCCCCCCGCAGCACTTGGTCTTGAGGGGATAACGCACCACATTGGCGCCCAGCGCCTCCAGCAACCGGTCCATGGTGGTAGGGTTGTATTGATCGTCGAAGGTCGAGTAAGGCCGAACCAATTGGCAGCCATAGTAGGGGGCGATCTTAAGCCCTTTGAGCGGATAGCGCACCTTTTGCTTAATGGCCTCGAGCCCGACATCGTTCACCAGCACATCCAGGGGATGGCGCACGGGGGTGTCGCCGCCATAATTCAGCCCGACGGCGCCCAAGGCGTGCTGGATGGTCTTGCGCATGGCAGGGTATTCGTGGAAATAGTGTTTGGTCTTGTTGAGCACCAGGTAGCACGCGGCGCAGGGCGCCATCAGTTGCTGGTTCCCGCTGCTCTCGCACAAAGCCAGGTTGCGCGCCGCCAGCACGCAGGCCTTCACCTCGTCTTCCGCCATGTAGGCGGTCGCCCCGCAGCAATTCCAGTCCGGCAGTTCCTCCAATTCCACCCCCAAATGCCGCAGCACCGGCAGCAGCGATTCCTCGTAGGCCCGCCCCAGGCCCTTGAGCGAGCAGCCCGGAAAGTAGGAGAACTTCATACTCGGTGTCCTTTCTCGGCGTCGACCGCGTCCAACATCCGTGCCAGGTCTCGCCGACTTCCGATCTGCTCTGTTTTGAGCGAAAAACGTCCCGTTCTCATCAGGTCGATCCCCATGCGCCAATTGCCCATCGCGGCGAAGGGGTTGGTCTTGAGAAAGAGTTTCATCACCAGGAGCATTTCCGTGATGCGGCCGTAGCGCTTGACCATGGCGTTGAACTCCCGCGCCAGCACCGGGATGGGAAAGCGCCGGGGATAGATGCCCTCGACGATGGCGCGCTGCTTGAGCTCATACATGATGTCAGTGATGCGGATGCCGCGGGGACATTCGACGGTGCAGGCGTAGCACGAGGCGCAGAGCCAGAGGGTGAGGCTCTTGAGCACCTCGTGTTTGAAATCGCCCCGAGCCAAGGCCATCACCTGCCGCGGGGTATAATCCATGTAGATGCTTAGCGGGCAGACTCCCGAGCAGGTGCCGCACTGAATGCAGCTCTGTAGTTGTTCGCAACCGGGAACGCTCATAATTTCCCGGCCAAACCCTTTGACTCGGTCCGCGTCGTACTTTATCGTGCGCTTGACTTCCATCATAACGGCCTCCGATGGCAGACTTGCCCGGTGCTGGAAGGGGGATGCGATTCCAGGCGCCTTTTAGCCCTATTGATCATTACTCAAATCGATTCCAGGAGAAACGTCTCACCAATATTTGCCAAACCCTCTCCCTCTATTGTCAACTTAAAAACCGAGGCTGTTTATGAGTGCTAAGACCTGGACTTGGACACCGTTTCGACCATAAGCTGCGTCCTAGCGGGTGCCTTTGGATCCAGGCATGTTCGAGTTAAGAAATGACCAAGTGGCCTGATCACGCTGTTCTTTCTGCCAACCCTCCGGGTTGCTGTGGTCGTGCTCGGCCAAACCAAATGAATTACGCGACCCCAATCGCGGCGACGCGACTGCCCGCGCCCAGTTGTTTATGACTAACGCACAAACTACCCCAACACTCCGTCGACGTTCCTTCCTGCAAACGCTCGGTTTAGGCGCGGCTGCCCTGACCCTGCGGCCTCGCGCGCATGCCGCGGACAAGGCCATCCAGGGATTCGAGCGAGCCCCGGTCACCGAGGACGCTCACCAAGGCTGGAAGCCGATCTCCGATCGCAAAATCCGGGTCGGGATTGTCGGCTATGGGGTCTGCAAATTNGGCGCGGAGTTCGGGTTCCAGGACCACCCGAATGTCGAAGTTGTGGCGGTAAGCGACCTGATTCCCGAGCGTTGTGCCGGGCTGGCGGCCGCGTGCCGTTGCGCGAGGACCTATCCATCCCTCGAGGAACTGGTCAAGGACGACCGGGTCGAGGCGGTCTTTGTGGCGACGGACGCCCCCAGCCATCTGCGGCACTGTCGCGAGGTCCTCCGGCACGGTAAACACGTGGCCTCGGCCGTTCCGGCTGTGTTCGGCTCGTTGGAGGATGCGTCGAGTTTGTTCGACGCGGTCAAGGCGAGCGGGCGCCGGTATATGATGTTCGAGACCTCGTTTTTCCACGAAGACCTCTATGCCATGCGGCAAATATACCAAGCCGGCGGGTTCGGCCGCATCGTCTATTCTGAAGGGGAGTACTACCACTATATGCCGCAGCCGATTGACTCGTATCAGGGCTGGCGAATCGGGCTGCCGCCCCAATGGTATCCGACGCACTCGAACGCGTATTATGTGGGGGCGACCGGGGGCAGTTTCACCGAGGTATCATGCCTGGGGATGCCCAGCCGGATCGCCCACCTCCAGCCCGCCAATAATCCCTACGGCAACGCTTTCGGCACCGAGATCGCGCTCTTTCGGACCAGCGAGGGCGGCATGTCACGGATGGCGGTGAGTTGGGACACCCCCGGCGCGGGCGGCGAGATGGGGCGGATCCGAGGTCAGACTGGTTCCTTTTATGGCCAGTACGACGGGTTGGAACAAAAGCTGCCGGAACTCAAGCGCCCCCCGCTGCCCCTGTCCGTGGCCCCCGGCGGTCACGGAGGTTCGCACGGCTACCTCATGAATGAATTTGTTTCCGCCATCCTCCAGGACCGCCAGCCGTTGGTGGATATCGGCACCGCCTTAAACTTGACCGTCCCCGGCCTGGTCGCACATGCGTCGGCGCTCAAGGGAGGCGAGTGGATGAAAATCCCGCAGTACAAGATTTGAATTGGCTTCCCCCTCCAACCGTCCACAATAGGACCATGCAACCACACGCGAAATTGGACCAGGCCGGGACCGCCCGGAATGTCGCTCGCCGCGCCGTCGGGCAATCACTCAACCGCCGAGGTTTCCTCCGCACCGCCCTCCAGGCAGGGGCCTTGCTCGGTACCATGCCCCAGATCGTCCGGGGCGCGGTCGTCGGACGGGATGGCGGAGTCGTCCCGAGCGAACGAATCACCTTGGGCGCCATCGGTATCGGCAACCGCGGCGGCTATGACCTGGGCTGCTTNCTCGGCGAACCCGATGTGCGGTTCGCCGCCATTTGCGAGGTGAAGCGGGACCGGCGTGAGAAGGTCAAACAGCAGGCCGACGCTCACTACGGCAACACCGATTGCGTGATGTACCGCGACCTGCGGGAGTTGCTGGGGCGCGACGACATCGATGCGGTCCTCATCGCCACCGGCCCTAATTGGCACGCCGCGGCCGCCATCCTGTCGGCCAACATGGGCAAAGATGTGTATTGCGAGAAGCCCTGCACCAAGAACATCGTTCAGAGCCTGGCCCTGGCGGACACCTTCCGCCGCACCGCGCGGGTCTTCCAGGCCGGCACGCAGCGGCGCAGTCTCCCCAATTTTGCTTTTGCCATCGATCTGGCGCGCCACGGAAAACTCGGGAAACTCGAAACCCTTTATGCTCACCCGGCCGGCCTGGGTACCGCCACCAGCGGTTGGGACGCTCCCGAGACGGAGCCGGCCAAAGACGACGTGGATTGGGATCTCTACCTCGGCCCGGCAGCTTGGCGGCCGTACAACAAGAAGTTCCTGGACGGCTTTAACTTCGAGAAGGGTGGCGGCCTGGTCGGCGGCGGTTGCCTGGAATGGGGCTCCCATTGCGTGGACCTCTGCCAATGGGCCAACAACGCCGACGAGACCTCCCCGGTGGAGTACGAGCCCAAAGACAACCAACTCTTTGCCCGCTATGCCAACGGTGTGCGCCTCATTCTACGCAACGACGGCTGGCTCCCCCTCGGCTCCTGCCCGGTGCGCTTCGAAGGCGACACCGGCTGGGTGGAGACGGGGGACGACGGCGAGGTCATTGCCAGTTCACCCTCGTTGCTGGTGGGCAAAGGGGCCAAGGTCTCCGGCTACCCCGCCAACTTCCACATTCGCGACTTCCTTGACTGCGTGAAATCCCGGGCCACCACCCGCGCCAACGCCGATGCCGCCTGCCACGCCCATATCACCTGCCATGCCGCCAACACCGCCCTCTTCCTGGGCCGTAAACTCCTTTTTGATCCGAAAAAGAGCGAGTTCATCGGCGATGCCGAGGCCAACCGCCTGCGGTCCGAAGCCTTGCGCGCCCCTTGGAGAATTTGATCAGGAATCCCCCACTATGACTTCCCATTTTACTCACGCCTCCTCACGCCTCGGCCTTTGGCTCGCCGCCGTCCTTTTGCTCGGCGCCTCGCCGGCCCTGCTCTCCAATGCCTCGGCGGCCAACCGCTCCCAGGACAAGTTCAACGAGCAATCCATGTCCTCGGCCGTGCTCGCCGCCACCGCCTCGGACATCACGTCCGCCGAGAAGCAAACGAAGCTCATCGCCCTGCTCGAATCTTCGGCGCCGAAGGCCGAAAAGGCGGTGGCTTGTAAGTTCCTCGCCATTTACGGGACCGACGCGGCGGTGCCTGCGATCGCCGAGCTCTTGTGCGATCCGGAACTTTCCTCCTGGGCTCGTATTGGGATGGAGGCCATCCCCGGACCCGTGGCGGACAAAGCCCTCCGCGAAGCGACTGGCAGAGTTCAAGGTCAGTTACTGGTCGGCATGATTAACTCCATTGGTGTCCGGCGTGATGCCAAGGCCGCCGATCTGCTCGTGTCCAAGTTGACGGATGCGGACGGCGAGGTCGCCTCCGCTGCCGCCGAGGCGCTGGGCCGCCTGGGAGGGGCGCCGGCGATCAAGGCGCTTAAACCGCTGCTGGCTACGGCGCCCGCCGACGTCCGGCCGTCCGTGGCTGAGGGCTGCATCCGCTGCGCCGAACTCTGCCTGGCTGAGGGCAAGCGTGCCGAGGCCGTCGCGCTCTACGATGCCGTCCGGAAAGCGGGCGTTCCCCGCGCGAAGATCATCGAGGCCACCCGCGGCGCCATCCTGGCGCGGCAGAAAGCCGGGCTTGATTTGTTGCTGGCGGAATTACGGTCCCCCGACAAGGCCCATTGGAGCCTCGGCCTGCGCGTGGCGCGCGAGTTGCCCGGCCCCGAGGCCGCTAAGGCCCTGACCGCCGAGCTGTGGAAGACAGCCCCCGAGCGTCAGTCCTTCCTGCTCCTGGCACTGGCCGACCGCGGCGAAGCGGGCGTGTTTCCGGTGGCGGTCGAGGCCGCCCAGCGCGGGCCCCAGAAACTCCGGATGGCCGCGATCGGCATTCTCGAACGGCTCGGCGGTCTGCGCGTCGTGCCCGTTCTGATGGAGTTGGCCGGCGGGGCGGATGCGGAATCGAGTGCCGCTGCCATCCCCGCCCTGGTCCGGTTGCCGGGTAGTGATATTGATGCCGATCTCCTGGCCTGTCTCGAGCCGGCCAAAGGCAAGCTCTGCCAGGTATTGATCGAGATCGTCGCCCAGCGTCGCATCGAGGGGGCCTTGCCCGCCATTGTCCGCCGCATCAACGATCCCGACGATGGGATTCGCGGCGCGAGCCTGCGCGCCTTAGGCCTCATGGGTGGCGAGGAACAACTCACCGCCTTAATCCAACTGCTCGCCCAGCCGGGCACGCTGAAAGACCGCGCCGCCATCGAGGCTGCCCTTCTGACCATCGGCGGACGCCAAGGCCAGGCCTGCGTGCCGCGGCTCCAGTCCCTCGCAGCCAGCGGGGACAGCGCCACCCGGATCATCGCCCTCCATTCCCTGGCCGCCGCCGGCGGCCCTAAAGCTCTGGCCACGCTCAAGTCCGCTACTGAGGATTCGGACGAGACCGTGCGCGATGAGGCCGTCCGCAGCCTGTCCTCCTGGCCCAACACCTGGCCCGAGGACGGCGCCGTGGTGGAACCGTTGATGGCGCTCGCGCGCAACGCCCCGAAGGCCTCGCATAAGGTCCTGGCCCTGCGCGGCTGCCTGGAGTTCATCCAGAACGACAAACAGATCAAGCCGGATCAGAAACCGGCCAAAGTGGCCGAACTCGTGCCGCTCCTGACCCGGCCCGAGGAAAAGCGCCTCGCCATTGCGGTCATCCGCAACGCGCTCAACGCTCCGGCGCTCGAACTCCTGGGCACCTTTGCCGCCGATCCCACCGTGGCCGGGGACGCTGCCTCCGCCATCCTGGACCTCACCGCCAAGAAGGGCGCGACCCGGATCCCGAAAGAGGCGCGCCAGAAAGCCCTCCAGGCTGTAGTGGCCAGTTCCGCCGGCGAGGCCGCCAAGAAAACCGCCACCGACGCCTTGGCCAAGCTCGAGTAAGTTAGGGTGAGAGGGTCGCCGTCCACGACTCAGTTGACCTCCCCGGGCGGGCGACGTTCCACCGTCGCCCGTAGCTTCGGCCGGTAGTTGGTCGTTGGGGGCGGGATCAACGAAGTCGAATAACCGCCCTCCTGAGGCATTATTGGGGGGAGGACGTTCCGCTCTCCCCCACGATCACTTACTCTTCGCCGGTGGAGCGGTCTTGGTGCCGCAGGGGCGGTTTCCTGCAAGAATTTGTCGAGAATTTCCAGGTAGCTATCCATCGACTCTGCGGCAGGGTCGTTGCCGAGATCACGCTTGAGGGCGCGGGCCTGGGCGGCCACGGACTGCGCCTGGGCGCGAATATCGCTGACCCCCAATTTGCCGCTCAGGAGGCCCGCGACCAGGTCGTTGAATTGTTGGTTGGCCTCGGGACCCGCGTCATTGAGGAGTTGGCTCTTGATGTCTTGCACCTGGCTGTTGTTCAGGCTCAATCCCCCAAGGTCTCCGACCGGGTAGGTCGGGGAGGCAGCTTCGGTGCCGGGGTTGGTGGACGAAAACGCCAGCGCGGCCTGGTTGGTTCCCATCGGGGTCAGCGTGATGGACGAAACCTCGCAGCGCGAGAGGCTGATTTTGCCCAGGACGGGGCTTTGGAGGATCAGGGTGTTGGTGTTGAGCGAGAGGACCCGCCCCGCAAAGCGGTCGCCGTTCCGCATCCAGACTTCGTCCTCGGACCTCGCCCCGGAACTGGCCGGGGCGTTAGCGATGCCGGGCGCCAGCATGATGGACGCCAGATGTCGGCGAGGCAAGGTGACCTTGCCCAGGGCGGTGCTTTGCAGAACCAGGCTGTTCGTGTTGAGCGTCAGGACCTGCCCCGCATAGTGGTCTCCGTTCTGAATGCGAACCTCGTCTGCGGTCAGTCCAATGGGCAGGAACCCGAGAACGACGAGGGCGAGCAAAACGGCCGCGCGCGATCCTGAACTCTGCGACCGCGCCGGTTGGTGATTATCCGAGGGTGCCCTGTCAGTCATACAGCTATTCTACTCCCGTGGCGGGAGGGAGGCAACCTCCAGTTTAGGCTTGCCCTTTCACAGTGGGGGATAGAGGTTTTAGACATCCGCTATGATGAAGATGGGCGCACCGATGCAGACGGACGTTTCTGCCAGCACCGCCGCAACGCGGCGGCATAATTCCGCTCAGGGCAACGCTCTGGGGCCACCGCCCGCGAATCGACCTGAGCCATGAAAGGGCGAAATATTGGCTGGCCATGCTCCAATCGCTCGCCAGGATACTCGTTCACCTTGTATTTTCCACCGAACCTCGCCAACCCGCCACGCCCGATCCCCGTCCTCTTTTATGACCAACAAAAACCCCACCCACCTTTCCCGCCGGATGTTTCTGCGCCACACCGGTGCCGCCGCGGGGGCGGCGGTCGTGTTCCCCGCTATGGTTCCCGCCTCGGTGTTGGGGGCGCATGCCCCGGGCAATCGCGTGGCGCTGGGGCATATCGGTGTGGGAGGGCAGGGGGGCGGCTTGCTCTCCGGGATGCTGGGGCTCAGCCAGTGCCAGAGCGTGGCGGTGTGCGACCCGATTCGCGATCGGCGCGAGGCGGCGGCCAAAACGATCGAGCAGCATTACGCCGCCCATCGGAACGCCGAATCGTTTAAGGGCTGCAAAGCTTACCGCGATTTTCGCGAACTGCTGGCGCGGGACGACATCGACGCGGTCGTCGTCGCCACGCCCGACCATTGGCATGTGCCGATCGCCTTGGCGGCGGTGCGGGCCGGCAAAGACGTCTACGTCGAGAAGCCGCTCGGGATCAGCATCGAACACAATAAGGCCCTGCGCGACGCCGTTCACCTCCACGGCGCCGTCTTTCAATACGGCACGCAACAACGGTCGTTCAACCAGCAGTGCGGGTTCGCCTGCGAATTGTTGCGCAACGGCTACCTCGGCGACCTCAAGGCCATCCATATCCTCGCCCCCGATGGCAGCACCGGCGGCGATCCCAAGCCTGAGCCCGTTCCCGACGGCATCGATTACGACCTCTGGCTGGGTCCCGCGCCGATGGCCCCGTACGCCAACGATCGCGTCCTCGGCACCGGCCGCTGGTTCATTTACGATTACGCCCTCGGGTTCATCGCTGGCTGGGGCGCCCATCCTCTCGACATCGCCCATTGGGGCTATCCCCATATCCCGGTGGAATACCAGGGCACCGGTACCATCCCCACGGCGGGACTGTTCGACACGATCGTGAATTGGAACCTCTCGGGACGCTACGCCAGCGGCGTCGAGTTCACGATGCAGCCGGGCTCCGATGAGACGAAATTCGTCGGCACGCAAGGCTGGGTCGCTGCCTCGCGCGGGGGCATTCGCGCTGAGCCCGCCTCGCTCCTCCAGGTGAAGATCAAACCCTCCGAGATCCACCTGCTCCAGGATAACCACCACTACGCGAATTTCCTGGATTGCGTCCTCAACCGAAAGACACCCGTCAGTAATATCGATTCCGCTGTGCAGTCCGATTTTATCAGCCACCTGGGCGACATCGCCATCCGGACCGGGCGGAAGATCCGGTGGGACCCCGAGAAGGAAACCATCGTCGGCGACGACAGCGCCGCCCGTATGATGCGCCGCACCCTCCGCGCACCTTGGAGTCTGGCGTGAACTTCAGATCAGGACGGATGAGCGGACGAGCACGATCTGATTTACGGGGGTGGGGTTTGATCCGGGAGCTTGATTTTCGAGGCTCCGGACGGCTCGTGNTGAGNTGTTATCTGCGACGGAACCCCTTAATCGCCAGCGTCACCGCGAAGCAGGCGATGGCGACGAGCACGATAGACGCCCCGCTGGCAGTGTTCGTGTAGTAAGAGGCGACTAGGCCGGTGATGCCTGAAAACAGGGCAATGGCCACCGCGCCCGCGACGTACTGGCGGGCGTTGCTCGCCAGATTTCGGGCGCCGGCCGCGGGAACGATCAGCAGGGAGTTGACGATCAGGATGCCTACCCAGCTCAGACTCATGATCACGACCATCACCACGCCGCTGCAAAAGAGCATCTGCGTCCACCACGGGCTCGATCCCCGGCTGCGGGCCAGCGACTCGTTGAGCCCCAGCAGCAGGATCCGGTTGTAGGCCAGCAGCAGTCCGCCGCCCACGACCACGGCGATGATCAGGAGATGGCCAACCTCGGTCGGGGTGATGCTGAGCAAATCACCGACGAGATAGCGACTGAACTTGTTGAAGTTACCTCCACGCGAGAGCAGCGCCACGCCCAGGGCTACGCTGAAGGACATGCTCAAGGAAATTACCGTATCCATGGTCGAGCGGGTAAACCGCTGGAGTGAGATAATTCCCAGACCGAGGATCAGGCCAAAGGCCAGCAAGGCCCAAAACGGGTCGGCCAACCCGAGCAGAACCCCCAACCCCACGCCCGTGAGCGAAGCATGGCCAATGGCATCCGAGAAAAACGCCATGCGGTTGTTCACCACCAACGTCCCCATCAATGCGAACAGCGGCGAGATAATGATGACGGCCAAAAGCGCGGTGCGCATGAAACCGAACTGCGCCCACTCGAAGGGCAGTCGGCCAATGAGATCGTGCCAGAGGTTCATCGTTTCATTCATCAATGGATTCGCCCGCAGTCGGGGGCGCGGCCAGGTCGAGGCCGAAGGTGCGGCGCACCTCGGGATGGGCGATGACCTTCGCGGGCGGCCCTGAACAGACTATGCGGCGATTGAGGAACACGATGCGGTTGGAGACGGCGGTCACCCCCGCGAGGTCGTGGGACACCATCAGGATCGAAAGGTCCAGGCGCTTACGAAGCTCGGAGACAATTCGATAGAAGATCTCCCGCCCCGGCAAGTCGATCCCCGACACGGGTTCGTCCAGCAACAGCAGGTTGGGCGGCGGCGTCAGCGACAGGGCCAGCAGCACGCGCTGGAGTTCACCGCCCGAGAGTTGGCCAAGTTTGCGGTCGATCAAGTGGTCGGCCTCGACATTGGCGAGGGCCTCGCTCGCGGTTCGACGGCTGGGCTGGGCGCGCCACAGGGCGACCGGCCAGCGGGACAAGGCGCACGCGAAGAGATCCTGCACGCTCAGGGGCGAAAAGCGATCGAACTCCAACTGCTGGGGGACATAGCCCACGGCGGGGGCATCCTCGCGGCCATGACCAAACACCGGCAGGAAGTGGATGGCCCCCGAGTGCGGTACCTCCCCCAGGAGCGCGCGCAACAGGGTGGATTTGCCGGCGCCGTTGGGGCCCACCAGCGTGGTGAGTTCGCCGCAGTGCAGGTGGAGCGAAATGTCTTCGAGCACGGAATGGCCGTTCAGCGTCACGCCGATGCGGTCGAGCGTCGTGCAGCATTCGCCGCATTGGTGGGGCGCCAAACCGTGATGATGATCCGAGTGCGTCTTCATGCGTTCTTCGCCGGGGCGGCTCACTCCCGCAACGCCTCCGCCAGCACTTCCAGGTTCTTCCGCATGGTGCGGAGATACGAGTCGCGGGCCTGCTCCGGCTCCCGCGGCCCGGTCACTGCCGGATCTAACGTGCGCACCGGCACCCCGGTTTCGCGCTGGATGATCTCGGCGCTCTTCCCCGGGTATTGGGGCTCGGCGAAGATGGCTCGGACGCCCGCCTGCCGCACCGTCGTGATGGTTTTGGCCAACTCTCCGGCGTTCGGCTCCGACCCCGGCTCGCGTTCAATCACCGCCGCGACCCGGAGGTTGAACTCGGCGGCGAAATAGGGAAAGGCCTCGTGGAAGGTGATGATGTCACGGTGTTTCGCGCCGTCCAGGGCCGCATGCATTTCGTGCCGTAGGCGCTCGATCCGATCGATGTAGGCCGCCGCGTTCGTCGTGTAAGCCCCCGCATGGCGGGGATCCGCTGCCGCCAGGCCGGCGGCGATGGTGCGGGTCTCCTGGATCGCGCCGCCCAGGCTGAGCCACACATGCGGGTTTTGGTGAAACGCCAATTCTATTCCCTGACTCGCCTCGATGACTTTGAGTTTTGGCGATTGCCGGAGTGCCTTCTCGACGAACATTTCCATCCCCCCGCCGTTGGCGACGAAAACATCCGCGGCGGTGAGGGCCTTGAGGTCCGTTGGCGCAAGTTGGTAGTCGTGCAGGCACCCGGTGGAGGACTCGGTCATGCAGCGAACCTCGACCCCCGGTATATCCTGCGCGACGTTCAACGCCATCACGTACATCGGGTAAAAGGAGCAAAGCACTCTAAACGGCCGGCCGGCTGAGTCGGCGGCGGAAGCTGACAGCGTCGCGCCGAGCCAGAGCGTCACGCCGAGCCGGATGAGGCCGGTTCCAGCCAAGGAAGAACGCCCCGGCATTCCGCGCACTCCAAACGGCTGGCGAGTGCCTGGCTCGCGTCCGAGATCGTGAGGCGTTTGGATTGCGGCGCCGGCCGCCGCTTTGGCAGCCGGTGCCGGCCGGACCATGGGGGTGGCTTCGTTCATAGTACGTGCGCCGTCAATCCCGCACCATCTCCCCCGCGCAGGAAACACATTCACCGTACAGGACGATCTCATGCTGCCGGACTCGGAAACCGTTGGGAGCGAGCGCTTGCACACCGCGCACGCAGCCGATCAGGTCAAACAACCGCTTGCATTGCTGGCACAGGAAAAAGTGATGATGGCTGCGGCCCGCCTTTTCGTAGTGCGGACCCGCTCCGGGGACCTCCACGGCACAAACCCGCCCCTCGGCCACCAGTTGTTTGATGGCCCGATAGACCGTCGCGATGCCGAGCGAGGGGATTTCTCTCCGGGCTTCCTCGCGGATCTCGTGGGCGGTCAGCGGTCGTTTGGCGCGCTCGAACACGGCGCCCAGGACCTGCCTTTGCCGGGTACGTAACTCATCTGCCTCAAGGTGCCTCAATTCAATCTGAGAGTCAATTATCAAATATAAACCGACTAACGAGCGAGCCCTTTGTCATTGTCATGCCTCAGGAACCGGTCCATTTTTCCTGAACAACATGTCAGGAAAGCTTAAAACCAGTTCGGTTTCCCGTGCGGGCAGGGTGCTTTGGTTGTGCCTCCTTTGGCCCCTGGTGACACCCGTTTTCGCCCTCGACCTCGCCGACCTTCCCACCCAGGCGCCATCGGATGCGGTGATGGCCTCGCCGGCGGACATCGAGGCCATCCAGGATTGGGCGAGCGCGGCCTTTCTGGGCCACAAGCCGCCCGGGCGACAGCCTGCCGTCGGTGTCGAGTTGCGCCGCCAGGACCACAGCGTCTTGCGCTTTGGTCAGTCCTGTATCGAAACGCCGATCCAACTCGGTTCCCGCCAATTCAAACACGGGCTGGGCACTCACGCCAACAGCGAGATCGTCCTCCATCTCCCGCCCGGGGCCCGAGAATTCCGATCCACGGCGGGTATCGATAACAACTTTGATACGGCCGGCTGGCGTGGGTCGGTCCGGTTCAGCGTTGAACTCGGCGGCCATGAGGTCTTCCATACCCCCGTCTTGCGTGGTTCCAATGCGCCGGTGGAAGTAATTGTCCCGCTGCCCGAGGGCACCCGCCAACTGGTGCTCAAAGTGGACGCCACCCCCGAGGGGCCGGGTTGGGACCAGGCCGACTGGGCCGCCGCGCGGGTCTTGACCAGCGATGGAACAGTGTGCTGGGCCGATGAAGACCGGCAGCCCTTTCTCTCCGTTGCCACGCCTTTTTCTTTCCGCTATGGCGGCGCCAACTCGGTCGGGTTCCTCAAGGACTGGCCCACTTCATCACAGACCGGCGAGACTCCCACCCGCATCGTCCACGATGTGAGTTGGGCGGATCCCCAGACTGGCTTGCGTGTGGGCGCTACGGTCACGGCTTTCAAACGCTATCCCGCGGTCGAATGGGTGCTCCACTTTGAGAATCGCGGCGCGCAGGATACGCCGCTCATCGAGTCGATCCAGGCGTTGGACGCCCAACTGCGCACCGGCTACAGCCGGAACTCGGTCCGGCTGCACCAGTTGGCAGGCGATGTTTGCGGTGAAGGCTCCTTTCTGCCGGTGGAAACGGAGGTTGAACCCGGCAAACGGCTTACGTTCTCGCCGGCCGGAGGGCGGTCCTCAAACGGCGCGTTTCCGTTCTTTAATCTCCAATACGCCCAAGAGGGGGTGATGGCCGCTATCGGTTGGTCCGGCCAGTGGCAGGTTTCGATCGACCGCTCCGGGACCGGGCCGACCCGTTTGACCGGCGGCCTGGAAAAGGCCTCCCTGCGTCTCCACCCAGGCGAGCAGATCCGCACCCCGCGCATCCTGCTGATGCCGTGGCAGGGCGATCGGTTGGCGGCCCACAACCGGTTTCGCCGGCTGATCCTCTTCGAATACGCACCCCGCCAAAACGAGCGTCCCGCGACAGTGCCCATCGCCCTGCAATGCTTCGACCGGTACTCCGGCACTCGCCCGGATTGGGGCACTGAAGCCGGCCAACTCCGCGCCGCGCAGGCCACCCACGATCTCGGCTGCGACACCCACTGGCTCGACGCCGCCTGGTTCCAGGGCGGCTTCCCCGATGGCGTCGGCAATTGGTATTGCCCGCCGGAACGATTTCCTCACGGCCTCAAGCCGGTTAGCGATGCCTGTCACCGTATGGGCCTCAAATTCCTGGTCTGGTTTGAGCCGGAGCGGGTCGCCGCTGGCACACAAATCGCCCGGGAACACCCCGAGTTCGTGTTCGGCGGCGAACAGGGCGGACTGTTCAAGTTGGGCGATCCCGCCGCCCGTGCCTGGCTCGCCGACCTGCTCTCCCGGCGCATCACCGAGTTTGGGTTGGACACCTACCGCAACGATTTCAACATGGACCCGCTGGATTCGTGGCGTCGCGCCGACGCTCCGGATCGCCAGGGCCTCACCGAGATCCGCTACGTGGAAGGTCATTACGCCCTTTGGGACGAGTTACTCGCCCGGCATCCCGGGCTCGCGATCGATCGACAACTGCGCCAGCGGGGGACGGCGCATTGACCTCGAAACCTGCTATCGCGCTGTCCCCCTCTGGCGGAGTGACACCAGTTGTGCCCCGGGCCATGCCGACTGGAACCAGACCCAAACCGGCGGGTTGGCTCTCTATGTGCCGCTCTTCGCCGCCTGCGCCTGGACTCCCAGCGCCTACGATGTCCGCAGCGCCGCGACCGCCGGCCTCATCTGCCAGTTTGCCTTCCTGGATGACCACTTCCCGCTGGAGACCGCCCGCTCCGCCCTCGCCGAAGTGAAGGAAAATCAAAAATACTGGTATGGCGATTTCTACCCGTTGAGCCCCTGCGTGCCGGGTCCCGGCGCCCTCATCGCCTACCAATTCCATCGCGGGGATCTCAACGCCGGCATCGTGCTCGCCTTCCGCCGCGCCCAATGCCCCTACCCGGTCCTCCAGGCCAGCCTGCACGCCCTTGACCCGGGTCAATCCTATCGAGTGGAGTTCATCGATGAATCCTACGCCAAGCAGCAACGGACCATCACCGGCAAGGAGCTCATGACCGAATTCGAACTCCGTCTGCCCCTGCGGGGGACCAGCCTGCTCCTTCGATACCAACCGGTGAAGCCCGGGGCTTAGCCTCCCGCTTCCCGCCAGCACCTGGGTCGAAACCTCGGTCGAGATAGCGGTTCGACAAACGTGGCGACAAAGGTTAGGAGTCGGACCTCGGAGGGGCGGGTTGGGCTAGGCGCCCTTACTTCCCCAGATACTTCAGCACGGCCTCAGTACGGCTGTGGACGTGGAGCTTCTCGTAGATGCTGCGGACGTGAGTGCGGACGGTCTCGAAGCTGATGTTGAGCACATCGGCGATTTCNTTGTAAGCCAAGCCCTTGGCCAGGCCCGCGAGGACGCGTCCTTCCTTTTCCGTCAGGCTGCGAATCTCGGGCGCGCGCTGGACGGTGGCGGGCATGTGTTCGATCTCCTGGAAGAACTGCACGACCCGCCGGGCGATCTGGCGGGACATCGGGGCGCCGCCGCTGTTGACCTCACGGATGGCCTCCAGCAGCTTGTCTTTGGGGGTCCGTTTGAGCAGATAACCCGTGGCCCCGGCCATGAGTGAGTTGAAGATCTGCTCGCTGTCGTCATAGACCGTGAGCATCAGCACCGGCAGGCCAGGGGCGATGGTCTTGAGGTGGCGCACGCATTCCGGGCCGAGCATTCCGGGCAGGTTGATATCCATCAACACCACGTCCGGCCGGCTGTTCGGAATCCCCTTCAGCGCGGTCGCGCCGTCGGCGTAGGCGGCCTGGCAATGAAATCCCGGAGAGGTGTTGAGCATGGCGGCCAGGTTGGCTCGCACCCCCGGGTCGTCCTCAACCAACGCGACTTGAATGGACTTAGTCAATTTGTGCATCTCTTATACCCGGGGCGCCCAGGTGGTTACCATACCACATTGATGTTAGCTGAGGGGGAAAAGAAATCGGATTTTGGTTCCCCGCCCCGGTGCGCTGGTGAGCTCGGTTCGTCCCCCGCATTCCGCCAGGCGGCTGCGCATGTTCTCCAGACCGTTCCCGCCCACGGCCGGACGGCTCGGATCAAAACCGCGGCCGTTGTCTTCGACCTCCAGGCACGCCTGGTTCGTATCCACCAGCAACCGGACCCAGACTTGCGTGGCGGCAGCATGCTTGAGGACGTTGTTCAGGGCCTCGCGGAAGGCGAGGAAGACATCGTGCCGGACCTCCGCGCCCAGCGGCCGCCCCGGCGGATTCGCGGGAATATCCTGCCAGCAACGCACCGGGCCGCTTTCGAAGAACTCGTCGGCGAACCGGCTCACGTATTCGGCAAATCGGGGCAGGTTGTCGTTCTTGGGGTTGGTGGCCCAAATGATCTCGTCCAGGGCCTGGACAGCCGCGCGCGCTTGCGCGCCAATGCGCTGGAACCGCCCCTGGATCGGCGGGGCCGCCTTCGCTTCGCTCTCCCCCAGATCGCTGAGCTGCGATACTTGGGTGAGCATCCCGCCAATATGGTCG